>Ga0182008_10000157_pt1 | contig 53598 bp, 43 predicted proteins | sample Sormic07211129_1_FD_120482 | JGI IMG/M metagenome (GOLD analysis project Ga0182008, IMG submission 120482) | Rhizosphere microbial communities from Sorghum bicolor, Mead, Nebraska, USA - 072115-129_1 metaG | ecosystem: Host-associated > Plants > Roots > Rhizosphere | place: USA: Nebraska...
TTACCTTCAGCGAGTGGACGGCCGGTATTTTTATGTGCATAATACAAAGGTACCTGACCAACATTCTGAGGGAAAGTTGCACTCAGTTTACCCGATGGATTAACATCACCAAAAAGTACATCGGCAATGGCATTTCCTGCTTCACTTCCAGGAAACCAAACATTTAAAATGGCTGGAATATTTTGCTGTTCCCAATTTAATGCCAACGGACGACCTGTAAACAATACTAATACAACCGGTTTACCTGTTTTTGCCAATGCTTTTAAGAGGTTTTTCTGCGTTTCAGGGATCTGGATATCCGTTACACTACTGCTTTCTCCTGTAAATTCAGAACCTTCGCCAATGGTAGCCACAATAACATCTGATTTTTTCGCCACTTCTAAAGCTTCTTTGATCATTTCAGCTTCTGTACGCGGATCACGTTTGTATGTTGGGTTGTGGATGTTTACATAACGCTGCTCCATAGCAGAATCGGCTAAAAAGTTAGCACCGCGGGCAGTTAAAATTTTTGCCTTATCACCTAAAGCATTTTTTAAACCCTGAAGTACAGTTACCGATTGATCGAAAAGCGCAGCAACACTCCAGGTACCATACATGTTAGCCGTATTATCAGCCAATGGTCCGATTAAGCCAATGGTACCTGATTTTTTTAACGGGAGTAGATTATTGTTATTTTTTAGCAATACAAAGCTCTCAGTTGCAACTTCGCGCGCCACCTGGCGGTTAGCCGGGCTAAAAACCTCTTTTGCAGCTCTTTCTGTATTGCAGAATTTATAAGGATCTTTAAACAGACCCAATTTGTATTTGGCTTGAAGCACTAATCGGCAGGCCCTGTCGATCTGCGCAATACCAACTTTTTTCCCTGCCAATGATTTTTTTAAAGTGCCTAAAAAGCCTTCGCCAACCATATCCATGTCAACACCTGCATTTAAAGCCAGCGCTGAAACAGTTTGTAGATCGCCCATACCATGTGCAATCATTTCAGGAATTCCGGTATAATCGGTAACCACAAAACCTTTAAAACCCCACTGATTTCTTAAAACATCTGTCATTAGCCATTTACTTCCGGTAGCCGGAATACCATCTACTTCGTTAAAAGATGCCATAATACTGGCTGCACCTGCATCAACGGCGGCTTTGTAGGGTGGGAAATATTCGTTGTACATGCGTACCTTACTCATATCTGTGGTGTTATAGTCTCTGCCGGCTTCTGCTGCGCCATAAAGCGCATAATGTTTTACACAGGCTAAAATCTCGTTATTGGCCTGTAGTTTCCCCTGGTAACCTTTTACCATGGCTGCGGCAATTTGTGAGCCTAAATAAGGATCTTCTCCACTTCCTTCCGAAATGCGGCCCCAGCGTGGATCTCTCGAAATGTCGACCATAGGAGAGAAGGTCCAGTTAATTCCACTTGCACTGGCTTCTATTGCGGCTATACGGGCCGATTTTTGCACGGTTGCCATATCCCAAATACAACTAACACCTAAAGGAATTGGAAAAACGGTATTGTATCCGTGGATCACGTCCATTCCGAAGAGCAATGGAATTTTCATACGGCTATTTTCAACCGCTATTTTTTGTACCGCTTTAATCTTTTCTACCCCCTTGATATTGAATAAACCACCAACCTGTCCGGCTGTGATTTTTTTAGAAATGTCGCTGCTGTTGGCCTGTCCTGTGGTAATATCGCCAGAACTCGGTAAGTTCAGCTGTCCGATTTTTTCATCAATGGTCATTTTCGCCATCAGGTTACTGATGAATGTATTCATTTTTGCTTCTTCTGCAGAAACAGGTTTTTTGTTTTGTGCTGATCCGTTCAGTACAAAAAGGGTTAAAAAAACAACCAGGATATTCGCTCTCTTCATTATATATGTGTTTTATTCTTTTTATTAGCTGGCGCTCGTTTCCAACGAGTGCCTGAATAGCTTTACGTCTTATCGTGTTTAATCATTAATCGCTTAAAGCGATTCTTTATTTTCACACTCGTTAGAAACGAGCGTGAGTGGCGATTCTTTACTTGCTGGCGCTCGTTTCCAACGAGTGCCTAAATAGCTTTACGATTGTATCGTACTAAAAATTAACTGTTGAATAACTATTGGTCATCTCTTTATCTCAAAAAACGAACAGGCGTTATTATTTTAATCAACTTTCTTCACTTCAGTTTTTACCGATACGCCGTTCTCATTTATCGCCTCTATAGCAAAATAATATGCTTTTTGACTGTCCATTGCTTTAAACCAGTATTCATTAAAATCGTGGATCATGATGCAGTTATACAATTTGTCAGGTGCGGTACCATAGTAAAGATTGTAAGCAAAAGCATTATCAACAGGTTCCCATTTGATGTAGGCACTGCGTTTATCTTTTTCTGTTCTTAATACGATGAGGTATTTCACTTTTGTTGGTTTCTCTCCATTTCCGCTGCCGAATACGCGTAAGCCACTGATGGCGAATTTTCCGGTAGGCATGTGGATGTTTACCATTTTGATGAACCTTGTTTTAACTGGGTTTTGAAGTTCGATGTAATCATGTGGGACATCTGTTTTATTCTGGCTTTTATCAACAAGGGTACTCCATTTTTTTCCATCTGTTGATGAAAGGATTTTATATTGATGATAAATTCCTGTCTGTTTTCCTAAAAATTCGGCGTCCTGATCGGCATAATTGATCTGTATGGCGTTAACAGTTGCAAGACTGCCTAAATCAGTCTGAATCCATTCGCCATTATTTGCTGTTTTTGCACTCCAATAGGTTTTAATATTTTCGTCAACCGCATTATTGGCGTTAAAGGCGCCAAGCGTAGAGGAAACGGTTACCGGTTTTTTATAGTTAATGAGCATCCAGCCTGGCCCGGCGGGTCTGCCTTCTTTTCTTTCTGCAGGTAAATAAAGTGGGTAATCGCCAAATGCGGTATTGGTCCACATCACATCGTCTTGATCAAAACCAGTTGGCCAAATGCCCATGCGGCGTTCCCATGTGTTTTTTACACAGATAATGCTGGTAGAAATATGCCAGTAATTTTTATTGTTATCCTGAAAGGTTGCACCATGTCCGGCACCGCGTGAAAATCCTCCGCCTTTATAACTTAAAGGGTCGGATTGTGGTACTGTTGGTGTATCATAAAAAAGCGGTTTGCTACCCACTACCACACCGTCTGAATAGCCACTAAATTCGGTTCCGGGTGCACCATACTGAAAATAATATTTGCCATTATGTTTGGTCATCCAGGCCCCTTCGGCAAAAGGGTCGAGAAAGGTATTATCCATATACTCGCCAAAACGTTGCCAACCATAGCGCCAGCTCTCCAATAAATACATTGGTGTACGCGTGCCTTTTGGTTGAAAAGTTTTGCGGTCAAGCTCTACACCATACATGGGGTAATTATTGCTGCTGCCGTTATACATATAAAATTTACCATCATCATCGGTAAAAAAGGCTGGATCCCAACCGCCGATTTCCAATGAATCAACCAAAGGAAACCATTTGTTGCCTTTAGGATCGGTGCTACCCCAAAGGGTGAAGTTTTTCGTGTAAGTGCTTCCGAAAACCACCATGGTATCACCAACGATGCCCACACCAGGTGCACAGAGTTCATCTTTGGTTTTGTTCCATGGGCGTAAGAACTTTCTTTCGTGGAATTTCCAGTTCAGCATATCGGCACTGTGCCAGTAACCCCATTGGTTAGTGCTAAACAGGTAGAAATCGCCTTTGTAATTTACAATAACCGGATCGGCCGTAGCACGGTGTTTGCCCCATTCGGTGAAAGACTCGAAGGGAGTGTAACCATAATCTACATTGATGGGATTGCAATAGGTTTTTTGCTGCGCATACAGTTCATAAGTATTGCAGAATAGCGAGATTGTTAAAAATATTTTGAATAAATGTTTAGCCATTATTCAGTAGGAATTAATTGAAAATATTGATTTTGGCACAGCTGGAGCAGCCTATAGACATACCACTAACCGTTAAACCGGTAACATGCGATTGATGCTCCCAGTAAACCCACATATCATGTGCGCCACCCGTTGAAGTTAGTGTAACGGTATAAACGTCTCCATTTTCAGGTATCTGGCCGATAACCGTTCCACTTGGCGAATTTGGTGGAATAAAGAACGAATAAACACCGCCGCTGGTATTATTTTGTAACCTTACATGTACGCCATCAGAAGTGGAGTTTGTTGCGGTTACATTTACCGTAGCGAATTTTGATTTTATGGTTTTGTGCTTAGTTCCGGTTACATTAGTGAAGCCCGAATTAAGGATTACACATCCTATCACTGCTGTTAATATTAAAATTACTTTTTTCATGGTTCTGTAGATTTAATTTAAAATATATGGTGGCTAAACATTTACTTACAACTTCATACTAGGGTTGAAACTGGAAATCCAGCTTCTTTAAACCATTTTGAACATCTTTATTTCCCATAAATAACTTCCAGAGCAAACCTGATCGGTAATTCTCGATCATCACCACCATAGGGCCCTGATCGATACCCAGGTAGCGTTTCGGATACCAGTTATCGGTTTCTGAAAAGGCATCATAAAAACCATATTTACCCCATACTTTATCGCCCAGGTCTTCGTAAAGGTGCCTGATCACTTTCATCGATTCTTTTGGCGTATAAGGGATAGAAGATATAGCGGCAGTTGGGGAAATCACGCCAAAATCTTCCTGTAGGCTATGGGCAGCATAACCTTTTACCGAGTAACTGGCGGTTAAACCCCAGCTATTTTCTCCATAACCTTTAAATTTCTTTGGATTGGCCACGCAATAATCGTGTATGGCCAAAGTTTGATTAACATTGTTTTGCCAATAATCGGCATACCGGTCTTTTAATCCTTTGGGATTTAAACCTAAATAGGAATAGTGCGCCCAGAATAACGGACCCACAGAATTTTTTGCGCCCTGATAATCTAATGGGATATGATGCCCATATAGATCAAAATTTGCTTTAATTGCTCCACCTCTTGCCCAACCTTCGTGATAAACTTCGGCTGGTATGGTATGAGTAGGGGAGGAAGCTGCCATAACATACATGATTAAACATTCATTATAGCCTTTTACCGGGAAATTCATTTCCCAATTGTACTCTGGCGACCAATGCCAGTATAATACATTCTGGCCACCATTGCGGTACCAGTTAAAATCAATGCCTTTCCAAAGTTCGTCGGCTTTTTCAGCCAGCGCTTTTTCGGCATCTGTACCATTTTTGTAATACTCTTTAATGCAGATTAATGCCTGCGCAACGAATGACGTTTCTACCAGATCGCCCCCGTTATCTTTTTGGCCAAATGGACGGACTTTACCCGTTTCGCCATAAATCCAGTGTGGCCATGCACCATGAAAACGATCGGCTTTGGATAGAAAATCCAATATCTTATTTAGCCGTTCTAAACCTTCTTTTTTAGACACGTAATTTCTGTCAATCCCACTTAGAATAGCCATCAAGCCAAAACCCGTAGCACCGGTTGCAACGGTGCTCTTATCATTTTCGGGATACACGTTATCTACATGATAACGTTCCCGGCCGGCACCAGATGTAGGCTCTGCACCATCCCAAAAATACTGGAAAGTCTGTTTTTGAACCAGATCGAGCAATTGCTCATCGCTCAGGTTTTGCTTTATGCTGAGATCTGTATTGTGGGGCTGGGTTTTGGCTTTAGAACATGCACCCAAAACCAACAACAACGCCAGGGTAAAGGATAATAATGAAATTTTTGTAGGATAGGTTTTTAGCATCTTATACGTGTGAAAAAGGGTTGCCAGCTTATCTGGCAACCCTCTGAATTATATTTTAGTAACCAGGATTTTGCTTAAGCAAACCTCCACTTAAATCAATTTCTGTCTGTGGGATTGGCCAAACTTCATTTTTATTGGCTTTCCAACCTTTAGGACCAAATACTGTCAACCCTCTTCCTTGTCTGATCACATCGAAATAACGGTCGTTTTCCATTGCAAGCTCAACCTGTCTTTCTTTCCAGATCGCCGTTCTTAGCGCAGTCTGATCTGTCGTAGTCACATCAGGTAAAATTGCCGGATTTGAACCTCTGGCGCGTTTACGTACTCTGTTTAATGAGGTAAGTGCCTGCGCAGGATTTCCTAGTTCGTTCGCAGCTTCCGCATTCATTAGCAAGATATCCGAAAATCTTAGTACCCTGATATTTTGTTGAGCGCCTTCATTGAAGCCTGATACTCTTGTGTTGAACGGAACATAAGATTTTTGATTATAACGTGGATTAGGTACAGAAGTTGGTACAAGATCGCCTTGCGGAGTAGTTTCTCCTCTGAAAAGGATGGTAGCATCTTTTCTTGGGTCTCCAGTTTCATAAGCGGCCTCTAATTCGGCAGATGGCGTATTAAAACCCCATCCCATAACACCTGCAACACCCTGAACCTGGCTGTATTGAGAATTGGATGCATCGGCGTTACCTTGAATTAACGAAGCTTGTATTTCAAATAAAGATTCAACGCTGTTTTCATTTGCTTCTCTGAATCCTTTTTCATAATCAGGAAATAGATCATATCCCATCGTCATTACCTGGTTGGTGAGTGCCAGCACATCAGCCCATTTTTTCTGATACATGGCAACCTTTGCTTTCATACCCAAAGCGGCGCCTTTCGTTGCCCTACCTAAATCTGTTGCCGGGTACGATTGTGGTAACACCGCAGCAGCCTCGGTCAGGTCTTTTTCGATCTGTGCGTATACGGCTGCTTTATCAGATTGAGGAAGGTTGTATTCTGAGTTATCTTTAGGCACGTTTAATCTTAATGGAACATTTCCATAGGCCCTAACTAACCTGAAGTAAGAATATGCTCGTACAAATTTTGCTTCGGCAATATACCTGGCCTTTAGTGTCGCATCCATATTGATGTTGGGCACATTATCCAACACCTGGTTACAAAGATTTATATTTTGATATTGACCGGTCCAGAAGCCTAGCAATGATCCCTGGGTAGCGGTTACGGTAAATTGATCGAAAAGATTAAAGAAAGTTGCATCGGTAGGTGTACTGCCTTTATCTGCTTCATCTGATCCGGTACTTTCTATAGCAATGGCATTAAATGCCACATTATCCCAGCTGCGTAAGTTAGCATAAATGGCATTTACACCCTTTAAAGCATCATCACCTGTTTTCCAAAAGGTAACAGATGGTTGCTGTCCTTGTGGCGGGACATTAAGGAAGTCTTTTTTACATGATGCGGTAAAAAGCATTGTACCTAAGGCTGTAGCCACAAGGCAAGACTGTATATTTATATTTTTTTTCATTTTGATGTCGATTAGAAAGTTACGTTAACTCCGAAATTATAAGTTGCGAACAAAGGATAAACGTTTGTATCTATACCTGCATTGGTCGGCGTTCCACCTACCTCTGGACTAAATCCTTTGTATCCGAAAATGTTAAAAGCATTCTGAGCATTTATGAATACCCTTAGGCGTTGCATTTTCCATTTATTAACAATAGCATTTGGCAAGCTATAACCCAGTTGAATGTTTCTTAATCGAATATAATCGCCCTTTTCTACATAAAAAGAGTTTGGCGCATTATTTAAACCACCTGCTAAATCAGCAGAAGGATAGGTATTAGATGTACCTTGGCCAGTCCAGCGGTGATCAAAGAAATCTTTGGTGTAATTCTCATTGCCAAAGCGGTTGCTAAGATTAGCGTTAAATACATCTACATCTGCAACACCCTGAATATCTAAAGTTAAATCAAAGTTTTTGTAGGCAAAGTTTGTATTTAAACCATAGGTGAATTTAGGATTTGGGTTACCAAGAACAATTCTATCCGAAAGGTCAATTTTTCCATCACCATTAATATCTGCGTATTTGAAATCGCCTTTTTTAAATCCCGGCCAGGCAGCGGCCTCAGCATCTGTTTGAAAAATACCTGTCACCTGATAGCCGAAAAACTCTCCAATAGGACGGTTATTAACTGTTCTTGTAGATAAATATCCACTGGTTAATCCCTCACCACCTTTGTAAATTGGATTTGCTCCAGATGTAACATTCATTACCTTATTATTGTTGATGCCTACGTTTCCACTAATAGAATAAGTAAAACCACCAGCTGTTTTATCAGCCCAAGTTGCCAAAAATTCAAACCCACGGTTACGGATATCTGCCTGGTTGGCAATCAATGAACTATTTACAGTACCTAAACTTCCTAATACAGGAATATCGAAAATAGCCTGTTCCGTTTTTCTGCTATAATAATCAGCTTCAATAGTTAATTTGTTATTTAAGAAGCCCATTTCCAGACCTAAATCAGTACCTGCACTTCTTTCCCAAAATAGCGTAGGGGGTACTAAAGATCTGATGCTCGCCCCTGTGTACGGAATGCCTCCGAAAATGGCAATTAAAGCAGCAGATTGATCAACTGTTTGCGTTGATGGATTAAATGGTACTCCTGCGTTACCCACTTTACCCCAGCTTCCCCTTAATTTTAAATTGCTGAAGATTTTTTGATCTTTCATAAAATCTTCATTGCTGATTACCCATCCTGCACCAATTGAAGGGAAGTTACCCCAAACATTATTAGAACCAAAAAACTGCGAAGCACCATCTCTTCTAACAGATGCATTGATTAAATATTTGTTTTTGTAGCCGTAGTTCACCCTGGCGAAATATGATGCAAAGGTTGATAATTCGCCCCTGTCTACTATATTTCTGCTAGCTGCATCACCTAATGCCAAATACAGGTCTCCCTCTGAAGTATAAGGTACATTTAAGGCATCGGCATTAATGGCATAAAGCTTATTTCGCTGAGCAGTTTGTCCCAATAAAACCGTTAAGCTATGATCAGCCCATTTTTTGTCATATGTTAACGTATTTTCAATAATCCAGTTTCTGTTTTCAACGCGATCTATATCCAGTTTACTATTTGTGTTTTGCTGGGTATTGCTTGCTTTGTAAACCGGTACATATCCCCTAACTTCTTCTTGTCCGAAATCACCACCAAAGCTTGTTTTAAATGTAAAGTTCTTCAGAAATTTTAATTCAGCATAAACATTACCGGTAACTTTATATTTGGTTGTGTTTTGATTAAAGAAATCAAGCGTAGCTTGAGGATTCATGTTACTTCCGTTACCCAGGTTAAATGCATTTGGATCGCCGTAACTGCCATCAGCATTAAATACCGGTACAACTGGAGATGCGGCATATAATGCCCTGAAAATACTTGAAGGAGCATCTTTAGATTTACTTGAAGAAGCGGTTACGTTATAACCTACTTTTAAGGGCTCAAAAATTTGAAAATCGTTTGATAATCTTGCAGTATATCTTTTGTAGTTATTATTTTTTACGATACCATCCTGATCTAAATAACCGAGAGATAGGTTATAGGTAGACTTTTCTGTTCCGCCACTTATTGATAGCTGGTGATTGGTTACCAAAGCACCTCTTAATACAACATCGTACCAGTTTGTGCCTTCACCTAAATTGGTATTTGCGAATAAAGGGGCAACTGGTGGGTCTTGTAAGCTGTATGCCTCATTGACAGCAGTGGCATATTCTGATGCATTTGCCATTTTAACCTGGTTGGTTACTTTTTGAAAACCTACAGTTCCGTTGTAGTTAATGACAGCATCTCCTCTTTTTCCTTTGTTAGTAGTTACCAAAACTACCCCATTTGCAGCCCTGATACCATAAATCGATTGAGAAGAAGCATCTTTTAAGATACTAATGCTGGCGATATCTGCAGGATTTAAGAAGTTAATGTCATCATACCAAACTCCATCAACAACATATAAAGGGCCAGTTTTACCATAAATGGTTCCTGTTCCCCTAATGGTGATGGTAGGTGATGCACCTGGAGTCCCAACGTTTGTGATGGAAACACCTGCCACTTTTCCTTGTAATGCACTTACCGGATTTACAGAAGCTTGTTTAGAAATATCATCGCCCTTAACATTTGCTACAGATCCGGTTACATCAATTTTACGTTGTGTTCCGTAACCTACTACCACAACCTGCTCTAATTGTTGTGTAGAAGATGCCAATGATACATTGATAGCAGTTTGATTATTTACAGCTTGCTCAAATGCTGTGTAGCCTACAAAGTTAAATACCAATGTGGCGTTTGCAGGCGCACTAATTGAGTAGTTGCCGTTTACATCTGTTTGGGTGCCACTCTGTGTACCTTTAATTAAAATAGAAACGCCTGGCAATGGAGTTTTATCACCTCCATCAATTACCTTACCTTTTACAGTAATGTTTTGCGCTATTGCTACGTTAATTGTTAGCAAACAAAGTGCAGCGAGAACAGAAATTCTTGTAAAGATTCTTTTCATGCTTTATTATAAATTTAGTTTAATTGTTAGTTAAATGTGAGGTTGTTTTTGTTGATGTGCAAGTGATTTTACCTCTACATTAATACATCATCATGGTGTGTGGGGTTTCACGGATGAATAAACCAAATGCGATTTTAGGCCAAAAACGCAGTTTTTTTGATTTTAACAAAACATTAACACTTAAGCAAGTGTAAAAAGTACACCAAGTGTTTTGTGGGGTTTAAAAAAACATTTTGAGAGGTAATGATGTAGTGCCTGAAAGCATAAAAAAATCAAAAAACGGGCAAAATCGATTTTAAAGAAATGTTTTGTTTTAGGATTGTATGTTGTATTTATCACAAAATCTCCTCAAAAATTTAAGAAATATACAGACTACAGCTCCATCAAAAATTCTGTTAAATTTTTATCGTGTGGTACTTCAAGCTTTTTGCGTAAACGGTACCTACGGATTTCTACCCCCCTTAAACTGATGTTTAATAACGATGACATTTCTTTGCTGCTCATGTTCATCCGTAAATAGGCGCAAAGTTTTAAATCATTTGGAACCAGATCAGGGTGCTGCGCTTTTAACTTTTTAAAGAAACTTTCGTGCGCTTCGTTAAAACTGTTTTCAAACAGGTGCCAGTCTCGTTCATCATTCATCCCATCGTTTATTACTTTCTGGATTTTGCGGGTTTGGTCATCTGAAAGTTTCTTGCCGTTCTCATCCTTTAACTTGCTAATGTCATCAGCCAGTTTTTGAAGCAACTCGTTTTTGTATACCAATGTCATAGCAGAATTGGCCAGCTCCCTGTTTTTTGAAGCCAGTTCAGCCTGCAGTTTTTCCGTTTGCAATTTAATAATCTGCTTTTCGCTGGTTTCGGCTTCCTGTCGCAATTTTTCCTGCTGCTCCACTTTTAAGCGATCGGTAATCTTCTGACTATCGCGCTGCAGTTTCCTTTCGTATATTTTTTTACCCAAAATTAAAACTGCCGCAAACAAAATAGCATATAGTAAAATGGCCCAATTGTTCAAATACCAGGGCCGGAGAATGGTAAATGTGTAAACTGTTTCCTTACTAACCGTACGGTCATCAACCTTTGCCCTCACTTTAAAAGTATAAGTTCCTGCGCTTAAATTGGTGAAATCTTTTTGCGTAGCTAAAGTCCAGTCAGACCAGGTGTGAGAATAACCTTCCAGATAAAACTGGTACTTCACTTTAGCCTGTCTGTAATAAGGTAGGGCATAAGAGATGCGAATATTGTTTCTGCTGTTCTGGATTTCTGTTTCTTCATTGCTATTTCCGCCTTCGCTGATCAGTGAGAATTTATCAGTAATATCTTCTACGCGTCTGATTAAAACAGCAGGCAGTCTTTTCAATTTTTGATTGAGCTGTTCGGTGGGATTATAGATTACGAAGCCATCGTCAACACTGATCAGGTAAATAGAGTCGCTGATCCGGTTTATGTTTTCGTAATATTGGACCATTCGGCCCTCAAGAATGCTAAATTGACTGGAATCGATTTCCACCCTGCCTGGTGCACTAAAATTAACCAAAGCCGTTTTTCCGTGATTTATAAACCAATATTTTTTACCGCCCGCATGAATAATTTTATTCGATGATTGAAATGAACCCAATTCTTTATTCAGCGTTGCATATTTGGTAAATTTATCGCTTAATTCATCATACGTATAAAAACCTGCGTCGGAAGAAAAAACAATCTTGTTTTCTAAATTAAAGATATTAATGTTGTAATTGCCAGGCAGACCATTCTTTTCGTCGAAAGATTTAACACTGGTTGTTTTGCTGTAATTTTTGCTTAAACTCAGTTTGTATAAACCCTTATAGGCATGTGCTACCCATATATCACCCTTGTTATCTTGCTCTACATATCTCGATGGTGCATCAAATCCTGCAATTTTTGTTACAAATTTTAATCCTGAACCCGGAGATTCTGTAAAGAGCGAAAGTCCGGTATACGTGCCCTGAACCAGGTAATTTGGGTTGGAGTTTAGCTTTTTGATTGTCCATCCGCCAGCAGACCTGGATAACCAGTTAATTTGATCACCACTTACCTTAAAAGTGCCACTGTTATGGCCACAGATTAATTCATTATTTATAATGGCTAGTTCCCAAACCTGTCCCTGCGAATTTGGGATCAACCGAAAATTGAAGGGCAGAAAATGATCTGGCGACCATTCGCTGTAAAACAATCCCTGATTGGTGCCAAGGTAAATTTTTTTGTTGAAAATAATACTGGAATAAACAGTTCCAAACTGGCCGGTTTTATCAAAATAGAAGTATAGGGGAGAGTTGAGTTCTATCCTGTCGATTCCATTGTCTAGCCCGGTCCAGAGGTTTTGTTCATTATCGGCGTATAAACTTAAAACCGTATTGTTTTGTAAACCACTAGATTTATTGATGCGCTGCACAATTTTTCCGTTCTCATCTATTATGATCAATCCGTTGAGGATGGTGCCATATGCGAAATACTTGCCTAGCAAACTTACTCCGTTGTTGAGCTGGTAGGTTTTTAGGTAATTATTGGCGGGTGTGTTTAAAGGTGTGAAATCTTTACCATCGTACGTAAATAATCCCTGTTTACTGGTACCAATAATCAGGCCAGTAGTCTTATAAGGAAGAATAGATAATATACCTTCTTTACCCAGTTTTTCACTTTTAGGAATAAAAACCAATTTATTGCCGATCAGTTCAAATAAGCCTTTTTCCAGTACTTCAATAAAATACCGGTTGTTTACCCTGTGCAAAAAAAGAAATGAGGAGGGGGATTTTATGACCTCAATTTTGTTGTTTTTGTAGATAAATATTTTGGAAAAAGACTGAAAGATTACCCTTCCCGGATCCACATAAATTTTCCAGACTTCATCATCTATTCTTACACCTTTAGGCAACAAATTGGTGAGAGAATGGTAACTTAGTTTATTGTTTTTGATTGCCCAGTAGCCGAACTCGCCAAAGCTACCGGTATAAATTTTTCCTTTGTTATCGGTGGCAACAGCTCGAACGATCTGTCGGTTTGGCATTTGGTACTTCTGCCAGTACCGTCCATCAAAAGTTAACAATCCTTCAGCGTTGCCGAAGTACATCACACCATTTTTATCTTTGGTTATGCTCCAGTTCTGGTTTCCTGAAGAGTAAATAGCTTTGGGATAATTTTCGATATAGGGTACACCAACGCTTTTAATTTCTGATGCACAGACGCTTGTCGTAAAACAGGAAAGCAGTAATAAAAAACGGAAATAGTTTAGCATAAAATGGTTACTGGATAAAGCCATTATTACACAAAGTAAAGGAAAAATTGTTTAAAACGGGCGGGCAGCGGTAGATGTAAAGAAATCATACGCGAAAAAGATCGTAATTTCAATAGTTCCAAAAATTGCCGTCATTTGAGCGAAGTGCAACGAAGTCTAGAAATCTATTTCAATCGATCTTTCCATTTTCAATGCGGTTCAGTCCAGCTGACGGCCTTTTTATTTAATCACGTTAGCCTTTCAGTGCTACCGGCTGTGGTACCTTCACGTAATAACCCGTGCCATCGTAAGGGCGTTTGCGCGGATTGGTGGTACAGGCTACCGAGCAGCAGCCCTGAAGCGCTTCACCGCAGGCATCGCACTGGGTAATATGCTCATTACACTCAGGATTGGCACAGTTGATCATTTTCGGCGTAGTAACCCCACAATTGTAACAAACTGAAACTACTGTTGGGTTAACTTGGTTTACATCTACAGCAATGCGATTATCAAATACATAACACTTGCCCTCAAAATCTTTTCCGCCGGCTTCCTTACCATATTTAATGATCCCGCCGTGCAGTTGATAAACATCGTTAAAGCCGTGGTGCAGCAATAGGGCGGATGCTTTTTCGCATTTAATCCCACCTGTGCAATAAGTAAGTATTTTTTTGTCTTTGTATTGGGCTAGCTGGTTAATCTGCTCAGGAAAATCGCGAAAATTCTCAATATCAAGCGTTAGCGCATTTTTGAATTTACCGAGATTATGTTCGTAATTGGAACGTACGTCAAGAATTATAACATCCTCATCATCCTTCATTTTCATGAAATCGATTGGTTCTAAATGTTTACCCGTTTGTTTGTTAGGATCAATGATCGTCGTATCTCTTAAACCAGAGTGCACAATTTCCGACTTGTAGCGGCAATGCATTTTCAGGAACGAAAGTTCTGCTACATCATCAATCTTAAACTCTGTTTTGGCAAATCTTTCATCAGCATGTATGGCTTTCATGTAAGCATCGCATGCTTCCGGAGTGCCTGATACGGTGCCGTTTAAACCTTCATCTGCCACAATAATCCGACCTACAAGGCCAAGAGATTTACAAAATTTAAGATGGTCGGCAGCAAATTGTTCTGCGTTTGCTATGTAGCTATAGCAATAGTAAAGTAATGTCTGATATTTTTTCATAACGCTGTTGATACCGTTGCAAACGGCGTTTAAAGCGGTGCAAAGATAATGAAAAAAGGTTGAAGGTAAAAAGGCGGAAGGAAGAAAGGTTGAAGGTGGGGTTGGGGCCTTCGACTTTCTTGCCCTCCTCCTTCAACCTCATTAAAAGCCATAAGATATCCTAAATCCCTGTGTCAACTTACGTCCGCCATCATAGGCAAAACCATAACTGGCCCTCAGTACCAGGCGTTGGATACCAAAGTAGAATTCTTTGTAATTCCGTTTTTCAGGCGAAGATAAATAACCTCCACCAATAAATTCTTCAAGTTTTGCTTTGCGCAACAATGGAATTTTATTCATAAAGAATCCAGCGAAGTTATGTTCCAGGTGGGCTTCGAAATACTGCTGATTTGTACTAAACTGATAAAAGTCAAGATATTGAAACTTTCTTAAATTAGGAGGGAAAATGGTGGAAATGTTACCCGCGAAATGTTTGAAATCAGGGTAATACATGCTTTTGTTGTTCAGGAACTTGCCTACGCCAGCCAGAAACGAGGTATATCCCCATAATCCCATTCCAATTCTATCCTGAGATACTTCCAGTTTTACAAAGTCATAATCAATATCACTGTTCAGTATACCGTTAAAACCCTTTTTATACAATAATGTCACTTTTGGGAATTTCGATTCAGTATAAAATTTACCATCCGGACGGGTGATGTACTGCTGTCCGAAAGTATAGGTTAAACTTGCCGTAGCACTAAAAGAATTATAGGTTGGGAAAAGCGGCGTGTCTTCTGTTGGGTTAAACGGGTTGTTTGAAGTGAATTCGCGGTCTTTCGCATCTATAAACTTAAAGGTAGTGTTATTGGTGAGACTTTTATTTCTACTGTAATCTACAGCCAGACTTCCCTGTAGGCCCGAGATCAGTTCGCGGGTGGTATTTATGTTGATAAAACTCTTTTCGTAAAATTTGGCGAAGTTTTTTTCATACAATAGTGAGTTGATGGTATTGCCCAGCTGTGTCATAGAACCCAGGTTGTTCAAATCAAATATGCCGTTTCCAAATGATGCACCTACACTGGCTCGTTTAAGCGGGTTATAGTAATAACTTCCGGTTAAGCTTCCGGTAAGCTTTTTGTTGGCAAAACCATACCTCAATTCTGGCCTAATGGAATAAGACCTTCTATTCTCAAAATCTTTCCGGTAGGTAACGCCATATCTTATCGCAAATCCTTCTACCGTATTGTAAAATATAGCTTTCAATACAGGATCGAAACTCCAATATTCTTTATCGTACCGATCATTGATACTTACCCCTCTGAGTAAAAGCTTACCTATTCCGAATTTATTATTTTCCCTTTCAAGAGAGTCGAGGTATTTTTTCGATTCTTTTAGCTTCGCTATGCTGTCTTTTTTAACATAATTGATTTTTTCATCTTCCGTTAGCGGAATGGGCCGGTTGTTTTTCCAATAAATGGAATCCTTCTTATTTACCATTTCGGTAACCTTTAAGATTTCTCCGTTGAAAAAGTTTTTTGGGAATTTAGGATCAAGGTTATAATTGCTATAAATCCCAACATAATAACCGGCTATTTTAAATCCCAGCACATTGCCTCCAAATTTAAAATTAATGGCTGTAGGCATATACGCTTCATTAACTTTAGTAAACTGCTGGCTGATGTGTAGCGTATCAATAAAGTTAATACCCGCGTTTTTGGTGAGGTAAACATCGGTATTGTAGATTCTCCAGCTACCATCAATAATGTAGATAATCCCCCTGAAAACCGGATCGTTTTCCCGACGTGGAATTACTTCTATTTTATGGATCATTTCCCCATTTTCATTGCTTTCGCCCAGCAATTTATATTTATAATAAAATAGCGCATTATCTGCAATGGGCGAAATATATCCTCTTGCACTTAATTTATTTTCAAGCAGGTAATTATCGTAAAAATTGACAATCAGATCCGATGCCTTGTTAAAACTAAATGTATTGTTCCTTCCGGCAACTTTTGATGAGATCATTTCCTCGTGTACCTCATTGGGCCGTCTGAAATTAAATTTGCTCTGCGATTCAGACAAGTAAATGATACCTCTCCGGTTGGTGTCCAGTTCCAAGATTTTCTGTATATCCTGGCCGAAGAATTTTTTAGGTGCGCCTTTTAACCGTTGCACGCCTTTAATATAAACATCACAACTAAAAGCTTTCACTTCATTCAGGTGTATCTTTCGTTCCCGAATGGCATTGCGGATAATAGCATATGCGGGATCTTCTGCGTTGGCCGTAATCGTCACATTTTCTAAAGTGTAACTTTCTGATGTTAAGGTAACGTTGAGCGTTTGATCTTCCGATAAATTAACGATATGATCTTGCTGTTTATAGCCAACAGCCCTAAAACTTAAAGTGTACTGACCATTTTTTAATTTTAAGGCATATTTTCCATCAATATTTGCTGATGTTCCTTTAGTTGTGTTTTTCAAATAAATTGTTGCGAAAGGAATGGGTTGACCGCTATTATCTTTAACCGTCCCTGTAATGGTAGATTGTTGGGCTGAAATAATATTGGTAAAGCTGCAAAAAAATAGGAGCGATAAAATTCTTATCATGTGTTGGGTTAGTAAGCTATAAATATCGAATAAGTTTAACACTATACACATAGTTTGGTGTTAAAGTTTGTTAAGATCGAAAAAAAATAATCTGGACAAACGGTTTTTAAAAATTCATCTGGGTAATGCTGGTCCGGTCAGTCAGATATGCGGATGCAAAATGTAGGGATAAAATTGCCTTTTTAGGTCGGAAGATACTTTTTTTTATAACTTTGAGGTCAAATCAACCATATAAAAAAGGCCATGTATAAAACATTACAACCTGTTCTCCAAAAGGAACTTGAAGAAATTGAAAACGCTGGATTATTTAAACGTGAACGTATCATCATTACCCCTCAGGGCGCCGACATTCAGGTAAGCGGTGGTACAGAAGTGGTTAACTTTTGTGCAAATAATTATTTAGGACTTTCTTCACACCCTAAAGTAATAGAAGCAGCCAAAAAAGCAATCGACGATCATGGCTATGGAATGTCTTCGGTGCGTTTTATCTGCGGTACACAGGATGTGCACAAAGAACTTGAAGCGAAAATTTCCAAATTTTTAGGTACGGAGGATACTATTTTATATGCCGCTGCTTTTGATGCAAATGGTGGTGTTTTTGAACCATTATTTAATGCAGAAGATGCCATTATTTCTGATGAGTTAAATCATGCATCCATTATAGATGGGGTAAGGTTGTGTAAAGCTCAACGTTTCCGTTATAAAAATGCCGATATGGAAGATCTGGAAAAACAGTTAATTGCGGCCAAAGATTGCAGGCATAGGATCATTGTTACCGATGGTGCCTTTTCTATGGATGGATCTGTAGCTCCACTGGATAAAATTGCAGATTTAGCCGATAAATATGAGGCTTTGATCATGATCGATGAATCGCACTGTACTGGTTTTATTGGTAAAAACGGTCGTGGAACGCATGAGCATTTCAATGTGATGGACCGGATCGATATCATTACCGGTACTTTAGGTAAGGCTTTAGGCGGTGCCTCTGGTGGCTTTACCTCAGGTAAAAAAGAGATTATTGATATGTTGCGCCAAAGGTCTCGTCCTTATCTGTTCTCTAATACGCTCGCGCCGGCAATTGCAGGGGCATCTATCGCGGTATTGGATATGCTGAGCGAAACCACATCACTAAGAGATAAATTAGAAAATAATACAAAATATTTCCGTGAAAAAATGACTGAAGCTGGTTTTGACATTAAACCGGGTTTCCATCCCATTGTTCCGGTAATGTTGTACGATGCTAAAGTTGCACAGCAATTTGCGGCTAAAATGCTGGAAGAAGGCATCTATGTAATTGGTTTCTTTTATCCGGTAGTACCTCAGGGCAAGGCGAGGATACGTGTACAGTTATCAGCCGGGCACGAGCAACATCACTTAGATAAAGCAATCGCTGCATTTACCAAAGTAGGTAAAGAATTAGGCGTAATTTAAAACGTATAGATCTATTATAATTACAAAAGCCGCTTCGAGCGGCTTTTGTGCTTTATGGGTTCATTTTCTTTTATGGTGCTATTACAAACAGATTATTTGAACCGCCTTACCTTAAAATTATTGGATAATTTGCTGTATATTTGAAGCCATGTTACAGGACAAAATAACACAATATACCGAGAAAATTAATGCTTTCGTAACTGAAAAAGCAGATGAATTGGAGCAATTCCGTATTAAATATTTAGGAAGCAAAGGCATCATAAAAGAGATTTTCGACGAGTTCAAATCTGTTTCTGTTGAAGAAAAAAGATCATTGGGCAAGGTTTTAAATGAGTTTAAACAATTAGCCGAATCAAAATACCTCACGCTAAAAGAGGCGACAGAAAGCACCGATACCAAAAGTGAACATGCTCAATTGGACCTCACTTTACCAGGTGAAGGTTTCGAAATTGGTTCGCGCCATCCTTTAGCTCTGGTACGCAGGGAAATTGTAGAGATTTTTGCCAAACTCGGTTTCACAGTAGCCGAGGGACCAGAGATTGAAGATGACTGGCATAATTTCTCGGCCTTAAACTTCCCTGAAGAGCATCCTGCAAGAGATATGCAAGATACTTTCTTTATTAAAAAAGGCGGTGAGAAAGGCGATATCGCTTTGCGTACACACACCTCTTCGGTACAAGTGCGTATGATGGAGCAAGGCAGGCCACCATTCAGGGCAATTATGCCAGGCCGTGTTTACCGTAATGAAGCCATTTCTGCCCGTGCACATTGCTTTTTTCATCAGATAGAAGGGTTATATGTAGATGAAAATGTTTCATTTGCAGATTTAAAACAGACTTTATTTTATTTTGTGCAGGAGTTATACGGAGAAGGTACCAAAGTGCGTTTCCGTCCATCCTATTTCCCTTTTACAGAGCCATCTGCAGAGATGGATATTTCTTGTACCATTTGTAAAGGCGCCGGGTGCCAGCTTTGTAAATACAGCGGTTGGGTAGAGATTTTGGGCTGTGGTATGGTAGATCCAAATGTTTTGGAAAACTGCGGTATTGATTCAAAAAAATACAGTGGATTTGCATTCGGAATGGGGATAGAACGTATTGCCAATTTAAAGTATGAGATTAAAGACCTGCGTTTATTTTCAGAAAATGATGCGCGTTTCTTAAAGCAATTTAAATCTGCTTTAATTTAATGATGAAATACCTATATAGTATATTGTTTGTATTCCTGATCACTACAGGTTGCGGTAAAGATGAAGGTTTTATTCCCGACGTACCTGTGAATTATAATGTAACCATAACGGAGTTTAGCCTAAAGGCGGTAAACAATGTTTTGGTTGTTTCAAACAATGGAGTAGGTGGGTTACTGATCGTAAAAACACCGCTTGGTGGTTATGTAGCCTTCGATCGATGCAGCACTGTAAACCCGGAAAAGATTTGCAAGGTAGCGCCAGATGATAGCGGTGTAACGGCTACCGACCCCTGTTCGGGCGCTAAATTTTCATTGCTTGATGGAAGTCCGCAAAAAGCACCCGCACAAAGAAGCCTAAAGGCCTATAATATTTCTTTGCAAGGCAACACATTATTACACGTAAGCAATTAAAATGGAAGCTGAAAAAATAAAAGAAACAGTAAAAAAGGCTGCCAAAGAACTATTTAGGAAATATGGTTACCATAAAACCAGTGTAAATGAGATTGCAAAAAAGGCCCGTATAGCCAAAGCAACCATTTACAAATATTTTGAGAGTAAAGAGCAGGTTTTGGATAGTATTCTGATGGATTATCTGGATCAGAACCTGTATGAGATATTAAACAATAAAGTCAGTTACGCCTCTGAAGAAGAGCATTTGAAAGCACTGGTAATGAAAACCAGCCGTTTATCATTCACTGCATGTAATGAGTTTATCGGCTGGGATTTTGTGCGTGAAAATGCAAATTCGCAAGAGTTTTTGAAACATTTATCAGATCAGTTAGAAGCTTTATTACTGGCTGCTTACCTTCAATTAGACAACTTTAAAAATAATCCGGCACGAAGAGAGGGATTGGCCTTTTTGCTCAAAGCAAGTAAAAGTATTGTATTTTCATTTGCATTTACTTCAGTTAGCGATTCTGATGTGCGTAAAAACTTTGTTAGTTTTCAGAAAGAAATACTGCCGTTTTTAGTAAAAGCAGCATTATAAATATAAAATTCGTCATCTCGACCGCAGCATAGCGGAGTGCCCGCCTGTGCGGACAGGCTTGCTCTTGCAGGTGGGGTAAAATCTTTCTGCTTCCAATTTAATTTGTTCTCTCGTTAAAGCACTAAAACAAGTTGGTTCAAATATCCCGGCGAGACCCTATAATTAGAATTGGTTATATGAGAAAATCGTCATGCCCAATTTATTTCAGTATCTTTAATAGAGGACAGGCCTTGAAATGAGATCAGCGTGACGACGCCTGACATCCGTGTTCACCTATGTTTGAAAATTCGACTTATTGATTGTAATAATCTTTCATTTTAAATTTTTGTACCGTTCTTTTTACTTTTCCATCAACATTTTTTTGAGTAATCACCGTCACGATATCTGCGATGCTCGAATCTTCAATTATTGATGAATCCTCGTATAGCCCTTTCTTAATATCAAATTTGTAATTCACTGTTTTATCAAAGCAACAACCATCTTTTTGATGGATTGATACCTGCTTTAATTTTTTATCTACATCAAACATCCCTAAATTTTCACTCGCCAATTTAGTCAGTTCGTTGTTCAATAAAAATTTGTTTTCTGCTGCTGCTAAATAAACAGTATAAGATGGACTCGAATAAGCACCGTTATTACCGTTTCTGATGGCGAGATCTTCCAGGCCGTCGAAATTAAAATCGCCAAAAATTAAAGGTGTCTGGTATTTGCCAAGTTCCAGCCATCCAAGTTTAGCATTTTGAGTTTCTGTTAAGCCGAAATCCAGGTCTTCGGAGTGAAAAGTATCTATTTCCCTGCCTGTAACCTTGTCGTAAATAATAACAGTGGCTTTCCCGCCACAGGCATTTCCTTCACATTTATCAACAAAAATTTTGGCCTTGTATTGGTCAGAACTGTTGTTTGCCAGAAACTTAAATTGAGCTTGCGAATTACTGAAAAGAAGCAAAATACCACAAAAGATGAACAAGCTTTTCATTAAAAATTTTTTGGTAAAATTACGCCAATATCACTTACCAAAAAGTTAAAAAAGGTTAACGTTTTCTTTTTCTTGTTTTGATATAACTTTGTACTGCTGCTTTTGTGGTAAGCCAATCTCTGCCTTCTTTATAAGCATCTATTTTGCCTTGCCTGGCCAATAAGCTTATGTACTCCTGGCCATAGGGAACATCTGGTTCTGATACAATAGTGGATATGGGCTCGTAATCTCCGTAATGGTTTCCGGGCAATGCATTGCTGTAAATGTTTAATGAGCGCTCTAGAGCCTGCAGCATTAATAAACAAAGTTTATGGTAATTGCCCTTGTTGGCCTGGTTAAGTGCTTCGTAGTATTTCTTTCTATCGTTTTTAAGGATGATTGCAGGAGGGAAGCCATTTCGCATGAGCAATAAATTCATGGCAAGCCTAACCGTACGCCCGTTCCCATCAAAAAAAGGATGGATCCAAACGAGTTTATGATGAAAAATACTAGCCAATACGATATCATTTAAGCCCAGTGGGTTATCGTTTACAAAGGCGACCAATTGATCTAGTAAATCAGAAACCTTATTGGCGTTGGGTGGCGTGAAGTTTGCACCAACAATGCGTACACCACCATTTCTTAAGCGGCCGGCATAATCATCTTCAATACTTCTGAGTACCAGGCCATGAAGCGATAAAATATCAATGCTTCTGAGTGTATAATTTTTATTCACTAAGGTGTACAGGTAATCAATCGCTTTTTCGTGGTTGTAGGCCTCGAAATGTTCTCGTAAAGATTTGCCTTTAACGGTCATGCCTTCTTGTAAAACCATCTGGGTTTCCTTTAGGCTTAGGGTGTTTCCTTCTATACTATTGGAGTTGTATGTCCACTCCAGGGTAAGGTCTTGTTTGATGCGATGTAGGGCACTATTGGGTAAGGGCCTCGAATTTTCCAATTTGGCCTTTTTATCGTACAACCTATCTATTTGTTGTTGTAGCTCTTCTAAATTCCCTAAATTAAAATCCCACATCCCCAAAGTTAATTATTATCGGATAAATTAAAAAATAAATCTATCCGATAATAAAGTTTTTTCTCCAAAAAAAATGATAACGGTAAAGGTTATCATTTTAAATGCTTTTAAGTTACCTTACTCCCATTTGAATACCTTTACCGCTACTGCATATATGCCAATGCCCCAAAGCAATAGAATCATGATCTGAAATTTAACATCCCATAGTCCTAAACCTTCAAAAGCAACTTTTCGCATGGCATCATTTAAATAGGTTAGCGGTAAGGCCCGGCTAATGGGTTGCAACCAATTTGGAAAAGCCTCGATAGAAAAAAATGTTCCCGATAATAAAAACTGTGGTAAAGTGACAATGTTCGATATTGGAGGCACCATGCTTTCGCTTTTGGCGATACCGGAAATAATAAAGCCAAATCCCATGAACACAATAACGCCAAGAGTGGCGAGTATAAGCATGTTGACGACCGTAATTGCCCCATGTACAAGAGTAAAGCCAAAAAAGAAATGGCCGATTAAAATGATAAATAAAGCGCCAATTAAGGCAAATCCTATACGGGCAATCCCTTCGCCGATTACGATGCTCGAGCGCCTAACCGGAGTAGCAAAAAAGCGTTTGATAACCAGGGTTTGGCGCAGACTTAAAAATACGAATGCTGTTCCGAAAACGCCGGTGCTCAGTAGCGAAAAACCCAATTGACCAGGAAGGATAAAATCGATTGTTTTATACTCACGTCCGGTAATGGTGCTTTCCTTAATTTCTGCAACGGTTGGTTTTAAGGTTTTATCGTAAAAAATGTTATTTAAAACTGATTTTAAAATTCCGCCCTTATCTCTTGATGCCGAAGTGTAAACTACATTTACCGAATAGGCGGCATTGTTTACTTTTCGATGTACATCAATCATGGCATCAACATTGCCCTTTTCAAGTAATTTATCAAATTCAGCTTTTGATTTATCTTTTACCAAACGGATCATGCCTGTTTTTTCGAGCATGCCCATTACCGGGTTATTTACATCAGAACCTGGTGCCACCCCAACATCGATACGGGTTCCGCCGCCGCCCAAAAAGCCAAAAACGAGTATGAATATCAAGGGGAAAGCGAGTGTAAAAACCACCGCCGATGGACTCCGCATAATAGACCGGAAACTTGCTTTGGCAAGGGCCAGGGTTGCTTTGGCATTGCTGTAGCTGCCGCTCCCAGAAGGAGCGCTTAAATTTTGGCCTGGTATATTTTTTTGCATGTTAGTTTTGCTAGGTTGTATTTTGAACGATGTATGAATTGGGTATTAAGTTCCCGCTTAAGGGGAGTAGGTGGCTATTCGCGCCATTCCTGACCTGTAAGATTAATGAAAACATCTTCCAGATTGGCCTTTTTAACTTCTTTCTTACGCTCAAAACCACTGTTAACCAATTTGTCTATCAAATTGTCTGGCGTATCCAGTGCGATAATTTGTCCACGTTCTACAAAAGCCACGCGATCGCAGAGCTGTTCAGCCTCATCCATATAGTGTGTGGTGATTACAACCGTGGTACCTGTATCTCTGATTTCTGTAATCAGATCCCAAAGATTTCTGCGTGCCTGTGGATCTAAGCCCGTTGTAGGCTCATCCAAAAAAATAATTTTTGGATGATTAATAAGTGTTGTAGCGATAGAGAAACGCTGTTTTTGTCCGCCTGAAAGGGCTTTGTATTTAGCTTTGGCCTTATCCTGAAGATTTACTTTCTCCAACATCTCCATGGGTTTAATGTTGGCACCGTATAAACCGGCAAAAAGTTCAATCAGTTCGATCAGGTTTAGATTTGGATAATAACCAGCGGCCTGTAGCTGTACGCCAATAATCTGTTTAATATCCTGTGGATGTTTGTCGACAGAAAAACCATCAACAATAATCTCACCTGAAGTTTTGGCGCGCAATGTTTCGATAATCTCAAGGGTAGTGGTTTTTCCGGCGCCATTGGGTCCAAGCAGACCGAAAATCTCATCTTCGTATACTTCAAAGCTGAGTCCCTGAACGGCCACGAAATCATTATATTTCTTTACCAGATCTTTAACGCTGATAATGGCTTTTTTTGTTTCCATATTGCGAATGTAAGGAGCTTTAAATGAATAGGAGGTGAATTTTTGAATACATAATTGAAAATGTCGGTAAAATGATGTTTTAAGGAGGCGAAAATAGTTTAAAAAAGAAATCTGCGGATCGGCAGCCTACTTTGCCGCAAATCCGCAGATCGTTTTTTGTTTATTGACTATCGGTTTATCCGACTAACTCGTTAACGTTTAAATTGGTATTTGGTCGCTGGTGCTTAACCTTTCGCTTATCTTATGTCTTTAAACTCTAGTCTTTCTACCTCACCTTACCAAACCAACTCGCCTTTCATTACTTCAACAAAATCATCGAATAAGTAGCGTGAATCGTGCGGGCCTGGAGAAGATTCCGGGTGATATTGAACCGAGAATGCTTTTTTACCCTTTACACGGATCCCCTCGATTGATTTATCGTTTAAGTTAACGTGTGTAATTTCTACTTTATCCGAATTTCTAACTTCATCAGGAATTACACCAAAACCATGATTTTGTGAGGTAACTTCGCAATGGTTTTTGATGACATTTTTAACCGGGTGATTTAATCCACGGTGACCGTTGAACATTTTCATGGTACCTATACCATTGGCTTCAGCTAATAACTGATGGCCTAAGCAGATCCCGAATAATGGTTTGTCAACTGCTAAAATTTCTTTGATCGTTTCTACTGCATAAGGCATAACCGAAGGATCGCCGGGGCCGTTCGAAATAAAGTAGCCGTCAGGGCTAAATTTTTCCATTTCGGCAAAAGTGGTTTTAGCCGGGAAAACCTGAACGTAGATATCGCGGTTTTCAAAGCTGCGCAAAATATTTTTCTTAATACCCAAATCAAGTGCTGCTACTTTTAAGCTTGCTTCAGGGTTGCCGTGGAAATATGGTTCGCTGGTGCTTACTTTAGAAGAAAGTTCTAAACCTTCCATTGACGGTACCTCAGCCAGCTTTTGTTTTAACTCATCCAGATCGGTAATTTCAGAAGAAATAATCGCGTTCATGGCACCTTTATCTCTAATATGGCGAACCAATGCACGCGTATCTATATCTGAAATAGCCACGAGGTTATCATTTTGGAAATAATCCTGAATAGATTCTGTTGCTTCTTTGCGGCTATAAACGATGTTGTAATTTTTACATACTAAACCAGCAATCTTAATCGAACCCGATTCAATTTCATCTTTGTGGATACCATAATTACCAACATGCGCATTGGTGGTAACCATTATCTGTCCAAAATAACTTGGATCTGTGAAAATTTCCTGGTAACCTGTCATCCCGGTATTAAAACAAATTTCGCCGGTAGTAGTTCCTATTTTTCCGGCCGCTTTGCCGTAAAAAACCGTGCCGTCGGCCAGTAATAAAATCGCAGGTAACTTGGTGTAGTTAGTCATGGTAATTACAATATGGATTTTGATTTAAAAAAGAGTTGAAAAAAGAATGGTTTTCGGCATTAAAGCCGTATTTGCAGGGTGCAAAAAAAGATGAATATATCCCTTCCATTTCGGGGTACAAAGATAGTATTTAAGATTTGTAATGTAAAGAGAAAAGTGAAATAAGGTTGATCAGAAAGCTGAAACATCAAAGCTCACAGCGGTTGAAACCGATTTGCATTTTCCATTTGGTCTTTCGGCTTAATTAAAGAAAAAACAATACTTTTGGCAACACAAAACAAATTCCATGTCGGTACATAAAGAAATCAAACGCATCACCACGCACATTTTACAGGAAATGAAACAACGGGGTGAAAAAATATCGATGTTAACTGCCTACGATTATTCGATGGCAACCATTCTTGATGATGCAGGACTAGACGTTTTATTGGTTGGCGATTCTGCTTCCAATGTAATGGCTGGTCATGAAACAACTTTACCCATAACGCTGGATCAGATGATTTATCATGCTGCATCTGTAATCAGAGCTGTTAAACGCGCATTTGTTGTGGTTGACCTGCCTTTCGGCTCCTATCAGGGCAATTCGAAAGAAGCTTTGAACTCGGCAATCAGGATCATGAAGGAATCAGGTGCTCATGGTGTTAAACTGGAAGGCGGCGAAGAAATTATCGAATCTGTTCAGCGGATTATTACGGCAGGAATTCCTGTTATGGGACACCTGGGTTTAACCCCTCAGTCTATCTATAAATTTGGAACCTATACTGTCCGTGCAAAAGAAGAAGAAGAAGCAAATAAGTTAAAAACTGATGTTTTGGCTTTACAGGCGGCGGGTTGTTTTGCCATTGTATTGGAAAAAATTCCTGCTGCACTAGGGAGAGAAGTTACAGACAGCCTGCATATCCCAACTATTGGCATAGGTGCCGGACCAGACTGTGATGGACAGGTTTTGGTAGTGAATGATATGATCGGTTTAACCAAAGGATTTAAGCCGCGCTTTTTACGCCAATACATTAACCTTTATGACGAAATTTTAGGTGCAGCACAATCTTACATCCGCGATGTAAAGGGGAATGATTTCCCGAACGAGAAAGAACAATATTAAGTTTGAAGCTGAACGCTTTGAGTTTGGAGTTATTTTAAGCGCAGATAAAATATCTAACTTTAAACAATTAAACAGCTAACCGATTAACCAATAAACTTTCGCATTACACGATTTGCAGTATCAAATAAACTAATGACGGATGAACCAACGAAATAACCGATGCCCATTACTGATAACGACATCCTTTTTGAAGATAATCATTTAATCGCTATTAATAAAAGAGCAGGTGATATTGTGCAGGTTGATGAAACCGGCGATGAGCCATTGGATGAACAGGTAAAAAAGTATATTGCTAAAAAATACAATAAACCCAACGGTGCTTTTTTAGGGGTAGTACACCGTTTAGACCGCCCGGTGAGCGGGGTAATTTTATTTGCTAAAACCAGTAAGGCTTTAGAGCGTATGAATGCTGCTTTTAAAAACAGGGAGGTAAAGAAAACCTATTGGGCAGTGGTAAAGAATAAGCCAGAGAAAGAAGCGGCCACACTGGTGCATTGGCTGGTTAAAAACCCGCAGAAAAACGTGGTTTCTTATTATAATACTGAAGTTAGTGGCAGTCAACGGGCCGAACTTTCTTATAAGGTAAAAGCTAAAGTGGGCGATTACTATCTCCTGGAAGTTGATCCGCTAACAGGTCGCTCACACCAAATCAGGGTTCAACTCTCCTCAATGGGTTGTCCGATTATGGGCGATAATAAATATGGTTATCCTCGGGGAAGCAGAAAAGGAAGTATTTGCCTGCATGCCCGTCGTTTACAGTTTATGCACCCGGTAAAGAAGGAACCTGTAAATATATTTGCCAAATTACCGGTTGATGGTTTTTGGGAAAGGTTTGAAGATCTATAAATCAAGCTTTTTCAGCCGACAGCCAGTCGCGACCTTTCGGGTTGAAGCAATCCTTATGTTTGCCGCATAAAAGATTGCTTCCTCGTTCCTCCTCGCAATGCACTTTTGTTTTTAAATTTATTTACAATCAATTTTTTCGAACGTCATTGATCCATCAAACTTTAATTTGCTCAGCTCTTTAAACTTACTTGCTCCATTTACTTCCTGTACATCACCAAATCCTTCTGCCAGCTGATTGCCCTTTTTCAAAAATGCTACTTCTCTTACTGATGTTTTGCCTTCCGATTGAAAAGTATAGTTGGCAATTAGCGTATCGCCTTTAACAAGCCCGGCGATGGTACCGGCATTTTTATCTTTTTCATATAAATTATAGCCCAATGTACCGGTTAACTTGTTATCAATTGTTTTAAAGGTTAGGGTAGCTGTATCGCGGTTTTTAATGTATTGGTAACATTGAACAGAATCTGGTGTGCTTTCGGCATTGCTTACAATAGTAGAGTCTATTTTGGCCTGTGTTTTTTTTGCCGTTCCGCCCTGGCAAGATGCCATGAATAAGGTGACTGCTCCTAGAATTGGGATGATGTTTCTCATTATAATATGTTTTTGATGATCAGATTGATTTTAATAGTAAGCAAAGTACCTGCCAAAATTATCACGCTAAGCCCGTTTCCATACCAGTATGGGGTACCTTTTCATGGAAACAAATGAATTTCCCGAATTTTATTAACAGATATTTCAAGCTAAAAATCTTGCTTACAATAGTTCAGATGGTTGCCTCAGCCTAACTTTCATTTGTGAAAAACAAAGAAATATTGGTTCCTTGATGCTCTTCAGATTTGATGTCAATATCTATTTTATGAAACCGGGCAATACTTTGCACAATGGCTAACCCCAGGCCGAAGCCATTTTCTTCAGAATTTCCTCTTTTAAAGCGATCGAAAGCATTTTCAACCAATGCGGCGCTCATGCCCGTTCCGGTATCGCTGATGGTGAGGATATATTTTCCGTTTTCGGTTTGATCGGTTATGGAAATCGTTCCGTTATCAACATTGTATTTAATTGCATTGTTGATGATGTTAATCAAAAGCGTATGTATGAGTGCTTTATTCCCAATAAAATGAAAGTTTTTGGAGAGTTGAGCGCTATAACTAATGTTTTTATCTGCTATCCGATCTTCCAGATCCTCATATATATCATCAATTTCCTGTTTGAGGCTAATTTCTTCTGTTTTTAGATATTGATTGTTTTCAACTTTTGAAATAAGTAGCAGGCTATTGATAATCAGCTTTAAGCGGTTTAGGGTTTTTAACGAGGCGTATATCTTATTTTCATGCTCTACGGGAATATCTGCTGTGTTCAGCATGTTTTCAAATCGCGTACTCAAAATAGAGATAGGGGTAAGCAGCTCATGCGAAACGTTAGCGATAAACTGCTTTTCTAAAGCGAAAAGTGTATTTATTTTACGCATCAACGAGTTGATGCTGTTATCGAGGATTTTAAAATCACTGGTACTGGTTGGGATGTTCTGGTAATTATAATGAGTGGGGTCATCAACCAAATTAATCTTTTTATCAATAATGCGGTAAAACGGCCTTAGTAAAAAGTTAGAGAAAGTGTAATCGGCCACTAAGGTAATGAACAAGGCAGCAACGAGTACAATCAGCATGTAAAAACGGATCGAATTTTTAATGGATTGCAGCGTAGTCATGGTTTCGCCGATCTCCAGGTTATACCAATTTTTGTGATAAGAAAATTTGTAGTTTAAAATGCGGTATACTTCAACATCACCCTCAATTTCTCTTTTTTCAGTAAATACCTTTGCGGTTGAATCCTTTTGATCATCAGGAAGAACCGTTAAGACAATAAATTCTTCTTTTAAAATATTATAATCAGTAAAAGACTGTTCTTTATTTAAAAGGCTATCGATTTCATTATCATTTAAATGTTTGATGATTTTGTTCTTCTTTTTAATCAAACGGTTATCGAGCTGGTTATAAGCCAGTCTATCTAATGAAAACAGGATGATAGCACCCAATACGAGTATGATGGCAACTTTGGTTACTGCATTGTATAAAGAAAACTTAACCTGTAACTTCATTTCTTTTGATGGTTCATTGGTTCAGATAGTCATTGGTTCATTGGTAGATTGATATTTAACTTCTAACCTCGGACCTCCGACTTCCAGACTTTTTAGCAATTAATCCGGTAGCCAATACTCCTTACAGTTTCAAACCAATCTATGGGACTGATGCCTGCAAGTTTTTTTCTCAGGTTTTTAACATGTACGTCCACAAAGTTTGAATCAGAATTCACTTCTAAAATATCACCCCAAACATGTTCGGTTAAACTCATTCTTGATACTACGCGGTTTTTATTCAGTACCAGGTAGTTAAATATCTCGAACTCCTTTTTGGTCAGGTTTAATCTTTCCTCACCAAAAGAAACCGTTCTGTTCTGGATATTGAGTAAAAAATTGTGAATATTTACCTCATTTTTCTCTAGCTTATGTTTTCTGCGTGTAATTGCATGCATTCGGGCTAAAAGTTCGTTTAGCGAAAATGGCTTGGGTAAATAATCATCTGCACCTTCATCAAGGCCTTTAATCCGGTCATCAACAGCACTACGGGCGGTTAAGATGATTACGGCATCATCGCGGTTTTTCATGGCTTTCAGCTGTTTCAAAATCTCAAAACCATCGCCGTCAGGTAAACCCAGGTCTAATAAAATAAAATCGTAATTATTTACAAATATCTTTTCTTCAGCAGAAGATTTTTTCCAGGCATGCTCTACAATAAATCCTTCTTTATTCAAGAATTCATCCATTTCAAGCGCGAGGCTTTTCTCATCTTCAACAATTAATACATTCATTCCAGCTAACTTTATTTTAATTTTTTACCGCCATGCGCTTTGCGCTCAGCGCTACGCATTTACCCTGCAACTAAGTTAATATTTTTTAAGATGGTCTTACAAGCTTCTTTAATTTCTTCTTTAGTTATAATTAAAGGGGGAGCTATCCGCATAGAATTGCTGCAATGTAAAAACCAGTCTGACAATACGCCATCTAAAATACAGGCGTCAATAATTTTTTTATTGGTCTCGAAATTCTCGAATTCAACAGCAAGCATTAAGCCTTTGCCCCTGATTTCTTTAATTGCCGGATGTTTGAGCAGCTCTTTAAACAACTGGCCTTTTTCTTCAACTTCCTCCACAATATGATCATCAACCAAGGTGCGTAAAGTTGCCAATCCGGCAGCACAGCAAACGGGATGGCCTCCAAATGTAGTCATGTGGCCTAAGATTGGCGTATGCGACAATACTGACATGATTTCCAGAGAACTAATAAAAGCGCCAATTGGCATTCCGCCGCCAATTCCTTTCGCCAAAAGCAGCACATCAGGCACCACATGATAATGTTCAAAAGCAAACATTTTGCCGCTGCGGCCAAAACCTGATTGTATTTCGTCAAAAATTAATAAAGTTCCGGTTTCATCACATTTGGCCCTCAAAGCCAGCATATAACTTAAGTCTGCCACACGTATGCCAGCTTCGCCCTGTATAGGCTCAATAAAAACAGCAGCAATTTCTGTCGTGATTTTTTCGAGATCAGCAACGTTATTATGCTCAATAAAACTTACATGTGGCAAGAAAGGCCCGTAGCCAGCAGCATAAAAATCACTTTCCATTAAACTCTCTGCACCCTGTGTACTGCCATGGTAGGCATTTTTGCAGGCTATAAAACCTTTACGGCCGGTATAACGTTTAGCCAGTTTCATGGCGCCTTCTACCGCTTCGGTTCCGGAGTTTAAAAAGTAGGTACAACTTAAGCTTTCCGGTAAGATTTCGGCAAGGTCCCTGGCAAAATTTACCTGGGGCGTTTGAACATATTCGCCATAAACCATCAGGTGCATATAGGTTTCTGCCTGATTTTGAATAGCTTTTACTACTGCAGGATGGCAATGGCCAACATTGCTTACACCGATACCGGCAATAAGATCAATGTGTCCTTTATCCTGCGCATCATAAATGTAGATTCCTTTTGCCCTAATAAATTCGAGCATCAGCGGCTCTGGAGAGGTTTGTGCATTGTGTTGTAAAAACAACTGACGTTGGGTAAGCATAGCACAAAAGTACGGAAATGAAAGAGTGCTTTAAAACAAAAAAGACTTACATTGCTGTAAGCCTTTTTTTTATGGTTTTTGACCGCCTTTAAACCTGTTGAGCAACTCGCGTTTAAAACCTTCTTGCGCCCGGTAGAATTTGCCTACAACTTTTATGGGCAGAGAAGATTTAAGCTTGCTGTAGTATTTTTTATTGAGATTAAGCTCCCTTTGCTTAAAATCAAATTCGCTGGTAATTAAGTTCTGCACCTGTGCATCCGTCAGGTTATCAATTTCATCCACTTTTCTAAAAGAGATCATTTTCTGCATGCGTTCTTTGTGCAAAGCACTCAGCTCTGCCTGCATATCGTTATAAATCGGCCAAAAGATTTTCGCCTCCTCTGGCGATAAATCTAGTTTTTGAGTGAAAAAAGCTATCTTAAGCGATTCTATTTCTTCTCCCCTTGGTCTTTGTGCCAATAGGGTAGAGGGTAATAAAAACATCAAAGCAACAAAAAGTAAATTCTTCATATCTTTATTAATTGTTTAGTTCCTGAGCTAAATCACCTGAGGAGAAATTGCTCAAAATGTAATTTTCCATTTCCGTATCTGACGCAGAAGTAGTTTTTATATTAGATGAGGTCGTGTTTTGCTTTTCTAAATGATCTATGATGGTACTTTCGTCAATGTCATATAACAATTGTTCATTTACTACAGCATCTGCAGCTTGGATCTGGTTAACGGCATTTGTTGATCCATTCTGGTAAAAATAGATGCCAAAAGATGCCATCAATAAAAAACATGCAGCACTTGCATATTTCACGATATTTTTTCTCCACAAAGGAACAACTTTAGCCTCCCTTTTAGGTTCCAAAACTGCAATTCTTTCCGTAATTCTACTTTGTAGTGTGTCGAAGTAGTTTTCGGGTACTGTAAAAGCCTTTGCCGCCTTAGGAATTTCGGATAGCGCAATCTGGGTTTGTATGCTTTCGGCTAAATTTTCAAAATAATGCTGCGGAACTTCAAAAGTATTGTTACTTGTTTTCTGTTTCAATCCATCAAGAAATACAGCAGAAAAAATGGCCTCTTCACTATTTTCGAAATATCCATCAGGAACGGAGAAAGGTTGATGTTTCTCCATGGCCGCAAGTACAGGAGCTTCACTCATCCAATCGTTATTTTCTATATTGTCATTCATCACAGATATATGATACAATTAAAGTGAAAAGGTTTAATAGTCTACTTCATCATTTGTAATAAAAGCTTCAATTTTTTTTGCAGCAATATGGAAGGATGCTTTTAACGCGCCAACTGAGGTTCCCAACACCTCCGAAATCTCTTCATATTTCATATCATCAAAATATTTCATATTGAAGATGATCCGTTGTTTCTCCGGTAAGGTTAGGATTGCTTTTTGCAGCTTAAGCTCAAGCTTATCGCCATTGAAATAGGATGATGCCACCAGATTATCGGCGAGTTCGGATGATACCTCGTCTAAAGGTGTATTGTTACGCTGCTTTTGCTTATTTAAGAAAGTGATCGATTCGTTGGTTGCGATGCGGTAAATCCAGGTGTAAAGCTGGGAGTCATTTCTGAATTTATCGAGGTTTTTCCAGACTTTAACGAATACTTCCTGCAAAAGATCATCGCAGTCATCATGATTTAAAACCAGCCTGCGAATGTGCCAGTATATTTTTTGCTGGTATTTTTTTAGTAACAGGTTAAAGGCTTCATTACGCGTATGCTCAACAGCAAACAGGGCAAGAATTTCCGAATCTTCAACTTGTTTCATTATTTTTTTAGACGCGAGATACGAGATATAAGATGTGAGATTCGCTTAGACGGAATGTCTCGAATCTCACATCAAACTTCTCACATCTATTTTTTTCTGCCAATTACTTTTTGAACTGCTTCAACGATGTTTACGGCATCTAAGCCATATTTAGACATTAATTGATCTGGTGTTCCGCTTTCGCCAAAAGTATCGTTAGTGGCCACAAACTCTTGTGGAGTTGGTAATTCAGTTGTTAATAAACGTGCTACACTTTCGCCCAATCCGCCAAATTTGTTGTGTTCTTCACAAGTAACCACACATCCGGTTTTCTGAACCGATTTTAAGATGGCTTCCTCATCCAAAGGTTTAATGGTGTGGATGTTAATAATTTCTGCATCTATACCCAATTCAGCTAATTTTTCACCCGCCTCAATTGCTTTCCAAACCATGTGGCCGGTAGCGATAATGGTCACATCCGTTCCTTCGTTCACCATCCAGGCTTTACCGATCTCAAATTTTTGATCTGGATCTGTAAATACAGGGATTACCGGACGGCCAAAACGTAAATAAACCGGACCTTCGTACTCGGCGATGGCCATGGTTGCTGCTTTAGTCTGATTATAATCGCAAGGATTGATGACCACCATTCCCGGCAACATTTTCATTAGGCCGATATCTTCTAAAATCTGGTGTGTTGCACCATCTTCCCCTAATGTTAATCCGGCATGAGATGCACAAATTTTAACGTTTTTATTAGAATATGCTACCGATTGACGGATCTGATCGTAAACACGGCCGGTAGAGAAGTTTGCAAATGTTCCTGTAAAAGGAATTTTACCACCGATCGTCATCCCTGCTGCAATACCGATCATATTTGCCTCTGCAATACCAACCTGTGTAAAACGCTCAGGAAAATCTTTAATGAAAGCATCCATTTTAAGCGATCCAACTAAATCGGCACACAAGGCAACCACATTTTCGTTTTTCTTTCCAGCTTCATGTAAGCCAGCTCCAAAACCCGAACGTGTATCTTTTTTTTCTGTATATGTATATTTTTTCATTTTGTTTTAGATATGAGATATGAGATTTTAGATGTGAGATCAGGCGAACAATCGTCTCAAACCTCATATCTAGTGTCTCAAAATCTAATTTATAATCTAGGTTAATTATTTCTTAAATAGGAGATTTTAGATGTGAGATCAGGCGAACACATGTCTCAAGTCTCATATCTATTGTCTCAAATCTAATTTAATAGTCCCCTAAAGTTTCTGGTAGTTGTGCTAATGCTTTCGCTAATTGATCGTCATTTGGTGCAGTACCATGCCATTTGTGTGATCCCATCATATAATCTACACCTGCACCCATCTGCGTGCTCATTAAATTTAAGATCGGTTTACCTTTTCCCGTTAAGGTTTTAGCGTAATGTAATCCTTCCACTATAGCTTGCATATCATTACCATCAGTATTAATTACATGCCATCCAAAAGCTTCGAATTTCGCTTGTAAATCATCCAGGGCAAGTACTTTACTGGTAGGGCCATCAATCTGCTGTCCGTTATAATCAACTGATGCAATTAAATGGTCAACTTTATTAAATGGGGCGAACATGGCAGCCTCCCAGTTTTGTCCTTCCTGTAATTCTCCATCACCTAAAAGCGCAAAAATATAAGATTTATCGCCGTTTAACTTTTTAGCTAAGGCAGCACCAATAGCCACTGATAATCCTTGACCTAATGAACCCGAGGCAATCCGGATTCCTGGTAAATGTTCGTGTGTGGTAGGGTGACCCTGCAATCTTGAATCCAGTTTACGGAAAGTAGCCAGTTCGCTTTTATCAAAATAACCCGCATGAGCCAGTGTACTGTACCAAACCGGAGATATGTGACCGTTAGAAAGGAAGAATAAATCTTCGCCTGCACCTTCCATCGTGAAGTCTGTTTTGTGGTTCATCACTTCAAAGTATAGGGCAGTAAAAAAATCTGTGCATCCAAGCGAAGCGCCGGGGTGACCAGATTGACATCCGTGAACCATTCTTACGATATCTCTTCTGATTTGAGAGGCAATATCTTCTAGCTCTTTAATTGTATGTTTCATTAAAATAAGAGGTTGTTGTTACATAGCAAAGTTAATATTTTACCTGCTATATCATAATTAGTTATTGATTAAATTGAGTACTTGTTGTGTTGAGTTTTTGGTGTCAACTTTTTTGATAATATGAGTGATTTTTCCATCGCCATCTATGATAAAGGTGGCGCGAACCGTACCCATGTATTTTTTTCCGTACATGTTTTTTTCTGCCCAAACCCCGTAGTCATTTACAATTTTCTGGTCTGTATCGGCCAATAGGGTAAATGGAAGGTTATGTTTGGTTACAAATTTTTGGTGCGATTTTTCATCGTCAACACTAACGCCTAAAACGACAATACCTTTGGCCTGTAAACCCTGATAGTTGTCTCTGAAATCACAAGCTTCAGCAGTGCAGCCCGGGGTATCATCTTTTGGATAAAAATAAAGTACTACTGTTTTACCTTTATAATCACTTAACGAAACTTCGTTTCCATTTTGATCTTTTGATGTAATTGCTGGTGCCTGATCACCTTCTTTTAATTCTGCCATATATAAAATGATTGAATTTTTATGTTCATGGATCTATTAATTAGTATTGCAAAGTAAACAGTTTAAATTACTATCCTGTTCGCAGAGATTTAAAAGATGACATTTTAAAACATTTTTACCACTTATTTGGAAAAATGTATTGCATATCGTCTTGTGTTTTCTTTCATATCTGTAACCACCAATTCAAACGAATGTTTGCCTGATGGCGTTCGCTCATCGAAACTATGCCAAAGTGTTGCGGTTTTGGCATCAAATTCCATTAACACCCATTGACCATCGATATAACCGTTAAAACTTTTTATTCCGGACAAATTATCGCTGATCTTTAAAATTATTTTAGATAAACCAGCCATATTTTTTCCCTCTGAGATATTTACAGGTATTATTCTTGGGGCAATGGTATCGGTGGCGATATAAAAGCTGCCAAAGTTTTTTGGCTTGGCTTTAACATAGCCGTTTTCGAAAAAACCACCCTGCGATGAACCGTTTGAATTTACGATCAAGGCTTTACTCCGAAGATTTTCCGGGAGGTTATCGGCCTTGATTGAGAGGTCGAATCCCAGGTGTAATGGCGTGTATCTGTTGTGGATCTGATGAACAGCAGACCAGGCATTACCTACTGGTTTAGGCAACTTTTTATAAGTGAAGTTTAAATCACTATACAATGTGCCGAGCGGGAAAAGCACTTTAATATCTTCGGTATTAAATTCGCTCGGTTTGTTGTATGGATAAATTATTCCGGTAGGAACAACAGGCGCGGTAATAGTTGCTAACCCTGCATTTACTGTAAAAGGGAGCATCGAAACATTTCCTTTCGAATCTGTAACGATGTAGCGAAGCTGGTGTGGGGCACCGTCGTTGAAATTGATCCTGCCGTTATTGACCAAGCCACTATAAATTTTTAAGGGGTTGCCGGGATCAACAAAACTTTTCTGGATACTTCTTTTCGTATTTAAGTAGGTCGGGTAATCGATATGCGAATTGATCGCTTTACTGTCTTCGAAGGCAAAGCGTTCAAGGGCCGAAGTATATACTTTTTTGCCGTCTACCTCCAGTTGAATGGAATATACGCCATTAGTTCCTGATAAGCCATTATGCCTATCGGTTACCACTATGCCAAAGCCAACCTCGCCAGTCAGGCTAATTGGTGCCGTGGTTTTATAATTACCATTTGCTCCACTAATGCCAATGGCCTGTTTTGGTGTGTTTTCGTTAAAAACCTTGCCGTTTAAACGGTATACATACAATCCATGGATCACAGGAGGGATATTATCTGGGATGATAATCCCGAAAAACTGCGGATTGATGGTTTCTTCAGTTTTGGTGTCCCTGATTTCGAAGTGGAGATGTGGCCCCCCAGAGCTGCCACGGTTACCAGACCAGGCAATAATGTCGCCTTTATGCACGGGAATTAACGTGGCATCAGGAAATTCATCAATCTCAAATGATTTTTTCTCATATTCAAGATTTTTGACAATTGTAGCAATTTTTGGCGCAAAGCGCTGCAAGTGGCCGTAAACCGTAGTGAAACCGTTAGTGTGATTGATATATAATGCCTGCCCAAAACCGCTGTTCTGCACCCTCAATCGCGAAATATATCCATCTGCAACCGCATAAACCGGATAACCTTCACGCTGGTTGGTCCTGAAATCGATTCCGGAATGAAAGTGATTGCCTCTTATTTCACCGAAAGAGCCTGCAAGGGAAGGGGGAGTGATATCCAAGGGCTGTCTGAAATCGGTAATCGGATATTTATTGTTACTGAAAATCTGTTGTCCCTGAACGAAAGTTGAAGCGGTTAAAAGGCAAATTGAAAGGTAAAATTTTAACTGGTATTGGATCGGGTTGTTAATCATTCGTTATTTTACATCAAAATTTAAAAGTTGCTTTCCTTCTAACCAGGCTTCCAGTTTGTCGCCTTTATTTATTTTTCCAACTCCCTCAGGCGTCCCGGTAAAAATTAAATCGCCTTTTTTTAAAGTGATATATTGAGAAACAAAGCTGATTATCTTCTCGAACGAGAATAACAAATCTTTAGTATGGCCAGTCTGGCGGTGCTCGCCATTTATCTTTAACTCAAAATTTAAATTGTAAAGATCTTCGTAATCGCTTTTAGGCAAAAAAATACTGATTGGGGCTGAATTGTCAAAAGCCTTGGCCAGCTCCCACGGCAATCCTTTTTCTTTGTGTTTTGCCTGGATGTCACGTGCAGTAAAATCAATGCCCAAACCCACTTCATCATAATAATTGGCCGCAAACTTTTCAGCGATGTGTTTGCCTTCTTTGCAGATTTTTAGAACGACCTCAAGTTCATAATGCACATCATCAGAAAAATCGGGGAGGTAAAAAGGTTTATTGTCTTTTAATACAGCTGTATCTGGTTTAAGAAAAATTACCGGACTAGTTGGAACTGGGTTATTCAATTCTTTTGCATGTGCTGCATAATTTCTGCCAATGGCGATGATTTTCATTCGTAATTATAATTTATGAGAAAATAAATGGGGGGATTAACCCGCATCAATCAAAAATAGAAAAGAAAATGGTGTTATAAAACTGAGATCCGTTTTACCTGGCTTTCTGAGCCTGCAATAACCCTTAAAAAATAAATGCCGGGGTTAATTCTGTTCGGAACAACAAAGTTTCTGGCATGTTCTCCTGCATTTAAACGTTCATTTAAAAGCGTTGCTACTTCATTTCCCAATAAATCGATAATTTTAATCGTAGTTAGGGTACCATCTTTTCCAATAGCTAAAATAACATTTAACTGCTCCTCTACCGGATTAGGGTATATTTTGATGATGCTCAACAGTTTGTCTTTTGGTACAACGGTTGCAGTTTTAGGCACTGTAGAATAAGTACTAAATATTCCAGAACCGCCTGCCGTCATAAAAAGGGGTTTGTAAGGCGTAATATTGGCTTTAATTTCAGGGATTCGACTTGTTTTTTTTGTTCTGCTTTTCAGGCTGATGTGAATGCTATCCGCCTGTTGCGACCAAGAATTTACGCTGCATAACAAAACAATGCACAATGTACAGGCAAGTTTTGTGAGTAACGTTATCTTAGCGTAGAGTTTCATCAAATTGGTATAGCAAATGTATTAATTTAAAACAAAGAAATTAAACATTTTGTTTAAAACCCATATTTTAACACAATTTAACAATAAAATTTAATTTTCATAGTGTTAAAAATACACAATAATTTGGTTGTTAAATTGTTATAGTTAGTTTACTTTTGCCGCACTAAAAATATCAACGAAGTGTCAAATCATAAAAATGTCAACGCGTTAACCGCCGGCGGTGTACTAATTAGCTTAGGAATTGTGTTTGGTGACATCGGTACATCACCCTTATATACCTTAAATGCAATTTTTACAACTATTTTAGGGGGGAAGCAGGATATTAGCCCAACAAACGTACTGGGGGTTTTATCCTGTATCATTTGGACATTAACCCTACAAACCACGGTTAAGTATGTTATTATTACCCTTAGGGCAGATAATAAGGGCGAAGGGGGTATTTTTTCTCTATTCTCGCTGGTGCGCAAAAAGGCCAAGTGGCTGGTTGTTCCGGCTGTTGTAGGGGGCTGTGCATTACTTGCGGATGGTATTATCACGCCCAGTATTACCGTAACTTCAGCCATTGAAGGGCTTACCAGTAAGTTTGATGTGCCTGTTATTCCTATTGTCATCACCATTTTAACCATTCTTTTTATTATCCAGCAGTTTGGTACAAATCTGGTTGGTAAATTATTCGGACCGGTAATGTTTGTTTGGTTTGCTGTATTGGGTATTGTGGGCATGTCTTTTGTAATTAAAGATTTGAGTATCTTAAAAGCATTCAATCCTTATTATGCCATCCATCTGCTGGTTAGTAATAAGCTGGCGTTTTTAATTTTGGGTGGTGTCTTTTTATGTACAACAGGGGCAGAGGCTTTATATTCTGACCTGGGGCATTGCGGTAGAAATAACATTAGGATCAGTTGGATTTTTGTGAAGCTTACGCTCATTTTAAATTATTTAGGGCAGGGCGTTTGGATTTTGCAAAACAGTGGCAGCTATGTTCCTGGGGCGAAAATGAATCCGTTTTTTCAGATCGTTTCCAGTCAGTTTCAAATTCCGATGGTTATATTGGCTACCATGGCGGCTGTAATTGCCAGTCAGGCCTTAATTAGTGGCTCATTTACCTTAATTGCAGAGGCGGTACGTTTGAACCTTTGGCCAAAAATTAAAATTATTTATCCATCAGTTTCAAAAGGACAGCTATATGTTCCTTCCATCAACTGGATGTTATGGATTGGTTGCTGCGGCATTGTATTCTGGTTTCAAAAGGCAGAGAAAATGGATGCGGCTTATGGTTTATCTATCACCATAGCCATGCTGATGACCACCATTCTGGTGAGTTTCTATTTGAGAAGCAGACGTTTTCCAAAATACTTGATAGCCTTATTCTTTTTTACCTACGTTATTATCGAGGGCACATTTCTAATCAGTAATTTAACCAAATTCTTACATGGTGGTTGGGTAACGGTATTAATTGGATCTCTATTATTTACGGTAATGTGGAGTTGGTTTGTGGCCCGAAAAATTAAAAACCGTTTCGTTAAATATGTAGAAATTGAAGATTACTACCAGATTTTAACCGAATTGAGCAGCGATGAATCGGTTCCGAAATACTCTTCACAGTTGGTTTATTTAACCAGTGCCAACTTTAAAACGGAAATTGAATCAAAAATTATCTATTCCATTATTCAAAAGGAACCGAAACGCGCTGATGTATACTGGTTGGTGCATGTGGACGTAATGGATGAGCCTTATACTCTAGATTATAAAGTGGAGTTCCTGATTCCGGGCAAGCTGATCCGGATCGACTTTAGGCTGGGCTTCAGGATTGAGCAACGTGTAAATTTATTATACCGTAAAGTGGTTGAAGAGTTGGTGAAAAATGGAGAAATCGATATTACCAGCCAGTATACTTCTTTAAATAAACATAAAATTGCCGGCGATTTCAGGTTTGTACTTTTGGAAAAACATTTATCCAAGTTTACCAAATTGAGTTTCTATGAAAGACAGATTATGGATTACTATTTTATCCTCAAAAAATTAAGTTTATCTGAAGAGCGAAGTTTTGGTTTGGACAGCAGTTATGTGGATGTGGAGAAAGTTCCATTAATTTTTGTTACACCAGATGATATCGAATTACACAGGCTGCCGGTTTAATTGATGAGGAAAGCAATTATGATAATGGGAATCGGCTTGTTTTTAGCCGGACCTGTAGCGAAAATATATCACCTTGACCATACCAATAATTATATGATTGCATCTGGCTTAGGACTAGTGATGATTACTGCGCTAGCGTTCATCAGGAAAAAATAAATATAATCCTCTTTCTATTAAAGAAAGGGGATTTTTGTTTACAAATGGATTTGTTTCGGTCGGTGCGACACCGACCGATAGAAAAATTGCATCTGGTTTAGGACTGGTGATGATTACTGCGCTGGCGTTCATCAGGAAAAAATAGGTATAATTCTCTTTCTATTAAAGAAAGGGGATTTTTGTTTACAAATGGATTTGTTTCGGTCGGTGAGACACCGACCGATAGAAATTCGGACTGATGATGATTACCGCACCGGCATTATCAGGAAAAAATAAATATAATCCCCTTTCTATTAAGTGGATTATAATAAGTAGAGGATATCTTTCAGATCGTCACCCTGAACTCGTTTCAGGGTCTTACCACTTGAGGGCTATCGGTTGGTGTCACACCAACCGAAAATTTTTGTATTAAATGCTTTCTGTGCTTAACGGAATGGCTAGCGGATCTCTTTTCCAGAACTGAAAAATTCTGTCGTTCTTTTGAGATCGGTATTGATTTAGAAGCATAGGATTATCAACCAAAAGATACTTTCTGAACTGATGCGCTGTGAATTTAGTAAAGCTCGCCGCCGGGGATTCCTTGTTTTATCGGTTGGTGTCACACCAACCGAAACAATCAGTCTCTGAAATGTTTGAGTATCTCAAATTGATCACGCCCAGTTTCATAAAAGCTTGCACTACTCCACTGATAGTCCTCAGGATGGGCACATAAGTTCCATTTTTCTTTAATCGGATTATCATGTATATAATCTAATTTTTGTATTAAAACGCTTTCAGTACTTAACGGAATGGCTAACGGATCTCTTTTCCAGAACTGAAAAATTCTGTCATTCTTTTGAGATCGGTATTGATTTAGAAGCATAGGATTATTAACCAAAAGATACTTTCTGAACTGATGCGCTGTGAATTTAGTAAAGCTCGCCGCCGGGGATTCCTTTCCATTTAATTTGAGCATATTCCAGATTAAATGGATGTGATTGGGCATAATAACGTACCCATAAACTTCTATAAGTTTTTGATTGACTAAAAATTTCAGCGAGTTTATGATGATCATTTTTAGGTTGTCATCACTTAGTAAATGAGCAAAATTACAAATGGTGTCGGTATAGAAATACGGATATTGATCGTCCATTTGCCCCTGTCTCTTGTGGAAGATGTGCATAACTTATTTGTTTTGAGTTACAGGGACAACTTTAATACAATATAAGCATGTTACCGTTATTCTCAAAATTTGTTTCGGTCGGTGAGAAATTTGTTTCGGTCGGTGCGACACCGACCGATAGGGAAATTACAAATGGTATCGGTATAGAAATACGGATATTGATCGTCCATTTGCCCCTGTCTCTTGTGGAAGATGTGCATAGCTTATTTGATTTGAGTTACAGGGACAACTTTAATATAATATAAGCATGTTACCGTTATTCTCAAAATTTGCTTCGGTCGGTGAGAAATTTGTTTCGGCCGGTGTGACACCGACCGATAGAAATTCGGACTGATGATGATTACCGTACCGGCTTCATCAGGAAGAAATAAATATAATTCCCCTTCTATTAAGTGGATATAATATGCAGAGGGTATCTGTGAGATCGTCACCCTGAACTTGTTTCAGGGTCTTATCGGTGGTGTTACGCCGACCGATAACCGTAAATCGCTAAACCTCCGGATTTGCCAATTTACTATGCTTATACCCATAGGCAAAATACACAACCAATCCCACTACCAGCCATATACCGAAACCAATCCAGTTTGAAATTCCAAGTTCGCACATCATGTATAAACAGCTAATTAAGCCCAAAACAGGAATTAACGATAGATTCTTGGTGATGCAATAGTAAGTGATAACTGCGCAGATGATCAGGAAAATCCACATTGGGATTTTATGCTTAAACAGGCCCCAGCCACTTTCGTATTTCTTTTCTACCGGTACTTTTGACGCCGAAATAAACTGTTCGTAACGGTCAGCCGGTAGTGCACTCAGGTAAGATTCTGCATCTACTTTTTCGGCCAAAACAATTTGTGGCGCAGCATTTTTAACAATTTCTGCTTTAACAATTTTCAGTTCATCACCACTTAAAGAGGTAACAAAAGTTACGGTTTGGATGGTTTTAGGCGAATTTAAAAAGAATGCTTTGGTCTCTTTTCCATATTTTGTAAAAGCGAAAATTAAGGCGCCAATCAAAATAACCGGAACAATAAATTTACTGTTTACATAAGGTATCTTGAATTTTCCACGTTGAACGTCAGGCCTGTTCTGCAGTACCAAAACTCCTGCGCAAACCAATACGAAAGCGAAAAGTGTTCCGATAGAGCAAAGGTCGGTTACGATGGTAAGGTTCATAAATAACGATGGTACAGCTACTACAAAACCTACTACAATTGTAGCAAATGAAGGTGTTTTGTATTTCGGATGTATTTTAGAAAAGGATTTTGGCAGCAAACCGTCTCTGCTCATGCTCATCCAGATCCGCGGTTGACCCATCTGAAATACCAAAAGTACACTGGCCATCGCAAATACTGCACTTACGGCGATAATACCGCTCATTAACTTCAGGTTGATCTGATCAAAAACGAATGCTAAAGGGTCGCCAACAGCTAAGGTATCTGATTTAACGATACCGGTTAAAACCAATGCAATAGCTACATAAAGGATGGTACAGATAATTATTGCCCACATCATCCCCCGGGGTAAATCGCGTTGTGGGTTTTTACATTCTTCAGCCGTGGTAGAAATGGCATCGAAACCGATATAAGCAAAAAATACTGCCGAAACGCCTTTTAAAACACCAGAAATTCCGTTTGGTGCAAATGGATTCCAATTTTTTGTATCAACATAAAATATACCTACTGCCAGTACCAAAAGAATTACTGCAAGTTTAACCACCACCATGGCGTTGCTGGCATTACGGCTTTCTTTCATACCGCGGTAAATTAACCAGGTAATTAAAATAATAATCCCCAGGGCAGGGATATCGGCAACAACGTGGAAATTGCCGATGGTTGGGGCAGTGAGCCATGCATTATTGGCCAAAGCTGTGGCCGAATCTAAATCTGCAAGGTTTTTGCCGGCAGCCAAAAGTGCTTCAGCATGTTTATGCCCATTATATGCACTTAAATAGTCCATCGTCATCCAATCGGGCACGTGGATACCATCTATGCCAAGCGGAGGTATTTTTATGGTGGAAAGTAATCCGGTAAAATAATCCGACCAGGATATGGCAACCGTAATATTTCCGATCGAATATTCCATAATTAGCGACCATCCAATAATCCAGGCCACCAATTCGCCAAAGGCTACGTAAGAATAGGTGTAAGCGCTACCCGAAACCGGTACCATTGAGGCAAACTCTGCATAGGCAAAGGCAGCAAAACTGCAGGCTACCGCTGTAAAAATAAATAAAAAAATTACCGCCGGACCGCCATCTGCACTTGCTTTGCCAATCGTACTAAAAATACCCGCTCCAATAATTGCTGCAATCCCAAAAGCTGTTAAATCGCGTACACCGAGTGTTTTGTGTAATGTATTTTCGTGATCGCCGTAGCCTTTTGCCGCATCTTGTAATATCTTGGAAATAGATTTCTTTCTGAATAGCTTTTCGAACATCTCTTGTTTGCTTGTTTGTTCAAACTTATAAAAAGTTTGGCTAAAAACGTTTAAAGCAAGATATAATTTTCAATACACGATTTAATGTGGACTAAAATGCAGCACAATAGCGTTGGTTTTATTTGAATAAAGCAAAAAATTCAAATTATTTGGACTGAATAATGCTTTCTTTGATTCGCATAATTTTGAGTCAGGTGAATGTTCTAATTTTGTTGCCGAAAATCAATCAGATAAATAAGAATCTTTAATCAGATGTTTGATTGGAATATTTTTAACGATTAGCAGTACCAGGATGAATGCAGAAACAGCACAAATAAAATATATTAAAAAAAGTCACCAGGGCTTGGCTACGATACTAGCCTTTGCCTTAATTCCACTGTCGGGCTTTGCTACAGATATTTATATCCCTTCTTTACCAACAATGGCAGGCGAAATGCAGGTAAGCAGTGTCCAGGTTCAGCTCACCTTAAGTATTTTTTTAATTAGCTATGGTGTTGCCCAGCTTTTTATCGGAAGCGTGCTTGATAGCTTTGGCCGATATAAGATCTGCCTGTATGCGTTATTGATTTTTGCAGTGGCAAGTATAGTTATTGCCACAACGCATAACATTTACCTGATTTATTTAATGCGCGTTATCCACGGACTTACCGTAGGCGCAATTGTTGTAGCCAAAAGAGCATACTTTGTTGATCTTTTCGAAGGCAATCAGCTAAAACATTACCTCAGTCTGTTTTCCATCATTTGGTCTACCGGACCAATTATAGCACCTTTTATTGGTGGTTATCTTCAAACAGTATTTGGTTGGGAATCTAATTTTTATTTTTTAGCCGGTTTTGCACTTGTTTTTGCGGTATTGGAACTGCTATTCAGTGGCGAAACCTTAAAACATTTTACCGATTTTCAGCTGAAGAAAATAACAGGCATTTATATCGAAATGATTAAAACACCCAGTTTTACCCTGGGTATTGTCATGTTGGGCTTAGCTTATTGTATGGTAATGGTTTACAATATGACCGGTCCGTTTATTATCGAACACCATTTCAATTTTTCACCAGTTATTGCCGGGTACAGCTCATTGTTTTTAGGTTTTGCTTGGATGGTTGGAGGCTTTATTGGCAAGGCCACCATTAATAAACCTTTCTTTAAAAGGTTAATGATCAACTCCCTGTTCCAGGTTGCTTTTGTCGTCTTGATGATAATAAGCCTAAATTTTATTGCCAATATCTGGTCGTTAATTTTCTTCGCCTTTTTGATCCATGTAGGTGCCGGCTTTACTTTTAATAATTATTTTACTTTCTGTCTGAGCAAGTTCCCAAAAAATGCGGGCATTGCAGGTGGATTAACGGGAGGCATAACTTATGTCATCGTATCATTTTTAAGCTACGGATTGGTCAGCCTGATCCCGGCTAAAGATGAACGCAACCTGAGTTACAGTTATCTGGTCATGATCTTGCTATCTGTTTTAGTGATGTTTGTGATCCTCAAAATCAGGAAAAGGGATGAGGCTTAATTTGCAGGAGTTGATTGTTTTGGAGCGCAAAGCCTGTGGTGTATAGGTCTGGTCCTGCTGTACATTACAATCCTTTTGGAAACTTTTGAATGATAAGTAAATATCCTTTTCCAAAAGGGATTTACATTTCCATCAGGTCTATTTACTTTGGTACGCCGTATAAACATCGATTTTGATTGCCAAATATTATAGCCATTTTTTTTTCTGCTTAATTTCCGTGCTTTCTGAGTTTCCGTGGCAGAAATTTAAATGAGATACGTGTGCCATCTTAATCGATGGCTGTTTATTTAATTTTCAAATAAGTACCTTCCAATGTCGCGTTGAATCCGAATTCGCAATCGTTTAATGTATATGGGCCTTCCTGCGAAATGACTAAAAAACCATTGTAGAATTTAACTTTGAATTTACATGATTTGTTCACTTGAATGATCAATTGGTTATTTTTTAAAATAGCCTTTCCAGATGCATCAGCAATGTTTCTTCCAGGATCATGCGTAACCGAACCAATATCATAACTGTAGGTATTACCACTTATTTTTTTGATGGTGATATTTCCCTGGTAACCTTTTTCACCATATTGATAAGCATATTCCCCTGCCAGCTGATCTGGTTTCAGACGTGAAACTATATCCTGCTTAAGATTTTGAGTGGTTTTAAGCGTTAATGTAATCGCATAACTGGTATCCGATTTGGTGGCATACCACTTGCCTTCCAATTTATTGTTTTTAAGCTTAGCATCGATAATCCCGCTAATATTTCCATCTCTTTCGAATTCATGCAGCGAGTACTGATTTTGATTTTCTACACGGCCAATAATTTTAATTGGCTGTTTCGATCTGGTACTTAAATATCTGATATCTCCTAAAATGAGCTGGTTAGATATCGAAATATTTAATTCAACCGGAATTTTTTTATTTATGAAACCGCTTAATTTATATTTCTGTACGGTATTATTTTGCTGTGCGTGACAAATGCTTTTTGAAAATATTAAAATGATCAATATTGTTTTAAGTACGCGCATAAAAATGTTTTTTTCTAAAAATAGAAAAGTCGCGGAGATTAACCGCGACTTGAATAAATATATCTCACTATCCTAATTTTTCTAACTCATCTTTAACAAAACTTGCCAGTTCTTGTACATATTCGGCACTGAAATCAAATTTAATTCCCGCGGTTTCATATATCTCGTTTATTGGTTTGGTGTAACCCAAAGCTAGCGCTTCCAAATACTGCGCCAACGCTTTATCAGGATTTTCCTTATAGTTTTTCCAAACTGCAATGGCACCTAATTGCGCAATTGCATACTCAATATAATAAAACGGGACTTCGAATAAGTGCAGTTGTTTCTGCCATACGTTTCCAAATTGCAGCTCTAAATCAGTCCAATCTGCAAAACCAGCACCAAAACGGCTGTAAATCTGTTTAAATGTTTCTTCACGGTCAGCTGCGGTGTGGCTCGGATTAGTGTAAATCCAGTGTTGAAACTGATCAATAACGGCAACCCAGGGCAATGTTTTCAAAACATCGGCCAGTTGTTCTTTTTTAGCACGGTTTAAATCATCTTCATTATCGAAATAAACATCCCACTTATCCATCGAAATTAATTCCATACTCATCGATGCCAGTTCGGCTACTTCAGACGGGCAATGTTTAAAATCGTTTAACGCTAAATCTGCGGTTAAAAAAGTATGAATCGCGTGGCCTCCTTCGTGAACCATAGTGGTTAAATCGCGTAACGAATTGGCCGAATTCATGAAGATAAACGGAGCCCCTGTTTCAGCCAGTGGATAATTGTAACCACCGGGTGCTTTACCCTTTCTACTCTCTACATCAAAAAGATTATTGGCTTTCATGGTGGCCAACTTTGAACCTAGTTTTTCATCAATGGCATTGAAGCAGGCAATACTTTTATCAATCAGCTCTTCGCCATTGTTAAATGGTTTTAAGGCAGGTTTACCACTTACGCTTACTTCCAAATCCCAGGGCTTTAGCACCTCTAACGCTAAAGCTTCGCGGCGTTTTTCAGCCTGTTCTTTCAAAATCGGAACAATTTCCTTTTCAATCGCATTGGCAAAATCATAACAATCCTGAGGGGTATAATCGAAACGTCCAAGGGCTTGAAACATATAATCGCGATAGTTTTCAAAGCCAGCATTTAAGGCAACCTGATTGCGCAGTTTGATTAGCTCATCAAACAGAATGTTCAAATCATCTTTATCAACCAAACGGCGTTGTTGAATCGTCTTCCAGGCATTTTCGCGCACCTCACGGTTTAAATCTTTAATAAAAATAGAGGCTTGCTCCAAAGTATATTCCTGGCCGTTTAGCTCAACGCTCATGGCGCCGGTAATACTCTGGTATTTCTGTTGTTTTACCTGAAGTTCAGTAAAAAGTTCAATGTTTTCGTCGCGGTAAAGTTCTAAGGCTTTTTTAATGGCGCGACTGTATACAAAATATTTTTCTTTGTCTAAATCATCCATAAACGGACTTTCGACAAATTTTTTATTCAATTCGTTTGCCAACGGAGAAATTTTTGGCTCAATTTCAGTTGCAAAGTATTGAAAGTTTTTAACCAGCTCATCATTTGCGGTATCACAACTCATTCTGATGTATCTCCAGGCAAAGTCTTCTTCCAAAGCTGCTTCCAGCTCCGAACGGTCTTTTAACCATTGCTCTAATTCGAGGGTGCTGTTTATTTCGCGGTTTTGTAGTTCAGCAAAAAGTGGTTCTAGATTTTCCCAGGTAATGTTTAGTTCCTGTGGAATATATGTTCTTGGTTTTTTAGTAATCATAGTCATTAATTATTGAATGAGAAAAGGATTGAATGAGAGAATAGTTTTCTTTCAGTCATTCAAAATTCATTCATTCACTTACTTTTATTTATGTTTTAAATACGCATCTATTAAAAAGCATATTGCAAATACTACTGATGCATAACCATTTAAGGTTTGAAATGCCCGGTTTACTTTGCTAATGTCATTTGGTTTTACAAGCAAATGCTGATAAATCAACATCGCACAGAAAAAAACTATACCTACGTAATAAACCCAGCTAAAGGATGTAAAAAACACGGGCAAAATAACACAGGTAGCTGAAAGTATATGCAATAGCACCGAAACATTCAAAGCATTTTTAATGCCAAGGGCAGATGGAATGGAATGTAATTTTTCTTCGCGATCAAATTCCTCGTCTTGTAAGGCATATATGATATCAAATCCACTTACCCAGAATAATACTGTTAAAGAATAAAGTACAGGCACCAGCGCAAAATGTCCGGTTACGGCAATGTAGGCTCCAATAGGGGCAAGCGCCAGGCCAAGGCCTAATACCAGGTGGCATAACGCGGTAAAACGTTTGGTATAGCTGTAGAATAAAACCACAAATAAGGCAACCGGCGATAAATAGAAACAAAGGGGATTAATAAAATAGGTAGTCGTAGCAAATAGCAGGCAATTGATGATTACAAAAGTAAATGCCTCATTTGCCGAAACTTTACCTGCAGGGATATCGCGCATTTTGGTACGTGGGTTTTTTGCATCGATATTTCTGTCGAGATAGCGATTAAAAGCCATGGCGGAGTTTCTGGCAAACACCATGCAGAGCAACACCAAAATAAGTTTATACCAGGAAAATGGATTTTCTGTTGTAGTTACGCCCAAAAAGAAACCAATCAGGGCAAATGGCAGTGCAAAAACAGAGTGAGCGAATAATACGAGTGAAAAGTATTTTTTCATTTATTAGAAAGGGTTAACTGTACAAATCGGTTAACTGTTAATTGTATTTATTGGGTAAATGCTTTGATTGCTTATAGCCTAATCGTTCTCAGAAAAGTCATTCGTAAAAATTAATGTATGTATCAATACTAAACCATAAACTTTAAGCGATTGGCTATAGGTCATGTACTATTAAGCTATGAACCATTGACCAATGAACTAGTGGCTAATGAACCATTGACCAATAAACTAATGGCCAATGAACTACTGAACCATTAAAACTTTTTATAATCTGTCGGAACCACGAAATCTTTATTCACCTCATAAATGAAATTTAAAACGTCATCTTTTCCATTCCCCTTTTCGGCAGAAGTAATAAAGGTTGCCGGAATCTCTTCGAAAAATTCGCCTAATTTTTTCTTGAAGGCCGCTACATTTTTCTGTGTAGTAGTCATTCCTTGTTTATCTGCTTTGGTAAAAATCAGCGAAAAAGGGATCTGTTTTTCGCCTAACCAATAGCAAAATTCAATATCTATTCCCTGGGGTTCCAAACGACTGTCTATTAAAACAAAAACGCACTGTAAGCTTTCTCTTTTGGTGATGTATGCACGGATAAACTTTTCCCACTTCTCTCTACTCGTTTTAGAAACTTTAGCATAACCATAACCCGGTAAATCGACAATATACCAGGCTTCGTTGATTAAAAAGTGATTAATCAACTGTGTTTTTCCAGGGCGTTGAGAAGTTTTGGCCAACCCATGTTGATTAACGAGCATGTTGATCAGTGACGATTTACCCACATTGGAGCGGCCAATAAATGCATATTCAGGCATAAGTGGCGCCGGTAATGCCGAAATCTGTGTGTTGCTGCAAACAAATGTTGCCGTTTTGATAATCATAGTGCAAAGGTAGGGTTTTGTGTCCGAAGTCCGAAGTGTGAAGTCGGAAGTACAAATTCATATTTTTTTTGAGTCTGATTTTGACACTATGGTGAACACTTTGCGCCAAAGACTGCGGACTCCGGACTAAAGACTCCCGACTTTTCTATATCTTTGCTCCATATCATGAATCAGAACATTACACCATATCAAGTAGAAGATGCAACTAAAAAAGAGCAGGTTGCAACCATGTTTAACAACATTTCTGGCACTTACGATTTTTTAAACCATTTTCTTTCTTTAGGGATTGATGTATTGTGGCGTAGAAAAGCCATTAAAGAATTGGTTTCTATACAGCCCAGAACTTTGCTTGATGTAGCTACAGGGACTGGCGATTTTGCTTTTGAAGCCATTAAAAAGCTTCATCCAGAAAAGGTAATCGGTGTCGACATTTCTGAAGGCATGTTAGAAGTGGCAAAAAAGAAAATTAACGAGCGTAGTTTAAATGAAGTTTTTACCGTTCAGGTGGGTGATTCTGAAGGTTTGCATTTCGAAAATGATACATTTGATGCCATTACCTGCGCATATGGGGTACGTAATTTCGAAAATCTCGAAAAAGGATTAGCGGATATGTACAGGGTACTAAAGCCCAATGGTAAAATGGTCATTCTGGAATTTTCAAAACCAAAGGTTTTCCCCGTAAAGCAATTATATAGTTTTTATTTTAAACAGGTCACGCCATTTTTCGGGAAACTTTTCTCCAAAGACCATAGGGCTTATACTTATCTGCCAGAATCGGTTGCCGCTTTTCCAGATGGGAAAGATTTTACCAGCCTGATGGAAAAAGTCGGGTTTAAAAGTACTAAACAAAGAATTTTAACGTTCGGAATAAGTTCGATATATGTAGGGACCAAATGATCAGAAAATTAAGCCTCATTCTTTCATTTTTTATTATTTCTACAGGCGCCTTCGCTCAAAACTGGGGTGGCGGAATAGATGATGAAGACTGGAGTTTTGGTTTTAATTTTCAATATATCTCTGCTGAATATAAAATACTTAAAAAGCCAAATTGGCGGTCGCCTTTTTATGAAGTGCCAAATACACTAAACCCCTCATACGATCCAAATTCGGGCATTCCAATTACATCAACCTTAAATGCTGTTTCCAGTCAACCATCTCAGGGCTTTGGATTAGGCTTTGTGATGAATAGAATGATCTCCGATAATTTTGATGTCAGGGCGACGCCTTCGCTTATTTTTAGCGATAGGGTGGTTACTTATGAATACGAACCCATGGAGCCGATTAACGTTGGCAACGGGCAAACCAAAAATTTCCAAACCGTGGTTGACAGAAAAGTGCAGGCCACCATGTTTGAATTTCCGTTAGGCATCAAGGTAAAATCGAACCGGCTGAATAATTTTAGGGTATACTGGTTAGGCGGTGCTAAATATTCGATAGATATCGCTTCAAAAAAGAAAACCTTTGACGAAGGAGAAACAGCCGTTAACAAGTTTTTGAAAAATAAAAGGAATTACCTGTCTTATGAAACAGGTATTGGTTTCGATATTTATTTCGAGTACTTTAAAATGTCGCCCGAAATAAAACTATCCTATTCGGCAGACGATTTGCTACAGCACGACAATACCATTTATGCCAACCCGATAGATCAGTTGAAATTACGTCAATTAACATTCAGTTTAATTTTTCAATAGTCCTGCAATCCAAAAAA
>Ga0182008_10000159_pt1 | contig 53199 bp, 52 predicted proteins | sample Sormic07211129_1_FD_120482 | JGI IMG/M metagenome (GOLD analysis project Ga0182008, IMG submission 120482) | Rhizosphere microbial communities from Sorghum bicolor, Mead, Nebraska, USA - 072115-129_1 metaG | ecosystem: Host-associated > Plants > Roots > Rhizosphere | place: USA: Nebraska...
AGTTTTCAATTACCAGTTTTCAATTACCAGTTTTCAATGACCAGTTTGCTTACTCAAAACTGCAAACTGCCAACTCCAAACTGAACCTAGTGTTCTGCCCACTCAATTTTACTCAAGTCGATTCCTTCTTTAAACATTTCCCAAAGTGGAGAAAGTTCTCTTAAGTGATTAACCGCCTTCTGAGTTACTTCAATGGCCTGATCGATTTCTGCTTCAGTAGTGAACCTTCCTAAACCGTAACGGATAGAAGAGTGTGCCAAATCATCAGATAAACCCAAGCTTTTTAATACATAAGATGGCTCTAAAGATGCTGAAGTACAAGCTGATCCTGAAGATACTGCCAAATCGCTCATGGCCATCATTAAACCTTCACCCTCCACATATTTGAAAGAAATATTGGCTACATGTGGCAAACGATGTTGTGTATTACCATTAACATAACTCTCTTCCATTTGGCTTAAAGTTGATTCTAACTTATCGCGTAAAGCCGATAAACGAGTAGCTTCGCTTTCCATTTCTAAGCGGCAAAGTTCGCAGGCTTTACCTAAACCCACTATACCCGGAACGTTTAACGTACCAGAACGCATACCACGTTCGTGGCCACCGCCATCCATTTGTGCAGTAACTTTAACCCTTGGGTTTTTACGGCGTACATAAAGTGCACCAACACCTTTCGGGCCGTACATTTTATGGGCCGAGAAAGCCATTAAATCAATGCCATCAGCATTTACATCAACAGGAATTTTACCTACCGCCTGCGTCGCATCAGTCATAAATAAAGCACCATGTTTATGGGCAATGGCTGCAATTTCTTTTACAGGTTGTATTACGCCGATTTCGTTGTTACCATACATGATCGAAACTAAAATCGTTTCAGGCGTCATGGCCGCTTCCAGTTCAGCCAAATCAATCAATCCATCTTCTTTAACACCTAAATAAGTAACGCGTGCGCCATTTTTTTCCAAGTGTTTGCAGGTGTCTAAAACTGCTTTATGTTCAGTAACCGCAGTAATAATGTGGTTACCTTTTTCTTTGTACATTTCAAATACACCCTTAATTGCCAGGTTATCGGCTTCGGTAGCACCTGATGTAAAAATAATTTCTTTTTCAGTACAGCCGATCAATTTGGCTACCTCCTCGCGGGCATAATCTACACCCTCTTCAGCCACCCATCCAAAAGCATGGTTACGGCTTGCAGCGTTTCCAAATTTTTCGGTAAAGTAAGGTAGCATGGCTTCAAGCACACGTGGATCTAACGGTGTTGTAGCATTATTATCTAAATATATCGGCTGTTTCATCTCTATTCTGTTAATTATACCACAAAGATACGAAAAAACTTATTTAACAATTATAAATAATAGCTATGAGCTTATAGAGAAAAGCTGCATTTTTACATTAACATAACCTTAAACCCTATGAAAAAGATAGAACACATCGGTGTCGCAGTAAAAGACCTTAACCGTTCCATTGCCATTTACGAGAAACTGCTCAACACCGATTGTTATAAAACGGAGCAGGTTGCATCCGAATTGGTCAATACAGCTTTTTTTAAAACCGGCGAGAATAAGGTAGAGCTTCTTCAGGCTACCGCTCCGGATAGTGCAATCGCCCAATTTATCGATAAAAAAGGAGAGGGGATTCACCATATCGCTTTTCTGGTTGACGATATTCTGGCTGAAATGGAACGACTACATAAAGAGGGTTTTGTGCTGCTCAGCGATTCTCCAAAAAAAGGTGCAGATAATAAAATGGTATGTTTCGTTCATCCAAAAGATACCAATGGTGTGCTGATTGAAATTTGCCAGGATATTAAATGGGTGTAGGGGATGTGAAATGGAGGGATGTGAGATAGGTGATGTATGCACATTCACTTTGGTTTGTGGTTCCTGGCTTTTGCAAATTGCCCCAATTATCTTTTATTAAAAAACTGATCTTAAAATCCTATCATATTAAAAATCCTGTTCCATGTCATTAATCAGCATCATCAGTAAAGATTTCGATATACCCGATCAACTTTCCGAAAATCAACTGCGCAAGATTCTGGTTGATGCTTTCGCTTACCTCATTGATAACGATTTCCCGAAACTGATCCAGATTCTATATAAAGCAGATGTAGATCAGTATAAATTAAAGGAATTGTTGGAAACGGTAGAGGGGGCCAGTTCCGCCGAAGTAATTGCTGATGCTTACCTTACCCGTCAGAAGGTTAAAACAGAAACCTGGGCAAAATATAGTCCGAAAAAGGATTAGGATGCTTCTTCCTGTGCCGGATTAAAGCGGTTATACATATCCATATCAAAAAAAGAAATAGAATTGATCTTATCGGCCTTAAGTACCAGATCGGTTTTCAACTCATTGGTATTTGCTACAGAGCCATCTTCAATATAACTGGCATAAACGGTTAGGTATTGTGTGGTAAAAACCAGTTCCTTATCATCAGCCTTGCGGTAACCACTAAAGGCAGGCGTAATCCGGATATAACTGGTGGTAAAGGGCTTCGGTAATTCTTTTACCCATCCAATGTAGAATTTTCCGCTATCCAAAGTGAATTGTAAGAGATGTGCATCAAAAAAAGACGAACTCAATAGTAACTCAAACTCATTTCCTGAAGTCGCTATTGCGCTTTTAATGGCTTTAAGCCGATTGATGAATAGATTTGCAATTTCTGTGGCAGCAACTGCAACGAATAATGATAAACTTGTGGTGCCAAAATAAGGTGTATGTATGGGGAGTAATTTGCTCAGGTATTCGACCGTTTCAGGTGAGATGGCAATAAACACAGCCCTTAAGATAAAACATGCGCCAAGTAATAAGATGCCTGCAAAAGCAGCATTTAATAAGATGCGCTGGCTTTCGAGTCGGTATTGCACATACCGTAGATACCTGAACCTGATTAATATATAATAGCCGCCTACGAGAGGAAATAAAAGTAGGTTAAAAGGCATCTATAAGGCTATTTTTTATTTTTATCCTTTTCTATCTTTTTAAAGATACTCGATTGCATTAATGCACCCACCATCTCGATTACCTTTGGTTGTGCAAAAAAATCGGGACTTTTAATATAGAGCTTTCCGCTACTGTTGGCATGGATGATGCCTTCTAATTCGCCATGTTTTCTCATATACCAAATTTACATATAATTTTTTAAATATCTGAGCAACAATAGTCGGCTTAAAAAGTTTAACTTTACCAAAGCCGGAAGCAGGTGCATTTTTACCCTTTTTTAGCATAAAAAGCATATAATTTAAAATTCTTTCTTTAGGCTTGTAAATCAAAAATAAAATTAAGATATTTGCATCCTCTAAAATAGAGGTAGAAAGACTAATAGGAAATGTCATAAGCGTTGTTGCCAGCAAATTGCAAGAATGTTCTTGATGCTTTCACATAAATAACTTAAAATAATATTCAAATGAAAAAAGATTTGCACCCATCAAGCTACAGACCAGTTGTTTTTAAAGACATGTCTAACGAATATGCTTTCTTAACAAAATCTTGCGTAGATACTAAAGAAACAATTAAATGGGAAGATGGTAATGAGTATCCTCTTTATAAATTAGAGATTTCTCACACTTCACACCCTTTTTATACTGGTAAAATGAAATTGGTTGATACTGCAGGACGTATCGATAAATTCAAAAACCGTTACGCTAAAAAATAATTTTAGCAACAAAAAGCATTTTTTGAAGTCCCTTTGCCAAAAGCATCGGGACTTTTTTTATTTTTGCTGCTTATGACAATCAATTTATTTGATGATGCTGCCTGGATGTCCTTACGTCCACTTACTTTTACCAGGCCTGTGGCCGATTTACGGATTGGTATTTTAACCATTGCCGAAAAATGGTCAAAGTATTTAAAAGCCGATTTCGGTTTTTATACCCAGGATTACCTTACTGTAAAATTTGCGCCAAAGCCTAATGCCGATATCTTTATAAATGGATCTGTTTGTCCTGATGAAGGCTTGCTTCAGGCAATTTCGGGCCTTAAAGCAGGTGAAGCACTTCGTAAAAATGATGTTGTTTTAGCTTACATTTCCGATCGGCACGATCTTGAAGCCGCTAAGTCTTTAAAACAGGTTGAGTATCTGGGAGCGTTTACACGAATTGTTTACCCGGAGCATATTTTCGGGAATAATCCGGCAGAGATCAGAAAAGATTTTAAATTGTTAACCGATGGGCGTACCTCGGCAAATATCAGTAGTACCAATCAATTGCTTGGTAATGATATTTTTCTGGAAGAGGGGGCAAAAGCCGAATGCAGCGTATTTAATACCACTTATGGTCCAATTTATATCGGTAAAAATGCCGAGGTTTGGGAAGGGTCTTTAATTAGAGGTTCTTTTGCCCTGTGCGAAAACTCATCGGTAAAAATGGGTGCAAAAATATATTCAGGAACTACAATTGGGCCAAATTGCCGTGCAGGTGGCGAAATTAATAATGCCGTAATGTGGGGCAATTCGGCCAAAGGCCATGAAGGATACCTGGGCAATTCGGTGATGGGCGAGTGGTGTAATATCGGTGCAGATACCAACAATTCGAATCTGAAAAATAATTACGCCGAAGTAAAACTTTACGATTATGAAAGTCGGAAGATGCGGAATACCAGTCTGCAGTTCTGTGGTTTAATTATGGGCGATCATGTAAAAGCAGGCATTAATACCATGTTTAATACAGGCAGTATAGTAGGGGTTGGTGCCAATGTTTTTGGTGCAGGGTTTCCGCCAAACCATGTTCCTGATTTTAGCTGGGGCGGTGCCGCTGGTTTCGATACCTATAAGCTGCACAAAATGTTCGAAACAACCGAAAAGGTTTTTGCAAGAAAAGATGTGGCTTTTAATGATGTAGAAAAAAACATTTTAAGCCAAGTATTTGAATTAACTGAATCGTATAGGCGATTTTAATATAAAACCTGATCTTAAAAGATCAGCCAATCATTAAATAATACAAAATGAGAAAAAAGATTGTTGCCGGTAACTGGAAAATGAACTTAGATTATAATGAAGGCGTTTCGTTGTTCAGCGAAATCGTAAATATGGTTAAAGATGAGCGCAAAGGCGATCAACTGGCTATCATTTGCTCGCCATTTATTCATTTAAACAGCTTGGCAAAATTGGGTGGTAACGATGTTAAAATTGGCGCTCAAAATATCAGCGATAAGGAAAGCGGAGCTTATACCGGCGAAATTTCAGCTAAAATGGTGAAGTCTGTTGGTGCAGAATATGTAATTTTGGGTCACTCAGAACGCAGGCAATATTTTGCTGAAAGCGATGCCTTGTTAGCAGACAAAACCAAAATTGCTTTAGCCAATGGCTTAACCCCAATTTTCTGTGTCGGAGAAACTTTAGATGAACGTAACAACGGTAGCTATTACGAAGTATTAAAAAAACAACTGGTAGCAGGTATTTTTAGTTTAACTGAAGAAGATTTCAAAAAAATCGTGATCGCTTACGAACCGGTTTGGGCTATTGGCACCGGATTAACCGCGTCACCAGAACAGGCACAGGATATTCATGCTTTTATCCGCAGTGAAATTGAGGCAAATTATGGTTTCAATGTAGCTGATGATACCACTATTTTATATGGCGGTAGCTGCAACCCGGGCAATGCAGCGAGCTTATTTGCTCAAAAAGATATTGATGGTGGCCTAATTGGTGGTGCATCGTTAAAATCACGCGATTTTACTGATATTATTAAAGCATTAAACAGCTAAATGCAATATACAAAAGCAACATTTACATTCAGAAGTATCGAAGACTATCAACAGGATTTGCTTATTAGTGATCTTGCTGATCTGGGTTTCGATACTTTTGAAGATAGTGAGGGTGGTTTTACGGCTTTCGTCATAAAGGATAATTTTAACGAGGCAGAATTAAAAAATCTATTGGACAATTACAGTGAAGAATTTGCAGCAGAATACACGTTAGAAGATGTTGCCGACGAAAACTGGAATGCCGAATGGGAAAAAAATTTTAGTCCGCTGATTATTGACGACGTATGTTATGTGAGGGCAACCTTTCATGAACCACAGCCATCATATCCTTATGAGATTGTGATCGATCCTAAAATGGCTTTCGGCACTGGTCACCACCAAACAACCACCATGGTGATGCAATATATTTTAGCTGCCGATTTAAAGGATAAAAACATCCTGGATATGGGTTGCGGAACCGGAATTTTAGCTATCCTGGCCGCAAAACTAGGCGCTAGAAGTTTGATGGCGATTGACTACGATGATATCTGTTACGAGAGTACGGTAGAGAATGCCGCACTTAACCATGTACATAATTTACGGGCACTTTGTGGCAGTAAAGAAATCATTCCTGATGATGAATATGAAGTTATTTTTGCCAATATCAACCGAAATATTCTTTTAGATCAGATCCACCGCTATGCGGATGTACTGAAAGCCGGCGGAAAAATTTTCTTTAGTGGCTTTTATTTAGATCCTGATCTGGGTATGATTACGTCAGAATGTGCCAAATACGGAATTAAATATGTGGACCATAAACAAAATGGCGACTGGGTAGCGGCACAGTTTGAGAAAAGGTAGAAGGCTGGAAGGTTAAGGGTTTAAGGTTTAAGGCGAAGGGTTTATTCTCAAGTCTCATATCTTAGATCTCCTGTATCAACTCTAAAATAAAAAATATGCGCATACATTTTATAGCGATTGGTGGGAGTGCCATGCACAATCTGGCCATTGCTTTACATAAAAAAGGATATCAGATTTCAGGTTCCGACGATGTGATTTTCGAACCTGCAAAATCGCGTTTGGACAAGTATGGTTTATTACCGGCTGAAATGGGCTGGGATGAAAATCGTATTTCCAACGATCTTGATGCCGTAATTTTGGGCATGCATGCCCGTATTGATAATCCGGAACTATTTAAGGCACAGGAAATGGGCGTGAAAATCTATTCCTATCCTGAATATATTTATGAGCAAAGCAAAAATAAACTGTGCGTAGTAATTGGCGGCAGTCATGGTAAAACAACCATTACCAGTATGATTTTGCATGTGCTTAATTATTATAAACGTGATTTCGATTATTTGGTTGGCGCACAACTGGCTGGTTTCGAAACCATGGTAAAAGTTACTGAGGAAGCGCCTGTGATGATTATTGAGGGGGATGAATATTTATCTTCACCAATTGATAGAAGGCCAAAATTCCATCTTTATAAAGCAAATGTTGCGGTAATTAGCGGTATTGCCTGGGATCATATCAATGTTTTTCCAACCTATGCCGATTATACCTTGCAGTTTGATAAATTTATCGACACCATTGAAGCAAAAGGTACCTTGATTTACTGTAAAGCAGATGAAGATTTGAATGAGATTGTGTTGAATTCAAAAGCTGATGTTACAAAGATTGGTTATGCTATTCCCAAGCATGAAATCAGAAATGGTATAACTTACCTGCTTCCGGAAGAAACGGCATTAAAGATTTTTGGTGATCATAACCTGATGAACCTGAATGCAGCTAAATTGGTATGTAAACAATTGGATATCGGTGAAACCGATTTCGATGCGGCTATTACTTCATTTACCGGCGCTGCAAAACGCTTAGAGGTGATTTCAGCTGATGAATCAACCAATGTTTATAAAGACTTTGCCCATTCACCGTCAAAACTGAAGGCCACAATCGATGCGGTTAAAACCCAATTTGCCAATCGTAAATTAGTAGCCTGTATCGAATTGCATACTTTTAGCAGTTTAAACAAAGATTTTCTGAAAGAATACTCCGGTGCGATGGATCAAGCTGATGAAGCCATTGTATTTATCGACATTAAATCATTCGAACAAAAGCGGATGGAGCCTTTTTCTGAAGATGATGTGCAGCAGGCTTTTGCTAATCCGAAACTGAAGTTTTTTAATGATGCAGCAAAGCTTAAAAACTATTTGTTGAGCTTGCATTATAAAAATGCCAATTTGCTCATGATGAGTTCTGGTAATTATGCCGGTTTCGATCTGCCCGAATTGGCGGCTTCTTTAGCCAAATAGCTCTGAGACATGGGATTTGAGACAGAAAATAACACCGTCTCAAATCTCATATCCAGCATTCAAATCTCATATCTCACCTCAAGTATCCCATATCTATACATTGAAAAGTATTGGCGAGCATATCAAACAAAGCAGATTGGCTTTAGGCTTAAGTCAGGCTGATGCGGCTAAAAAATTAAATATCTCTACGCCGGCTTTTTGCAAAATCGAAACGGGACAAACCGACCTCAACATTTCCCGTTTACTTCAGATTTCCAAAAAATTTAAAGTTCCTGTTTCGCAACTGATTGATGGAAAAGCAATTGGAACCGATTCTTCAGCAGAGCTGGATGCACTTAAAAAAGAGCTGATCGAAAAGGAAGAAGAAATTAATAAACTTCGTAAAAAGGTGATCGATCTTTATGATAAACTTGGAATATAAAATTCAGTGAATTGTCGTGTTTTGTGACTAATTGTCATTATAATAACAAGAAATAGAATTAAATTCATATTTAGTGAATTTGTTTTGAATATTATTCTGAATATTCATAGCTTTATTCAGTGGCAATTGAAAACAATTTTAACCTGGATCATACCGATCTGGCTATACTCAGACTCATGCAGGATAATGCCCGGATCTCGAATGTAGATTTAGCGAAGGCATTGGATCTTGTTCCATCAGCAGTGCTGGAGCGCGTAAAAAAACTTGAGAAAAAGAATGTAATTACCGGTTACAATGCCAAAGTAAATCCTGTTGCTGTTGACTTAAAGTTGTTGGCTTTCATCTCGATGAAATCTTCGCAAAGCTTCAGCTGTAATGATACGGCAAATGAATTGGCAAAAATCCCTGATGTGCAGGAAGTGCATGTAATAGCCGGTGACGATTGTTTCCTGGTGAAAGTGAGAACCACCGATTCGGCATCATTAATGGCTTTGTTACGTGATGAGTTTAGCAAAGTACCTAATATTTTATCAGTGAAAACAACGATTGTATTAGAAACGGTAAAAGAGCAACAACAATTGGTCATTCCTCAACAATAAAGTCATGGCAAATTTAAATAAAACGGCATCTCCGGTAAGGGTATACCTCGCATTCGCCATTGTATATATCGTATGGGGTTCAACCTATTTTTTTATTCAAAAAGCTTTGGCCGGCTTTCCGCCATTTATACTGGGAGCAGTCCGTTTTTCCATTGCGGGAGTTTTAATGTTATCCTGGTGTAAACTAAAAGGGGAGGATATTTTTAATAAAAAAACGATTAAAACCGCTGCCATAAGTGGGATTTTAATGTTGGGTTTAGGCAATGGGATCGTGATTTGGGTAGAACAATTTATCGCCAGTGGTCTGGTAGCCATTATGGTGGCTTCTGCAGCCATATGGTTTGTAATTTTGGATAAATCACATTGGAAAGAAAATCTCAGCAATAAGTATATTGTTTCCGGTTTGATCATTGGATTTCTGGGTGTTGTGCTTTTATTTGGTGACCAGATGGTACAGGTACTTGATAAACCCCAAAGCACCTTACAAATTTTAGGTATGGCATTACTTGTTTTAGGACCAATAGCATGGGCTGGAGGATCACTTTATTCAAAATATCACCCTACTACCGGCAGTTCAGTTTCTGTTAATTCAGGGTGGCAGATGGTGATGGCCAGTTTAGCATTTTTACCCGGAGTATTTTTAAAATCAGAATTAAAACTGCTTGATTGGGGGAGTATCCCGCTTGATGCCTGGCTATCCATGATCTACCTGATTTTATTCGGTTCCATTGCAGCGTTTAGTGCGTATGTGTGGTTGCTGAAAGTGCGTCCGGCTACACAGGTGAGTACTTATGCTTATGTAAATCCTGTGGTGGCAGTGTTATTGAGCCTTACCTTCACCAACGAGGTAATTGGCCTGACGCAAGTAACCGGGCTGGTGATAATTTTAGGAAGCGTACTGTTGATTAATCTGCCAAAGTATAAAAGTGTGTAGGTTATAATTTAAACGTCATTTCGACTGTAGTGCAACGGAATGGAGAAATCTGTAAAGTAAAAATAAAGAAGCTTGAAGTTGAATTCTGCTGTGTTTTCAGTAAATCCGTGGCAAAAATAAAAAAGGTTCGTGGTGACACGAACTTTGGCTTATCAGTGGTTTAAAATACTTTACGCATGGTTAAGTGCTTTTTGCCAAAGGTTGCGCCTGTGGCTTTATGGATGGCAATCATCTGTTCGTTAAAATCACCTACCCAGCTCAACTCGAGTTCTTTGTATTGGTTTTTAGGTAATACATATTCGCCTAAGCGGATAAAAAGTACTGATTCTAAACCATGTTTTTGGAATTTAGGTTTAGTACCCATCACAATTGCCCTCATGCGGGTAACGCCCACCCAGCGGCGGTATGCAAACTTTAATTTTTCAATCAAACCCAGTTTTCCATTAAAACCTTTTATCATCTGGTTTGCATCAGGAATCAATACCACAAATGATGCTGGTTCGCCGTTGAAATAGGCAAACTGGATCAGGTGTTCATCCATAATGGGTTCCATACTTTTAAAACTCTCTTCGAGGGTTTCTCTTTTAATAGGAACAAAGTTTTCAAAATTCTGCCACCCATCGTTGTAAATCTCCATTAAATCATTAATGTATTTGCTGGAATTGGCTTTGCTGAAATATTCGAAAGTGTAGCCTGGTTTATTTCTTACCCAATTGGCAATTTTTGTAAAACGTTCCGGAAAGGGGATGGTAAGATTTATATGATTCGTTAACTGCTCATACTCGGTAACAAAACCATATTTCTCGAAAAATTTGTGATAATACGGAAAGTTATAGTTCATGCCAAAAGAAGGCGGGGTGAAGCCTTCAACCAATAGCCCCCAAAAACTATCGTTTTCGCCAAAATTGATCGGACCATCCATTGCTTTCATGCCATTTTCGGTTAACCAGTTTTTGGCCGTATCAAATAAAAGAAAGGCTGCCTTTTCATCATCAATACATTCAAAAAAACCCATACCGCCTGTTGGTTGGTCATAATGGTATGCTTTTTTCTCGTTTATAAAAGCTGCTACACGGCCAATCAGTTTTCCTGCATCATCTTTCAATACCCAACGTGTACATTTTCCATGTGTAAAAAAGGTATTCTTTTCAGGATTAAAAACATTTTCAACTTCACTATCCAGCGGACAGATCCAGTTTTGATCGTTTTTATATAAGATTTTTGGGGTATTTAGAAAGTCTTTTTTTAAGGAGGAATTGCTAACGGATATAACTTGCATGGGCAGATTTTAAAATAAAAAGCATCCTACCAAGCGGGCGGATGCTTTTTCAAATATATGTTTTTTAAATATTAATAATCGTCGTCGTCATCGTCAAAATTATCGAAGTTGTCAAGATCATCTAATGGCAAGTCGAAATCATCATCGTCATCATCCTGAGGCTTCTTTTTTGTTGTTTGAATATCGTCATCTTCAAAATCATCATCTTCGTCTACCTGTTTTTTGGCAGTCGGTTTAGTTGGGAGTTTCTTTGGCGCTGTCATAACACAAAAATAAAAATTGCTTTTATAGTTTAAAAATACAAAAAAACTTTTTTTAATAACAACCTGTTAATAAATAAATTAATTTATTACTCTACATTTTCTCCTACAGAATTTTCTTCCTTAACGATATCTTTTAACTGCGGAAGCTGGTTTAAGTTGTTTAGGCCAAAATAATCCATAAACGATGTGCTGGTGCTGTATAGGATCGGCCTGCCCGGCGTTTCTGCTTTTCCATCAATACTGATCAATTCTTTTTCAAGCAGGCGTTGCACCGAATAATCGGAATTTACGCCTCTGATCTGTTCAATTTCCAATTTGGTAATGGGCTGGCGATAGGCAATAATGGCAAGTGTTTCCATCGCGGCCTGACTTAGCTTTTTTTTGGAGCGATGTAGCTGCAATTGATTAACGGTTTCATGGTAATCCTTTTTGGTTAGAAATTGATAGCCATTATTTAAAAATACCAATTCGATAGCCAAATCATCTTGACTATATTTTTCTTTAATCTGCGCTATGCAATCGAATATTTGCGCCTCAGTAAATTCTTCGCTGAAAACTGCATTTAAGGCAAGTATAATTTCTTGCGTACCAATACTTTGACTGGAAGAAAATATAAGGGCTTCGATGTGTCTGGTGATAACAGGATTGGGCATATACAAAAATAAAATCTTTGACATAAAAAAAGCGGTCTCGCTTTTAAAAACAAGACCGCTTTCAACACACAAATGAAACCTGAATTAAGATATAGTTTTAGGTTAGGTTATTAAATATCTATATCAATTCTATAAGAACGTCTTTGATAAACACTATCGTTTATTTCTAACACAAGTTTAAGGCTAAACCAGGTTCGATCAAGATTCTATTTAGTGAGTGGTATTAATAATTGAGTAAACGGTAAATTATTTATTTTAATGGGATAGAAATAGATACCGTAGTGCCATTCGTAGCGTTTTGTCTCACGGTTAAGTGTATTGGTTTTGCTTCAATCTGACCTAAAAGGTGTAACCTTTCTTTAGTGAGCTGCATGCCTTTACTAACATGCGTTTCCTTTTTGTTTTTTAGGGAGTTTTCTATTCCGATACCATCGTCAATAATTTCGATGTTAAGATAGAATTCATCCATCAGTTTAATGTTGATCAGGATTTTGCCACCTGTTTCTTTTGGCATAATGCCATGCCAAATTGCATTTTCAACGTAAGGCTGCAACAACATGGATGGGATAAAAGTTTCTTCCTTGTCAATATCTTCATCCACATTAAAAATATAGGATAATTTGTCACCAAAACGGTTCTTCTCCAGTTTCAGGTACAAATTAAGGTATGCTAACTCTTCTTCTATTGAGATATAGCTTTTGGTACAGATCTCCAGATTTTTTCTGATTAATCTGGCAAATCCGGTTAAAACTTTATTGGCTGAGGCCGTATTCTGCGTGTTAATATAATGCTGAATGGAGTTCATCACATTAAATACAAAGTGAGGATTCATCATGGCCTGCAACGCCTGTTGTTCTAACATGAGTACTTTGTTTTTTAGTAGCAATTGTGCCTGCTCCTTATCTTTTTGCTTACGGGTGATGTAAACAGCCACCTTGTAAAAAATGTAAGCTACCAATAGTATTAAAATGGATAAAAACCATAGGCTTTGCCAAAAATGTTTCTTAATGGTAAAGGTAATTTTTGCAGGTTCGCCCCAATTACCATTTTGGCTTTTTGCACTTACTTCAAATACATAATCGCCTGGTTGTAAAGAAGAAAAGTCCAGTCTTCTGGTACGGGTTTCTACCCAGGCCGAATTTTCATTTAAGCGGTAGCGGTAGGTGATATCGCTGGTGGTAAAATCTACAGCACTAAAGGTAAAAAGAATGGTATTGTTACCCGTTTCGAAGGTAAAATTATCCTGGTCAACAGGTAAACGTTCATTGTCCTTAACAATAGAAGTAACATAAACCTTTGGAAGATTCTTAACAATGTTTTTATTGTTGTATTTAAATAAAATCAGGCCTTTGTTTGTCGCAAAATAAGCCGTGCTGTCATCAATAAACAAACTGTTGATATCATCACTCAACAGATCTTTTCCATAGTCGAAATTGGCTACATTAGGCTGATTCGGATAATTGGCTATTTTGTTAACTCCTTTATTGGTTAGTACCCATATTTCGTTGTTTTTGATAAATATCCTGGTACAGATATTATTGGTTAAGCCATCTTTCTGGGTAATCTGCCGGGTAATCTGGTTATTCTTGTAAAAAATTAAACCATAACCATCAGTAGCCAAAATCAATGTGCCATCTGCAAGCTCTTGTATATCATTGATCCTTTTGGTTAGTAGGGGATGATTTTCATAATGTTTGATCAGTTTCCCTTTCGAAAACTGAGAAAGTCCGTTAACATTTGAAAACCACAGATTGCCTTCTCGATCATAAAAAACATGGTAAGATCTATCTTTAAAAAAATCTTCTTTTTCGCGGTATTTTGCCGCGTTAAATTCAAATTTGTTCTTTCTATCTGATAGAAAAACAACACCCGATGATAGGGCAAGGGCGAGGTGATTATTGTTCTCAGCAACGCTGAAGTGTTTGATCACGAACATCGAGTTGTTAGATTCCTTTAGGTAACTAACATCATTGCTGCCGTTGTAGATATTTTTGAAAACACCCATTCCATAATCGGATGCAAAATATATCGATTGATCTTTTGGATCGAACGTAATCTGTTTAATGGTTTTGTATTTTTTAAAATCGTCTAAACCAATTTCATCAACCTGGTAATTATTGATGGTTAATACGTCGATTACGGCATCATCGGTACCCAGCCATAGCCGGTTTTTCCCGTCTTTGGTGATGCTTTTGATTACATTGCTGCTCAGACCAGATTCTGCATCAATAATCGATAAGCGGTTGTTCGTATTGGGAAGCATGTAAATACCCTGGTTCGTAGCAAACCACATGTTCTGGTTATTGTCTTTGATAACCTGATTAACCGAAATATCCTGAAGATACTGCACTGTTTTTCCACTTTTATCAAGTGCGAAGGCTCCGTTGGCGTTTGATAACCAAACCTCTTTGTTACTCAAATCGTAATAAAAATATCCCGACATGTTTTTGATCAGGTTCTGAGGAATGGAAATAAGATCGTTCACGCTTCCGTGCCTATATTGTTTTAACCCGCCATTATCGAGGTAAAATAGAGATCTGTAATTGCTATTCGTAGCGGTCATGTAAGAAAGCGGCTGCACCTTCGACCTGATCACGGAAAATGTTTTTCCATTAAACTGTTGCACGCTTAAATCGCTATACGCGAATATATTACCCCGATCATCTTCGTGGATAAAGGCATTGATGAACTTATCCTTTTGATTTGGCGAAATGTATTTTTTGATGGTCTTTCCATCCCAGCAAATAATCAGGTTGGCATTTGTTCCAAGCCAGATCCGACCTGATTTATCTACTAAAAAAGAAACAATTACCGTATTGAAATTGAGCTTTTTAAGCAGTTCATCATTATTTTGGTTGTAAAACTTCCCTTCCTTCAGGTAGCTCAGCTGACCGTTCAATGCAAAAAACCATAGCCGTCCAGATGCATCTTCTTTCATCTGCAGGATCTGGGTATCGGGCAGACCATCTTCTATGGTAAAATTCTGAAAATTTGTTCCATCAAAACGGCTTAGTCCATTATCGGTGGCGATCCAGATAAAACCTTTTTTGTCTTGTAAAATGTAATAACAGTTGTTGCTGGCAAGTCCGTTTTTTGTGTTATAATGGGGGAGATAAGTAGTTTGAGAAAAAAGTTTTTGAGGCAGAGCAAGACCTGAGATCAAAAATAAAAAAGCCATAAGCATACGGTTGAAGCTGAGCTTCAGGAAAGCTTTATGCGCTAATTTTCTTGTGTTTATCTGCGGCCTAATGATCACTGTTTGCTTTGGTAAATATCTTTATTTTTTCAAAAAAATCGCTTGCCCTTCTTCTCGAAATGTTGATGCTTTCGCCGTTTTTGAGGAAAACCTGTAGGCCGTTTTTAGAGTTATATTCCTTTAAGTGATTTAGGTTGATGATGCTTGATTTATGGATTCTGACAAACTGATCGGTTGGCAATAGTTCTTCAAACTCCCTTAAAACTTTGGAAACGGTAATTTTTTCATGGCTGTTTAAATGCACAATAGAATAGTTACTATCGGCTTCAATATAGATGATATCGTCAATATCAATCATTTTAAAACCCTGTCCATAAGGAAGCGTAAGTTTCCTGATTTCGGACCTCGAGCTTAAACTGGAAGCCAGATTATTGATTCTTTCGTCATTTTCATTCTGGCTTTTAAATAATTTGATGTGCTGGGAAACTTTTTCTACCGCTATTTTAAGTTCATCAATGTCAATTGGTTTTAAAAGGTAATCCAGCGCATTTGCCTTGATCGCTCTAAGTGCATACTGATCGTAGGCTGTTGTAAATATAACAGCTGCCTGATGTTTTTGCGCATCAGGAATCAATTCAAATCCATTGCCTCCGGGCATCGCAATATCGAGAAAAATCAAATCAATGGGATGATGTGCTAAAATATCTTTTGCCTCTGCAACAGACCTTGCTATGCCCGTAATTTCTACCTGTGCACAGTTCTGTTGCAGCAAAAAAAATAGCGATGATCGCGCAAACTCCTCATCATCAACAATAATGGCCTTTAATGTAGTCATAGTTATAGGTTGGTGAATGTATTAAAATGCCTTTATAAAAAAAAATGCAAATAGAAAAAACCAGTGTTCTAATTGTCACGTATGTATCATCAAACGAATTGAAAACCACTAAACATAGATGACTATGAAAAACAATGAACTAGAAACAAAAAATGAACTTCAGGAAAAAAGTTTATTTGACAAAACTGTAGGGAGGAGATCTTTTCTTCAGTATGCAGGCGCTGGCGCAGCTGGTATTGCTTTAGTAGCTGCTGGCTGTAAAAAAGACAGAAATTTCGACACCTCTGTAATGGGTGGTGCAACACTGGATTTTAAAAATGATACCGGTGTATTAAATTATGCTTATGCTTTAGAGCAATTGGAAGCTGCCTTCTATGTAAAAGTTGCTTCGGCACCTCCTTCAAGCTTCACAGCTGCTCAAAAGGCGTATTTTCAGGATATTCAGTTTCATGAAATTGCACATAGAGAGTTATTTAAGGCAGCACTAACAACATCTGCAATCGGAAGTTTAGAGGTGGATTTTTCATCAATTGATTTTACAAATGCAACGAGCGTTTTAAGTACTGCAATGGCTTTTGAAGATTTAGGTGTTGCTGCTTACAATGGTGCTGGCCCAAGACTGAAAGATGGTAATTTTTTATTGTTAGCAGGTAAAATTGTCTCAGTAGAGGCTCGTCACGCTGCTTATGTTCGTGATTTGGTTTCAAACGGATCATTTGCAGACCTGAATAGTCTTGCTTCACTGGGTGCTAATAATTCAGCTGGCTTGGATGCGGCATTAACACCAGATAAAGTGTTGGCTGTTGCTTCTAAATACATCAAAACCAAAATTAATGTAATCAATCTTTAAAACTTTAAACTAGAAATCATGAATATCGTAAATATATTAGAAGAAATTGAAAAAGTTGATGGTGAGGTTTATGAGCGTTTAAACCCGAGAAGAGCTGCCATGAAAAGCTTTTTCAACATGGGTAAAAAGATCTCATTGGCTGCCATGCCGCTGGCTTTAGGTTCTATGTTTCAGAAAGCATACGGACAAACTACTTTGCCGTCAGGCGTTGTTGATGTGTTAAACTTCGCATTGGCATTGGAGTATTTAGAATATCATTTTTACAATCACACTATTGTTGGTATAACAAAGAAAAATCAAGATGGTACTACCAACAACAATGTGACCGATGTTACATTTACATTTCCAAATGCAGCCAGTCAAGCTGCCATCACCACAATTCGTGATCATGAAAAAGCACACGTAGATTTATTGGTAGGTGCTTTGGGAAGTTCTGCCCGCACACCGATTGCCTATGCCGATACCGATTTTAGAGCAGGTGGTACATTCCAAACCGTATATTCTGACTATAACACATTTTTAGCTGTAGCTCAGGGTTTTGAAGATACAGGTGTTAGGGCCTACAAAGGCCAGGCAGCTAATTTAATGGCTACTCCGGGAGTATTGCAAACTGCACTTCAAATCCACTCTGTTGAAGCACGTCATGCTTCGCACATCCGTCAAATGCGTACAGCTGCGGGTTCTACTGTGTATAAGCCATGGGTTAGCCTTGGTGCTTCCGGACAGGCAAATGATTCAGGCGTAGCAGCTGTTGATGCTGTTTATGCAGGTGAAGATTTAACTGTACAGGCTGGAGCAAATATTGTAGGGATCGGTAGTTTTTCAGGTGTGACCAAGGCGGTGGCTGTAGAAAGCTTTGATGAACCTTTAAGCAAAGCTAGTGTGGTAACAATTGCCAATCTGTTTTTACAGCCAGGTAAAAAGTTATCATAATACAATAAAATATTGGCATTATTAATTAGTAATGTTTCGTTTAAGGTAGGGAGGTAGAACTTTGGTTTTACTTCCCTTTTTGTTTCTCAACACAATCACATTTCAAATCTATCATTCAATAACAGGTGTCAGGTTTTACAATATATTTTTGTATTATTAGTTTTATTTAAATGTACAACTTCAAGATGTGCTAATTGTTTATTTTTATCGTATACAAAGTATAATAAACATTACTTTCGAAAAAAAAATACAATATATAAAGCTATGAAAAAAAACATCTACAATTACGTTTTGATTATTTCTATGTTTGCATTCTCATGCAAAAAAGATATTAGTCAAGTTCGGGAAAACTTTGAAGTGTCGTCAACTTCCATTTATGGAAATGCCAAACTTGAAGATGGATATCTATCTTTTAAAGATTATAAAAGTTTTGTAACAACAATTACTAATATTTATTCAGTTAAAGATATCGAAAGAGAAAGTCAATTGAAATCCTTAGGTTTCGTTTCTATTGCGAGCATTTATAAAGAGTTTAATAGGAAATTGGATTCTCTTGAGAAGCTTAGTAAGGATGAATATTTTTCTGGTTTTAATCATTTAAAGAGTCAATATAAGAGTCAGATTGAATTTACTGATAATTCTTACAGGTTGAAAAGTTCTGGTTTAGCAGAATCATATTTAGCAAATTCTGCCGGAATTGTCAAGGTTGGAACCGATTTTTTGTATTTTAATTCCAGTGGTATAATGACATTTAACCATAAAACATACTCTCAGGTATTAGAGGAAATAAATTCAATAAACCCTAAATTAAAAAATACAACCAATTCTGCAAACTTGCCAAGAGGCATCAATGGCAAAGTTTCTTACCTTTATGGGGCTCAACCACCATCAAACTCTTTTGTAGTAAATATCTCTCCTTTTAAAGAAGTGCTTGGGAATTCAGGACGAGCTAAATTGATTGCTAGAGCTAAAATTTATAATATAAATAATAGCTCATTTGGAAACAGGGGATTTATTACTTATGAATGTTATGCAACTCATAAAAATATTTTTGGAACATTTAGAGATGTGAAATTCATTACCGGAACTAGTGGGCAAATTAATTTAGCTCTAGTACGTACAGTTCCCCCCACTTATATTTTTGGAGATAATGTGGCACATCAAGCATATACAGACGTTAAGATAAATATAGCTGCTGGTTCAGATAGTATTGATGAGGGTATTAAAGAATTTGTGGTCGCTGCGTCCAACACTTTGGTTGCAAATCATACTGCTTTACCAGGTAATTTAAACCGCGTGGAGTGGGCAGTAGGCGCTGCGGGTGTTGATGATGATATCATTCAATCGTCCGCAGGTTATTGGTATTCAATTGAATCTAACAAATCGATCCCAATTATACAAGCTCAATCGGTAGTTTCTGCTATGATTATTGGCGATCAAGTTCTGAGCTATCCGTCAGTAACATTCCCGGATTTGGACATGGCATATTAAGCTATTACGAATTATTTTTATATTCCTTTATCGCGAAATATAAACAAGGGAGGTAGAACTTTGGTTTTACTTCCCTTTTTTTTGATCAGGATTTTCAGGATGGTATAATTTCAGGATTGATCAAATGAAATCAAGGTTTTCGCTACTCCATTAGGCATTGCGCATATTGATCATTGAAAATTGGTCATTTCAGCATTTTCCATCTCCCATCTCACATCTTCCATTTTACCTCTTCCATTTTCAAATGCCTTAATACGTAATCACCTGCTCTTCTAAATGCTCTGGCAGATCCCTGTAATTATACTTTTGACCGCGTAATTGCGGCTCAAAACCCGCAGCTTTGATGGATTGCTGGATGCCATTGGCCGTAAAACGGTGCGGTGCACCAGCTGCTGATACTACGTTTTCTTCAATCATGATGGAACCAAAATCATTTGCCCCGGCATGCAGACACAACTGAGCTGTCGTTTTTCCAACGGTTAACCAACTGGCCTGAATGTTTTTGATATTAGGCAACATGATACGGCTCAAGGCAATCATACGGATATATTCGTCGGCAGTTACGGTATTGCTAATTCCACGGAGCCTTTTCAACAAAGTACCATCATCCTGGAAAGGCCATGGAATAAAGGCCAGAAATCCATTTGCATCAGCAGGTTTTTCACTTTGAACCTGGCGGATCCATACCAAATGTTCGAAACGCTCTTCGATGGTTTCTACATGGCCGAACATCATGGTTGCAGAGGTCGTGATATCCAACTGGTGACAGGCACGCATCACATCAAGCCATTCCTGTCCGCCACATTTACCTTTAGAAATTAAACGTCTCACGCGATCGTTTAATATTTCGGCACCGGCTCCTGGCAGAGAATCCATTCCCGCTTCTTTGAGCGTTTTTAGTACCTCAGTATGTGTAATGCCTTCCAGCTTGGCCACGTGGGCAATTTCTGGCGGACCTAGTGCATGAAGTTTTAAATCGGGATATAATTCTTTTAGTTTTTTGAATAAATCGGCATAAAAATCCAAACCCAAATCGGGGTGGTGGCCGCCTTGTAACAGCAGTTGATCGCCGCCCAAACGGAAAGTTTCTTCAATTTTAACCTTATAGGTCTCAATATCGGTAATATAACTTTCATCGTGGCCCGGTCTACGGAAGAAATTGCAAAACTTACAATTGGCAATACAAACGTTTGTGGTGTTTACATTACGGTCGATCTGCCAGGTTACTTTGCCACTGGGCACTTGAATTTTTCTTAGCTCATTGGCTATAAACATCAATGATGCAGTATCGGCATGGTGATATAAATATACACCTTCTTCTTGCGTTAAAAAATCAAAATGTAAGGCCCGTTGCAGTAAATCGGCTGTATTCATAATGCAAAAATACTCGAAATAAATAGCACTATAATCACAGTTTTATAAAAAAAAATACCGTGTTAATTATTTCCAGTGGTATCAGCCTTACGTTTAAATAGGTTAAGCAAATCATTTCCCTGCTTTTTAATTTCTTCCAAACGCTTTTTTGTGCTGTCGTTAGCCTTTTTTAAACCTTCATTGGCCTTTATCACGTTATTTTTAACTGTAGTTTGCCCGGCAGCAACCGCATCAGAAACCTGTCTAACCTTGTTTTCACCAGTAGAGATAGCACCCAGTACCTGTTTTACTTTTTTATCCGCATTAATTTTAGTACTATCTATAAACTTTTCAGCAGCAGTGGCCACTAAGGTTGTGTCATTAACGGGTTTGCCTAAAGAGGTATTGGCTTTGGCAAGCAGTTGCTCGTCTTCAGCTTTTACAATCCCCCCGTTTAAAGTGTAATCGGTTCTGCTGTTTAAATAATTTATTTTGGCAGTTTCTAACCGGATTTTTGCGGCAGCTATTCTCGCGGTATCCTTACTCGCTACGGCTGCATCATAATCTAACTGCGCATCGGTTAGCGCGAGGGCCGCAGTTTCATACGATTTAGTAAAATCAATTTTTTCTTCGTTTTTTGTGGCAGTGTTGCAAGCAGCTAAACCGAAAGCTAACAGACAAATGATCATTATATTTTTCATATTATTTTGAAGTAGTAAATTGGTCAACTATTTTCTTTAACGAGGTGGTTTCCTGTTCTTCCGTAATATTTCCGCCAAGTCGTTCAATCTCTAAATTATTAATGCTTTTAGCGAATTCTAAATATTTTAAGTACCGGTTAAGAATCTCAATTTTCGTTCCATTGTTGTTCTGTTCGGCATTGCCAAGGTTTTTAACAAAGGTTTCCATGTTATCGATGCAAACAATGTAGGCTTGAAAAGCATTTGGTGTAAAGTAATCGTTAACCAAAGTGTTTGTTGCAAGTTGCGGGTATAATTTAGGAAGTTCTACCGGTGTCTTTTTTAAGGTTTCGGTTAAATTCAATCCGGCATTTGAAGTATTCAAATACATTCCTTTCGTTTTCATCTGGCAATTTTCTATAGCCAAATTGGTTGTGTTTAATAGCTTAATTAAGTTACTCTTTTTGTCGATATTATCTAAAAAAGTGTTTACAGACAGGGCAATAAATAATCCTGTAAAAGTGGAAATAAGCGAAATAACAAAGCTAAATGTCTCATTATTGTTTTTACGCCATTGGCTATCTCTTCTAAAATTAAGTAGAAAAAGACTTGTTGCGACTAGAACAAGTGATATTACAGTATAGGTGAGCATATTTTTGTTTTTTAATTTTTTATAAAATTATATAATTACAGGTAATAAAAAAATTACAGATTTGTTTGCCATATTTTTTTCAATAAAATAAAAAAATATGATCCGTTTACCGGATTAATTGATTAAACAATTTAGCAATTCAACAATTCGTTTATATTTGTCACTTATGGTAGATTTTAATCGTTTTACACTAGCCAATGGGTTAAAAGTTTTGGTGCATGAAGATGCTACAACTCCAATGGCGGTTTTAAATATTTTATATGATGTTGGTGCCCGTGATGAGGATCCTGAAAAAACGGGTTTTGCACATTTATTTGAACATCTGATGTTTGGCGGATCGGTAAACATTCCCAGTTACGACGAACCTTTACAACGGGTAGGAGGAGAAAATAACGCTTTTACAAGTAATGATATTACCAACTATTACATCACGCTGCCAGCGGAGAATATCGAGACTGCTTTTTGGCTGGAGAGCGATCGGATGCTGAGCCTGGCCTTCTCTGAAAAAAGCCTGGATACCCAGCGTAATGTAGTAAGTGAGGAATTTAAACAGCGTTATCTTAACCAGCCTTATGGTGATGTGTGGTTAAAGCTGCGTCCACTGGCTTATAAAAAGCATTCTTACCGATGGGCAACCATAGGGAAGGAGCTTTCGCACATCGAAAATGCAACAATGGATGATGTGAAATCATTTTTTAAGAAACATTATACACCGCAAAATGCGATTTTGGTTGTTGGTGGAAATGTGAAAACAGCTGACGTGAAAAAGCTCGCTGAAAAATGGTTCGAACCCATTCCTGCAGGTGAGAAGTATAATCGGAATTTAGTTCAGGAGGATCCGCAAACCGAAGCCAGAAAAGAAACCGTTAAGGCTAATGTACCCCTAAACGCAATTTATATGGCTTTTAAAATGCCAGGACGACTAAGTCAGGATTATTACGCCTTTGATTTATTATCAGATATCTTATCGCGTGGACAGTCTTCGCGTTTGTATAACAGCCTCTTAAAAGAACAGCAACTTTTTAGTGATATTAATGCCTACATTTCGAGCAGTTTGGATCCGGGTTTGTTTATTGTTGAAGGTAAATTGGTTGAGGGTGTGACAATCGAAACGGCAGAAAAAGCGATCTGGGCAGAACTTGAAAAGATAAAAACAGAATTGGTTTCTGAAACTGAATTAACCAAAGTGAAGAACAAGGTAGAATCTGTGCTTGTGTTTTCTGAAATGAGCCTGCTGGATAAAGCAATGAACCTGGCTTACTATGAGCTGTTGGGCGATGCTGAAATATTGAATCATGAGACCGAAGCGTTCCTAAAAGTAGACGCAGCAGATATCAAAAGGATATCTAATGAAACTTTTAAACCTCAATCGTCATCTACTTTATATTACTTAACTGAAGAAAATGCTTAACAGACAACAGGCACCTGATTTTAAGCAGGTATCTAACATAAATTTTATCCAGCCGGAAAAAAAAGTACTGGATAATGATGTACCCGTTTATATCATCTATTCCGGAGAACAGGATCTGGTGCGAATTGAATTCATTTTTGATAACGTAAACTGGAAACTTGATAAACCATTGCAGGCTATTGCGGTTAGTGCGCTAATCAATAATGGAACAAATAAATTATCAGCCAAAGCGATAGCTGAACAAATTGATTTTTATGGTGCATTTTTTCAAACAGAATATGTGCAGGATCAGTCTACAGTAACGTTGTATACGCTAAATAAACATTTGCATTCAGTATTACCGATTGTGAAAGATGTTTTATCAGAAAGTCAGTTTCCACAGCATGAACTTGATATCTATATCCAGAACCAGAAACAGAAGCTACAGGTTAACCTGAAGAAAAATGATATTCTATCGAGAAAGGAATTTGCGCATGCGTTATTTGGTGATACGGCTTATGGTGTAAACATCCAGGCAGAACATTATGATGCCTTAAAGCGTAACGACCTGGTTGAATACTTTAAAGCGGCTTATGCGCCAAACAACTGCACCATTGTTGTTTCAGGGAAATTTGATGATGCTGCTTTTAATCTGCTGAATAATACTTTTGGTAAAGACTGGGAAAAAAGCACTGCAGTAAAAAACAGTTTCAGTTTCAGCGCAACGGAAAAACAGACTATTTATATCGAGAAACCGGAAGCTTTACAATCTGCAATCAGGATCGGACAGCTGGCGATTAACCGCAGACACGAAGACTTTTCGGGACTTCAGATTTTAAATACGGTTTTAGGCGGTTACTTCGGATCGCGTTTGATGAACAATATCCGAGAAGATAAGGGCTATACTTATGGCATTGGTTCGGGTATTTCTTCACTGCAACAGGCAGGTTATCTTTTTATTGCTACCGAAGTAGGTGCTGACGTTTGTTCGGCAGCTTTAACCGAAATTTACAAAGAAATAGATTTGCTGAAAACTGAACCGATTGGCGAAGAAGAACTTAACCTGGTTCGTAACTACATGTTGGGGTCGATGTTAGGTAGTTTGGAAAATGTATTTTCGCATGCCGATAAATTTAAGAACATTTATTTTTCAGGACTGGATTACGATTACTATACCAAATATATCGAAAAGGTAAAGACGATTACTGCAGCAGAGTTGTTGGCATTGGCTAATAAATACCTTACTGCAGAAAGCTTTACAGAAGTAGTGATTGGAAAAAAGTAAGTGTCTGGAGGCCTTCATTTAGAGCGGACCCGATGGTTATCGGGTGCAACGAAGTCGAGAAATCTGCAAAGATAGATCTCTCCACGCATGTGCGCGCAGGCCTATCCGCTCAGGCGGGCATTGCACTACGTTCCTGTTGAGGTGATGGCCCCGGGTTGTTCAATGTTTATTGCGCTTGGTTTGAAACCAGATTCTGGTTTCAAACCTATCTATATTGGCATAAATATGCCGTTTGCATAGTCGTTTTTATTTTAAATGAGGCATTTGCCAGTACTTCGAATTGATCACCTGCTTTAATGGTCTGCCATTCCATGCTTTCGGGAAGTAGGGTTTCAAGTTCGCCCGCTATCACGTGCATAATTTCTTTTTGGGATGTACCGAAGGTATACGCTCCCGGATTGATCACACCAATGGTCGATTTTCCTTCACTGGTTTCATAGCCTAACGATTTAACGTTGCCATCAAAATATTGGTTTTCAGTAATCATATTGTAAGGTTTTAGCTAAGACGGCTTTTTGCTTATCAGTCTGGTAAATCTTTTTATAAAAATCAACGTATTCACCATATTTTTCAGGTGTGTACATCCAACATTAATCAAATTTAATTAATAAGCTTAATATAACTGCAACTTAATTTTCTTGAATCTAAGCTTTGTTTTGTCAGGCAAGCTCAATATTTAAGCATTTTTAATTTTACACTTTTATTTTCACTCAATTTTCGTATCTTTGCCTGGCAAATAATAAATCCTAATTTATTTGCTATGCAACTCGATTCCACAAAATTTATTGCCACAGGTTTAACTTACGACGACGTACTTTTGGTACCCGCATATTCAGAAATTCTGCCCCGTGAAGTAAATACATCCACTTTTTTAACCAAAAAAATCAAACTTAACGTTCCGTTGATTTCTGCCGCAATGGATACCGTAACAGAGGCCGAACTTGCCATTGCCATTGCACAAAATGGTGGTATAGGGATGTTGCACAAAAACATGACCATTGAAAGACAGGCGGCTGAAGTACGCAAGGTAAAACGTTCTGAAAGCGGTATGATCAAAGATCCGGTAACCTTATTGGAAACAGCTGTGGTTGCTGATGCTTTTAAGATTATGAAAGAGCATAAAATTGGGGGTATTCCGGTGGTAAGCAGTGATAATAAACTGGTTGGCATTATTACAAACAGGGATTTGCGTTTTCAGAAGGATATGAAGAGACCAATTTCTGAGGTGATGACTAAGGATAATTTAATCATTGCACCAGAAGGAACTACATTGATTCAGGCAGAAGAGATTCTTCAGAATCATAAAATCGAGAAACTTCCTGTTGTAAGCAAAGATGGTTACTTAAGTGGCTTAATTACTTTCAAAGATATTTCAAAAGTTAAAAATTACCCGGTAGCCTGTAAAGACGAACATGGCCGTTTAAGGGTAGGCGCTGCGGTAGGGGTAACTGCCGATACTTTACAACGCGTTGATGCTTTAGTGCATGCCGGTGTTGATGTCATCACCATTGATACAGCCCACGGACATACCAAAGGTGTAGTAGATAAGTTAAAAGAAGTTAAAGCAAAATATCCTGATTTACAGGTTATTGTTGGTAATATTGCTACCGGTGCCGCTGCGAAATTTTTAGCGGATGCAGGGGCTGATGCTGTTAAAGTTGGTATTGGTCCGGGTTCGATCTGTACCACCAGGATTATTGCTGGTGTTGGTGTTCCGCAGTTGTATGCTGTTTACGAATGTGCCAAGGCCCTAAAAGGTACAGGGGTACCAGTGATAGCTGATGGTGGAATTAAACATACAGGCGATATTGCCAAAGCAATAGCCTCAGGTGCAAGCACTGTAATGGCTGGTTCTTTATTTGCAGGAGTTGAAGAATCGCCAGGTGAAACCATTATTTATGAAGGACGTAAATTTAAATCATACCGTGGAATGGGTTCGATCGAAGCGATGGAACAAGGTTCCAAAGACCGTTATTTCCAGGATGTAGAAGACGATATTAAAAAATTGGTTCCGGAAGGTATTGTAGGTCGCGTACCGTTTAAAGGTACCTTGGCAGAGGTGATGTACCAGTATATTGGCGGTTTACGTGCAAGTATGGGCTATTGTGGAGCGGCCAATATTGAGGCCTTGCAGGAAGCACAATTTGTGCAGATTACCGCTGCAGGGATGCGCGAAAGTCATCCACATGATATCACCATTACCAAAGAAGCACCTAACTATACCAGGTAGATTAAAAGAATACAACAAGATAACAGCTGGATGCTAAAATTAGCAGAACGGGGCATCGGTTTACGATAGCCCCGTTTTTGGTGTTATATTATCGTGATTTTAGTTCTGGAAGTCGGCTGCAAACCTCATAGTTGTCAAATAATATAAATTTCACAAAATAAAATTTGGCAGCAAATATTTTTTAATATATTTGTCTACTAAATCTATAGGATTTATATAATAATTACGGAAATGAACCTAAAAAACTATTCTCATCATGTTTTAGTCTGCTAAAATAATCATTATAGACTTTCGGGCATTTTGTTAAGCCACAGCATTTAAATCAACTATCAACATAACCATGAACAAAACTTTACTTTTTTTCTTTTCATTTTTACTTTCAGCAGGATTTGCTTTTGCCCAAAGTCCAGTTAAGGGTATTGTTAAAACAACCAATGGCACAACAATTCCGAATGCGACCATAAAGGTAAGGGGAACCAACCAGGCCGTAGTGGCCGATGAAAATGGTGCTTTCAGCATTAATGTAAACCAGGAAACACCTTTTTATCTACAGGTAAGCTCAGTAGGCTACAAACCACAGGATTTTCAGATACTAAAACTTCAGGATACACCCATAGAACTTGTTTTAGTAGAAAACGCATTGCTTGATGAAATTGTGGTAACCTCTAGAAGGCGTTCGGAGGTTTTACAGGATGTGCCGATTCCAATTACCGTTATTGGTGGCCGTTCAGCAGAAAACGCGGGTGCTTTTAATGTTAACCGCTTAAAGGAATTGGTCCCTTCGGTACAGTTGTATGCCTCGAACGCGAGGAACACCACTTTAAATATCAGGGGCTTGGGTTCAACTTTCGGCTTAACCAATGATGGTATCGATCCTGGGGTGGGTTTTTATGTGGATGGTGTTTATCATGCACGTCCGGCTGCTACTTCTACCGACTTTCTTGATATCGATCAGATCGAAATTTTGCGTGGCCCGCAAGGTACCCTCTTTGGTAAAAATACTACCGCAGGTGCCTTTAATATCACAACGAGCAAGCCCACTTTAACACCTAGTGCAAAAATAGAGCTGAGTGTAGGGAATTATAATTTTATTCAGGCCAAAACATCTGTTTCGGGGGCGCTTGCGAAAGATCTTGCCGCAAAAATCTCCATTTCGGGTACACAACGTGATGGTACAATCTGGAACACCCGAGAAGAACGCAGGTACAGCGGACAGAATAACCTGGGGTTCAAAAGTCAGCTATATTACACGCCTTCAGAAAAATTGCAGGTGTTGTTAAGCGGTGATGTAAGCATTCAGCATCCGGCAGGTTACCCATTGGTTATTGCAGGTGTTACCACAACCGAAAGAAGCGCTTATCGCCAATATGCCAGGATTATTTCAGATTTAGGCTATCAACAGCCTAAAATTGACCCTTTTTCAAGAGAAATCAACACCAATACGCCCTGGAGGCATAATCAATCCATAGGAGGGATATCATTAAATGTGGATTATAAAATTGGAAACGGAACACTTACTTCCACCACGGCCTGGAGATTCTGGAACTGGGATCCTACCAATGACCGGGATTTCTCTGAGGTGGCGGCGCTCACCAAATCGCAGGGAAATTCCCGTCATGACCAATACTCGCAGGAAGTCAGGTATGCAGGCAATATTACCGAAAAATTAAGTGGGGTGGTGGGTGTTTATTTTTTAGGTCAGAATTTAAAAGGCCTTGGGCAAACAGAAGAAGTGGGTAAAGATCAATGGCGTTTTGTACAAACCAGCAATACCGGAAATCAAGCCCTGTATTCTACTCCAGGTTTGTTAGATGGTTTTGGTATCAGAACAAATTCCACCATCAAATCGTTAAGTGCTGCTGTTTTTGCACAGGTTGATTGGGAAGTTTTCAAAAACCTGCATGTATTACCAGGTTTACGGTATACCTATGATAAAAAAGATGTAGATTATGATCGTGTAACATATGGCGGGTTACAAACCACTGATGCGGCTTTACTAGCACTCAAAGCAGCGGTATATGCAAATCAGCAGTTTACAACAAAGGTAGATAACAACAATTTATCGGGTAACTTTACCGTATCTTACCGTCCAAGCCATAGTTTAAATGTCTACGGAACTTTTTCTACCGCTTACAAACCAGTGGGGGTTAATGTAGGTGGTTTGCCAACTACCTCAACTGGCGCACCCGATTTATCGGTAGCGGTTGTTAAACCCGAATACGTTCAGCATTATGAGCTAGGTGCTAAAACAAAGCCAGTTAAAGGTGCCATTGTAAATATTAGTTTGTTTAATACCGATATTAAGGATTACCAGACCAATGTACAATCTCCACAGCTCGGTGTAAACAGAGGTTATTTAGCCAATGCTGAAAAAGTAAGGGTAAAAGGACTGGAAGTAGACGGTACTTATCAGTTGGAAAGGTTTTTAACTTTAAATGCCGCTTTGGCATATCTTGATGGCAAGTATGTGAAATTTACTAACGCGCCACTTCCCCTTGAAGAAACCGGGCATACCGAATTAATCAACGGCGTAGCTACCCAGGTTGCATTTAAAGATGCTTCAGGAGGTAGGTTACCAGGTATTTCCAAATGGAATATCTCAGGTGGTTCAGAGTTGAGTACTCCCGGTAATCTGGCCACCAGAACCGGACGTTATTTCATTGCGGGTGATGCCAGTTACCGTTCAGCATACTCTTCAAATCCTACACCATCAAACGTACTGATCGTTAAAGGTTATGCTTTATTTAATGCCAGGTTAGGATTCAAATCAGATAAGTTCTCTTTATTTGTTTGGAGCAGAAATATTGCCAACAAAAACTATTATGAGCAACTACAGGCTGCAGCAGGTAACTCTGGTTTATATGCAGGTGTATTAGGTGATCCAAGAACTTATGGTGCAACCATCCGTTATGCATTCTAACAATATCTAATTTTATTTTTTCTCTCTTATATTTGGTTAGAGGAGTGGTATAATGCTGCTCCTTTTTTATTGATCATGAAAACGTTTGGTATTTAAGGGTTTAAGGTATTGTGAAAAGCAAAGACAGGGTTCGATGTTAACGTTAGTCCTGCGTTCAGTTTCAATTCCCCGCTACGCCTCGGGCTTTCTCTTCCATCAGGTTATATAGCAAAACCGCTGGTTGTTAGGTGAAAAAAATCAACAATCAATTGTACACGACATGCTGCTAAAAGCATTGTGAAGAATTAAAATTTATGGAAAGCCGATAAAATCTTAACTTCGGTAAATTTTTAATTCAATGAATAAGCTTACTTCGGTTTGTGTGTACTGCGGCTCAAACTTCAATGGCGATGCAACGTTGCGTGATGCAATAAAGCAATTGGCCGAAATACTTGTAAAACAGCAGATCAGGTTAATTTATGGAGGCGGAAGCGTTGGCGTAATGGGTGTGCTGGCCAATGATGTGCTGGCGTTGGGTGGTTTGGTTACGGGTGTAATTCCTCAGTTTTTAATGGATAAAGAGGTTGGTCACCAGGGTTTAACAGAAATGATTGTTACCGAAAATATGCACCAGAGGAAACAGAAAATGGCCGATTTAAGTGATGGTTTTGTGATCTTACCCGGCGGCTTTGGTACATTAGAAGAATTTTTTGAAGTACTGACCTGGTTGCAGCTTGGTCTGCACAATAAACCAATTGGTGTGTTAAATGTTGACGGTTTTTATGATCCTTTATTTGCCCAGATGGATATGATGGTAAAAAGTAAATTTTTGAAACCAGCCAATCGTGATTTAGTATTCAATGAAGCAAATGCCGAAACATTAATTAATAAGATGGATGATTTTTCGGCTATTCCAGACGAGGTTTGGTTCAGAGAAAGAAATTTAAGTTAAAAAATAAGTAATAAGAATCAGCTAAACTAAGCCATATTAATCCGCCATATGCAAAATGCCTGGCGCCAAAAATATATACCAAATGCAAACTATTACCTCGCACGCAGAATTTGAACAATACCTGGGCAAAGAATTAGGCGTTTCTTCGTGGCATACCATTACTCAAGAACAGATTAACCAATTTGCCGATGCTACATTAGATCATCAATGGATTCATGTTGACGAAGAAAGAGCCCAAAATGAGGGTCCATTTAAAGCCACTATAGCACACGGTTATTTAACGCTTTCGTTAATTCCGTATCTGTGGAAAGAAATTGTTGATATTCAAAACCTAAAAATGGAGATCAATTACGGGATAGAAAGTTTAAGATTTGCACAAGCCGTAACAGTCAACAGTAAAGTAAGGTTGAAAGCTAAGTTGGCTTCCATTATAAACCTTCGGGGGGTAACCAAAGTTAATATGGCTATCGAGATGGAAATTGAAGATCAGAAAAAACCTGCATTTAGCGGAGAGGTAGTTTTCTTGTATCATTTTATGAGTTAATTATTTACAATGGATCGTATTGTTTATATTTAACATTAAATATAAACAGCTGCGCTCATGATCAAAAAACATAACTTCTTAAGTTTCATTTTAATTAGTCTTTTTATCCTGGGTTGCCAGGTCAGGAAGGATCGGCATTTGGCAGCCCAATCATTTTTACCAATGCAGATTGGTAACTTATGGTATATGAATGCGCAATCTTATACCGAAATCCAAGATACAGTTCGGATTAATAAGCAGCTTTTTTACAAGTTCTATTCTTTGGTGGGCGGCGATGCCAGTAGCACTGTTTATTTAAGGATAGACGAGCATCAGAAGCTTCTTGAGGGTTATCCTGATAGTCCGATGAAAACATATACCAGAGCTGATTTTTCTGCAAAGAAGGGCGATAAGTTTTTCACTACAGGCGAAAAAGATGAAAACGACAATGAGGTAACAGTGGTTCAAAAATCAGATCAGGAAATCACTTTTTCGTTTGATCCTGTTTATCATCCAAATTTAAAAGGTCACCCCACGCTAGTAAAATATATAAAAGGTAAAGGCTGGGCCGATCAATACCAAAAAATAAAGATTGATGGAGTGGTTTATCAAAATTAAATGATTTACCACAGCGTTCACGGAGTTTTACACAGAGGGGCACCGAGTCATAATCGTTTTATTCTTAGTGTCCCTTTATAGCAATCTCTGTAGTTAAAACTTAGCGTTTAAAATTACGCATACACAGCTCTGTGCGCTCTGCGCCTTTTTTCGCGATTTCTGTGGTTTAAAAACATAGTGCTATTATTTTTCTCACTTATGGTTAAAACCTGGCGTTCAAGATTACACTGCAAAGCGCTATGTTCTCGGCGTCTTTTCTCATTCTATAGTAAAAACTTAGCGTTTAAATTATGCATATACACCTCTGTGGTCTCTGTGCCTTTTCTTAGTGAACTCTGTGGTAAGTCATAATAATATTGTTTTCTCTTCGCAATCTTTGTTTTTAAAAAACATAGCATCCTTCGCGGTTAAATCAGTTGGTAGACCAGAAACCATTTTGGTCAATATTGTTTTTCTAAAATTAAATTTAAATTGCCTCCATGAATATCGAGTTCAATAAAAACGAGGATGTAAACAAGCAGTTGGTTTACGAACTGAAAACCAGACTCAAAAAGATCCAGCTTGGAGGAGGTGAGAAAAACGCTGCTAAACAAAAAGAAAAAGGTAAGTTGCTGGCCCGCGAGCGGATTGAATACTTAATTGATAAAGATACGCACTTTTTAGAGGTTGGAGCTTTTACCGCTGATGGTATGTATGCTGAGCAGGGCGGATGTCCTTCGGCTGGAGTGGTGTGTGGCATCGGTTATGTAAGTGGCAGGCAATGTATGATTGTGGCCAACGATGCAACCGTAAAAGCAGGTGCATGGTTCCCGTTGACAGCCAAAAAGAATCTTCGTGCGCAGGAAATTGCCATGGAAAACCGCTTGCCGGTAATTTATTTGGTCGACAGTGCTGGCGTTTACCTGCCTATGCAAGATGAAATTTTTCCGGATAAAGAGCATTTTGGTAGAATGTTCCGTAATAACGCCATCATGTCTTCAACAGGAATTGTACAGATATCGGCCATTATGGGGGCCTGTGTTGCAGGAGGTGCCTATTTACCTATTATGAGTGATGAAGCCATGATTGTAGATAAAACAGGTTCCGTGTTTTTAGCTGGGTCTTATCTGGTTAAATCGGCCATAGGAGAAGAGGTGGATAACGAAACTTTAGGTGGTGCCACTACACATTGTGAAATATCAGGTGTTACCGATTACAAACATCCTAACGATCAGGCCTGTTTAGATAGCATCAAAAATATTATGAGTATGTTGGGCGCGCCAGAAAATGCAGGTTTCGATCGCATTGCGGCGACTAAACCTAAAGAAAAAGAAGAGGAACTATATGGTATTTTCCCTGAAAACAGAGATAAACCTTACGAAATGATGGACATCATTAACCGTTTGGTTGATGGATCCGAATTCGAAGAATATAAAAAAGGTTACGGACAAAGTATTGTTTGTGGTTTAGCCCGCATCGATGGCTGGGCAGTAGGTATCGTAGCCAATCAACGTAAAGTAGTCAAATCGAAAAAAGGGGAGATGCAGTTTGGCGGGGTAATTTATTCGGACAGCGCCGATAAGGCAAGCCGTTTTATCATGAATTGCAACCAGAAAAAAATTCCTTTGGTTTTTCTGCAGGATGTTACGGGTTTTATGGTAGGCAGTCGCTCAGAACACGGTGGTATTATTAAAGATGGGGCCAAAATGGTTAATGCCGTTGCCAATTCTGTAGTACCTAAATTTACGATTGTATTGGGTAATTCTTATGGTGCCGGTAATTATGCCATGTGCGGTAAAGCTTATGATCCTAGGTTGATTTATGCCTGGCCAACAGCAAAAATTGCAGTTATGGGTGGCTCGCAGGCAGCTAAAACCCTATTGCAAATTCAGGAGGCATCTTTAAAAGCCAGGGGTGAGGTAATTACGCCTGAAAAACAAGCGGAGCTATTGAAAGAAATTACCGATAAATATGATAGCCAAACCACGCCTTATTATGCTGCATCGCGCCTTTGGGTTGATGGGATTATCGATCCGCTCGAAACCAGAAAGGTCATTTCGATGGGAATCGAGGCGGCCAACCAATCGCCGATTACAAAAAAGTTTAGCGTTGGGGTAATTCAGACTTAATTCGTTGTAACTTTTTTACAGGTGATATAAGCAGGACGCTCTACGCCCTCCACTGTTAATAAGTAAACTATGTTGACAATGTGCGCTTGTTAACAATTATTTAAAGCATTAAATTTGCGTTACGATTAATGAATTTCAAACTTATTATATAATGTCACAAGAAAACGAACACGTTCAGTGTTTAATTATAGGTTCAGGCCCTGCAGGTTATACCGCTGCAATTTATGCTGCCAGAGCTGATTTAAAACCAATCATGTACACCGGTATGCAGGCTGGCGGACAGCTCACCCAAACTACGGATGTTGAAAATTTCCCGGGCTACCCGCAAGGAATTATGGGGCCGGAAATGATGGAAGATTTCCGTAAGCAAGCCGAACGTTTCGGCACTGATATCCGTTTTGGTTACGTAAGCTCGGTAGATTTTTCATCAGCACCTCATAAAGTGGTTGTAGATGAAATTAAAACCATCACTGCAGATACCGTAATTATTGCAACTGGTGCTACTGCAAAATGGTTGGGTTTGCCTAGTGAGCAACAATATAATGGCTTTGGCGTTTCTGCCTGTGCCGTTTGCGATGGTTTCTTTTTTAAAGGCCAGGATGTGGCCATTGTAGGTGCCGGTGATACCGCTGCCGAAGAAGCAACTTACTTAGCCAAACTTTGTAAAACGGTGCATTTATTGGTTCGCCGCGACGAATTCAGGGCTTCTAAAGCAATGGTTAGCCGCGTATTGGCAACTCCAAATATTGTGGTGCATTACAATACCGAAACCCAGGAAATTTTAGGTAACGGTAAAAATGTAACCGCAGTTAAAGTTTTAAATAATAGAACAGGTGTGGAATCTGATATCGCTGTTGAAGGTTTCTTTGTGGCTATTGGCCATAAACCAAATACCGATATTTTTAAAGGACAGCTGGATATGGACGAAACCGGTTATTTAACCACTAAGCCAGGCTCTACCTTAACCAATATCGAAGGCGTTTTTGCCTGTGGCGATGTGCAGGATATGTACTACAGACAAGCAGTAACAGCTGCCGGATCTGGCTGTATGGCCGCCCTTGATGCAGAACGGTATCTGGCCGCTAAAGAACATCCCGTGGAGGCGTAGTAATAACTTAAGAATATTTTAAAAGAGAGAAATCAGTTTTGGTTTCTCTTTTTTGTTGAAATCGACATCTCAATTGAAGTGCAACGTAGTTGGAAAATTTGTTAGAGCAAATCTTATTTTATAAACCTCCATTTTTTTGGAAAGCAAATATGCCAGTTTTTTTTTATCGTTCGTCCTGCTTTTCATTACAAGTCCTCTCCCGATCAAAAATCGGGATTGCGGGCTTTTCATTTCAATCAGGTTTAAACACGCTGGTTTCTGCTGTTATTCAAGGTTGAATAGCAAATGCCGAAAGACCATCAAACGTTCCTACGGAACGATAAACGCCAATTATACAATTGGCTACCGAGGAGGCATTCCTACGGAACGGTATAAGAGGTAATATGTACTCATCAATCCAGATGGAGAATTTGTAAATGCAAACATTTTTCTTACAGATCGGTAAAGGCTGTAACATGCTCTTATCGTCCCATCGGGACGATTCGTGGTAGAAAGCTTTTTCATTTTTTTTCGTTCCGTTGGAACGTTTCGTATGAGCCTAGCGATTACAAGCGCTCCTGTTCAATAAACCCCTGCCCGTTGCAGGCGGGCGATCGGAGCGGGATGCCAATTTCTTTCAAATTGGCAGAAGCGGGAGCGGGACTATCCTAACCCAAATGCTGCTTTACCTGATTTCCGAGAAAAGTCGTCGTTATCTCTACTGAAACGTAAGTAAAATTAAGAGATTTACCCATTGCAAACTTCACCAAATCAATTTAGCTTTAGTGAGCAATTGTACTTCCCGGCTTTCTTGCAATCCAGTCAATATATCAACCGCTTCAGACTGAGAATTTATAAGCATTGTGCAGTGCAATCAAACGGTTGATCTGGATTGTAACAAGAATGTGGGATTTGTAATTTGTCTATAATCTCTATCTTGGTTCAAACAATTAGTTTAAGCTATAAAATCAACACAAAAATGAACAAAGCGTTATTTATTATCATTGGAGTATTAATCGGTTCGGGTGCGTTTGCGCAGCGCGATCCCAACCTGGGGATCATACCTGCACCGGTATCCATTACAAGGGCGAGCGGAAATTTCGAATTAGATAAAACCACAGTTTTAGTCAATCAAAGCATTGATGGTGCGAAGATGACTGATTTATTAAATGCCTTCATTGTGACCAAGGCAGGCTTTGCTTTACGCGAAACTAAAATTCCCCAGCCAAACCAAAAGACTATCATTTTAACATCTGTTGGCGCAGATCAGTTACCAGCCGAAGGTTACACCATTAAAGTTACATCAAAACAGATCGTTTTGACAGGAAAAGGTGCGGGGTTGTTTTATGCGGTTCAATCGGCTATGCAAATGATGCCAGATAAAGTTGCTGATAAAATTACTATCCCTGCTGTTAACATTAACGATTATCCACGTTTTAGTTATCGTGGTACAATGCTGGACGTGTGCCGCCATTTCTTCCCCATTTCTTTTATCAAAAAGTATATCGATCAGTTGGCTTATTATAAAATCAATACTTTTCACTGGCATTTAACCGATGATCAGGGCTGGAGATTAGAAATAAAAAAATATCCTAAACTAACAGAAATCGGTTCTTCGCGTAATGGTACGATCATTGGTAATTACCCGGGTAACGGAAATTACCTTACACCGGTAAAAGGTTTTTACACGCAGGAAGAAGCTAAAGAAATTGTTAAATATGCCGCTGCTAAATACATTACGGTAATCCCTGAAATTGAATTACCCGGTCATGCGTCTGCAGCTATTGCCTCGTACCCGGAATTAAGCTGTTTCCCCGACCGCGATACTTTTATCAGCGATAAAACACCTTGGGCTGGTAGCCGAAAAGGAAAACAGGTGCAGCAAACCTGGGGTGTTTTTGATGATATTTTCGTGCCATCTGCCAATACTTTTACCATGTTAAATAATATCCTGGATGAGGTGATTGCCATTTTTCCTTCAAAATATATCCATATCGGTGGCGATGAAGCACCAAAAACCTATTGGAAAGAATCGCCGTTTTGCCAGGCTTTAATGAAAGAAAAAGGCCTGAAAGATGAGCACGAGCTGCAAAGCTATTTTATCCAGACAATAGAAAAGCATGTAAATGCGAAAGGTCGGTCTATTATTGGATGGGATGAGATTTTAGAGGGTGGCTTGGCTCCAAATGCCACCGTAATGAGTTGGAGAGGTGAAGATGGCGGTATTGCTGCGGCGCAGCAAAATCATGATGTCATCATGACTCCTGGTTCAATGGGTTTGTATATCGATCATAAACAGTCTAACTCTCCAGATGAGCCCGTTACCATTGGCGGTTTTGCACCCTACCAGAAAATATACGCTTACGATCCGATTCCAAAAGTATTGACTGCCGATCAGCGGAAATATATTAAAGGCGTGCAGGCCAATATGTGGACTGAATACATAAAGACTCCTGCAAAGGCAGAAAATCATGCTTATCCACGTATTTTGGCTTTAGCAGAAATTGCATGGTCGCCGGTTGAACGTAAAGATTTGAAAAACTTTAGCGAGGAACGTTTACCTGAACACTTGGCGCGTTTAGATAAAATGAATATTAACTATTGGGTACCCACTCCAATTGGCCTGAGTGATAAAAATTTAACAGGCGGTGAGTTTACAATCGATTTAAAAGTACCGGTAAAAGGGGGTAAAATCTATTACTCAATTGATTTATCACGCCCTTCGGAAAATGCTTTTTTATACACTGGTCCGGTAAAAATCACTGTGCCGAAAGGAGAGAAGAGGGTTTTAAAAACTATTGTAATTGCTCCGAGCGGTAGAAGAAGTGTGATAACTGAAACGGTTTTAAATAACGGCGCCCCCGATGTTACGGTAGAGGCGAAAAAATAAAATAATTGCTTTGATAGGCTAAAATCCTTAATTTGGGACAACCAAAACGTCCTTTATTAAAATGAAACTACAGAAATTTACGTTACAGCATCTCTTGTGTATTGCAGGGATGCTGTTTTGTTTGGCATGCACTGAAGATCAACCAAAAGAAGTAAAAACCGAGCCTGTGAAAGTGCAGAAAAACCCTTTCCCTTTTTACAAAGATATTGAGGTAAAACCCGGATTAAATTTCGAAGTTGTAAGTTGGGGAAAAGGAGTGGATTCAATAGGTGGATATCAGATTTTAATGTCTGATTCGATTCGCAATCATTACCGTTCAGCAGCTGTTGATCGTAAAGGTGTTATCACCGATGCCTGGAATATGGACCTTGATAACGACGGAAATCCGGAGTTGTACATTCAGTTATCGAGCAAAAAAAACATTTCCGACCTCAATGTTTTTGAATATGCAGGTGGCGATTTTAAAAAAATCAGTTTCCCTTCATTAAGTGCAAATCAAAAAAAAGGTTATATGGGTAATGATAATTTTTTTATTAAAAATGGCGATTTGTTTCGCTCGTTTCCTGTAAAGGATAGTGCAGATAGTACTAAAACGGTGACCAAAACTTATCAATACAGGTTAAGTGGTAATAGTTTTTCGACGAGTGAAGTGAAGTAGGGCCTGCACGTATCCATCATTTCAGCGAAGTGCAACGTATCGGGAAATCTTTTCTAAGATAGGATCACTTCACATTACTCTTGTCGGGACGATGATTTTTGTTTAAGTTTTGCTAGTTAGATCTCTCCACCGCGGTCGAGACGACAAGCCTATTGGAATCTTTCAATGGTAGCGTAGTCGAAAAATCTTTCCCTATTGACCATATATGAAAATGAACAACCAGAAATTTTCTGTTTTAGATCGTATCAAAAGCTTTAAATATGCATTTAACGGGTTAAAGCTATTTTTTATCCACGAGCATAATGGCAGGGTTCATCTTTGTGCCGCAATTTTGGCCATTGGCCTTTCTTTTTACCTAAAACTTTCTGCCTTGGAGTGGATGGCCATTTTAGGTGTCATCTCAGCCGTTTTTGTGGCAGAAATTTTAAATTCGGCCATCGAAAAACTGGCTGATGTGGTTTCTCCAGATTTTCATCCTAAAATCAAAATCGTAAAAGATCTGGCTGCTGCTGCAGTTTTGGTTGCCGCATGTTTAGCGCTAGCAGTTGGGGGCATTATTTTTATCCCAAAATTATTTTTGTAGCGCCAGTGTAGCTGCTCTGGATTCCTCCATTTTATCCGCAATAATCTGGTCCCATCGGGCCTGCATTTTATGGTTGCTGCCATGCTCAGTTTCGTCGTCGTAATTACGTTGCATGGTATCAAAATAAGTACTGATCTGGTTGGCCAGCTCGGCGATCTGCGCTTTGTAGTTACTCACAGAATAATTGCGGTTTTTTAGCACGCGCTCTGCTTCAGAAAGCAAAATATACTGAATATTTACATGGCCCTGTTCATGATGGAGTAAACTCGCCCTGATTTCGGGATTTTTAATTTTATCCCACTTTACCCAGGAGCGGTTTTTGTCAATACGAACTTCATTTTTAAGATCAATGACTACGCGGTTTCGGTACACGGTACTGTTATAACTGTATTCCCAGGTCATCGCCGTTAGTGCAATAAATGGCGAACGTTCATCAGCTTTGCCTTTAAAATAGGTTTCCCAGTTCAATTGGATCGGCTGTGTAAAATCCTGTTTAAAAGCAAAAGAGAAAGGCAGTACCAGCAATAACAATATCGGTATGATCAGTTTTTTCAATAGCATAATTTTCAACGGTATCTGATCCTGATTTTGTGTCGCCTTGAGCTAGTCAAGTCATCAGGATTTTGTGTGTCGAATTTTACAACGAAAAAACCGTGCCTAAAATTTATTCCGGCGTAGAAATCTGTCCGCCAATGCGCTCAAATTTTTCAATCAGCAGGGCAATTCTCTCTTTTTCCCTTTTGATTACAGCTTTGCGCAAAATGGTTGAGCAAAAGATCATCCAAAGCGCGGTTAAACCTACGGCAATTGCTTTTTGTGCGTTGCTAAAGCGTTCCATTATTTCTACAAAATAAAATGCCAAACCCAAAGAAAGCGCGATAGCATAAAACCAATAGAGCGTATTGTAAAGTTTATAACGGTTTAACTGATAGGTTTTGAGGTTGTTTAAAAACTCATTTGGATGAGCAGTAAAATCATTTTTGGAAATTAGCCGGTAATCGCGGTAAAGGATTATTGTATAAACGCCAATGGCAATAATGGTAATGCTGATCCCAACGTGTGTAGTCCACGATTGGAAGTGAAAGAATATCCATAATGCGGCAATGGCAATGAAAGACAGTAGCATGCCCCCAATGTTTAAGGCCGATTTCAGCTTTAATCCATTTACTTCTTTCTTCGCTTGTTGCAACATTTCATCAGCAGAAACCTTAACTTCTACCTCATGTTTTTGCCACAACTCCTGTATTTGATCAAACGCTTGCATACTGGCTATATAATTCTGTTAATTTTTGTTTAATACGGTGAATTTTTACCCTTAAATTGCCCTCACTGATTCCAGAAATATCAGCAATTTCGTGGTATGGCAGCTCATCAAGTACCATGGTAATAATTAAACGGTCATTCTCTTCAAGTTTGGAAATACATTTATAAAGCAAGGCTACCTGTTCGTTCTTCTCCGAAAATTCTTCTATTTTATTTTCAATAATGTTATCTGTTAATTCATCTTTAGCCTGTCTTTTTTCCGACCTCAGGTAAGTTAAACAGGTATTTACAGCGATACGGTAAATCCACGTTGAAATCAAGGATTTGTTGCGGAACTTATCCAGATTTTGCCAGACTTTTAAAAAAGTTTCCTGCAAAAGATCATTTGCAGCGTCGGTATCGCCAGTATAACCATAACATAAATGGAATATTTTTTTGGAATTCGAATCGAAGATCTGCTTAAATAACTTGTCTTTTTGTTCCATTTAGGAGTTTGTCGTTGCGTTTTAGATGTTGATACACACTTTTTGTTACATGGGGATTTCAAAATAATATATTTTTGAAGCCTCCTGATATCAAAATTTGTTACAAGCCGTAAATATCGTAGTTTTACGGAATTAAGTTGCCACAAACTTTTTTTATTCATGAAGAAAAACAAACTCACGCTTTTTATTTTTATCGCGCTGATTGCAGGGATTGCATTGGGTTATATTTTAAACGTAAATTCTATCAATGTTTACAATCAGAATATCCTAAATGCTGATGCAAAGGTTAAAAGCATAGAAGTAAATATTGCAAAATCGACTGATACCACAAGTATGGTTTACAGCCAGCTTAAAGCAGATAAAAAAGCTGCCGCTAAAATCAAAAAAGAAAATGAGACCATAAGGGAAAAAAAGCTAGAGTTTTTCACACTGTTAAGCGATATTTTTCTACGCCTGATCAAGATGATTGTTGCACCACTGGTATTTACTACGCTGGTTGTAGGTGTGGCTAAGGTGGGGGATATTAAAGCTGTTGGCCGTATTGGCGGTAAAACGCTGGGCTGGTTTTTAACGATGTCCTTAATGTCACTTGTATTAGGAATGATTCTGGTGAACTTGTTCGAACCTGGCAAACACATGAAATTATCGCTGCCCGATCATCTGGTTGATACCGGGATACAGAAAGCAGCCATGAGCGTGAAAGATTTTATCGCGCATGTATTTCCAAAAAGCATTGCCGAATCGATGGCTAACAATGAAATTCTTCAAATTGTAGTCTTCTCGTTATTCTTTGGCGTGGCAACAGCTGCAATCGGCCCTGCCGGAGCTATTGTAGTTAAGGCTTTTGATGCAATTGCGCACGTGATTCTAAAGATGACGGGTTATGTAATGAACTTTGCACCACTTGCTGTGTTTGGCGCTATGACGGCCATTATTGCCAAACAGGGGTTAAGTGTACTGAATACCTATGCCATTTTTATTGGCGAATTCTACTTTGGTCTTATCATATTGTGGGGTTTACTGATATTCTTTGGCTTTCTGATACTCAAAAAACGTATTTTCCGTTTGGTAAACGATATGAAAGAGCCTGCACTTTTGGCTTTTAGTACAGCAAGTAGCGAAGCAGCCTATCCAAAAACAATGATGCTGTTGGAACGCTTTGGCTGTAAAGATAAAATTGTAAGTTTTGTGCTGCCATTGGGTTATTCATTCAATTTAGACGGATCGATGATGTACATGACCTTTGCTTCTCTCTTTATTGCGCAGGCTTATGGCATTCATTTAGGTTTTGAGCAACAAATTTCTATGCTATTGATCCTGATGTTAACCAGTAAAGGTATTGCCGGTGTACCAAGGGCATCTTTGGTGGTCATTGCCGGTACCATTGCCAGTTTTAACATCCCTGAAGCAGGTTTGGCACTGTTAATCGGTATTGATCCGTTACTGGATATGGGTCGTTCGGCAACTAATGTGGTGGGTAACAGCATTGCAACTGCCGTGGTCAGTAAATGGGAAGGGGAGCTTAAGCCTAGTGCCGAGTACTAAGTCCTGAGTCTTAAGTCAAAAAGATGCAGTTGTCTAAAAAACACGTCATTATTATTCAATCATTCAATCATTCAATAATTCAATAATTCATATAAAAAGTGTCAAGTAGAGGAAAAAAAATATTCTTAGCCATCACGATTATCGTTCCAATGATCATTTATTGTTACATCTATTATAAGCCCATTATTCAGAATGCACCGTTCCGGAAAAAGGATTTTGTATCGATGGAGTACAAATGGGGCATTAAAGATACCCTGGAAAATCATTACAATTCGGCCACTGGCGAATATCAGTATGTTAATGGAGCAGATTCGGTGATTAAGAAAAAAATCTTTTTAAAGAACGACGATATTCTTTACATGCATGGAAAAGCCAATGAAATCGGACTTTGGAATTTTCCGGATACGATAGGTAAGAAAAGTGAAAAATCAATGGCAGTACCACGTTATGATATTTTGTTCAAGTACAAGGAAAAAACAAAACACGTAGTAATTTATGGCGATTTTGATGGTAATCCAAAATTATTAGATGCTGCAGTACAAATGCGTAAAGTTATAGATCAAACGCTTTTACAGGCAGAAAAACGAAGCGGGAAGTAGTTTCAAGTCTATAGTCAGAATTCCCGTGTCGGATTTAGCGGAAATAAAATACTCATTATTATAGGGAAAGACCTTAATCTAAGCAGATTAAGGTCTTTTTTATTTAGGATGTTTTCGTATATTTACGATATATTCGTAAGTATGGAAAAATTAACATTGCAGGAAGAAGAAGCGATGCTGGCCGTTTGGCAGTTTGGAAAAGGTTTTATCAAAGATTTTATGGATGTACTGCCCGAGCCTAAGCCTCCATACACCACTTTGGCCTCCACCATTAAAAACCTGGAACGCAAAGGATACCTGGTAAGCGAGCGTTTTGCCAATGCCAACCGCTACAGTGCCAAGGTTAAAGAGATAGAGTATAAAAAGCGTTTTATGAGCGGTTTTGTTAACAATTATTTTCAAAGTTCGTATAAAGAGTTGGTGGCTTTTTTTGCCAAAGACAAAAAGATCAGTGCGGATGAACTTAAAGAGATTATAAATTTAATAGAGCACCCTGAAAAGTAAAGGCTATGCCACATTTCTTTCTCATCTTATTGAAAATTAACCTGGTGCTGATCTTGTTTTCGGCTACCTATTACCTGGTGTTGCGGAGGTTAACTTTTTATTCCATTAACAGGGTCTTTCTGTTGTTTGGAATTATTTTTTCTTCTGCTTATCCTTTTATTAACCTGACCAGTTTGTTGGCCGGTCATAAATCTGTACCTGCATTTGTTCCGGGCTTAAACCAACAGGTAAGTCAGTTGATCAAACAAGATGCGGTTCCGCTATTGTGGCAAATACTTTACCTGTTTTTTTACGTGGGCGTGGTATTAATGACGCTTCGATTAATGGTGCAGTTTATTTCTTTGTACCGCATGCATCAACAATCTTCGCCCGATAAAATAAATCAGTATCCGGTAAGAATTTTAGCCGATGAGGTAAGTCCTTTCAGTTTCTGGCAAACCATTTATATTAATCCAGGCTTGCATAAACAGGAAGATCTTCCTAATATATTGGCACATGAGGAAGTACATGTAGCGCAATGGCATACCATTGATATTATTCTGGCCGAAATTTGTGTTGTTTTTTACTGGTTTAATCCTGGTGTTTGGCTGATGAAAAAAGCCGTACGCGAAAATATTGAGTTTATTACCGACGCCCGTATTTTAAGGAAGGGTATTGATAAAAAAGCCTATCAGTACAGTTTGCTTGATGTGGGTACTTTACAGCCTTCAGTAGCTATTGTCAATAATTTCAACTTGTCTGATCTTAAGAAAAGGATCAAAATGATGAATGCCAAACGCTCATCAAAAGTAAATTTAACACGCTATATGTTTGCTTTACCCGTTTTGATGTGTCTTACCCTCGCTTTTACCATTGATAAGAGAGCTGTGCATAAAAGTCTGGTGCCATTAACCAAAATGGTGGATAACTTTATGCCGAACAAAGATAGGGAAACTATTGTGCAGGCTAAAAGCAGTATAGGCAGCAGAAATAAGAGAAAGGCAATCCCGCCACTGATAAAAAAGCGAGATACAGCAGGCAAAATGACGCTTGTTTTGAAAATGATGAGTAAAAGTGGCGATTCTGTACAACATCAGGTCGTTCAAGTAATGAAAAACATGGCTGACAATTTTAAATTTGATTTTAAAACTGATGGTCGTTCAAACAAAAGAGTTTTTGTTAAACAATTTAACTTCACAGACTCAGTTCCGGCTAATGAGAGAATTGAGCAGATTATGCTTGCTGAACAGGCAAATGGTGCCTCTGGAAATGTAGCTGATATCAAAGGGAAAAAAGTGAGAGCTGTTTTTGTGATAAAATCTACGCTCAACACGAAAGAAAACAGTGAGGCATTAAAAGATAAACCAGCGGTAATAGAATCGCCGGTCACCACTATGAGTTATTACCTAAATGGAAATAAGGTAAGTAAAGAAGCGATTGATCAATTGAACCCCAATATGATTATGGATCTGAAAATGGAGCAGAAAGGACGATTTATCCAGATTAATACCAGGCCTTCGGCGAATTAAATTTGTCAACTTTAATAGCAAGGATGCCGGAAAGTTGACAAATTTGCATTCTTTTTATTAAAAATTAAATGTTGCTTTCAGCATGGCTACCCGCCCGGGAATGTCATAAGTTCCGGTTGTTAGGGAATTGGCCGAAAGGTAAATGGCATCAAATCTTTTAATGTTGTTAAGGTTGGTGATTCCAAATTCAATATCTGTCTTCGTTTTTAACCACTTGTAGCGCATGTTTACATCCGCAAAAAGGTATTTCAAATCAGGTTGTGATGATTGCCGGGTGAAAAGGTGCTCGGCAGATAAATTCAGATACAGATTTTTAACTGTGGTAATGGCTAAAGCAGATTGCTGTCTCAATTGTTTAAAATTTGTTTCAATCCCGTCGGCTACCATGGCTTTGTTATCGGTAATGGCAAAATTAGCAGCGTAAGACCAGTTAATGAAATTGGTAAGCTTAGCTTCAATGCCAACTTTGTAAGCCATGGTTTGCGTATTAAATGGTAAAAGCGCATTGTTTTGCAGCTGACTATACTTGCTTTGCGTAAAACTTACGCCTGCATTTACTGTACTTTTTAGGGTAAACAGGTATTTGCTTGCATTTGCAGCTAAAGATAGGTTACGGATATGGTTATTCAGCGGTAATACAATTTTCTGCTGAATATTGCTGTTGAGGTTGTAGGCCGCAATCGTATTCAGTTCAGTGTTACTGTAATTGGCCGTTAAGTTGGCAAACAGCATTTGCATGGCTTTTCTAAAGTTGAAACCAGCTCCTAAGTTATGCGTTTTGGATTCAGCAATTGGTGCATCGTTCGAAAACAGTGAGCGGTAATTTTTCAAAATGGTACCACGGTACACATCACTAATGCCGCCCAGGTCGTTTCTGAAACTATAACTCCCCGTTACGTAATTTTCGGTACTGATTTGGTATTTTACGTTAAACAATGGGTTTATGAATAGTTTATTCAGGCTGTTGTCCAGCTGGTTAAGTGCATCGTTGTAGTTGATGTGGTTGTAGCTTAGTGGCAAGCTTAAGCTGGCCTTTAACTTATCGTTGCTATACTCGTAAGTGGCTTCAGTATATAATTTTGTTTTAAGCCAGTCAAGGTTGTTAACTGTATTACCTGTAACAGACTCCGTTTGTAGGTTGTTTTGCGTGCGGAAAAGTTCCGAATTAAGTTGTTGCTGTTGTACGTTAAATCCTGCTTTATAGGTTTGTATGAAATTGTTTTTGACGAAAGCGAACGATACGTAATTATTGGTGTACCAGGTTGGTAATTTAATATATTGTGTTAAACCAAGGTAACTGTTTCCATTATTTAAAACATCGGCATTTAGGCCGGGTGTAATATTTAGAGTTTCGGGTTGCGAGGTGTGGTTTAAGTAGGAGTAGAGGTTAATAACATCCTCCGATTTTAATTTTTTCCTGTAATTAAATTCGTTTGATAAGTCGAAGGTTTTCTGTTTAAGCATCTGGTTGGCCGCCACATTATTGATTGCAAAATCTGATGTGGTTTTAAAAGGTGTATATTCCAGTACCAGGTTATTGTTTAGATAGTACTGCTCGGCATTGCCGTTTAGGTTGAATTGCGCCCTTAGTTTTTGCGGATTAATGGCATTGCGTTGTGTTTCGGTATAACGTATAGTTTGACCGGGAAGATAAGTCTCCGAAAATTTATTGTATTCCTGACGCCGCTGGTCATACAAATAGGAGATGTTTGCCCTCAACTGAAAGTCAGGATTGAATTTGTATAAATTGTTGAGATTAATCAAGCCTGCTTTATTAAAGAGATACCTGCTTTGTGGCAAGGAAGGTACTCCGGCGGCACCTGTAGAGAGCAGTGCATTGGGTTTATCGTTATCCAGTTTTTTTACATAATCAGAAAAATTATGTGCAATAAGGTCGCCACCAGGGTCAACGCCGATATTGTTTCCTTTGATGTTATTAATAAACTTTAGCTTTTTATTAAACAACATGGCCGTCAGGTTTTCATCAAACCGATTAGGTGTGCCCGCGCCAACAGTAGCATCGCCCATAACCTTGAGCTTAGCTTCATCTTTAATCACCAGGTTTAAGGCAACATCATCGCTCATATTATTTTTGCGCATCATTTTAACGGGTTGATCGTTTTGGATGACCTGTATTTTATCAACTGCACCATGCGGAATACTTTTAGTGCCTATATTATACTTATCGTCTAATAAATTATCGCCATCCACATATAAGTTGGATATCGATTTCCCGTTGTAGCTGATCTTACCATCTTCTGCCACTTCAACGCCAGGCATTTTTTTCAATACATCGCCAATACTTCGGTCTTGCTTATCGGCAAAGTCAGCAGTACGGTAATTTAAGGTATCGCCCCTCGTAGTTAATGATGGCCTGTTTCTAACGGTTACCGTTTCTAGTGTGGTTTCGCTGGGCTGCAAAATCAATTCATAATTTTTAGCAGCATCAGTTACTGTGGTTACCAGCTTTTTAAAACCAATGCTCGAAGCTTCAATTTTGTAACCTGTAATCTGGTCGCTTTTGAGTTCCATGGTAAAAGTACCAAGTTTATTGGTACGGGTAAAATTGATGATGTTACCCTCGGCATCTTTTAGGGTTACATTAACTGATTCAATACCCTTACCACTGGGATCTTTTACCAACCCTTTAAGCGGCTTTTGTGCAAAAACAGAAAGCGCTGCCAGCAAGAGCCAGCAGCTTAAAATGAATGTTCTCATTTTTTATCTTCAATTTCTATCGGATTGTTGATTTCAGCTTTATTTGCAGTTGTGCCTGAAGGGCGTGGCGCCGTGTTAGTTTTGAAAGAACCTTGCATTCCATTTGCAGCCATTTGCGCCTGCATAAATCCCTGCGGATCTTTATCACGGGCAGCTTTAAGTTTATCCAATTCTTTGCGGGTAGTTTTTATCGCGTTTGTTGGCAGTTTAATTTCAGGCCCCAGGTAGCTTGTGCTAATATCCATACCCATAATTTTTACTGAACCCACTCCGCCACTTGGTGCCGCAATTTTTACCTCACCGTCGGCATTGTCTGTAGCATTTGCGTCCTTTACATTTTCAATTCCGGCAAATTCGAATTTTACTTCTTTTTGATCATCGTAAGCTTCTATTATTAAACCAGGCAGGCCATTTAATTTCCATGGACCGCTTTGAAACGGAAGCTCTGTAGCAAACCAGGCGATCCAGTTACGGCCTTTAAAATGTGTAGTTGCTTTTTGGCAGGCAACTCCCGAAAAGCTCATCGTATCTTTTAATAGCTTCCAGTCGATCGCTGCAGCAGGCTCTTCAATCAGATAATTGTTAAATACCCGCTCTTTCGTAATCATTTTATGCTCATTTGCAAAAAAGAAATAGTCTTCCTGGGTAAGGGGCACTTTAGTTTCGCTTTTTACCTCAATTTTCACGTTGCCGTTACCTGTCTGGTTTTTCATTTGCTCCATGATCTGCATTTGCACGTTTTTTGCCTGGTTCAGCTTGTCGAAACTGGTAAATACCGATGCATTTTTACCCGTTACGAGTAGCATGTTTTCTACCTTGGGTTTATCTCTTTGTGTCGTATCGGTTACATGTGTAAAAGTATAGCGTACCCTGGCCAAAGCCTTGTCTGGTTCCTGGGCTTTTGCCGAAAGTAAAATGGCCGTAGCCAAGCAGGTAGTTAAAATTCTTTTCATGATATTGAAATTTGGTACTATTTAATTTTCGTAAATCTACGAAATATTCGTAATTAAAAAATATTTTAACATTTTTTAACGGTTGGAAAGTGGGAGATGGAAGATGTAAGATGGGAAATGGATGATGTGAAATGGATGATGTGAAATGGATGATGTGAAATGTAAGATGGAAAATGGATGGTGGGTACGGGTGGGCTAATGTATTTATATGTGAAGATGCATCATTAAGTTTTGGAAATGAACGGCTTGTGGTTCTTGGCTGGCTTCAGTCCTGCTTTATGCTTTACTCCGTTGCACTTCGTGTTCGCTCCAATCAGGTTTAGGAACAAGGGTTTCTGCGCCCTGCAACCAAGGAAATGATGTGATCTTGAGCAGTAAAGCTGGATCTGCCATGAAGTTAAATAGCAGAGGATAAATTTTAAGTTTTGGAACTGAAGGGCTTGTAGTTCCTGGCTGGCTTCAGTCCCGCTTTACGCTTTGCTCCGTTGCACTTCGTGTTCGCTCCAATCAGGTTTAGGAACAAGGGTTTCTGCGCCCTGCAACCGAGGAAACTATCTCATCTTGAACAATGTAGCAGGGGCTGCCATGAAGTTAAATGGTACATGATAAATATTTTGTAAGTTTTGGAAATGAATGGCTTGTAGTTCCTGGCTGGCTTCAGTCCCGCTTTACGCTTTACTCCGTTGCACTTCGTGTTCGCTCCAATCAGGTTTGGGAACAATAGTTTCTGCACCCTGCGACCGCTCATATCAAATGCCATACTGGCCGTTTAGTCCACGGTCCGTTGCAGGTGGGCGGTTGCAGTATTACCCTGAAGCAGGGAGGTACCGGGAAGCTAGGCATACAAGCATAAAACGGGTAGAAACTTAATTTTTTGTGCTGGCGTTGCGCTCCAATCCATAGCTTTTTGCCATGGTAGGAGGGTGGGCTTAGCCGTGGATTATTGAGCCATGATTTTCGAAAAGTATAATGTGAAATGGATATTGAAATCTTTAAATCATTCAAATACCGGTTGCCGATGATTTTAATGAAAAATATTTTCGATATGTGTTTGTGTGTTAATTGAATTTGTTCTATATTTGCACCTCGTTAAATAAAAATTAAAAAACTAATATTTAAACAATGTACGCAATAGTAAATATAGCAGGGCAGCAATTTAAAGTTGCTAAAGACCAGCACATTTGTACACAGATTACAAGGAGATGAAGGCGCTAGTATTGAATTTGATAATGTATTGTTGGTTGATAACGGTGGTGCAATTACTGTAGGTGCTCCTGCAGTTAAAGGTGCTAAAGTTTCAGCTAAGATCGTATCTCATTTAAAAGGTGATAAAGTAATCGTTTTCCACAAAAAACGTAGAAAAGGTTACAAAAAGAAAAACGGTCACCGCCAGTTTTTCACTAAGATTCAGATCTCTGACATCACGTTATAATTAATTGTTAACCCAATAATCCGCTTTTAGCGGGTTACAAAATATAAAATCATGGCACACAAAAAAGGAGCCGGTAGTTCGAAAAACGGACGTGAATCGCATAGTAAGCGTTTAGGTATTAAAGTTTTCGGTGGTCAGTTAGCTATCGCAGGAAATATTTTAGTACGTCAACGTGGTACAAAACACCATCCTGATAAAGGCGTAGGTATTGGTAAAGACCATACTTTATTCGCTTTAGTTGATGGTACGGTTGTTTTCAAAAAGAAACAAGATAACAAATCATATGTTTCTATTCTTCCTATCACTGATGCAGAGATTGAAGCAGCAATTGCTAAAAAAGCAACTGTAAAGCAAGAAGTTGCAGCTGAAGTTGAAGCAGCGCCAGCTAAAAAAGCACCTGCTAAAAAAGCCGTTAAAAAAGACGAAGCTACTGAAGAAGCTGCAGCTGCAGAATAATTCGTACGAAACAAAATATAGGAAAGGTTCTGATGCAAATCAGGACCTTTTTTCATTACGTTAGTTTATTAGCCACCTGATCCATTAATTTAAATGGTGACCCCAGGTTTAATCAGCGCATAAAAAAGTGAGGAACTGACTGGATATTCAGCGAAACTTAATTTTATGAACAGATTTCATCTTGCCAGCGGTACAAAACCGGTTGCCTCAGTTGAAATGACAATTTTATTTTTTGGATCTAGGGTTCGTAGCCGAGAAGCACGCTGGCTAAATGTACAATAAAAGATTTATTTAATTACGTTGTACTTTGATCGGGATGATGGTTAATAAAATTAAACTGACATTCTTTTTAGTACTCCCTGGCCATTAACTGGTTGGTCAGTGTCAAGAGGTCGGCTTTCCTTTCGTCACTCACATTGATCTGGGCAAATAAGGCTAAAGCTTTATCGCGATAATGTTTCATGTGTTCTTTCGCAATCTGCTGTATATCTAGTGTATCGTAAACAGCCCTTACGGTTTTCACTTTTTCCTGTGTATCAAAGGTTTTAGAAGTGGTCCAGGTATTTAAAGTAGTTCTGGTATCGCCTTCGGCAAGTTCAAAAGCTTTTAGCAGCAGGAACGTCTTTTTATTGGCTATAATATCGCCGCCAACCTGTTTTCCAAACTTTTCCGGATCGGCATATACATCTAAAATATCATCATGCAGTTGAAAGGCAATGCCGATGTTTTCGCCAAATTGTTCAATTAGGTCTGCATCTTTTGCAGATGCACCGGCAATAATAGCACCTAATTTCAGCGCACCACCCAGTAATACTGCCGTTTTAAGTCTGATCATGTTGATGTACTCTTCAATACTTACATCATCACGTCGTTCAAATTCCATATCTAACTGCTGGCCTTCGCAAACACCCTGCGCAGTAGCATTAAAAGTATCCAGTGCATCTTTAAGGAAAACCGGATTTACCTTTGCCAGGTTTTTATTGGCTTCTACCATCATCACATCGCCGCTTAAAATAGCCACATTGGTGCTCCATTTTTCGTGTACTGTTGCCTGGCCTCTGCGTAATGGTGCGTTATCCATGATATCGTCATGTACCAAAGTGAAATTATGGAAAATTTCAATCGCCATCGCAGCATGAACAGATTCGTTGGCATCTTTACCAAACAATTCGGTAGCCATTAGCACCAACAGTGGTCTTACACGCTTGCCACCTAGGTTAATGATATAGCTGATTGGATCATAAAGTTGCTTAGGGAAACCTGGTAAATTTAAATTTTGTATTGCGTTATTTAAAATCTGCTGTAATTGTTCTGTAGTCTGCATGTTTTATTAAACAATGTGTTTCGAGCACAAATGTCTTAATTTTTTAATCAGGAATTAGGGTAAAATCGATCTGGCGTTTGGAAAGGTCAACTTTTTTTACCCGGATCATCACTTCATCCCCCAGTTGATATTTTTTCTTTTTTCTTTGGCCAACAATACAGTAGTTTTTCTCATCAAGTACGTAAAAATCGTCAGATATATCGCGTAAACGAATCATACCTTCGCATTTATTCTCTTCGATTTCTACATACATGCCCCATTCGGTAACTCCCGAAATAATGCCTTTGTATTCGGTGCCGATATTGTTTTCCAAGTATTCTGCCTGCTTGTACTTTATTGAAGCTCTTTCTGCATCTGCAGCCCGTTTTTCCATGGCCGAAGAATGTACTGAGGCAACTTCATAAAACTCCATATCAGCCGATTTGCCGCCATCCAAATAGGTTTGGAGTAAACGGTGCACCATTACATCGGGGTAACGGCGGATGGGTGAGGTAAAGTGGGTATAATATTCGAAAGCCAGACCATAGTGACTTGTTTTTTTAGTCGTGTAGATGGCTTTGGCCATAGACCGGATGGCCAGCGAGGTTAAAATATTCTGCTCTTTTTTGCCTTCTACATCGGCCATTAAGTGATTGAGTGATTTTGCAATTTCCTTATCGGATTTTGTATTGATTTTATAACCGAAACGGGAAGCAAAATTGGCAAAGGTATTCAGGGTTTCCATGTTTGGCGAATCGTGCACGCGATAAACGAAGGTTAATTTATTTTTGCCCTTCAATTTTTTTGCGATAAATTCGGCCACTTTTCGGTTGGCCAAAAGCATATAATCTTCAATCAGTTTGTGGGCATCTTTGCGTTCTTTAACATAAACGCCTATAGGTTTGCCCGCTTCATCGAGTTTAAATTTAACTTCTGTACTTTCAAAGCTGATGGCACCATTTTTAAACTTGCGGTCGCGCAAAATGTAAGCCAGCTCGTTCAGTTTTTGTATTTCAGGTGCATAATCCCCGCTTTTATTTTCAATCACTTCCTGTGCTTCTTCGTAGGTAAACCGGC
>Ga0182008_10000160_pt1 | contig 52928 bp, 49 predicted proteins | sample Sormic07211129_1_FD_120482 | JGI IMG/M metagenome (GOLD analysis project Ga0182008, IMG submission 120482) | Rhizosphere microbial communities from Sorghum bicolor, Mead, Nebraska, USA - 072115-129_1 metaG | ecosystem: Host-associated > Plants > Roots > Rhizosphere | place: USA: Nebraska...
CGCCCGAGGACAACCCGCTGCCCGACGACCAGGGGCGGGTCGAGATCCCGCGCTGGCGCCATGCGGTGCTCAACATGCCGCATCCCTTGCTCGAGCAGGGGCTGGTGATCCTCGACACCCCGGGCCTCAATGCGATCGGCGCCGAACCCGAGCTCACGGTGAGCCTGATCCCGCGCGCCCATGCGGTGGTGTTCATCCTCGGCGCCGACACCGGCGTGACCCGCTCCGACCTGGCCATCTGGCGCGAGCACCTGGTCACCGAGGGCGATGCGGGCGAGACCCGGATCGTGGTGCTCAACAAGATCGACACCCTGTGGGACACGCTGAGCACGCCGGCGCAGATCGATGCGCAGATCGAACGCCAGCGCCAGGGCGCTGCCGAGCTGCTGGGGGTGCCGCTGCCGCAGGTGCTGCCGGTGTCGGCGCAGAAGGGCCTGCAGGCCAAGATCCGCCGCGATGCGCCGCTGCTCCAGGCCAGCCGGCTGCCGGGCCTGGAGGCCGTGCTGGGCGAAGGCCTGCTGGGCAAGCGCGAGACCATGCTGCGCCTGGCGGTCGATGCCGGCATCGTCTCGCTGCGCGCCGAGGCTTCGCGTCTCCTGCATGTGCGTCAGCGCGACCTCTCCGAGCAGGCGCTGGAGCTGCAGGGCCTGCGCGGCAAGAACGCCTCGGTGATCCGCCACATGCGCGGGCGCATCGAGCAGGAACAATCCGAATTCGAATCCAGCAACGTGCGCATCCTGGCCGTGCGCTCGGTGCAGGGCAAGCTGCTGCGCGAGGTCTATGCGGTGCTCGGCAACACGGCGCTCAAGGCCGACATGGGCCGCCTCGCCGCGGCGCTGAAGCGCCCGGGCATCAAGCTCAGCGTGCGCAAGGTGTATGGCGAGACCTTCGACGCGCTGCGCAACAACCTGCGCGAGGTGCAGGCCACCACGGGCGAGATCCAGTCGATGCTGCACGCCACCTTCCGGCAGCTCAATGCCGAGCACGGTTTCACGCTGCAGGCGCCGGCCGAGCCCGACCTCACGAGCTTCGAGCAGCAGCTCACGCAGATCGAGCGCAGCCACCTGCACTACCTGGGCGTGAGCAACCTGATCAAGCTGGCGCAGGCCGACTTCTGCGACAAGCTGGTGCGTGCGCTGGCGAGCCGCCTGCGCGTGGTCAACGAGGCCGCGATGGCCGAGGTCGAGCGCTGGAGCAAGGGCGCGGGCGCTCAGCTCGATGCCCAGCTCAAGGAGCGCCGCCGCAGCTTCGGGCGCCGGCTGGAGTCGGTCGAACGCATCCAGGGCGCGGCCGGCAACCTCGAAGAGCGGCTGGCCGAGATCGCGGCGCAGGAGGGCGGCCTGGCCGACCTGCAGCGGCGCCTCGATGAACTCACCGCGCTGCTGATCAGCAACGAGGCTTCGACGCCCGTGGCCGCCAGCCAGCACGGTACCGTCAGTGCGGCGTGAGCCCGGGCCGGAGGGCCGCCCGGTGAAGGCGGAGCCCGCGACGCTCGGCTTCGCCGCGCAGGTGGTCGCCTGGCAGAAGACCCACGGCCGCAGCGAGCTGCCCTGGCAGAACACCCGGGACCCCTACCGTGTCTGGCTGTCGGAAGTGATGCTGCAGCAGACCCAGGTCAGCACGGTGCTGGGCTACTTCGCGCGCTTCCTCGAACGCTTTCCCGACGTGGCCGCGCTGGCCGCGGGCAGCGAGGACGAGGTCTTCGGCCTCTGGAGCGGGCTGGGCTACTACAGCCGTGCGCGCAACATGCACCGTTGCGCGCAGGAGGTGGTGGCGCGCTTCGGCGGCGCCTTTCCGCGCAGCGCGGCCGAACTCGCGACGCTGCCGGGCATCGGCCGCTCCACCGCCTCGGCGATCGCGGCCTTCTGTTTCGGCGAACGCGTCGCGATCCTCGACGGCAACGTCAAGCGCGTGCTCACGCGGCTGCTGGGCTTCGACGGCGACCTGTCCTCGGGCGCCCAGGAGCGCGCGCTGTGGGACATCGCCACGCAGCTGCTGCCGCCGGCCGACCAGCCGGCCGACATCGCGCGCTACACCCAGGGCGTGATGGACCTGGGCGCCACGGTCTGCCTGCCGCGCCGCCCGAGCTGCATGATCTGCCCGGTGGGCGCGCTGTGCGTCGCGCGGCGCGAGGGCGAGCCCGAGCGCTACCCGGTCAAGACGCGCAAGCTGCGGCGCACCGCGCAGTCGCTGTGGATGCTGCAGGCCGACGACGGCGCCGACCGGGTCTGGCTCGAGAAGCGCCCGGCGCGCGGCATCTGGGCCGGCCTCTACAGCCTGCCGGTGTTCGAGAGCCGCGAAGCCTTGCTGGCGGCGCTGTCGCCGGCCGAGCGTGCATCGGCCATCGACGCGCCGGCCTTCCTGCACGTGCTCACCCACAAGGACCTGCACCTGCACCCGGTGCGGATCGCGAGCGATGGCCGTTCGCTGGGCGACACCGGTGCGTGGTTCGCCGCCGCATCGTGGACCGCATTGGGCCTGCCGGCGCCGGTGCGCAAGCTGCTGGCGCAGCAGCAGCCCGCGCTCGACGCGAGCTAGTTTCCGTCCAGCTCGCGGTGCCGCTTGAGCGCGGCCCAGCGCGCGCTGAAGCCGCGCGCCAGCTGCTCGACCAGGAACACCGAGCGGTGCTGCCCGCCGGTGCAGCCGATGGCCACCGTGACGTAGCTGCGGTGGTCCTGCGCCAGCGCGTCGAGCCAGCGCTCGAGGAACTGCGTGATGTCGCCGTACATGCGGCTCACGTCGTCGTGCTCGCGCAGCCAGTCGATCACCGCGGTGTCGCGGCCGGTCAGCGGGCGCAGCGCGGGCACGTAGTGCGGATTGGGCAGCATGCGCACGTCGAACACGTAGTCGGCATCGAGCGGCACGCCGCGCTTGAAGGCGAAGGATTCGAAGACCAGCGTCAGCGTGCTCTGCGGCGCCGAGATCAGCGCCTTGACGTAGCTCTGCAGCTGGGCCGGCCGGATGATGCTGGTGTCGATCACGTCGGCGCCGTCGCGCAGGTCGGCCAGCAGCTCGCGCTCCAGGTCGATGGCCTGCACCAGCACGCGCTGCTGCTCGGGCGCGTCGCCGCGTTCCTCCTGGCGCGACAGCGGATGGCGCCGGCGCGTCTCGGAATAGCGGCGCACCAGCGCGTCGGTGGTGGCGTCGAGGAACAGCGAACGCAGGGCCACGCCGTCGTGGCGCAGCCGTTCGAGCTGCTGCGGCACCTGCGGCAGCGAGACGCCGCTGCGCACGTCCATCGCGATCGCGACGTGCGTCGCGCGCTGCTGGCGCTGCAGCGCGATGAAGGGCGCCATCAGTTCCGGCGGCAGGTTGTCGACGCAGTAATAGCCCGCGTCTTCCAGCGCATGCAGCGCCACCGACTTGCCCGAGCCGGACATGCCGGTGATCAGCACCAGGTTGAATTCGGCGTCGGTGCTGTCGTCGGTCATGGGAATGGGTGTTGCCGTGCTGTCGTTCATGCCGCCCCCACGCTCTGTCGGTCGAGCATCTCGCGCGCATGGGCCAGCGAGGTCGCCGAGCTGCGTTCGCCGCCCAGCATGCGTGCGATCTCGCGCGTGCGCGCTTCGGCGGCCAGCGTGCTGACGCCGCTCTCGGTGCGCGGGCCGCCCGCGCCGTCGGCCGGGGCCGCGCGCTTGGCCACCAGCAGGTGGTGGTCGGCGCAGGCCGCGACCTGCGGCAGGTGGGTCACGGCCAGCACCTGCCGGTCGCGTCCCAGCTGCTGCATCAGGCGGCCCACCGTCTCGGCCACCGCGCCGCCGACGCCGGCATCGACCTCGTCGAAGATCAGCGTCTGCGCGGTGCCGAGTTCGCTGGTCGTGACCGCGATGGCCAGCGCCACGCGCGAGAGTTCGCCGCCCGAGGCCACCTTGCCGATCGGCCGCGGCGTGCTGCCCGGATGGCCAGCGACCAGGAAGGCCACTTCCTCGAGCCCGGCGCGGCCCGGCTGCGCGAGCGGCTGCAGCGCCACGTCGAAGCGGCCGCCCTGCATGCCCAGGCCCTGCATCGCCTGCGTCACGGCCTGCGCCAGTTTCGGCGCGGCCTGCTTGCGCGCCTTGCCCAGGGCCTTGGCTTCCTTCATGTAGACCTGCTGCGCGGCCTGCTCGGCGCGCTCGAGGCCCTCGAGGTCGCTTTGCGCGTCCAGCGCCTTCAGCTCGGTCTGCCAGCTCGCGAGCAGCCCGGGCAGTTCGACCGGCGTGCGCTTGTAGCGGCGCGCCAGCGACATCCACAGGCCCATGCGCTCGTCGAGGTCGGCCAGGTGCCGCGGGTCGGTGTCGGTGTGGCGCAGGTAGCCGTGCAGCGAATGGGCCGCGTCCGCGGCCTGGGCCACGCTCGAGGCCAGCACCTCGGACAGGGCCTTGAATTCGGGTTCGATGTGCTCGCAGTCCTGCAGCAATGTCAGCGCGCGGTTCAGCGCCACCAGCGCGCCCTGGTCCTCGTCCTCGAGGGCCGCGCGCGCACCGCCGGCGGCATCGATCAAGGCCTGGGCGTTCGAGGCGCGGCTGTGGTTGGCCGACAGCTCGTCCCACTCGTCGATGCCGGGCGCGAGCTTCTGCACTTCGGCGATCTGCCATTGCAGCCGCTCGCGTTCGCGCTGCAGCGAATCCTGCGCCGAGCGGGCCGTGGCCAGCGTGCCCAGCGCCTGGCGCCAGGCTTGCCAGGCGGCGTCGAGCGTGTCGGCGCGCACGCCGGCGTAGGCGTCGAGCAGGCCGCGCACCGCGTCGGGCCGGGTCAGGCTCTGCCAGGCGTGCTGGCCGTGGATGTCGAGCAGGTGGTCGCCGAGTTCGCGCAACTGGGTCGCGGTGGCCGGGCTGCCGTTGATCCAGCCGCGGCTGCGGCCCTGCAGGTCGACGGTGCGGCGCAGCAGCAGCGCGTCGCCGGCTTCGAAGCCGCCTTCGTCGAGCCACTCGGCGAGGGCCGGGTCGGCATCGAATTCGGCGCTGACGTCGAGGCGTTCGGCGCCTTCGCGCACGGCGCCCGCATCGGCACGGTTGCCCAGCGCCAGCTGCAGCGCGTCGATCAGGATGGATTTGCCGGCACCGGTCTCGCCGGTCAGCACGGTGAAGCCCGAGGACAGGTCGATCTCGAGGGCGCGCACGATCACGAAGTCGCGCAGCGCGATGCGTCGCAGAGCCATCAGCGGTCCAGGTGAAGCGGGGCGCGGGCGCGCGGGGTGGCGGGGGTCATCAGGAACCTCCTTCGTTCCAGTGCAGTTTCTTGCGCAGCGTGTCGAAATAGCTCCAGCCCCGGGGGTGCAGGAAGCGCACGTGGTAGTCGGAGCGGCGCACCACGACCCGGTCGCCGATCTCCACCGAGGCCAGCGATTGCATGTCGAAATTGGCGCTGGCGTCGCGGCCCGAGACGAGCTCGATCGAGATCTCGTCGGCGTCGGGCAGCAGGATCGGCCGGTTCGACAGCGTGTGCGGCGCGATCGGCACCAGCACCCAGCCCGGGATCGAGGGGTGCAGCAGCGGGCCGCCGGCCGAGAGCGAGTAGGCGGTCGAGCCGGTGGGCGACGCGATGATCAGGCCGTCGGCGCGCTGGTTGGCCACGAAATGGTTGCCCACCGAGACCCGCAGCTCGACCATGCCGGAGGTGGCGCCGCGGTTGACCACCACGTCGTTCATCGCGAGCGCGTCGAACACGCAGGCGCCTTCGCGGATCACCTGGGCATGCAGCAGGCTGCGGTGGTCTTCCTCGTACTCGCCGGCCAGCATCGGCACCAGCGTGTCGCGGTAGTTGTCGAGCGGGATGTCGGTGATGAAGCCCAGCCGGCCGCGGTTGATGCCGATCAGCGGCACGCCGTAGGGCGCCAGCTGCCGCGCGATGCCGAGCATGGTGCCGTCGCCGCCGACCACCAGGCCCAGATCGCACTGCTCGCCGATCTCCTCGACGCTCAGGGCGCTGTAGCGGCCGTGCGTGATCTCGCCGGCCGTGCAGCGCTCGACCGACACCCGGCAACCCTGCGATTCGAGGAAGGCGCCGATGTCCTCCATGACGTCGTCCGGTGCGCCGGCCGGCGTCCCGCGGCCGGGTGCCTGGTATTTGCCAATGAGGGCGACATGCCGGAAGCGGGAGGTCATCAACAAATTACAACACTAAAATCAGACGATGCTGGACGACCGCGCCAAGTTGCTTCTCAAGACGCTTGTCGAGCGCTATATCTCCGACGGGCAACCCGTCGGCTCGCGCACGCTCTCGCACGCCTCGGGGCTGGAGCTGTCGCCCGCGACCATCCGCAACGTGATGTCCGACCTCGAGATGCTCGGCCTCATCACAAGCCCCCACACCTCGGCCGGTCGTATTCCCACGGCGCGCGGCTACCGGCTGTTCGTCGACACCATGCTGACCGCGCAGCGCGAGCAGCTGCCCGCCCAGAGCCTGGCACCCGACCAGCCGCAGAAGGTGATCGCCAACGCGGCCCACCTGCTGTCGAGCCTGTCGCAGTTCGTCGGCGTGGTGCTGGCGCCGCGCCGGACTTCGGTGTTCAAGCAGATCGAATTCCTGCGCCTGTCCGACAAGCGGCTGCTGGTGATCATCGTCTCGCCCGACGGCGACGTGCAGAACCGGGTGATCTTCCCCGACACCGAGTACTCGCAGTCGCAGCTGGTCGAGGCCGCGAACTACATCAACGCGCACTATGCGGGCCTGACGATCGAGCAGGTGCGCGACCGGCTGCAGTCCGAGGTCGAGAAGCTGCGCGGCGAGATCGCCTCGCTGATGCAGGCCGCGATGCAGGCCAGTTCCGAGGTCATGACCGAGTCGCAGGACGACGTGGTGGTGTCCGGCGAGCGCAACCTGCTGGCCGTGACCGATTTCTCCAGCGACATGGGCCAGCTGCGGCGCGCCTTCGACCTGTTCGAGCAGAAGGCGCAGCTGATGCGGCTGCTCGACGTCTCGAGCAAGGCCGAGGGGGTGCGCATCTTCATCGGCGGCGAGAGCCAGGTCGTGCCCTTCGAGGAACTGTCGGTGGTGAGCGCCAATTACGAGGTCGACGGGCAGGTGGTCGGCACGCTGGGCGTGATCGGCCCGACCCGCATGCACTACGACCGGATGATCCAGATCGTCGACATCACCTCGCGGCTGGTGAGCAATGCGCTGAGCCACCGCAAACCCTGAGCCCCGCTCCACTAGAATTCGCCCGCGTGGGCCGTTAGCTCAGTTGGTTAGAGCAGCGGACTCATAATCCGTTGGTCGAGTGTTCAAGCCACTCACGGCCTACCATTTCTCCGCGCAGCCATTGAAGTGCGCGCTATCGAATGCGAAGCGCGCCGTGCCGCTCAGCCGGCCGGGGATTCGCCCCGGACCGCGGGCGGCACCGCACCCGCTTCCTCGTCATGGATCGGCGCATAGCCCGGCCCGAAGGACACATCGCCCAGCCGCCAGCCGGCCGGCCGGCGAAACGCCCCCCAGAAGCGCTTGAGCGTGTGCCACTGCATCGCCACCAGGCCGCGCTCGTTGTCGGCGTCCACCACCGGGTCGCTCACGCCCGTGGGCCGCAGCGGCGCGCCGTAGAGGGCGGTGCCGAACAGGCGGTCCCAGACCGACAGCACCTGGCCGAAGTTGCAGTTGTGCAGCGTCGGGCGCTCGGGGTCGCGCAGCATGTGGTGCAGCCGGTGGAAGCGCGGGCCGACCAGCAGGCGCTCGCCCAGCCAGCCGACACGGCCCAGCCGCAGGCGCACATTGGCATGGGAGAAGTTCTGCACCAGCTCGCTCAGCAGCCCCAGCAAGGCGAACTCGGAGGGCTCCACGCCCAGCGCCAGGCCCACCGTGGCCAGCAGCACCGATTGCAGCATGCCGTCGAGGTAGCTGCCGCGGTCGTTGCTCCAGCAGCTCATCTGGCGCTGGCTGTGGTGCATGCTGTGCAGCGCCCACCACCAGGGAATCGCGTGCTGGGCCCGGTGCATCCAGTAGTAGAAGCAGTCGTAGACCACGTAGTAGACGAGGAACATCGCGATCGGATGGTCCGCGAACCACGGGAACCAGTGCTTGAGCCCGCTAGCCTCGGCCGTGGCGGGGCCGCCGCCCAGCAGGTGGGCGAAGGGCATCAGCACCAGGAAGCTGAACAGCGGGAACAGGCCCAGCAGCATCAGCAGCGTGTAGTGGCGGTCGACCGTGGTCAGGCGCCGGTCCTGCCAGCGCTCGGCCGGCAGCAGGCTCTCCAGCGGGCGGAAGATGCCCGCGATGATGAAGAGCTGCAGCGCCGCGATCAGCAGGGCCGCGGCGATCTCGCGCGGGTCGCCCGCCTTCTCGCCGATGTGCAGCAGCGTCAGCGCGGGGGCGACCAGATGGCTGCTGGTCCAGGAAACGGCATCCGACCAGAGCAGGGGCAGGGACAGCATGGTGGTGGAAAGGCGGGACGAGCCCGCCATTCTGTCACCGCCCCGAAAATTCGAAGGAGGGCGCGGCCATTCCCGCCGCCGGCGCCCTCCGCCCGCTCAGTTCGCCTTGGGCAGGGCGTAGGCGACGATGTAGTCGCCGCGGTCGGGCGAGCCGCGCGTGCCGCCCACCGACACCACCACGAACTGGCGCTTGCTGGCCGGCGACACGTAGGTCAGCGGCGTGGCTTGGGCACCCACGGGCAGGCGCGCCTTCCAGAGCTCGTCGCCGTTCGATGCATCCAGCGCGCGCAGGAAGTAGTCCTGCGTGCCGGCGAAGAACACCAGGCCGCCCTGCGTGGTGGTGGGGCCGCCCAGCGTGGGCATGCCGATCGGCATCGACAGGCCGGTGCGCAGGCCCAGCGGGCCGGTGTCCTTCACCGTGCCCATGGGCACCTGCCAGACGATCTGGCGCGTGTTCAGGTCGATGGCGGTCATCGCGCCGTAGGGCGGCATGTGGCAGGGCACGCCGAGCGCCGACATGAACATGTTCTTGTCGGCACCGTAGGGCGTGCCGGTCTGCGTCGCCAGGCCGGCATGGCCGTCGGCGCCGCCCTTGCGCGCGGCGATGCGGCGCTCGGTCTCGTCGCGCGGGATCAGCTGCACCACCTGCGGCACGCGCATGTCGTTCACGATCAGCAGGCCGTTGCGTTCGTCGATGGACGAGCTGCCCCAGTTCATGCCGCCGTAGAAGCCCGGGTACTGCAGGCTCTTGGTCAGGCCGGGTGGGGTGAACTCGCCTTCGTAGCGCAATTGCTTGAACGCGATGCGACACAGCAGCTGGTCGAAGGGCGTGGTGCCCCACATGTCGGCTTCGGTGAGCTTGTTGGCGCCGATGCTGGGCATGCCGACCGAGTAGGGCTGCGTGGGCGACAGGTGGTCGCCCTCGGCCGCGCCCTGGGGCACGGGCTTCTCCTGCACCTCGGCGATGGGCGTGCCGTCGCGGCGGTCGAGCATGAAGATCTGGCCGCGCTTGGTGGTCTGGATCAGCGCCGGCACCGTGCCGCCGTCCTTGCCGCGCACGTCCTTGCCGCGCACGTCGTAGAGCGCGGGCTGCGAAGGCACGTCGTAGTCCCAGAGGTCGTGGTGCGCGGTCTGGAATTTCCAGCGTTCGCGGCCGGTCCGGATGTCGAGCGCGACCACCGCCGAGGCGTAGGCCTCGGCTTCCTTGCTGCGCGTGCCGCCCCAGAAGTCGGGCGTGGCGTTGCCGGTGGGCAGGTAGACCAGGCCCAGCTTGTCGTCGAAGGCCGGCGTGGACCAGACGTTCGGCGTGCCGCGGGTGTAGGTCTCGCCGGCCGGCGGTTCACCGGTGAGGGCCGGGTTGCCCATGTCCCAGGCCCAGACCAGCGCGCCGGTGTGGGCGCTGAAGGCGCGCACCACGCCCGAGGGCTCGCCGAGCGCGACGTTGTCCCAGACCCAGCCGCCGACGATCACCAGGTCGCGCATCACGGTGGGCGCGGAGGTCTGGAAGTAGAAGCCCGGATCGACCTGGCCCATGCCGGCCTTGAGGTCGACCGAGCCGTTGGTGCCGAAGCCCGCGCAGGGCGCGCCGGTCTTGGCGTCGACCTGCATCAGCCGGCTGTCGATGGTGGTCATCACGATGCGCTGGGCGCAACTGCCGTCGGCCGGTGGCGCGACAGGCGCGGATGCGCTGGTGCCCGCCGCGGGCACTGCGGTCGCGGGCGTGGCGGCGGCATCGAAGTAGCTCACGCCGCGGCAGCGCTGCCACAGCGGCGACTTGGCCTGCGGGTCGAACTTCCAGCGCTGCGCGCCGGTGTCGGCGTCGAGCGCGAACACCACGTTGTGCGGCGTGCAGGCGTAGACCGTGTCGCCGATCTGGATCGGCGTGTTCTGGTCTTCGCTCGAGCCCTTGGTGTCGCGGCCGGTGCGGAAGGTCCAGGCGACCTGCAGTTGCTGCACGTTGCTCTTGTTGATCTGGTCGAAGGGCGCGAAGCGCGTGCCGTTGGGCGTGCGGCCGTAGTACTGCCAGTCCGCCGCGGGCGCGGCGTCGGTGGTCGCGGCGGGCGCCGCTGCGGCGACGCTGCCCGAAGGCCGCGTCACGCCGTGCGGCACGAAGGCCAGGCCCAGCGTGCCCAGCAGCGCCACGAACAGCAGGCCGGCCGCGCCATAGGCGGGCCGGGCACCGAGGGCGCCGATGCGCGGCGCGAGCAGCAGGCCGAACATGGTCAGCGCGGCGATCACCACCAGGCGCGGGAACAGCTGCCAGTAGTCGAAGCCGACTTCCGCCAGCGCCCAGACCACCGTGGCGATGAACACCAGGCCCAGCCAGGCCAGCGCGGAAGGGCGGCGGCGCGCGTATTGCACACCCGCGAGCAGCAGCAGCAGGCCCGCGCCCAGGTAGTACCACGAGCCGCCCAGCGAGGCCAGGCGCGCACCGCCGGCCGCGAAGGCGGCGCCGCACAGCAGCAGCACGATCCCGAAGAGCACGAGCAGCCATCGCGGGCTGCCGGTACGGCGTGAGACAGGGTCATTCATGTTGTTTTCCTATTCGGATGGCAAGAAGCGGCGGCTCTTGCGGGCCACCGCACGGCAGGCAGTCGTCGTTGTGGGGCATGACGCTGCCTTTTGTCCGTGCCGGCACACAAGGGGCCGGCACGCGGTTTTCGGGTCGACCGCGGAAGGCCCGCGCTCAGCCCACGGGGTCCTGCGCCGACGGCGCGCGCATGCCGTTGCGCAGCAGTTGCAGCGAACGGCGCGCGAGCGAGCGGCGTTCGGCCGGCGTGCCACCACGCAGGCTGGCGCCGAGCATCTGGGTGATCAGCTGAATGTCCTGCGGCCGGAAGTCCGCGCGGCACAGGCCGCTGTCGATGGCACGCTGCAACGGTGTCTTGAAGATCTGGGCGATGCGCTTGCGGGCCGCCAGCACGACCGCGTCGTCGCGGTCGACCACACGCCAGAAGTCGACCAGCGGCGCCGAGTCCGCGATGTCCATGCCGAAGCGTTCGAGCAGCAGGTACAGCGCGTCGTCCTCGTGCGTCACCGTGGCGGCATGCGCTTCGAGCATCGCCAGCGCCCGGTCGAGCAGCGCCGCCATCAAGGCCGTGCGGTTGGCGAAGTTGCGGTAGAGCGTGGCGCGGCCCAGGCCCGCGCGGGCCACGACCAGATCGAGGGAGGCCGTGACACCATGCTCGGAGAACACGGCATCGGCCGCGCAAAGAAGGAGATGCCGGTGCGTGGATGCATCGGCGCGGGGCTTTCGCATGAAGCCCATTATCGGACAGAAGCGTCCGTTTATCTGCTGCGCAGGAGACAGGGGGCGCGCCTTGCGGCATCGGCCGCAAGAAAAAAATTGATGTCACAAGGGCGTGGCGGCCGAATCGGCCCTGTTTTGCCCCGATAATTCACGCTGTCGTTGGTTGAGTCGTTCAGACGCTTTCAACGATTTCTTGCAAGGTGTCCGGGAGAGAGCAAAAACGGATGCTATAATTGCAAGCTGTGCGGCTGTAGCTCAGTTGGATAGAGTACTTGGCTACGAACCAAGGGGTCGTGGGTTCAATTCCTGCCAGCCGCACCATTATTTGCCTTGTGCATCAACAGCTTAGAGGTTTACCCCTCTAGGCTGTTTTCTTTTGTGCGGGGACTTTTGGGGGACTCACGTCCTGCCGTCCCTCTTCCTGTTCCCGCCGCAGCGTGGCCAGGCTCTTGTTCCACCGGCCCGAATCGGCCTTGATCGATTCCAGCGCCGTGTGCAGCTCAGCCAGCTGGGCCATGCTGTAGTGATTGGTCATCGACCCCGTCGTGTGCCACAGGATGTCGGCGCGCGTTGCCTCCGACACACCGGCCTCACGCAGACGCATGCCCACGGTGTGCCGCAGGTCGTGCACGTGTAGGTCGTCCAGGCCGGCCTTGACCCGGCCGCGCATCCAACCGTTGTTGCTCATGAGCGCGATCGGCCGGTACGGCATCGCCGGCGCCTTGTGAATGTTCGTCACCCGCTCGCGGCGCCACACGAAGACGAACTCCTCGTGCATGCCCCGGGCGGACTCGACCAACGACTGCGCCACGCTGTTGCACACCACCACGCGCGATTGCCGCTTGCCCTTCACGTGCTGCCTGGGCACTTCGAAGACCGAGGTGCCCAGCTCGGGCACCTTGATCTCCCATTCCCACCGCAGGTTGCAGACCACGTCGTCGCGCACGCCCGTGTTCAAAGTGAACAGGGCCATGCGCGCCAGGTGATCCGGCAGCAGCGGCAGCAGCCGGCGCTGCTCGCCCCAGGTGATGGGACGAGGCTCGCGCTGGTGGCCGCTGAGCGGCAGCATGGTGATCTTCGGTGCCTGCTGGAGCCAGGTGCGCCCTGATTCGTCTCGCCAGCTGGTCGCGGCGAGGTTCAAGATCCGGCGCACCGTGCCCAGCGCCAGGTTGATCGTCTTGTGCGATCTTCCGGCGGCAAGCCGCGCCGCGACGTACGGCGCCAGTGTGGCGTCGTGCACCTGGTGCAGCTCAAGGGCTTCGATGTAAGGCATCACCGTCTTCAGCAGATGGATTTCCGTCTCGATCGACGTCTTGTCCTGGTAGAGCGTCACGTAGTGCGCCGCGGCAGCGCTGAAGGTTCGGACCGCGCGCGCGCCGTGCATGACGACTTCGCGCTGGGCCGCGAGCTGAGTGATCAGCCAGCGCTCCGCTTCTTCAAAACTGACGCAGCCGCGCTGGCGAAGTCGAGTGCCCCGCCAATACTTGTCGACTGTCCAGGTTCCGTTCTCTTCGGGGTAGATCCCCCTTGTTTTTTGGCCCATCTTCTTTCTCCTGTTTCCTGAATGGGCCGTCCGTTCCGGGCGCCATTGTGGGGCTGAGCGCGCCCGGTGTCATCGCTGGCAGCCTTGGGCGCTGCCTCGGCCTTGAACTCGTCGAAAAGACGGTCGAGGTCAAGGCGGTCGAAGATCAGGCAGATCCCCTGGCGCATCGGCTTGAGGCGGGGGCGCCAGTCCTCGTCGAACGTGCGGCGCTTCACGCCGACGTACTTCATGGCCTCGGTGTGGGTGAGCCCTCGGTTCATGGCGTGACCATTCGGAATGACACCGCCCACACCCATGGGTTGGCGGCCCAACTGCCCGGACCGTTGATCTGCTCCCACAGACGTGCATAGGCCGACCGTGCGTCCCCATGCACGTCGCCGAAGTCATGCCGCCAGCCGCTGTGGCCGATGCCGAGGCCGTCGTGAAAACTAGCACCCTCGGCCTTTGCGTCGGCCTCGCTGATGTCCTGCAGGCGCTCGACGCGCACTTCGGTCACCTCCAGCAGGATGCGGCTGGCCCAGCGGAACATGTGAATGCCGGAGGTCCAGCGTTGCTGCAGATTTCCATCCGCATCCATGAACTCGGGACGCGGGCCCCCGTCGGCGGCGTAGCTGCAAAACGTCGGCTTCCTGTAATCCGCCCAGTCGAAGCCGTAGCGTTCCGCGACGTCTCCGTCGACCAGCGGTCCCGCCCAGGTTTCGCGAACCCACAGCCGATCCCCGGGCTGCCCGTGGGGACAGAGAAGGATTTCGCCGGTGCGGCTGTGCCCGATCGCCTGTTGGAGAGGGAGGATCTTTCCGTCGCGGGTGCGGCCACCATTCGGGCCTCCGCATTGAACGGGCTCCCATTTGCCCAGTGGGTTCTGATGCGGCAGTTTCACCAGCCGCCGTGTCTGTGTCTTCGTGCCGGCCAGCAGCGCGCGGACCATGGGCGCGCTGAATAGGATGGGGCGTTCAGTCATACTGGTCTTCCAACTTCGAAGCATCAAACATGAGTCTCAAGCAGCTGTTCAACGACTGGAAGAACAAGACGCCGAGCGAGAGCGTGGCGTATGACGCGCTCGTCAGTGGCATCGTGGCTGCGGCCGGGTGTACGGAAGCTGAGGCAGCCGCCGTTCTGACGTCGCCGGATCTCACGGCGGAGACCATCGGCATCGTTGTCGAAGGGGTACGTCTTGCTGCGCAAGCGCGGGCTCTAGCCGCGAAGATGACTTTCGGCAACAAGCTGAAAACGTAGCCTGGGTCTTTCCTGCACCGGGCGCCGACGCCAACGGCGGAATTCACGATGATCAACTCGTCGGGGAAGACCAAGGGCAGAGTGAAGGCGTCGCGCCTCATTAGACGAACTCCTCGCGCGAGCGCGGACCCGGCTTTGCGCTCTCGTTACAAGCTCCTGCTGCTTCCAACGGCTCATGCACCGGCGTTACCACAGCTCCCTGCCGGCACCGCGTCTTCGCCACCTCGAAGCTCGTCGTGAACCGGGGCCGTTCGGCCGCATGCGGCTCTGTCTCAGGCCACTCGATGCGGTAGCAGATCGAGCTCTCCTGCAGCGCTGGATACGCTAGCCGGGTGTCGTCGGCACTGTCGGTCGTAGGCGCAGTGTTGGCAAGGGCGGAAGGTGTCTCGATGCGGCCGTAGCAATGGAACAGGCACGGCTGCAGCTGTCCCGCGAAGATCGGATGGATCGCGCGGAAGCGCAGGGTGACGGCCTGCAGCTCGCCGCGTTGGTCGATGCGCGCGGGTTCGTGCGCGCATACGACCTCGCCCGAGGCGGTGTCGATCCTCAGCACGCGCTCAAGCTGCGTCATCATTTCCACGTCGAAAACTAAAGCGCTGCGCGCGTTGTGCGCCGTGTAGATCTTGGCGCATGCCTTCGCTGCGCTGGGGATGGCGCCGTACCGCTTCACGACGGCACCCCATCGTGCGTGCGCCCGTCGAGTAGCCGGCCGGCAGCCTTCCTCCCGGCCAGGTGCACCATCGCCCATCCATCGGCCGACGTGCCGCCCTTCGGATACTCCGGTGCTTCGTAGCCACCGCGCACCACTCGGCCGTTCCAGTCGACTGCCGCCGTCTTGAACGCTCCGCATCCGAGGTCACCGCTGCCCGGAGCCCACTCGCCGTGCTGCTTGAACAGGAATGGCACACCGGCTGCTTCGCACTGATTGCGCAGAACGCGCGCCCAGTCGGGATGCATGGGCCGCGCGTTGGGGCCGCTCTCGCCGCCGACGATGACCCAGCCAATGCCAGGCAATGCGGGCGCTGGTCCTCCCTCTCGCGGGCCGTAGTCGTCCCACATGCCTCTGGCATGGCAAACGTCGCACAGGCCATCCGTTGCCATCTTCCCGTGCAAGGTGCACCGAGGCGACAGAAACTGCTCGATCCAGACCGGGCCCAGCAGCGGCTCCAGGCTCAGGAAGTTCGGCAGGCCCAGGCGCAGCAGCTTCGGGATGTCGCGCAAGGCCTCTTCCTGGTTCACGATGGTCGCGCCGATTCGGATGTTGGGCGGCGGCCCGCCGAGGAACATCTCAGCCAACATGGAGGCGGCGTTACCGATGCGCTTCGTCAGCAGCAGCCAATCGAGATCCGGCGTGACGCTGATGAGCGTGGCCAGGTCGGCGCGCCATTCGTCCTCGACCGCGTTGTCGAACACGTCGGCCAGACTGGCGCAGAAGACGCGCTGCCGCCGGCCGTGCTGCGCAAGAAAGGCTGCGGCCTGGGCATTCCAGCGCGTCGGCAGGTACCAGTTCGCGGCGCTCGTGCGCCGGCGAGCCGCGCCCGGCCCCCAGTTGATCGCGGTTCCACCGTGGAAGCGCGCATTGCGCGTCTCGGCGTAGCAGTGTTCGCAGCCCGGTCCAACCTTCTGGCAGCCTTCCCACGGATTGAACGTGTGATCGGCCCACTCGATCTTGGTGTTCGCGCTCATGGGTGGTTCGCCCCCTGCACAGCGCCACCTTGCATCAGCTCGATCGCGAAGGTGAGCTCGTCGAACCGATCGGCGAAGGCCGCGCGCCAGTCCGACCATGTCATGCGCTCGCGCTCGGGCGCATCCAGCCGTACCCAGTCGATCGGCGCGATGCGCATCGCGAGGTCCTGACCGTCTCCTAGCACGCCCCAGGGCGCATGCGTTCCCTCGCGCCAAGCTGTCAGGTCGCGCCGCTCGGTGGCCAGTGCCTGCAGGTCGAACATACGCAGCGCATGCTGGTTGCCCGCGAACACGCTGGTGAGCTTGAAATGCTGGCGCACCAGGCGGGCATGAATCCCTTCGAACTGGGCCCAGGCCCGGGTTCCCCCGCTCAGGCCGGCGAGGTAGTTCACGGCCTCCTTGGCTGGGCTGGAGACGTTGGTGACGAAGGCCTCATGGGCGTCATGCAGCAGGGCGGCGAACTGCACGTAGACGCTCGCACCGGCGCGCTGAGCGATCTCGCCGACCAGCAGGCTGTGTTCGGCCACGCTGTAGGGACGAACACAGGCACCGGTGAAGCGGTTGATCTGCGCCAGGTGGTGTGCGATGTCCTCGATGCGGATCTCGCAGGCGGCCGGATCGAGCATGGCGAGGCCGCACAGGTGGTACTCGGCGCCGGTGGCCGTGATCATGAATGACATGGGGCGCCTTTCGTGGGCGAGGAGGGTGGCACAACGGAGCCAGCGGCAGCAGGCACGGGCCGGGTCGCGACCAGCGCCAGGCGATAGGCCGCCTTGAAGCGCCGGCCGGCGTCGCTGGCAAACGGATAAGGGCACGCGGCGGCGAGCGAGACATAGGCAAAAGCCGCAGCCTTTGCCTCGCGCTCGATGCGCGCCACGGAGATCACTTCGGTGCAATCCATCGTTCTGATGTTCGGCTCAGCCGGCGACTTTGGCTGTTGGCAGCAGATCGGCGAGGTCCGTCAAACTGGCGGCAAAGAATTTCATGTGGTGTGGCTCCAATGGGATTGGGGAAGAGGGCAACAAAACGAATGCAGCAGCACGCTCAGGCGCGTGCAGACATCGCAGCGGGGACGCGCAGGGGCGCCGGCGCGGTCGGGGATGCGCCCGCAGCGCTCGGCGTGAACGAGCGCGGCGGGAGCAGGCGACAGGTGCGCACCTGCGCATGGATCTCCGGCACGCGCAGGCCGGCGTGCGCGCGCGGGTTCACCAGCTCCAGCTGGAGGGCATCGCCCGCCTTGAGCGGACCATGCGCGCTCCACCAGGCCTCAGCCTCGTGGCCGCGCCAGCGCACCAGATAGGGCTCCACCGCGCGCGGGCCCTGGTTGTCGACGACGCGCAGGGTGAGCGCAAAGGTGCCGTCGTCTTCGCGGTGCGCGATGGCCGCAGGACGCGCAGGGGACGCGCGCCCGACGAAGAAGAGGCCGGAGGTGAGGGTGGGCATGGTCAGGTCCTCGCGATGACGATGAAGACGGACAGGGCGATGCAGGCTGCAGTCGACACCGGCCAGAACAGCAGCGAGACGACGCGCGAAAGGAGGCGCGAGGCGAACCGCTCATGTTGCCGATGCTCGGTGCTGCGCAGGTGCGCCATGAGACGTTCCTCGATCTCGTCGGGCGTCTCGCAGGGCACACCTGGTCTCGCCGTCGAGAAGTGCTGCGCGCTCATAGGCGAAGCGCCTTGGCGCGCTCGGCGCGCACGCGCCGGAAGGTCCGCGCGACGTTGGTCGCCACGCCAGGGACATAGACGAAGCGTGGATCGAGCAAGCCGCCGACCGGGCCGCTGGGCTGCAAGGGAGCAGGACGCCGCACGCGAGCGGGCTTGATGACGACGAGGCTCATGGCAGGCTCCAGCCGTAGACGAAGAGGGCGGCGATCGCGAGCGCCAGTAGGGCCGGCGCGGCGAGCATCGCCACATTGCGCAAGGTGCGCCCAGCGGCATGGACGACGTGGATGAGGTGGTGGTTGCGTGTGGCCATCGGGCTCATACGAGGCTCCAGTGCTCAGGCGCGGTGAGCGCCTTGCGCGATACGGAGGGCGCGGACGACGCGGTGGTCGCAGACGCCGAAGGCGACAAGGCGGCATCGCGCCGATGGAACGGCTGCACCTTGAGGCGGGCGCACTCGCGGTCGGCCTCTTCGGGCGTGAGTTCGAGCACGAAGACGCTGCGCTCGAAGTCCTCGCGGGACATGGGCTCGAGCATGGGAGCGCGGACTGCGGGTAAAGCCATAGCGCTCGCGGGCGATGCGACGCGCGAGGGCGTGTGCCGCTGGAAAAACCGCGCCTTCATGCCCCGGTCCCCTGGTGGAGACGCGTCGGGTCCTGACCATGGGGGGCCGACCTCGCGAGTCCATTCACGATCATTCCGACGAGCGTGATCGGTGGCGCACTGCCGTTCCACGCGCCCGCGACCGAGCGCTCCAGGCCTGCGGCGCCGATGTCCCGCAGGACTCGGGTGGGGCTCTTGCGAAGATCGCTGGCAGAGTGGCGATCGCCCTCGACCTCTGGCTGTTGCTCCGCGCTCGTCCCGCGCTGGAATGAGTTAGGCGCGAGCGCGAGCAGCCGGCGAAGCTTGGCGGCAAAACGCTGCATTGCTTCGTTCATGGCGCGCTCCAGCCGAAGGCGATCGCTGCGGCGAGCAGCGCGGGCAGCAGGACGGGCACGGCAAGCAGAGCGAAGGTCTTGAGCGTGCTCATGCATCGCTCCCGCCGTTGAGCACGTAGCGCGGCTCTCGCAGCAGGGCGCGCATGCCCGCGTCCCAGGTGCGAAGCGTCTCTCGACGGCCGTGCGTGCGCTGCACGCGCTCGATCAAGCGTCCGATGTGCCCATGCTGCATGGGCATGACTCGGGCTTTGCTGCATCCGAAGCGCAAGGCCTCGGCCTTGGCCCGCTCTCGCGTTCGCCGGCTGTCGTGGCAGTCGGCGCTGATGAGGAGTGCTTCGCTGAGCGCGCAAAGCTGGCACGTCCGCCCGCTGGTGTACTTGCGCAGCTTGAGGGAGGCGAGGACCAGCGGCAGATCGCAGGCGCGGATGGTAGCCACGATGTCACTGGTGTCGACACCGAGACCGACGCAGTGATCGGTGTGGTCCTGTGCTGTGACGAGCTGGCGGGTCGCTGCGCTCATGTCGCACCTCCGAGAGCTGCCCGGGGGACGGACGTGAGAACCACCTTGGCGCCGTGATGTGAGCGCACGGAGCGCTGCGTGACGCCCGGGCCCGACACCGCGCGCGATTCGCTGCGCTTGATGTGGCGCGCATCGATCTTTGGTGCCGGCGCCTGTGGGCGGTCAAGCCACTGCGCTATTTCTTCGAAGGCGCGGACCGCAGGGGTCTCGGAGGAAGTGGTTTCGCGTGGAACAACGGCGAAGGTGCCGAGCCCGCGCAGATCGAGGACGCCGGCGCGCAGCGCCTTGTCGGCGTGTGCGACCTGCATAGGACGCCATTGGCGAACATGGGGCTCGCGATAGAACGCTTGGCGGCGGTGGCCGACGCTGCGGATCCATATCTCGCAAGCAGGTCCGCTGCTGGGCGGTGCCGGCGGCGCGGCGGGAGAGGGTGCTGACATTCGGCCTCCATCGTTAAGACGGGCCGATTATGCAAACATGACTAACTTGGGTCAACGCAAAATTACATAACTCTTCTTGGAGTGCGTTATTGGTGTCGATTCGGAGGCGGAGCTGGAGCCGGGTGCGGCCATGCGCGGGGCGTGCGCCGCGCGGTGCCGTCGCCAGCACTTCACCTATAGCGCGGATGACGCTTTATGCGGCAGGAGGGAAACGGGTAGATTTTTGCGGTTGGCCGTTTCCCGGCTCATCCAAAAGACGTTGAATCCGCTCGGCCGTTGTCACCGCGTTTTCGGGCGACAAAGCGAGATCTCCGAGAAGCGAAGCGACCGCCTTGCGTGCGGATAAATCGTGGCGTTCGAGTTCCCCAACGAGCTGCATCAACAATTCAAAGACGCCTGCGCGCACAGTAGCGTTAAGAGGCACCGGCGCTGCGGTAGGCGAGCGCGGGGCACTCTCCAAGCCGGGCTTGACAGTGGGCAGCGAAGATCTGTCCTCAGTCAGCCCTCTCTGCTGAGCGATGGTGGCGGCTAGCTCCGGGTCCAAAAAAGCTTCTACCTGCACCTTGAAGTGTTCAGCAACCGGCTTGAGCGTGGACCACCGTGGATTGCGAGTTGATCCGTCTAGGAACCGCGCCACCTGAGATTGAAGAGAGCGCTTGCCCAGCAGAGCGGCAAGGGAGTTGGGGTTTAAGCCCGCTTGCCGCAGCAGTCCTCGAAGTAGTTCCTTGCCATCCATCAACGGACTATGCAACAGTGGGTAACGCGAATATGCGTTGATTTCTACGCAATCATGCATAATGCCGCGCATGAGCAAGACCGTTGAAATCATCAAGCGATTGCGAACTGCAGGCCTCTCGCAATCTGAGATCGCTCGTCGCACGGGAGTTGCGCAATCGCGGATTTCTCGCTGGGCGAATGGCTCGCCTGCCGCCGCCGCTGACGATGTTCTCAAGCTCCAAGAGCTTGCTGTCAATCTTGGATTGACTCCGGACAGTGCTTCCACGCCCTTGGTCGGCGAGAGCATCAATGCCTAGCCTGTGCCGCCGCATCGCGCGATGGCTTTGGGGGAAACCACGTCAGGGCCTGATGGTTTGCCTGGAATCTGAGCCTCGGAGCGAGCCTGTATCGCCCTCGAGAGGGCGGTTGGGCGAATGACGACGAAGACCGAGCGATCGGATGGAGCAACCGTCCACGTCATGTCCAGGCTCTGCGCGACTCAAGCGCGGATGCCCTGCAGTTTTCAACCTCGCCGCCGTTCCAACCGGCGCGTTGCTTTGCCATTTGCTGTCTCCTCGAAGACCACGCGCGGGCAGGTGCGTGGTCCTTGGTGCGCCGGGGCGGCGAGGTTTTTTGTGTTGCGCCATGGGCAGAGTGTCGGCATGGGGCCGGCGCAGCGCCATGGCGCGTAGTTTTTGAGGCGGATATGAACATCCTCGACACGGTGCACCGCATGGCGCGCAGCTATCCCGGCGGCATCGAAGCCGTGGCCCTGCGGCTCGCGAAGTCGCCCTCGACCTTGGAGAAAGAGCTGCGTGGCGCGTCCGGCTTCAAGCTGGGCGCGGACGATGCGGCCGAGATCTCGGCCATGTGCATGGAACTGGGCACCGAGCACGCCAGCGCGTACGCGAACGCGGTCGCCGGGCACATGGGCTGCATGCTCGTGCCGCTGCCCGTGGGCCTGGAACTGAGCGAGGACGAGTGCCTGCGCGCAGTCGCGCAGACCTCCCAGGAGTCGGCCGAGCTGATCGCAGCGGCGATCTCGTCGCTCGCCGACGGGAAGGTCAGCGACAACGAGCTGCGCACGGTCGACCGCGCCAGCAGCGATCTGGTCGCCGCCCTGCAGGGTATGCGCCGGGTGATGGCCGAGCGCAACCTGGCCGGCAAGCCGCCGGTGAGCGCGACGTGAATGCCGCGCCTCGCGCGAGACATGCGACGCGCGTGACGCCGGCGACGGCGGTGACGTTGACGACACGCCGGCCGCTGCACTCGCTCGGCGGTCTGTTCGCGGAGGCTGCGAAATGAGCTGGATCAAGATGCGCGGCACGCTGCTGACGAACCCCAAGGTCATCGGGGTGGCTCGGGCGCTGCTGCAGGATGCGGAGTTCCTGGCCTGGTCGGGCTGGGGTGCACCTGGTGTGCGTGTCACGCACGACGCAGACCGTGACGTCACGCGTGACGTCACAGGTGACAGGGAGCGTCACGGCGCGGCGTCACAGCCCGTCACGGGCGTGACGCTCGCGCTCCTGCCGGTCGTCACACGCGTGACGGTCGGGGCGTTGCTGCCGCTGTGGTCGATGGTCAACGAATGTGCGTCACCCGATGGCGTGCTGCCGGGCGCGGACACGTTCGTGCTCGACACGATCTGCGGGGTGCCGGGCATCGGAAGGGCGCTCGCCAAGGTGGGCTGGATCGAGATTCTTCCCAATGGGGAGGGCGTCTGCTTCACCAACTTCGAGGAGCACAACACGGTGGGCCGGGTGCGCAGCAGCTCGGCCAAAACCGGGGCCGAGCGGACCAAGGAATACAGGGAGCGCAAGCGGCAAGAGCGTGACGCGTCACGCGCCGTCACGGTGACGTCACAGCGTGACCACAGAGAAGAGAAGAATAGAGAAGATAGAAATACACCCCCCAACCCCCCCCAGGGCGTGACGTCACAGGCGGACAGGGCGTCACCGCCGATCGCATCGCCACCGCCAAGCATGGCTGACGAGATCTGCGGCGCGATCCGAGCACGCGGCGTGGCGGATGCGCATCCCGCGAATCCGGAGCTCGCGGCGCTGATCGCCAAAGGCGTCACACGCGAGACCTTCGAGGCAGCGGCCGACACCTGCACCAAGGCCCGACCGCCCAAGGGCATGCCGTACCTGCTCGGCATCGTGAGGCGCCAGCTCGGCGAGGCCGCGGTCATTGCCTCTGCCGTGGGCGTCCAGGCGACGGCCTGGGATGCCGGGCGCAGCAGCATCGAAGCCAAGGCCAAAGAGCTGGGCATGGCGCCGTGGAACGAGCACGACCTGAGTCCTGGGCGGGAGAACTTCCTCGCGTACACCGAGCGGGTGCGCCGCAGGGTGGAGGAGGGCGGTCGCGCAGAGCAGGGCGCAAGGGCGGAGCAGGGCGCACAGACCGGCCATGCCCAGCAGACGCCACGCATGGCCCGCGGGGTACCCGCATGACCCGCGCTGAGGCGATGCGCAAGCTGCTCGCGCTGGGAGAACTGCGCTTCCCCGACCTGTTGGAAACCTGCGGCTGGCCGCGCGCCGAAGTGCAGAGCGTGCTCGACGCCGAGATCGAGGCCGGCCGGATCACCTGGGTCAACAACCGACGCACGCGGTGGTACCGAGTGCGCTCACAGAACGCGTCACACACGCCTCGTGCACCGCGCGCGAATGAAACGAATCAAAGGGAAACAGTAGATGCTGCATGACGACCAACGCTGCGTCGAGGAGAACTACCTCGCCGCCGGCAACACCTCCAACCTGCGGGTCCAGGCCGAGTACCGCAACGATGCGGATGTGATCATTGCCGCGGGCTGGAACAAGTCGCGCACGGGCATGGCTCTGCTGCGCTTGCACTCCGAATGGGACCGGGCGAGCAAGCCCCGCAAGCCCACGACCGAGGCCATTCACAAGCTGGCGGCGACCATGCCCGAGACGCTCAAGCGCGAGGATGGCACCGTGCAGCAGCTGTCGAAGTCCAGGCGCCACGAGCTGGCCCGCGCTCAGACGCAGGCCTGGTACATGGGTGAGATGGGGGCGGCGGTGGGCAAGTTGTCGAGCCTGGCCAGCGTTCGCGAGCAGCTCTTCCTGTTCGTCGCCAAGGCAGGCATGGAGGACGCCTCGGAGAAGGTGCCTGCGATCATCGCGTACTGGCTTGACCAGACGTGCCACCAATGCCACGGGCTGAAGTTCCTGCGGGTGGCGGGCACGCCGGCGTTGTCGACCAAGACGTGCCGTGCATGCAGTGGCAGCGGGGCCGCGCCGGTACCTCACGGGCAGGACGGCAGGCGCATCGCCAACTACATGGACGACTGCGTGTCGAACGCGCGCAGCTCGCTGCAACGGCGATTGAGGGGCTGACAACGCAGACGGAAGTGCGGCCACCGGCCGGCTAAGACGAGCCCGCCTGGCAGCCGCCAACATGCTGTGGCTAAGTCTTCGAGATTGGGAGGTCAGACGCCGCTGTCATTGGTGATCCAGCCCAGGCGTTTGCTTGGGGCAGAATTCAAATAGCCCCGCCGCTTGACCGGCGTGCAGACGTTCGCTCTGAAAGGCTTCCAGATGAACTTTGGCGTCTTGATTTTTGACCAAGTGGAGGAGTTCGACTTCGTGGGCGCTTGGGAGATGCTCGCCATGTGGGGCAAGGTCGCCGAAGGCCCCGGCCATAGTCTGGCCGTTGCCCAATCGCCCGGGCCGGTGCAATGCGCTAAGGGGCTGCCTGTCGTTCCACACGTCTCGTTCGCGGACTGCCCGCCGCTCGACTATCTGCTGGTCCCCGGCGGCCAGGGGACACGAACGAGGTCCACAACCAGATCCTGCTCGACTTCGTTTCTGCCCAGGCGAGTCGGCTCTCCGGGGTATGGTCAAGGCGATGCACGCCGAACTGTTGAAGCAAGCGCTGGTGGCCGACGAACCTGCTCCGGATGGCGACACTCATGTTCCCGGCGAGGGTGACGACTAGGACGGTTAACGTCGGCTTGGGGTGTTACCGCACTGCTGCAGCCACTCCACGATGAGTGGGACTACCAGATCGATAAATGCGTGTCGTCCCGCTGGCCGGCCAGGCTGCCATGGCTGGCCCAAAGTCCGTGGAACGTGCGGTGCGCATGCGCCATGCAGCAGCCCTTTCCTCACGCCCTCTCGAAGCAGACCTTGAGGCCGGTGACAATCTTCGCAACCCACCTTGCCCTGCCACCCATGGCGGCTCCGGGCGCCCACTCAAAATCGATTTCCGGAAACTCAATCTTCAGGTCAAAGTTCTGCTCGTCGAAAGAAAAGAAGTTTCGCGGCACGTTCTTGATGGGCTCGTAGAAATCCAGCAGGCCATCTGTCTTCCACGGCCTACCCAGATTGGACATGACGTTGAGGAGCAGGAGCGCCTGCTCGTAGTTCGACAGCTTCGCGCGGAGGACCTTTCCCAGCTTCTTTTTCTCTGCCTCGGAAAGGTCAGATGAGTCGATGAACTTGTATGCAGCGAAGAGGTTGCGAAAGTAATGCGATATGCGGTTCTGATGCCCCTTGAATAGGCGTTGTCGATGGCGCGCACCTATTGAGCGAGCTTTCGTTTGCTGCTTCGCCGAAATCGCGTCACCAATCAACTTCAGCAACGCGCGGTCGTAGGCCGAAAGGACCCGTTGAGTGTGCAGTTGCGGGCCGTAATACATGTACGTGTATGCGATGTCTACACGGTCATGCATGGTCCATAGATCGTATCTTGGCACGTGGCTCTGTGTCGCCTTGTAGATGAAGCTGAACTCGCTGAGGATCAACGCGATAGCTTCACGTCCGACGGCGTCGCCAATCCTCATCGACGAGACGATCTCCTCGTGCGTTCGCAGCATCTCGGTGAAGACTTGATAGGTCTTTGTCTTGTTGTCGTTCTTGCGTGTCGTCCACCATGTGAGCAACACCAGCACCGACGTGATAGCTGTGATGATGGTCCCGTAGACGCCCCCCCAATAGTCGCCCTTCAGGCCTTTGTATTGCATGGAGCCCCGAGGCGCCGCGACCTCGGCTGTCGCGAGGGGTGCTGGAGGAGCTGCTTTCCGCTCTGCTACACGAGCCTGCAGCTCGGCATCGATGGCCTTCATCAGTTGAATGCGCGCATTCCTCTCCTCCTGGCTGGCCTGACTTTCGAGCGGAACAGGCTGCTTGGAAGCCTTGGCCGGTGCGGCGGCGCCACGCTCTTGCGCGAAGCCGTTGGCCCACACAAGCAAAAGCACAAGCCCGATAAATACTAGTCTCAGGTTCATCGTCCCTCCCTCAAATGAGGCAGTAGTTCGCAGCCATTGTCGTGGATGGCATCGCATCGCTTCGAATTGGCCCCCGTCGACATGCGTTGGCGACGTTGGCTGCGATGTGCCGCCTTAGTCCGAACATGGTTCGCGAGTCCGGCGAATCGAAAGCTCAGATTCCTGCGCAGCCGTGAGCCCATTCACTCGGCGGCACCGCAGGCCCGAGCAGCCGAATCACGGCCATTGACGCGGCGAGCTCGCCTCCGCGACTTCTCACAGTCGCTGTACTTCACTGAGATGCCGCTCAGTGCAAAGCCTGCCGCCAGGCCCAGCGACTGCTTGGGGCAGGGAGGCGTGAGTGCGCCCTCCGGCGGCCGGCGGCGGAAGTCGCTGCAAAGCGGGCATCCGAAGACGGCTGCTGAATGACTTTAATAGGGCCGATGCAGTCCTTCAATGCGAGAGGTCGGTTGACAGGCGGTCGCTGATTTACGCACCGCCTTGTTAGACGAACGGCCAGTGCCAGTGGCAGCACTCCTGTGTGCCCTACGCCGAAGCTAGGCTAGAGCCAGCTACGACGCTTGAGCACGCTATGCTCACCTGGAGGGCTTGACCGCAAACAAGAGGAGAAAAGCGAAGCCATGGATCTTTTCACGCCAATAGTCGATGAATCCAGACAGCACCCGCACTTCAAGGCACTGATCGGACCCGAGCGCGCGGCCGGCCGTGCAGTCCTAGCAGCTTGGGCCGAGGGCTTCCCCGACCGCGATGGAAAGATGGTGCAGGAGTTCCAGCTCTCCTTCAACTCGCCATTCTGGGAGATCTACCTTTACGCGGTCTTCCGCGACTACGGGTTCGGGTTCGACTGGTCGCACGCGGCGCCGGACTTCCGACTCATTCGCGAGGGGCATTCCTTTCTTGTCGAGGCGGTGACTGCGAACGCCGCGCAGGGCAAGCCCAACGAGTGGGATCTGCAGTTTTCTCTTGCGTCGCCTCAAAACCTGAACTTCGACATCGAGGCGCTGAACCGCGAAGCCATGGTTCGTCTTGCCAACGCGATCCATGGGAAGGCACGTAAGCTCACCGACTCGTACTCGAAGCTCCCGCACGTAGCACGCAAGCCTTTCGTGCTGGCAGTTGCTCCATTTGAGCAGCCTCACTTCAACCACCAGTACAGCCGCCCGATCATGTCGGTCCTCTACGACCACTATGTCGATGAGCCGGCGTACATGCGTGACCCGGCCGCTTTTCCGAATGGCCCTCCGACCCGGCACCTTGGCTTCGTCACGAAGGATAACGGTGCAGACATTGAACTGGGTCTGTTCAATGACGACCGCATGCGCCACATCTCCGCGGTGCTTTTTTCGTGCACCGCCACTTGGGGGAAGGTCAGCGCACTCACACCTCAGACACCAGAGCACCAGACGATTATGCGCACCGTATGGGGTTCAACACCTGACGGCCGGCCTATTGCGCGCGTAGGCAGAGCTGACGAAATCGGCGAGGTACTGAGCGACGGCCTGCAGGTCTATCACAACCCCTTCGCTTTACACCCCCTCGACCCTGCGTTCTTCCGCCGCCGAGGTGTCGTCCAACACTACCGCGAAGAAGCTTCAATGGATTGGACGGTTGAAGGTCTTGAACACAGCCTCATGTCCCGCATGCCGGTCACCTTAGTGGCACAAGATGACTTCAGCACCGAGGCGGTTGATCAAGCGGCCCCGTAGCGATGCATGGGCGGCCTTGATCTACGCCAACAATTGGTACAGGTTGCCACTGGCTGGGCGAGCATCCATGAAGGTGTACGTAAGGCCTGTCCGTGGACTGATCTTGACCTGAGGTGGCGGCCAGCTGAGAACGGTGGAGGCATCGGAGGTACGCAATGGCAACTGCCGCGACGACCGACCCGTCGTCACCGTTAGCCGTCACCGCACGCTTCGCAGTTGAAGGACCGCAATCAGTCTGAAGACGGGCGCGCGGATGGAACGCCGAGCGCCCGCTTCTGGCCGATAGCTAAACGCCAAGCGTGGTTGTCGAACGCCTGAGGTAAAAGATGTGCAGCCGAGCGGCTCCCGCGCCGTGAGGCCGCGACCGCTGCTTCAGTGGCAGACCGAATACTGGCATTTCGGCATGGGTCTAGCCCGTCGCCACCGGTGGGGAGGGGCGGGGTAAAAGTCTGGAAGATCCGAACGGAAACCGAGCCCTTATCTGCATTTTTATGGGGAGCGAAAACTACCCCCCCCGGGGGGTCGACCGCACTAGATGATGGCAGGGTGAAGCGCGTACCAAAAACTGCCGACCGCACTGAGCACCACGCTCAACTTGTCAACGACTTACTGATAGCAGATGAAGGCTCGTAGGTTGGGCGAGTGCTCATGAAGCCTGGCCTGCTGCGCGCGAACTCACGCTAACTGGCCCGCAGCGGACGTGTGTCTTAGTTGCCCGGCTGCATTGGAAGGCGACCTTCGATCACGCCAAGGGCGTCATGCAGGTCGGGATGATCACCAAGATCAATCGGAGAATGGCGACACTGGGCGATGGGCGGGAGGAACTGGCGCGTCGGCATCCAGTTACTACGGCCAGTCTTGGATGTGTAGTGCTCCCACCGCCAGTCAACCGGGTGCTGGGCCTATGCTTACGCTGTGCTCGCTAACCAGCGCCAATCTTGGCTCAGGCGATCAGGTGTTGAGTGGACCTCGACGGCTGCCGCTGGATGGATGGCTAGGCTCCAAACGCTGGGAAGGCGCGCGACGAGTCAGGTGGCTTGAGTCCTCTGGCGGCATGTTCGGCCGTCCGAAATCAAAAGGCTGAAAACCAGCCCCTGCGGGTTGTGCAGCTTTGGCCTGCCTTGTACTCCTTTACACTGGCTTTTCCCCTTGCTCCCCTCTTTTTTGCCATGAGCACCGCGACCGACAGCGTTATGACCGTAAAGGAAGTCGCTGACTATCTGCGCGTAAACCAGCGCACTGTTTACCGGCTGGCTGGGGATCGAAAGCTGCCTGGTTTCAAGGTGGGAACAACCTGGCGCTTCAAGCGTGCGGACATCGACCGTTGGATCGACGCTCAGGCAACCTCGGGTCTGTGTGAGTTTGGCGCGGGGATGGGGAAGTTGGCGGACAACAGGAAGGAGAGTTCATGAGGCTGGTGCAAAACAGCGGTTCAGACCGCGTGATCGACCTATTGCTGCCTCACTTGGTGCCCGGGAGCAGATTGGGCTGCGTCGCGCCCTCGCTTTCTCTGCATGCCTACGCCGAGCTTCGCGAGGCCCTGAATGGGCTCGGGCGGGTCCAACTCGTGCTGCCTGCGGACAACAGCCAGCTGGAGCTTCTGGGTGGTGAAGGTGACCGCGCCCAGCGCAACCACCTGCAGGCTCGATGGTTGGCGAGCCAGTGCGCGCAATGGCTGACACAAAAGGCCGAGGTGCGCCGCGCCTTTGGCCGAATTCCTCAAGGGGCCGCCGTGCTGACAGGGGCCGGCAATGAACCTGCCCAAGTGGTCCTGGGCTCGTTTGCACTCAGCTCTGAAGGCCTGGGCTTGGCCCCAGGCAACCCCTTGAACCTGATCCAGGCCTCCGAATCGCCGGAGGAGGCTCGCACGCTGGCGCGCTGGTTCGACCAGCAATGGAACGCGCTGCGGCACCAGCCTGACGGGGCGCTGAGCCTGGTCGACGCCCTCAACGGCATGGCGGTGCACCGTGCGCCCTTCGAGGTGTATGCGCTGATCCTGCATCACCTGCTCGGCAATCGCGACGAGGCGCTGGATGAGGACCGCATCGTCAAGCCGGCCACCGGCATCCGCCACACCGTTATCTGGAAGAAGCTCTTCAGGTTCCAGCGCGACGGCGTCGTGGGCGCCATTGACAAGCTGGCCCGCTTCGGCGGCTGCATCATTGCCGACTCAGTGGGGCTGGGTAAGACCTTCGAGGCGCTGGCCATCATCAAGTACCACGAGCTGCGGAATGACCGGGTTCTGGTGTTGGCGCCCAAGCGTCTGCGCGACAACTGGGCGCTCTACAAGGCCAACGACCGCCGCAACATCTTGGCCGCCGACCGGCTCAATTACGACGTCCTGAACCACACCGACCTGTCGCGCGATGGGGGACAGTCCGGCGACATCGACCTGGCGCACGTGAACTGGGGCAACTACGACCTTGTCGTCATCGACGAGTCGCACAACTTCCGCAACAAGAAGTCGCCCAAGCAAGGTTCCGAGACTCGCTACCACCGGCTGATGCGCAAGATCATCCGCGAGGGGGTCAAGACCCGGGTGCTGATGCTCTCGGCCACACCAGTCAACAACCGCCTGTCCGACCTGCGCAACCAGATCGCTTTCGCCACCGAGGGTGACGACACCGCCCTGCAGGATCACGGCATTGCCAGCATCGAGCAGACGACCCGCAAGGCCCAGATTCAGTTTAATCGCTGGTTGGAATTGCCCGAGGAAGAGCGTGTTCCCGGCCGCCTGGTCGAGATGCTGGGCTTCGACTACTTCACCCTGCTGGACCATCTGACTATTGCGCGGTCTCGCCGGCACATCGAACGCTACTACGGCACTGAGGAGACGGGTCGCTTCCCGGAGCGTCGCGCACCCATCAACATCAAAGCTGACGTCGACACCGCAGGTCAGTTTCGGGCCATACGCGACATCAACCTCGAGATTCGGCGGCTCAACCTGGCCTCCTATGCGCCGATGCGCTACGTCCTGCCCCACAAGGCGGAAGCCTACGATGCCAAGTACAGCACCGAAATCCGCGGCGGCGAGAGCATCTTCCGGCAGGCTGACCGTGAAGAGAGCTTGATCCACCTGCTGCGCGTCAACGTGCTGAAGCGCATGGAGAGCGCGGTCTCTTCGTTCGCGCTGACCATTCAGCGACAGCTCAAGGATGTGGAGAGCACGTTGGCCCGCATCGACGGGCATGCGGCAGAGACCGATGAGGTTGAAGAGTTGGACATCGCCGATGTCGACATAGACGACCCGGTCTTCGAGCAATTGCTGGTCGGCCGCAAGGTTAAGGTGCTGCTCAGCGATGTGGACCTGCACCGCTGGAAGCAGGACCTCCTCGAGGACCGCAACCGGCTGGACAACCTGCTCCAAGCTGCCCAGCAGGTGGACGCGGCCCGTGACGCCAAGCTGGCCAAGCTGCGCGAAGTGATTGAGCACAAATGCCGCGTACCCATCAATGTGGTGGGGGGCAAAGCGAACCGCAAGATCATTGTCTTCACCGCGTTCTCCGACACGGCGCAGTACCTCTACGCCCAGCTGGCGCCGTGGGCGAAAGACAAGCTGGGGCTTGAGTCCGGACTGATAACCGGCTCAGCGGGCATCCAATCCACACTGCTAGGCCTGCGCAAGAGCATGAGCAGCATCCTTTCCGCCTTCGCCCCGCGCTCCAAGGAGCGCCCGGTCGAACTGGCCGATGAGGGAGAAATCGACGTGCTGATCGCTACTGACTGCATCAGCGAAGGCCAGAACCTGCAGGACTGCGACTGGCTCATCAACTACGACATCCACTGGAACCCGGTGCGCATCATCCAGCGCTTCGGTCGCGTGGACCGCATCGGCTCGCCCAACCAAAGCGTCCAGCTCGTCAACTTCTGGCCCAACATGGAGCTGGAAGAGTACATCGGCCTGGAGCAGCGCGTCAGCGGCCGCATGGTGCTGCTGGACGTGTCGGCTACCGGCGAAGAGAACCTGATCGAGCAGCAGTCAGGCAATCCGATGAACGACCTTGAGTACCGGCGCAAGCAGTTGCTGAAGCTGCAGGACACGGTCATCGACATCGAAGACCTCTCCAGCGGCGTCTCCATCACCGACCTCACGCTGACCGACTTCCGCATCGACCTGGCCGAGTTCCTGAAGGAGCGCCCCGGCGTGCTGGAAGAGGCGCCGCTCGGCACCTATGCCGTCACGTCCACCATCGACGCCGACATCCCGCCCGGCATCGTCTTCTGCCTGCGGGCCGAGGGTGCGGCTGCTGCCAAGGGCGCGGCATCGGACTACCCGCTGGCGCCGACCTACCTCGTGCACGTGGGCGACGATGGTGCCGTCCTGCTGCCTTACCCGCAGGCCAAGCGCGTCATGGATCGGCTCAAGCGCGTGGCGCTCGGCCGTGAGCTGCCGGACGAGGGGGCGTGTGCCCGTTTCGACCGGCAGACCCGCCAAGGCGAGGACATGCGCCATGCGCAGAAGCTGTTGGCGGCGGCCATTGCCTCGGTCGTTGGCAAGGCTGAAGAGCGTGCTGTAGCCAGCTTGTTCGCGCCGGGCGGCACGCATGCCATGAAGGGCGAGTTCGCGGGGGCCAACGACTTCGAGGTGCTGGCATTCATGGTCATCCTGCCTGGCAGCATGCAGCCCCAGGGAGGCGCCTCGTGAGCGACGCCGTGCGCGCTCTGCGCGATGCGCTCGTGGCGTCCCTGGCCTTGCCGCCGAGCTGCAGGGTGGACCAGCGCGTGCCCAAGAAGATGCTGGCAGAGCACGGTGGTGCCACTGCGGCCGACCGCCGCCTGCTCACCGATGGCATCGAAGAGGCGCACTGGCTGGCCGCCATCAAGCCTGGTACGACTGCCATTCCGACTTGGCGGGATGAGGCTCGGGAGTACCTGGAGCTCGCCGTGCTGAGCATGGCGGTGCGGCCCACTCACGCCCAACCGACTCAGTTGCAGCGCCTAGCAGAGCTCGTTCACCGGGCCGTGCCCTACCCGGTGGTGCTGATCGTCAGCACGCCGGATACGGTGGCGATAAGCCTCTCGCACAAGCGCACGGCTCAGAACGAGGCTGGGCGAGTGGTCTTGGACGGCGATGTCGTGAGCTTCCAGTTCAGCGATGAGGTGCCGGACGGGCTCCTAGATGCCTTGGCGCTTGGGCAGCAGCCTCAGCAAGAACTGAAGGCGCTCTACCAAGGCTGGATGGACACCCTGTTGGCCGCCCAGGTGGCGCGAGTGACAGGGCACTTCAGTACGGACCCCACTCCCGACCAGGCCGCCATGCGGCGGATCGCCTTGATTGAGCATCAGCGACTGGAGGCGGAGGCCGCCCGCTTGCGGGCCCTGGCTGGCAAAGAAAGCCAAATCGCCAAGCGCGTGGACCAAAACCTGGCCTTGCAGCGGCTGCAGGCCGAGCTGGCTGCGGTGCGTGCCCGGCTCCAATGACACAACAAGAACAGACACATTCATGACGAACTCGAACATGCAGAAGATTGCCGCCGGCGCGCCCGAGGCCCAGTCCGCCGACCTGGTGGCCGGCAACATCGCCCAGCTCAAGGCCTTGTTCCCCGAGCTTATTACCGAAGGCCCCAACGGCAGCGCCATCAACCTGGACGTCCTCAAGGCCCTGGTGGGCAACGCCACGGTCACCGATGCCGAAGAGAAGTACGGCCTGAACTGGCACGGCAAGCGCCGGGCGCGGCAACTGGCCCTGACGCCCAGCAGCGGCACGCTGCGCCCCTGCCCCGAGGAAAGCGTGGACTGGGACAGCACCCAGAACCTCATGATCGAGGGCGATAACCTGGAAGTGCTGAAGCTGCTGCAGAAGAGCTATGCCGGCAAGGTCAAGCTCATCTACATCGACCCGCCGTACAACACGGGCAAGGACTTCGTGTACCCGGACAGTTTCCAAGACAGCATCCAGAACTACCTAGAGCAGACCGGACAGACGGAGAGTGGCGTGAAGGTGTCTACCAACACCGAGGCTAGTGGCCGCTTCCACACCGACTGGCTCAACATGATGTACCCGCGCTTGAGGCTCGCTCGCAATCTGTTGCGGCCTGATGGCGTGCTTTTCGTCAGCATTGACGACCAAGAGGTTGCGCATCTCCGCGCAGTCTGTGACGAGGTATTTGGCCCTGAGAATCTGGTCGCCGAGATGGTTTGGGAAGGGGCAAACAAGAACGACGCGAAGCAGATTGGCGTATGCCACGAGTACGTCCTGGTCTACGCAAGGAACCGAGAGGCGGTGCCCCGCGAGTGGGGATTGAAGAAGGAGGGGGTCGACCCGGTCCTCAAGGAAGCGAAGCGCCTACGTGCAGTTCATGGTGATGACTTCGATGCGGCCTCTGAGGCCCTCGCCGGTTGGTATCGAGCCATGAAGTCAAGCGATTCGTTCGCACATAGGCGCTATCGGTTTATTGATGCCAGAGGGGTCTACAAGGAAGAGAACCCAACTGCGCCCGGAGGGCGGAAGTTTCAGCTGCTTGATCCGCGAAACGGCAACGAGATTCGACTCCGGGACAACCGGGGTTGGGCCTTCGATCAGCTTGAGTTCAACAAGCTTGTTGCGGAAGACCGCATTAGGTTCGTTACCGAATCAAGCATCATGTTAAAGCTCTACCTGCATGAAACCGATTCGATGACGCCACCGAGCGTCTTCTATCAGCCCGCTCGGTCGGCATCCGAGCGACTTGCCAAGCTGATGGGTAAGGAAGTCTTCGACTTTCCGAAGGATGAACTTGTGCTGCAGAAATTCGTCGAGATGGCTACTTCCTCAGACGATTCCGATTGCTATGTCGTCGACTTCTTTGCGGGGTCGGGCACCACAGGTCACGCTGTGATGGCTCAAAACGCGCGCGATGGCTCGAAGCGTAAGTACATTCTGGTCCAGTTGCCCGAACGGATCGACCCAGCGAATAAAGAGCAAGCGAGTGCAGTAGCGTATTGCGATGGACTTGGGCGCTCGCGCACCATCGCTGAACTCACCAAAGAACGGCTTCGTCGTGCTGGCGAAAGGGTGAAGGCCGAGAGCCCCGCTTGGATTGGAGATGTGGGTTTCCGTGTCTTCAAGCTCGAGACATCGAACGTGCAGGTTTGGAATCCAAGGCCCGCAGACTTGGGGCAGGCTCTACTTGAACATCAGGATCACTTGTTGGCTGGGCGCACAGAGCAGGACCTGCTCTACGAACTGTTGCTCAAGCTCGGCCTCGACCTCTGCATCCCCATGCAGCAGCAAGTGATCGCCGGCAAATCCGTCCACGCGGTTGGTGCAGGCGTGCTGTTGGCTTGCCTGGCCGAGAGCATCGCCGCAGCCGAGGTGGAGCAACTGGCCGAATGCATCGTTCAGTGGCGCCAGCAACTCGCGCCGGCCGGCGACACCACCTGCGTATTCCGCGATAGCGCTTTCGTGGACGACGTGGCGAAGACCAACATGGCGGCCATCCTGCAGCAGCACGGCATTCAGAACGTGCGGAGCCTCTGACCATGGCCGTACCTGACCGCCCGAAGCTGTACCACATCTGTCATGTGGACCGGTTGCCGTCCATCATTGCCAGCGGCGGTCTGCTGTCCGACGCGGCCGTGGTTCAGGCTGCTGCTCCGGGGACGGTCATCGGCATGAACCACATCAAGCAGCGCCGGATGACGGAGCTGCAGCTGACGAGCCACCCAGGCTTGTATGTGGGGCAATGCGTGCCTTTCTACTTCTGCCCGCGCTCGGTCATGCTCTACCTTATTTACAGGCAGAACGCGGACCTGGCCTACAAGGGTGGACAAGGGCCAATCGTGCACCTGGAAGCCGATCTGCACGCGACTGTGGCCTGGGCCAATGCTCAGGGGCTGCGATGGGCGTTCACGCTCTCAAACGCTGGGGCGCGCTACTTTGAAGACCGCGCCGACCTTGGCCGGTTGGATGAAGTGGACTGGGACGCCGTCGGTGCTCGCAACTGGAGTGGCCAGAAGGAAGGCAAGCAGGCGGAGTTCCTGCTGGAGCGGGGCTTCCCCTGGCAATTGATTGAACGCATTGGGGTGCTGTCGCACCCCATTGCTAACCAGGTTGCGCATGCGCTGCCCGTCGGAGGCCATCGGCCCACGGTGGAGTTCATGCCTGCCTGGTACTACTGAATCGGAGACTGACCATGATCGAACTCACCAGTGGTGACATCCTGAAGGACGACTCGGATGCTATCGTGAACACGGTGAACTGTGTCGGCATCATGGGCCGCGGCATTGCGCTGCAGTTCAAGAACGCCTGGCCCGAGAACTTCAAGGCCTACAAGGCGGCCTGCGACCGCGAGGAGGTACAGCCGGGGCGCATGTTCATCTACGACACGGAGCAGCTGGCTGCGCCGCGCTACATCGTCAACTTCCCGACCAAGCGCCACTGGAAGGGCAAAAGCCGCATGCAGGACATCGACGCCGGCCTGGAGGCGCTGGTGCGCGACGTTGCGCGCCTGGGCATCCGCTCGATAGCCATCCCGCCGCTGGGCAGTGGACTGGGCGGGCTGGAGTGGGACGAGGTGCGTCCGCGCATCGAGGCCGCCATGCAGGCGCTGCCCGATGTGCGTGTCCGCCTTTACGAGCCCAAGGGCGCCCCGCAGGCGGACAAGATTCAGCACAGCCGCGAGGTGCCCCGCATGACGGCCGGCCGGGCGGCGCTCGTCGAGCTGATGAACCGCTATGTGCAAGGTCTGCTGGACCCGGCCATTTCGCTGCTGGAAGTGCACAAGCTGATGTACTTCATGCAGGAGGCGGGCGAGCCGCTGCGCCTCAGCTATGTGAGGGCGCCGTATGGCCCGTATGCGGAGAACCTTCGGCATGTGCTGCAGAAGATCGAGGGGCACATGGTGGCGGGGTACGCCGATGGTGGCGACGACCCCACCAAACCATTGACCGTGGTGCCCGGAGCCATTGAGGAGGCCGGGGCTTTCTTGGGTGAGCATGTGGATACCCGCGCGCGTTTCGACCGCGTTGGTCATCTGGTTGAGGGCTTCGAGACGCCGTTCGGGCTGGAGCTTCTGGCGACGGTGCACTGGGTGGCTGCCCACACGGGCGCAGGTGCGGGCGTTGAAGACGTTGTCCGTGAGACGCATGCCTGGAATGACCGGAAGAAGCGGTTCACCCCGCGACAGATCGGTATTGCTTTGAACGTGCTCGATGCCAAGGGATGGCTGCCTGCCGCAGAACAGGTGGGTGCATGAAGCTGCATTTCGAGCCCGACCTGGATTACCAGAAGCAGGCCATCGAATCGGTCTGTGATTTGTTTCGAGGCCAGGAGGTTTGCCGGACGGAGTTCACCGTCACGATGCGCCTGCCTGAGCAACAGCTCACCTTGGGTGTAGCGGAAACCGATCTGGGCGTGGGCAACCGCCTGACCCTGCTCGATGACCAATTGCTGAAGAATCTGCAGGACGTCCAAATGCGCAACGGGCTGGCGCCAGCCGGCACGCTGGCCTCTGGCGATTTCACTGTGGAGATGGAGACCGGTACCGGTAAGACCTACGTCTACCTGCGCACGATCTTCGAGTTGAACAAGCGATACGGCTTCACCAAGTTCGTCATCGTCGTGCCATCGGTGGCCATCAAGGAAGGCGTCTACAAATCGCTGCAGATCACCGAGGAGCACTTCAAGGCCCTGTACGCCGGCGTGCCAGTGGACTTCTTCCTGTACGACTCGGCCAAGCTTGGGCAGGTGCGCAACTTCGCCACCAGCTCGGCCATCCAGGTGATGGTGGTCACCGTGGGAGCCATCAACAAGAAGGACGTCAACAACCTCTACAAGGACAGCGAGAAGACCGGCGGCGAAAAACCCATCGACCTGATCCGGGCGACGCACCCCATCGTCATCATCGACGAGCCTCAGACGGTGAGCGGTGATCTGAGCGGGGCTGGCAAGGCTGCGCTGGACGCCATGAATCCGCTGTGTACCGTGGGCTACTCAGCCACCCCGGTGGACAAGCGCCATATGGTCTTCCGTCTTGACGCTGTGGACGCCTACGAGCGCAAGCTGGTCAAGCAGATCGAGGTGGCGGCGGCCACCGTGGAGGACGCCTTCAACAGGCCCTATGTGCGACTGGTGGGCGTCACCAACAAGCGCGGTCGAATCACCGCGCAGCTAGAGCTGCATGTCAAAGGGGCAGCGGGGCCGAAGCTGTCGGTGGAGTCAGTCAGCGACAACGATGACTTGCAGCAGGTCACTGAGCGTGCGATCTACGCTGATTTCCGCGTGGGCGAAATCAACACCGCCAAGGGCTCCGAGTTCGTCGAGCTGCGCTACCCCGGCGGTGAGTTGGCCCTGGCCATCGGCCAGGCGCACGGCGGCGTGGATGAGTTGGCCGTGCAGCGCGAGATGATCCGGCGCACGATCCGAGAGCACTTGGAGAAGGAGAAACTGCTGGGCCCGAAGGGCATCAAGGTGCTGTCGCTGTTCTTCATCGAATCGGTGGATCGCTACCGGAAGCTCGATGAGCAGGGCCAGCCGGTGAAGGGCGACTACGCACGCATCTTCGAGGAGGAGTACCGCCGCGCGGCCAAGCTCCCCAGCTACCAAAGCCTGTTTGCCGAGGTGGACCTTGCCACTGCAGCCGAGGATGTCCACAACGGCTACTTCTCCATCGACAAGAAGGGTGGCTGGACGGAGACCGCGGACAACAATGCGGCCGGTCGCGAGAACGCCGAGCGGGCCTACAACCTCATCATGAAGGAGAAGGAACGGCTGCTGGACTTCGCAACGCCGCTGAAGTTCATCTTCAGCCACTCGGCCCTCAAGGAAGGCTGGGACAACCCCAACGTCTTCCAGATTTGCGCGCTGCGCCAGATGGGCTCCGAGCGCGAGCGCCGCCAGACCATCGGCCGCGGCCTGCGACTGTGCGTGAATCAGGCCGGGGAGCGGGTGCGGGGCTTCGACGTCAACCGGCTCACCGTGATCGCAACCGAGTCCTACGAAGACTTCGCTGAGAATCTGCAGAAGGAAATTGAGGCCGACACCGGCATCCGCTTCGGCATCGTCGAGCCACACCAGTTCGCCAGCATCCCGGTGGCGGGAGCCGACGGGCAGGTGACGGCCCTGGGGGTGGAGCAGTCCAAGCAGCTCTGGGAGCATCTCAAGGCTGCCGGGCACATCGACGCCAAGGGCAAGGTGCAGGATTCGCTCAAGCAGGCCTTGAAGGACGGTACGCTTGTGCTGCCCGATGCCTTCATCGCGCAGCGCGTCCAGGTGCTGGAACTGCTGCGCAAGGTGAGCGGTCGCCTGGAGTTGAAGAACGCGGATGAGCGGAAGTCAGTGCCGCTGCGCGAGGGACCGGATGGCAAGGCAATCACACTGGGCGAGGAGTTCAAGGCCCTGTGGGATCGCATCAAGCACAAGACGACCTACCGGGTGCAGTTCGACAATGCCAAGCTGCTGCAGGACTGCACCAAGTCTCTGCGCGACGCGCCGCCTGTCCCAAAGGCCCGCCTGCAATGGCGCAAGGCCGACATCGCCATTGGCAAGGCGGGTGTGCAGACCAACGAGCAAAAGAACGGCGCTTATACCGTGGGGCTGGACGAGGCGGACATTGAGCTGCCGGACCTGCTAACCGATCTGCAGGATCGCACCCAGCTGACGCGCCGTAGCTTGGTCGCCATCCTGACCGAGTCGGGACGCTTGGATGACTTCCGCCGCAATCCGCAGCAGTTCATCGAGCAGACGGCCGAGCAGATCAACCGCTGCAAGCGCCTCGCTCTGGTCGACGGCATCAAATACCAGAAGCTGGGTGACCAGCAGGTATACGCCCAGGAGCTGTTCGAGCAGCAGGAGCTGACCGGCTACCTGAAGAGCATGCTGCAAGACACGGCCAAGTCCATCCACGAGCATGTGGTCTACGACTCCGCCACCGAGCGCGACTTCGCCCAGGCGCTGGAGTTCAACCAAGACGTAATGCTGTACGCCAAGCTGCCCAACTGGTTCAAGGTGCCCACCCCGCTAGGCAACTACAACCCAGACTGGGCTGTTCTGCTGCAGAAGGACGGCTTGCAACGCCTGTACTTCGTGGTGGAGACCAAGAGCAGCCTGTTCGCCGACGATCTACGCGACAAGGAGTGGGCCAAGATCGAGTGCGGCCGCGCGCACTTCGCGGCGCTGGCGACCGGCGAGAACCCAGCGCGCTATTTGGTGGCGAGGTCCTTCGATGATGTGCTGCAGACGGTCAACTGACCGTCTGCCCTGGTCTGGTCAATGGGTAAAAGGGCGGCGTCTCGAAGGAGTGAGACGCCGTCAAGCTATTGGCGATCATGTCGATCCGACCCGACTTCGCGCCTGCGATAGCAATGTGCCAGACTTCCAGAGCCGTCAATCGGGAGAGATGCATTACGCGGCACTGCCGCCGATCAGGTCCCCAAGGCGACCGACAGCGGTAAGCGCACGGTGAAGTCATCTTGATTGCCTGAGAGTCGGCAGGCATCGTGTCCGCGATGAATGATGTGGACGCAATAGATGGTGTGGTTAAGCGGGCCACGCGCCGCAAGCACAGCGCGCGGTTCAAGGCTGAGGTCCTTGAGGCATGCCGGCAGCCGGATGCTTCTGCCGCGGCGATCGCGAGGCTGTACAACCTGAATGCGAACGTGGTGCACAGGTGGCGTGCCGATGATCGCAGGGCTGCGTCGCCGAAGGCGACTGACGTTCCAACCTTGCCGATGCCCGACTTCATCGCACTCGATGTGCAGCCCGAAGCCGAGATGCCGGCCCGTGACATCCGCATCGAACTGAAGCGTGGCAGCGCCACCGCAGTGGTGCATTGGCCGGTGGAATCAGCGTCGTCGTGCGCAGCTTGGCTGCGCGAGTGGCTGCGTTGATCTGTCCGCGCCGAAGTAGAACTGAGCCACCGGGGGTGCGCACCGGGTTGTCCTGGCCGATATAGTCGTCAAGGCATTCGGGTCGCAAAGTGACTTGCTCGCGGGACTCGCCTTGGATGAATCGCTTCATGGGGCACCTCGCTCAGAACGGGTGCAACGATTCTAATTTTGGAAGAGCGGGGCTGGAAGTCTTTTCACACAGCCTCGGCCATTAGCGGACGTTCAACGTCTAAATTAAGCCGAGCCACGAAGCGGCGTAGGCTTGAATAAATTTTTGGACTGATCGTCATTGCTCCATGTCGAATTGCATAGGCGCGGTGAACTCAGTGACGACAAATGGAATGTACGACTCCTCGGCATTGTTCTCGACATCTTCTGCAGGCAGCGCGATGACGCCAAAATCAAATTCAGACTCCGATGGATCTAGCGATACATGATAAGGCTGGCGAGATAGCGCATGTCGCGTAAACCCGGCCAACTCTTTTGACTGAAAGGAAAGAAGTTGGTCTAGTTGGGCTTGGTTAAAATCAAGGGACATTGCCATTTCTACATCGCCGGGAACTGCCGTTATGGTTGTGTACTTGTCATCTTCAACCCGCGCGATGAAGCAACTCTTACAAAAAGGTGCAATAAAGCGCGTACCGCTATGCGCTCCACTTCTGCGCAGGTAGATGCCAAAATCAGGAGCATAATTGACTAATTCCGGGTTGCCTTGCACGGAACTGTTCAGTATGCGATAAAGCTTTTCCCAGTATGATTCAATTTCAGAAAGCTTAAAGCGCAAGATTGGATCAAATTTTCTGATCTCGTAAAGAACGAATTCATGCCCGTTGCAGAGCGCATAGAGCTCTGCCCGAATTTCTGGATGGATCGCGTAGCTGTAAGCCTGTTCGACATGTGAGCTTTTGACTATGTCTTCCGAAGGCCCCTTCGCGTCGAGAACCCATAAGGCCTTACCGCCAGACATAAAAACGTAGTCCGGAATTATGGAAATCTTTCGCGGTTGCGAGCCAATTGAGACGTAAGGATGTACGAGTGTTTTGCTGCGAATGACCTTGGCGTCTCCCATAGGGGCATAGCCCAACGCCTTGATCATTGGCACCAGAAGTTCTTCTCTTACAGAGTCTTCCTTGAAATCAGGGTCGCTAAGCGCAGCGAAATTGAAATCCGTGAACATGTCTGTCAACTACCAAATAGAAGGACCCGCAAGTCCGGTTATGCAACTTATCCACAGAACACAGTATGGTGGGCTTTCCCTTTGATACTGCTCGATCTTAAGGCGGCTGGGTCCGGCTAACAAGCCAGGTACAACCGGACCCAGCGGTAGGCTCGGCGACCAACGCAAGCAGACGTGCAGATGTCCGCTTTGGGTCGCATGACGCCATGCGGTCAGTAGCAGTCAGCGGCGGCAGATGAAAGCAGACGCTCAGCGTCAGAGTTGATCGGCAACTTGCCGGTGCGTAACCGGAAGGGTTAGACCGCATTCATGGCGCTACGAACGTCGGCAAGCGCCTGTGGCCTTTCATCCGGATCATCGTCAATCATGTGCAGCACGAGATCGCGCAGCTTGCCTTGTGCGGGACACTCTTTGCGCGACGGTACACCTGCCGATACCTTTCCGGTAGCGAGATACCATAGGACCTTTCCGAGTTGAAAGATGTCTGAACGGTAGTCAACAGGGTGGGCCTTGTTCTTTGCGTACTCAATTAGCTCTGGCGACGAGAAAAAAACCGGGCCGACGAATTCGGTGACACGAGTGAAAGTGTCCATTGGCCTGCTGGAAACGTCCTCACCCCGTCGCTTGGCGATCCCAAAGTCGATCATCATGGGCGCCGTGTTCGCGACGCCTCGCCAAACGAAATTGTCGGGTTTTATGTCGCGGTGAATGAAGCTCTTTAAATGAAGATGTTCCAGCGCTGAGCAGAGGCCGAAAGTGATGCTCTTCATCTGCTGCAACGACAGTGGACCATTCTCTTCAACGTGCTGGCGCAAATTGGCACCTCCCAGTTGCATTGCAATCCAAGGCACATCTCTGTTGGAATTCCCGTCTAACTGAGGAGCAACGCTCATTGATCCAGAATCGTAGCATCGGGAGATATATGGCGATTCCAGCGCACTAAGGACGCGAATCTCGTTTCTGAATCTGTCGACGCGGGCTTGGCTCAACTGCTTTAGAACCTTGACGGCGCATTTTACTCCGGTTGGCGTCCCACTCAGCAATTCTGAAGCAGCGAAAACAACACCATTTCCTCCCATACGAGTTGCCCCGTAGAGCCGAAACGATTTGCCGTTACTCGCAGAGATTTCATCCGGAACGTCGTACTTTCCGAGCGAACGGTTGTTGTCGAACAGTTCTACAAATCGCACTTGGTACCTCCTCGCAGGTTTAATGCGATTTAACGCAATGTTGTATTCCGCAGAACCTGCGGTATGAGCTGGGTGGTGCGAGATTTTCCGAGCAACAAGTTCTCCTGAAAGAGGCGTCTTGCTTGGATCTTTATCCTTCTACTGTTCAAACATCCAGGTTTAAAAAATTCGCGAAGCCCGGCAACCGTTAACTGGGCAAACTGTAGCTGAAAATAGGCTAAGACCGGCACCCAAGAGAAGATCTCGGGCTGCACGATCAAGTCGCATCCTGAATCAATGACCGCGTTGGCGACCTTGGCCCACCGTCGGCTTAGGGCCCAAAGCGGACGTCCGCTAGAGCCATAGCGATGGCCGCTATGCAACGGGTGCGGTTCTTCGCTTTGCCGAGTTTGACGCCCAGAGGCGGTCGTTTAGTCGCTGCAGACTCCGCATCAATGCAGGACTCGCTGTCTAGCCTAGATGATCTGGTTGGCGACCATCCATGCTTCTACCGCCGCGATGCTGACAGGCTCTGGTACACGCGCTGCCGCAAGTATTCGCTTCACCCGCTGAGTGCGTTTTGCTGGGTCTGCGGGAAGGTTCAGCAGCGCAGGACTGCGCGCCCGCGCCACCTTCAGCCTGTCTTTAAGGGAAAGTTCGTTCGACGAAGAAACGCTTAGAGCAGCATCGAATGTACAGATCAGGAGCCTCACCACAGTGGCAAAGAGCACGCAGTCCTTGATGGGTAGAGGAATAGCGACGCCGACGGTGGGAGCGGGCAGTGCAAAGGCATGTCGAAACGGGCACGGGTTCTTGGCCTGCGAGGCCAATAAGTCCGTATGAAGATCAACTAAATTTTGATCCGCTACGCCATCCGAGTGAATGATCGAGTTCCTGCACTCCTTAAAGTACCGGTACGCGGTGAGCTGATCTTCAATCGTTGCCCAACGATTGAGCTTCGTAGTGCTGAGCTTTGGAAAGAACTGCGTCGTCATCAGCGGCGACATAGTTGCGTTTGCGGCATCGACTGCGTTTCGATATCCGGTCCGGTGGCCCTTCTTGTTTTGGCCAGTGGGGAACTGAAGGTTCTTTGCATGCGTCTCGGCTGCGGATGCCGAAAAAACTTGGCTACACACCTTCTCTGTCCAGGCTTCGTACAGAGTGCATGATTCGAACAGAATCCATTTCGCAAACCCATCTTCGTGCTGAGACCATTCACTCTCCAAGCAAGTCCGGCGGAGGTCAATTCCACCCGGCAAAGTGAGGCCGGAGAGGAACTTTGACTTCACCTCATCAATATGAAGCTGAGGGAACTGCGAATGGAACCCACGCACCTGCCACCACAACTCCCGCAACCCAGCGTAGCTCGCCCAAACAAAACCAAAAGTGTCCCCAAGTCTCCTGTCCACGCTGTGGGTAGCTTCGAAGAAAAACGGTGGATTGGAGGCTGGCATCTTTTATGGCTCCTAGCTTTGAAGTGAGCAGACGTCGCAGGATGTGCGCCACGATTGCCGCCGAGAACCGGCGCGGAGGCGTCGCGTTCGTGATAAAGATACCGATCCCCGCTATCGTCGCCCGCTCTCTTAGTCCCAGGCGCACGCTCCACGGCTTGACCGTGACGTCGCGGCCCATGAGCCAAAGTGATTGCGCCTCATTGGGCCCCTCCATCAAGGGGAAAGTGCAGCCACAGATGGCGAAGCAAGATCTGGCCTGGCGCTTCGCCATTGCGTAGGGCAAAGGTGCGAGCGTGCCGCGACAGCGCAATCGCTGAAACGCCCCCCTCGCCGCTGACAGGTTCATCAGGTGCATACGGCGCAGCAGGGCCAAGTTCGGTACTCCAAGTTGCTGCCAATGAGCTGCACGGATCGGCTGCCTCAGCGCTGACGACATAGGCCAGCATGCCAGCGTGCGGCATGGCCCAGGCATAGATGCCTTCCTGAAAACGGCGGACGCCGTTCTTAACGTAGTCATCCAACGTACGACCGCGTCCGAGAATTTTGCACTCAAAGAACAAGGCGTTGTGATTGCTCGCCGGGCGCGAGGACAGGCGAGGAAAGGTGAGATCGGGTCGCTTCTCCAGGAGCTTGCCTGTGTGGTCGTCGAGCTCTTGTCCTCGAATCGGGCACAGGTAGGTGGCGGGACTAAAGCCAGCAACCTGCCCGGTGTTCAGCAACTGGCACAAGGCATCTTGAAGCATCGCCGTGATCTGCGGCTCCGTTCCACTGGTGAGCACCGCCTGACAGTGGGGATCCCTCGCGATCTGCGACCAGGCTCGGGTGATCGCACGCTCGACGGTCTGTATCTGCTTCCTCGACCAGGCACTGAACGGAGGCGGGGGGCCTTGTGGCGCAGTGCCGAGATTGAGAAACATTGGGCGGCGAGCTCAGTGCAGGAACGGTCGAGTCATGAGACCGTCATCGACCAGGTCAAGCGCGAGCAGGCGGGCCTGGCTGCGCGTCCAATACCTTGCGTGCCGAATGCGGCCAATCAACCAGTCCTGATCTCCCAGTTGCAGTCGAATCTCCGAAGCTTGCAACGGCTCGCTAACAAGTTTCAACAGTCGCTGGACGAGGGCCGGGTCGGGTGAGCGTTGGAGGTCAACTCCCATACGAAGGAATTGCCACGGTCCATCGTCGTTGCCGACGGCATGCGGCGAGACGCTCAAAGAGAGTTCATCGAGTTCGGCGAGTGTCGATGCGAGAACCTGCGCGAAGGCTTTTACGGCGTCGCCATTGCGCGGCACTTCCCCGAGCCCAGCGGCAAGCGTCTTCGAATATGGAGCTTCATGAGCGACGACATCTTCAATCAGTTGCTGGTCGAAGGACGAGAGTCCGTAGACCTCTGCCGTGAGTCGGTTCACCTGCGGCCACGGCGCACCTCCTGCACGAATGCGTTCGGCCACGTCAGAGATCTTTGTCGCCACGTCACCAGCCAGGGCCGTGATCGGCGGGACGGGGAAATCCTCGATGTCGGCCATGTTGAACGTCTCACGTTCGACGCCGAACTGGGAACTCGTCATCAACGTCCAGTACAGGAAGAGATCCGCATATGAGACAACGAACATGAAATCGGCCACCACCTTTGGGCAGCGTGACACCGGGACGCCATAGAACGAACGGCTGTACGCGACGTCTCCGTCCGTGAAGACCGCGCCGCGCTGAGCCATCGCGAGCTTGGGCGCCTGCCTGAAGAGCACGTGAGGTCCGCGGTAGATGACCGGATCGCGAGGCCATTGCAGTTTCAACGCGGGGAACCGCTGCTCGATCTTCTCGAGACCGGCTACTTCAACCGCGTATTCGGGTTTGTCATCTCCTTTGAGGATGGGTAGTCCTCGCAGGGCTTCAGCATCCTGCAACTTCTGCGTGCCGGAAATGAAGCCTTGGTGCAGGGTCACCTCCAACTGCTCGAAGTAGTCGCGCAAGGAGATGTGCGGCGCAAGTGCGAGCCGGCCGACCAGGTCCAGATCCAGCGCCGTACCTCGGGCAAGCGTCTTGAACACATGTCGTTCGCGCGCAGCCAGCGTAAGCGGCACGGCCATCGCCGAGCGCGGATCCAAGCGGAACTCACCGTCCTGGCCGAGTGCAGGCTCCAGACGAGGCGAGAGGTAGTAGAAAGAGTCGTCAGGCTTGGGCAGCTCGTTCAAGGCCACGACCGCACAGAAGGGTTGGCTGTTGGAAGGCCAAATGCGGCGCTCCTTGCGGAGGAACATCCCATTCAAGACGCCGGTCACGCGCGCGAGCGAGAACCACCGGGCACGCACCTCAGTGGCTTCGTCGCTGAAGAGAAAGCGTGCGTGAACGACCATGCCGATGACGCCGCCTGCCCGGCACCATTGCAGTGAGCGCCACATGAAGGCCACGTCAGGCCATTGGTGAGGCACCGGGCTTTTGCCCGTCGGTGAATCCAAGCCCCCCACACTTGCGGGCCTCGGAGGCGCAATCGACTCCAACTGCTTCCTGAACTTCGCGTCAAGGCTGTTCCACGGGGGGTTGGCCAGCACGATGTCGAAAGGACCCCACGTGCTCAGGCGAGCGCTCAGACTTCCAAGCTTGGCATCGGCCACGTCACCGAGTCGGTCGGCCTCGACGCAGTGAAGTGTCGAATCGAAGAGACGCTCGAACTTCAAGTCAGACAATGGCTGCGGCTGCGGATCCAGCTCCAATGCCGCCAGATAGAGACTGAGCGCCGCCACCTTGACTGAAGTCGGGTTGATGTCAAGGCCGCAAAGCTGCTCGGTCAGGATCTTCCGGATTGCGGCTCGCTGTGGACGTCGTCCGGTGTGTTGCCATCGCTCCGCGACGAGACGGCGGAACGCCAAAACGAGGAACACACCCGCCCCCGCTGCCGGATCCAGAACCCGTGCAAGATGACGCTTGGGCGCAGGGGTGGCCGCGAAGACGCCATCGACCAACAGCTCCGCGATGTCGCGCGGCGTGTAGTGGATGCTCGTTGCATGTGCGTGCTCGGGCATGAAGCGATGCGCGAAATGCTCGTAGACCTGGCTGAGGACATCCACTGGGATGTGCTCGAAGCGCAGACCGTCCCAGTCCAGCGAGAGTTGCCCATCGGTCGACCGCGCCATGATGTTGCTCAACGTGGAGCAGACGTTGTTGCTCGCGCGCCCGAGCCCGCCAAGGTAGCCGCGGTAATCCTTGGTTCCGAGGTCCAACAAGTCGCCGTTGAACGTCTGATCGAGCCACTCGAAAGTGCCCACGAGGGCATCGACGGCTCCAAAGAGGTCCTCTGGACGTTGGACTCCTGCGACGATCTTGTCCACCTCGTGTGGCTTGACGATTCCGCGATCCACAAGGAACCGCATGAACAGTGCGCGCCCGATGAGGGACAGCACCTCCCCATCTGAAAGGATCAATCCAGGGACCGCATTCCGCAGACCGTCGGCCGCCTTGGTCAGCAGATCGAAGAGCAAGTCGTCGAGCCAGAGGCGATTGGCCCGCTCCTGCCGCGTCAGTTCGCGCCCACCATTGAGGAGCTTTCGCACGCTCAGGGGATCCTCGCCGTCAATCACCGCATCCACCGCGGGTGCCTGACCGTCGGCATAGAAGCCCACGCGATAAACGGTCATCGTCCCGGGGCGAACAACAGCTAAGTGACCTGCATCCGCACGGCACGCAAGCGACCGCATGAGCTGGACGATGGACGCGTCCGCTCCTCGTGGTGCCGGAACGCTGCTTCGCACCACGTACAAGGCGGCCTTACCCGAGACTTCGACCACACCTTCCAGCGAGGCCAGCCCATCGGGCGTGCGGCCCTGGGACGCGGACAAGAGGTCCATGTACCGCAAATGACGGGCGGACGGACGCTCCCGGAAATCTACGAACGACTCGGCAGGAACGCCAAGACGCTCTACGGTGCTAACTTGCGCGGCGTCCACAGACGGGGTCCCTTACAGGCAGTGGGTTCACGGATACCAGCCCCAGCGCGAGCTCGCGTTGCATGGGCATCTGCAGGCCAACGAACGCGTAAACATCCTTCCAAACGGGCTCGGGATCGATCGAGATCGATACGCTTCCTGCAGGCTCGAGGGCGGCCTCCCAGACTCCTTCGTCTACCTGATTCAAGAAGAATCGCGAGGACGGCGAGTTGAGAGATGAAGGTCGATTCACTTGGTCGTACAACACTACAGAGAACCGCGAGATCGTGGTCACAGGCAAGCCCAGGTCTCGATGCACCAGTGCTATCAAACTGAAGAATGCCAAGTCCGTGATCGCGAACCGTCGTGCGGTGCGCGCTTGTGTGGGCGCTTGGTCGAAGGGCGGGAGCGCGTTCAACCAACGCTGCAAATCCGTCCGAGTTAGGCCCAGCAGGCCCCGAACGTGCATTGCGGTGAACTGAAGGCCAGTCATGCGCACATTCTAAGCAAATCTGTATCAATTTTGAAGCAGCTCTGCACATCTTTATGAAAGTCGTATGGCCGAGGGGGCCGCGCCGGCTTTGGCACAGCGCCTTTGATCGTGACGAGTTGCATCGAGCCACTTGCTTATCCTGGGAATGGTCGATGGTGGCCTGTAACCCTCCGAGCAGATCGAAAGACTGCTCTCGCGCTTGTAGCGATCGGTCTATTCCTTGATCGCCTATGGCAAGGGGACGGCCGCAGCAGCAGTTTCCGGCCGATGCCTGCGAACGTCTGAATCGGTCTTATGGGGACATTGCAATCCACGCACCGAACGTCTGCTTTTGGCGGCGGATTCAACCGGTCGACGCAACACAATAACCACTGCTGAGGCAGAAGGAGTGTTGCAGATGAAGTATCGGACGCGAACCCACGACACGGACGCCCAGAAGGCATTGATGTGGAAGCGCTGGAAGGAAGGCTGGACTCTGCATCAGATCGGCCATCTGTTCGACCGACCTCACACCTCGATCCACACCATCCTGTCGAAGACCGGTGGCATTCGACCGCCGGACCGGCGGCGCAGCGCGAAGGCTCTGACCTTGGCAGAGCGAGAAGAGATCTCTCGTGCTCTGATGGTCGGTGCATCGATGCGCTCGGTGGCCGCTCGACTTCGCAGGGCACCGTCGACCATCAGCCGCGAGATCGGTCGCAACGCAGGGCAAGACGGCTATCGGGCGAGCGTCGCCGACGAGCAGCCTGGAACCGTGCCCTGCGGCCGAAGCGCTGCAAATTGGTCAGGAACCGGGCGCTGGCGGGCGTCGTGGCGGACCTGCTTCGAATGCGGTGGTCGCCGGAGCAGATCGGCGGTTGGCTCAAGCATGCTCATCCGAACGACCCGGGCCTTCATGTGTCACACGAGACCATCTACCGCAGCCTGTTCATTCAAGCGCGTGGCGCGTTGAAGAAGGAACTGCTGGAGCATCTCAGGCGCACGCGCGGCATGCGACGCTCTCGTTCCTACACACAGAAGACGGCGATCCATGGGCAGATTGCTGATGCCGTGTCGATCAGGGAGCGCCCTGCATCTGTCGAAGATCGGGCGGTGCCTGGCCATTGGGAGGGAGACTTGGTCTTCGCGAGTGGCAACAGCCAAATCGCCACGTTGGTCGAGCGGCAAACGCGATACGTGATGCTGGTCAAACTCGAAGGCAAGGGCTCGCAGTCGGTCGTCAACGCGCTGATCAAGAACGCACGCAAGTTGCCGCAGGAGCTCTACAAGTCATTGACTTGGGATCGAGGCACGGAGATGCACGGTCACAAGCGATTCACAATGGCCACCGACATCCAGGTCTACTTCTGTGATCCACAGAGCCCCTGGCAACGCGGCAGCAACGAGAACACCAACGGGCTGCTGCGGCAGTACATGCCGAAGGGCATCGACATCTCCGGCTACTCACAGCTCCAACTCAACGCGATCGCGCGACAATTGAACGAGAGGCCGCGCAAGACACTCGGCTTCCACACACCCGCTGAGATGTTCAGCGAATGTGTTGCGTCGACCGGTTGAATCCGCCGCCGAATTCTGTCGCACAGGCGATCGGCCGGTTCTGGTCGACTGTTGCTTGACATCCGCAGATTGTGGGCGCCGGGGGAGTTTTGGGGGACTGGCCTGTATAAGTCTGTACAAAGGGGGGCACGATCATTGGAGCGGACGGCCCGGATTACTTATAAATCAACAACTTAGCAGTGGCGGGGAAACTACGAACCAAGGGGTCGTGGGTTCAATTCCTGCCAGCCGCACCACTCTTCATGATGGCCTAGAAGGTTTTCCTTCTAGGCCATTTTCTTTTGGCGGGCCGAAGCCCCGCATCGCTTCCCCCCCCTGAAGACTTCAGCGCACCGTCGGCGCCAGCACATAGCTGCCGCGGCCGTTCTGCTTGGCCTGGTACATCGCCTTGTCGGCCGCGGCCAGCAGGTCTTCGGGCGTGGCGCCGCCGTCCGTGAGCACGATGCCGATCGACACGCCCATGGCCATGTCGGCGTGCCGCAACTGCAGCGGCAGTGCCACCGCATCGATGCATTGCTGGGCCAGCGCGAGCACGGCGTGCTCGGCCGGCTCCGCGAAGTTGGCCGCGATCAGCACGAATTCGTCGCCGCCGATGCGGGCCACCGTGTCGTTGTGCCGCACCAGGCTTCGGAGCCGGCGCGCGGTTTCGCGCAGCGCCTTGTCGCCGGCCTCGTGGCCGAAGGTGTCGTTGAGCCGCTTGAAGCCGTCGAGGTCGAGGTAGAGCACGGCCACCAGGTTGGCTTCGCGCTTCGCGCGCGCCAGCATCTGGTGCAGCCGGTCGTCGAGCAGCTTGCGGTTGGGCAGGCCGGTGAGGGTGTCGTGGTGGGCCAGGCGCCTGAGTTCGGCCTGGTGCTCGACCAGCTTGGCGAGCAAGCGGTTGAAGGCGGTCGTGAGATGGCCGATCTCGTCGTTGCGCACCACCCGCAGCGGCGCCAGTTCGATCTCGCCGCGGGTCATCCTGTCGGCCTGGTGGGCGGCACGCATCAGCGGGCGCAGCAGCCAGGCCATGGCCAGGCCGGTGAGCACCAGCACCGTCGCCACGGCCGGCGTGCGCTGTTCGAGGATGAAGCGCTGCATGCGCGCCACCGGCGCCAGCGCTTCGGCGACGGGCAGGCGCGCCACGATGAACCAACCGCTGCTGGGCACGGACGCGATGGCCGAGATCTCCTCGATGCCCTTGGCGTTGATGGTCCGGCCGCTGCCGCGGAAGCCGTTCATGGCTCGGTCGTGCAGCAGGTTCACGCCCACGGGCGGCGTGGGCGTGAGCGACAGGGCGGCATCGGTCGATGCGATGAAGAGCCGCTCGTCCGGGGAGACCACGAGGATGCCGCCGGTCTTGCCCACGCGCCCGGACTGCAGGTGGTCCAGCAGCCCGTCGGTCGACATGTCGGCCGTGCCGCGCAGCACGGCCACCACCTGGCCCGCGCGGTCGCGGATGGGCGTGGCCATGGGCAGGGCCGAATGCCGGTTGGCCGGCACCGACCGGGCCCGCCCGAGCGTGGTCCGGCCCGCGCTCGCGCCTTTGAATTCGGCGTCGTCGATGTTGGTCCGGCCGCTCTCGTCGAGCGGCTCGCCCGCCAGGTCGCTGACTGTCAGGCCCAGCGAGAACACCGGGTTCAGGCTGCCGCGCTCGTCGAGCCATGCGCGCAGCGGCCGGGGCTGCGTCAGCAGTTCCGGCGGCATGCTGGTTGCCAGGCGTTCCAGGAAGGACAGCCGTTCGCGCAGGTAGTTGTCGACGTCGCGCGCCACGTAGTCGGCCAGCGCGGTCTGCTGGACCGCGACCGACTCGGCCAGGTCCTTGCGCAGGAAGCGGCTGAGCTGGATGTAGCTGGCGGCGGTGCCCACGGTGGCCATCAGCAGGCCCATCACGACCAGGCGGGTGATCAGGCTGCTGGTTATCTGTTGGAGTTTCACTCGGGCGGCGCGTCGGGGGAACGGGTGAAGGAGGAGCAGGGGCTGTGCGGCGCCCCCTTCCCGAGGCGTCGCGGGTCAGGTCAGGGGGCGGGTGAAGATACCCCGAAGACGCAAAGATTGCTTGCAGTTTCGGCGCGATCGCGAACGAAGTCCGTCGGCCCGCGACCGGGAGCGCCGGCGAAAGGCGGCACAATCATCGAAACCGCCGCCCGGGGGCGCCCTCCCGGAAGGCGCGGGCCGCTCCGGGCCCGGCGCCACCGCAGCAAGCAAGAAAAGCCCGCAGCGCGCGTTGCGGGCTTTGTCATCTGGAAGCTTCTTCATCGATGAGCAAGGCATTCACCAAGGAATCGGAGTCCGAGGACGACGACGCGGGCGAGACCGGCGGCGTCGCGCCGTTGCCGGCCGGGTCCAAGAATTACATGACGCCCGGCGGCTACGCCCGGTTGCGGGACGAACTGCTGGCGCTGATGGACGTCGAGCGGCCCAAGGTGGTGGAGGCCGTGCACTGGGCGGCCAAGAACGGCGACCGCTCAGAGAACGGCGACTACCTCTACGGCAAGAAGCGCCTGCGCGAGATCGACCGCCGGATCCGTTTCCTGACCAAGCGCCTCGAAGTGGCGGAGGTCACCGAACCCTCGGTGCACCATGGCAGCGACCAGGTCTTCTTCGGCGCCACCGTGCGCTACGCCGACGAGGCCTCGGGCGAGGAGCACCGCGTGACCATCCTGGGCATCGACGAGGCCGACAGCGCGCAGTCGCAGGTGAGCTGGATCTCGCCGATCGCGCGCGCGCTGCTGCGTTCGCGCGAGGGCGACGTGGTCAAGCTGGCCACGCCGGGCGGGATGCGGGAACTGGAGATCCTCAGCGTGAGCTACCCGCCGCCGCCCGCCCCGGGGGGCTGAGCGGGCCGCGCCGGCGCTCAGGTCGCGGGGACCGTGCGCTCGGCGCTCAGCACCGAGGCGCCGCGCCGGACGGTGCGCAGCACCGCCTCGAGATGCATGCGGTCGCGCACCGAGATCACGAAGCGCAGGTCGGTCGAGTCCTGCGGGGTCTCGTCGGCCATCTCGACGTGGGTGATGTCGGCTTCGGCATCGGCCAGCGTGGAGGCCACGCGTGCCAGCACGCCCTTGTCGTTGCGCACGGTGATCAC
>Ga0182008_10000162_pt1 | contig 52863 bp, 47 predicted proteins | sample Sormic07211129_1_FD_120482 | JGI IMG/M metagenome (GOLD analysis project Ga0182008, IMG submission 120482) | Rhizosphere microbial communities from Sorghum bicolor, Mead, Nebraska, USA - 072115-129_1 metaG | ecosystem: Host-associated > Plants > Roots > Rhizosphere | place: USA: Nebraska...
CGATCTGGTGGTGTCGATGAACCGTGCCGCCGAGTCGGCCGTGCCCATGGCCAAGCCCTTGCTGCTCGATGCGGTCAAGTCGATGAGCGTGAGCGATGCGAAAAATATCCTGTCCGGTGGCGACACCTCGGTGACGGACTTTTTCCGCCAGAAGACCTCGGCACCGCTGGCCGCCAAGTTCCTGCCCATCGTGAAATCCGTCACCGACCGTTCCGGCCTGGCCGGCAAATACAACAGCACCATGAGCCAGATCGGCAAGACGGGACTCGTGCCGCAGCAGCAGTCGACGGTGGAAGGCTACGTCACGGACCGTGCGCTTGACGGCCTGTACCTGATGATCGGCGAGGAAGAAAAAGCCATCCGCAGCAATCCGCTTGCCTATGGCAGCAAGATTATCGGTAAAGTGTTTGGCAGTTTGAAATAACTGTTCCAGCGTATCTCAGGAACGCTGGCGGCGTTTGCGCGGCATTGACAGGTGTGGCGTAAGGGAAACAAGTTAAGCATTTGCTACAAGAAAACAATGTTAAAATTCTGCGACATACATTGCTGAGGCATGGTTAAGCAACAATCAACTGCCCGGGAGTGCCCAGTTTTAGTGGCGAACTGATGCGTGGCATTGCAAGATGCCCGTCGGTTGGCCTTTTTTCGTTTTATTCACGTTTCCCCAAGCTCATTGATTTTCTGAATACATTGTCAGGAATTCCAGGTGCAGGATATTTTAGGTAGCCGGATTTGTTAAGCGTACTCAGAAAATCAATTAAATATACCTGGTGTGGCTGCTTGGTGCTTGGCGCGCCGTCGGCGATGGCCGCGACACCGAATCATGGTGGTCAATCCGGCTATATCAATATGCCCAGCGCCGTGGTGGAAACGGACGGCACCTTCAGTGTTGGCTATAGCTACGACAGTCCCTATGGCCAGTTATGGGCCACGGCGAATATCCTGCCTTTCCTGCAAATGACGGGACGTTATGTGTCGATAACGGGCATTCCCGGTTTTACCAACGTGCCCGGCGAATATGGTAGCGGCTATGGCCGCTACAAGGATAAGGTCGTCGACGGTAAATTGCGCCTGTGGACGGAATCGGAGTGGATGCCATCTGTTGCCGTCGGCATGACGGATCTGTTCGGTACCGAGTTGTTCAAGGGGCAATATGTCGTTGCCACCAAGACTTTTGGCGCCAGCAAAAATATCGAAGCGAGCCTTGGCTATGCCCATAAACGCCCGGACGGCGTGTTTGCCGGCGCGCGCTGGACTCCTTCCGCGCTGCCGCGCTGGTCGGTGGTGGCTGAATACGACACCACCAATTATCTGCGCGATTTCCGCGCCAGCGAAACGAATGCGGGCAAGCGCCGCAAGGGCGCTTCCGTGGGGCTGGAATACCGCTGGGGCTGGCTTGCCCTGCAAGCGGCCCGCAGCCGCGACCAGTTCAGCGTGAACGCCTTTGTCAGTATTCCATTTGGCGAACGCGAGTTCATTCCCAAGGTGTACGAACCGCCGTTCTTCGTCGACGACAAGAATCCGCCACCGCTGCCGAGCAAGGAAGAGTGGCACCGCGATCCCGTGTATGGCGCCGACCTGGTCAATGCCTTGGTAAAACAGGACTACAAGAATATTCGTGTCGAGCAAGAGGGCAATGTCCTCAGCCTGAGCCTGACCAATAGCCGTATTTCCAACATGGGCCGCGCCGTTGGCCGTGCCGCGCGCACGGCGGTCGCCTTCACGCCGAAGGGCGTGACGACCCTGCGCATCACGTATACCAAGCTGGACCAGCCGATCGCCACCTACGAATTCTTTGATTTGCCCAAACTGAATGACTATTTGGCAGGCAAGATCGACCGCAAGGCTTTCCTCGACGTCGTGCTGCTGCGCTATCCGGAGAAAAGCGACGTCATCCGGGACGATCAGCAAGGCTGGCTGCAGGAATTCCTCGACAAGCCGGCGCCCGTCGTTGCCGCCGCACCTGCGCCTTCACAAGCAGCTGCGCCCGCGCCGGTACTTGCCGCGGCTCCCTCGCTTGCCACCGCACCGGCGCCCGCCGTTTCCGCAGCTGCTCCCGGCAAGGCCGATGTCCTCAAGGATGATGGCAAACTGGCCGTCGGTGTCGGCGTCGATGGCGACGTGGTGCAGATCAAATCGCTGGACCGGGAGGCGAACCGTTTCAAGATCGCTCCCAAGGTCGGCTTCTTCTTCAACGACCCGAGCGGCGCCTTCCGCTATTCGATTTCGGCGGTCGCCAACTATGACCGCCGCCTGGGCGACGGCTTGTATCTGAATACCGCCGCCAGCCTGCAGTTGCTGGAAACGGTATCGGGCGTCAAGCAGCCATCGAACAGCAACTTGCCGCATGTGCGTACCGATGTGGCGGAATATTTGCGCGGCGGGCGTTTTTCGCTGAGCCGCGTCTTGCTGAACAAATATGACAATCCGGCAGAGCGCGTGTATACCCGCATGTCGGCCGGTCTGTATGAAGACATGTTCCGCGGTGTGGGCGGCCAAGTGCTGTACCTGCCGAAGGATAGCCGCTGGGCGGCCGACGTGGCCGTTGATGCCTTGCAGCAGCGTGGATTCAAGGGCTTGCTCGATTCGCGCGACTACAAAACGGTGACGGCGATCGGCTCCCTGCATTACCGCTTGCCACACGACATTACCGTGACGGCACGCGCCGGCCGCTTCCTGGCCAAGGACATGGGCGTGCGCATGGAATTCAAGCGCCGTTTCCAGTCCGGTATCGAAGTCGGCGCCTGGTACACGCATACGAACGGCAACGACATCACCAGCCCGGGCACGCCATCGAAGCCATACCAGGACCGCGGCATTTTCCTCTCCGTACCGCTGAACAGCATGTTGCCGATGGATACGCAATCGACGGCCGGCTTCGCCATCTCGCCATGGACGCGCGACGTGGGCCAGATGGTGGCTTCGCCTGGCGACCTGTACGACATGTTCGAGCGCCCGCGCGCCGACATGCACAGCTACGATGGCCTGGGCAATTTTTCCGAGCGCCCGGACGAGCAGCACCTGCCTGCCGTCAATCCGCCGGACCGGCCGTTTGTCAGCCCATGGCCCGCCATGCGCGCGCGCCTGGAGCAATCCGCCTCCGCTACGCCTAGCGTCCCTGAATGGCTCAAGGCGACGGCGGTGGTCGGAGGTGTAGTGGTGGCCTCCGCGTTGGCCGACAAACCCGTCGACCGTTTCGTCAAGAAACACGAAGATTCCAAGGTCTACCGCAACTGGGACAAGCTGGGCAAAGCCATGCCCTACGCGGCAGTGGGCGCCGCTGCCGCCGCTTTCGCCTTGGGCGATGACCGCCTGCAAAATACGGGACTCATTTCCCTGCAATCGGTTGCCGCGGCAACGGGCGTGGCGGTGGCGGGTAAATATGCATTTGGCCGCGCCCGCCCGGAGGAAGACCTCGGAGCGTGGAGCCGCGTCGGCAGCGGCACTTCCCGCTCGAATTCCTCATTCCCTTCCGCGCATGCCGCGATCGGCTTTGCCGCCGTGACGCCGTTTGCCAAGGAATACGATGCGCCCTGGCTGTACAGCGTGGCCGCCGTCGGTTCCGCCGGCCGCGTGTTTGGCCGCAAGCATTGGGTCTCCGACACGGTCGCCGGCGGCATCATAGGTTACGCCATGGGCAGCTGGCTGTGGCACGCGCAGCGCGACCAGAGCAAATCGGGCCTGTCGATCAATCCCGGACCGAAAGAAATCAGCGTGACCTGGCAGGGCAAGTATTAAACGCGTATCGCGCCACTTTACTCATACAACATCATTCATCCAGACAAAGACCAGCATGAAAAAGCAACTTCGTACTCCCCCGCCTTTCGTGAAACACGTCATTTTCTCGGCTTTCCTGCTGGGTGCAACTTCTGCCTATGCCGCAGGGCAGGATCTGGACATGGCTGACATGCCGCGCTCGAACCCGTCTCGTTCACAAGCAAGCGAGTCGGGTGCCGGTACCTTGCCTAGTATCCGTAGCGGCCGCAGCGACCCGCGCCAGGCGAAAACGCTGGCTGCCAATAATCTCAGCAAGCAGGCTGCGACCGAGGTCAAGGTCGGCGCTTTCGAAGAGTATGTCGATGGCGTGACGGGTAAGAAACTGAACATCTTCGGCAAGGATCTGTTCAGCGATGTGCCTTCCACCTTTGCGCCGCTCGATGGTGTCCAGGTGAACCAGGAATATGTGATCGGCACGGGCGACGAGTTGCAGGTACGCGGCTGGGGCATGGTTGACATTGACGTCAGTGCCACGGTCGACCGCAGCGGTGCCATTTTCATTCCGCGCGTCGGTTCCATCAAGGTCAGCGGCGTCCAGTACAAGGATTTGCAGGGCTACCTGAAGAAAGCCATTGGCAAGATCTACACCAATTTCGACCTGACGGCGAGTATCGCGCAAACGCGTGCCGTGCAAGTGTACGTGGTTGGCCATGCCGTACGTCCTGGCACCTATACCTTGAATTCCATGAGTACCCTGCTCAATGCCCTGTTTACATCGGGTGGCCCGGACGCTACCGGCAGCATGCGTAATATCCAGCTCAAGCGCGGCAAGGATACCGTCAGTACCTTCGACTTGTATGACATGCTGGTGAAGGGTGACAAGAGCCGCGACGTCACCTTGCGCGATGGCGACGTGATCTATATTCCTGAAGTGGGCCCGCTGGTAGCCCTGACCGGTAACGTGAAGCAGCCGGCCATTTTCGAGTTGAAAGGCAGTGCGACACTGGCCGACGTATTGAGCTGGGCTGGCGGCTTCGATTCTGCCGCGGAGACCAAGCAAATCGTCGTCGAAAAGAGCATCGACAATCAATATAAAACCGTACTGGACCTGGTCGCTGACAAAGGTATCTCCAGCAGCCAGTTGGCGAGCATCTCGGTGAAACCTACGGATATCCTGCGCGTATTCGCACCAGGCGCCGTACCCGTCCAGGCACAAATCCAGAATGAATACGTGCGCGTTGCTGGCGAAGCCAAGCAGAGCGGTATTTTCCTGCTGAAAAAAGGTGAAACTTTGCGTGAGCTGATTGCCCGTGTCGGTGGCGCCAATGAAAACGGCTACCTGTACGCGACCCAGCTGAACCGCGAATCCGTGCGCCGCGCTCAGCAAATCAAATTGAACCAGGTAGCTGATCGCTTTGAGCGCGATCTGGAATCGAATGCGACCCAGCGTATGGCTGCCAGTAACGACAAGGATAATGCGGCGAAGGCCGCAGCCGAAGTCGAGCAGCAGCGCCGCATTGTGCAAAAACTGCGCACCGTTAAGGCCGAGGGCCGCATTGTGCTCGATTTGCCTGGTGTCGACACGCAAGTCAAAAACCTGCCGGATTTGCCGCTGCAGGATGGTGATTCCATTCTGATCCCGCGCCGTCCTGGCACCGTGGATGTGCTTGGCTCCGTCTTCCAGCAAAATGCGTTTGTCTACCGTCCGCAACGTACGGTCAACGATTATGTGCAACAAGCCGGTGGTATCACGTCCAACGCGGACAAGTCCGAAATGTACGTGATTCGTGCCGATGGCACGGCGCAAAGTGGTCAAGGCACGGGCTGGTTTAGCGGCCTCGGCGGCACGGCGTTGAATCCTGGCGATACCGTCGTGGTGCCGGAGAAAATCGAACGCAGTACATTCATGCAGAGTGTGAAGGACTGGACGGCAATCTTTTATCAGTTCGGTCTGGGTGCAGCAGGTTTGAAAGTGTTGAGGGATTAATATCAGGCGGCCGCTCAGGTGTTCTGAATATGACTGTTGTAACACTAAAGATCTTGTAGCGTATCAAACATGATGGGTTAACACTTGAAAGCAAAAGATGTCTGAGGAATTGAAAATTAAAGGGCACCCCTTGTCTGCAAGCGAACGTAATGATGAAATCCATTTATTGGACATCTTGACTGCACTTGCCCGGCAAAAAAAAATATTATTCACGGTGCCATTGATCACGGGGGCTGTTGCTATTGCAGCCGCTTTTCTAATCAAACCGACATTTTCTTCAGTGGCGGTGCTACTTCCGCCGCAACAGCAAAGTTCCGGGGTGGCCGCCATGTTGGGACAACTTGGAGGATTGGCCGGCGCCGCGGGTGGTATTCCAGGCCTCAAAAATCCGAATGACTTATATGTCGCCATGTTGCAGAGCCGAACCATCGCCGACAAACTGATCGCCTATTTTGATTTAAAAAAACGTTTCAAAGTTGAAACACAGGATGAGGCACGTAAAATATTGACCGGGATTGTCACGATAACCAATGAAAAGGCTGGCACCATTTCAGTCTTGATTGATGACGAAGATCCGAAATTTGCTGCGGAGCTCGCCAATGCCTATGTCAGTGAATTATCAAATCTGACGAAGACGATGGCGATAAGCGATGCTGCGAAGCGCCGCCTGTTTTTTGAAAAGCAGCTGATTTCCGTTAAGGATGACTTGGCAAATGCTGAAATTGCATTGCGCCAGACTCAGGAAAAAACGGGAATGCTTGAGCTTGAAGGGCAAGTGAAGGGCATCATTGGCAATGTCGCACAGCTGGAAGGCACCATCGCGGCCAAAGAAGTCCAACTTAATGCGATGCGCAGCTTTGCTACGAATAATAATCCAGACTTGCAGCGTTTGCAGGGGGAAATTCAAGGATACCGTACTCAGCTTGAAAAGTTGAAGACTGGAAAAACAAGTGAGAATGGCGACTTAATGGTGCCGACTGGCAAAATTCCTGAAATTGGTGTTGAATATATTCGCAGCCTGCGCAATGTGAAGTATCAGGAAACTATTTTTGAATTATTGGCAAAACAATATGAGTTGGCAAAGCTTGATGAGGCGAAAGAGTCATCAAATATTCAGGTGCTTGATAATGCTGTGCCAGCGCAAAAGAAATCCAAGCCAAGGAGATTGATTCTAATTTTGTTAGGATTCTTTGGCGGTGGAATGCTGGCGTTGTTCCTCGCCTTGATACGTGACGCATACCAGAAATCTACCAGGGATAAGAAGAGTCAAGATCGTTGGACTCTATTGGCAAATGCTTGGAAGAATAATAATATTTAATTTATATTGATTGGCGAGCTGGCCTTGCGCAGCTTGCTAATTCAACTTGATGAGTAGGGAAGAACGATGAAAGCAGTTATTCTGGCAGGTGGGCTCGGAACGCGTATTAGTGAGGAAACGTCCACAAAACCAAAACCCATGGTTGAAATTGGTGGCAAACCAATTTTGTGGCATATCATGAAATCTTATTCTGCTCATGGTGTGAACGATTTCGTCATATGCTGCGGCTACAAGGGCTACGTTATCAAGGAATATTTTGCCAATTATTTTCTGCATACTTCGGATGTCACTTTCGATATGCAGAATAATAAAATGGAAGTCCACGCACGTAACGCTGAACCCTGGAAAGTAACGTTGGTCGACACCGGTGACGAAACCCTGACTGGCGGACGCTTGAAGCGCGTCAAACAGTACGTGCAAAATGAAGATAGCTTCTGTTTCACCTATGGTGATGGTGTGAGCGATGTCAATATTACAGAATTGATCGAGTTTCATAAGTCGCATGGCAAGCTGGCGACACTGACTGCCACTCAGCCACCGGGCCGTTTTGGCGCCATAAACTTCGATGGCGTCAAAGTGAACAGTTTCCAGGAAAAACCTCAAGGTGACGGGGCCTGGATCAATGGTGGATTTTTTGTACTTTCACCAAAGGCAATCGACTATATCGATGACGATACAACGACTTGGGAAAAGAAGCCGATGGAGCAATTGGCCAAAGATGGCCAATTGAATGCTTTCTTTCATAAGGGTTTCTGGCAACCGATGGATACCCTGCGGGACAAGGTCCATTTGGAAGAGCTGTGGCAGACTGGAAAAGCTCCATGGAAAATGGATGTAAAGTGATTTTTTCTGGCAGTATAACGCTGGATTTTTGTGATTAGAGTAAATTTTGCTTTTAAGAAATATATTCATACTTAGCTTGGTACACGTTGTCAGGCTTGTTCTTCCTCTGCTGCTGATTCCCGTTCTGACAAAAAGAATTGCGGCAGATGACTTCGGTGTGTATATGTACGCTATGTCTTTTTCCGCGTGGCTGGCGATTTTTATCGAGTATGGATTCAATATTTCTTCGACCCGGGAAATCGCCTGTGCCGCGGAGGATGGACAAGTCACTTCGATTGTTGCCGGAACACAGGCTGCAAAATTATTGCTGGTGGTTGCTACAATACCATTATTATTTTTCGCAGCATATCTGATTCCGATTTTTGACGGTCATATTTTTTGGGCCGCGGTCGCCTGGTTGCTGGGAGTGTTAACAGCCTTATCGCCTATTTATTATTTTCAGGGGCGTGAAAAGTTAAAAATTGTTGGGTATGTCGAAGTGCTAAGCGGTGCCATAATGCTTGGCGCCGTGTATGTCATGATACATGGCAGTGAGGATTTTTATCTTCTGGCGTTCATTGTTCTAGCGGCTCGCATGCTTAGCCTTCTGATCCTTAACTGGAGAATGTACAGCGGGAAAAATCTGGGATTGAAAGATCTTTTTAATTTTGCAGATGGTATTGATAAACTGAAAATTGGATTTAATATTTTTATTTTTCAAGCAGCTGTCAGTCTTTATACATCTTTCAATGTGGTTTTTCTTGGATTCTTCTGTTCTCCGGTGCAGGTCGGTATTTATGCTTCCGCGGAGCGACTGATGAGGGCCGGCATCGGTTTCATGGGTCAATTTTCGAACGCGATATTTCCGAGATTGAATGCCTTGAATGCAAAAGATCCTTTGCAAATGAAAAAACTTCGTACGAAGGTACTGATTGGTTTTTCCATACTGGGTGTATGCGGAATGCTGTTGACCTGGTTGATCGCACCGAAAATTGTGCGTTATATGTTTGCAGAGCATGCAGATGACGTCCAAGAGATTGTGGCAATTCTTGCATTGATTGTTCCTGCTATTGCGCTGAGCAATGTGCTTGGTTTTCAGTATTTGCTGGTGGACAGGCGGGAGAAGATTTTCAATATCATCATTTCCTGTGCCGCGCTGATTAATATCATCATGGCTTATTTTTTGATCATACATTATCAGATCAAAGGCATGGCAATATCGTGGGTAACCATAGAATGGGTGATCACCATCGTTATCGGGATGACGGTATTTACCTTGTCGCGCAATAAAAATTTAATTACAACAGGTTGAAATTATGTTCGGTGATATTTATAACGGAAAAAAAGTATTGGTGACCGGACATACCGGTTTCAAAGGTACCTGGCTGACTACTTGGCTGTTGAAGATGGGAGCCAACGTATGCGGTTTTTCCGACTGCATTCCTACACAGCCATCTATTTTTGAAGAAACTGGTTTGGTTGAGAAAATAGAGCATCATTTCGGGGATATCCGGAATCTGGATGCGGTTAAACTTGTAATCGAACAATTCAAGCCTGATTTTATCTTTCACCTGGCGGCACAACCCATAGTTTCCGTTTCTTACACTCATCCAATTGATACCATTACTACCAATGTGATCGGTACCGCCAATATTCTCGAAGCGCTGCGTGTCCTTAATCCGGAATGCGTCGCAGTCATGATCACTTCTGATAAATGCTACGAGAATGTAGAATGGCTTTGGGGGTACAAGGAAACTGACCACTTGGGTGGGCGCGACATTTATAGTGGTTCCAAGGGGGCGGCGGAAGTCATCATTCACTCCTATTATTATTCCTTTTTTAAAAATGCCGATTGTAAGGTGAAGCTAGCGACTGGCCGTGCTGGCAATGTCATCGGTGGTGGCGACTGGGCCAAGGATCGCATTGTCGTCGATTGTATGCGCAATTGGTCTGAAGGCAAGACAGTGGAAATTCGCAGTCCATTAGCCACACGGCCATGGCAACACGTGCTCGAGCCACTGAGCGGTTACCTGACACTGGGCGCGGCTTTGTATGTCAACGGTGGCTTGACCGGCGAATCCTTCAACTTTGGCCCGCGGTCTGAACAAAGCCGTACCGTACTGGAGTTATTAAGCGATTTGAGCAAGCACTGGAACTTCGCCCAGCCGGAAAGTGCCTACAGCGTGACCGGCAACATACCATTCCATGAAGCGGGCTTGCTGAAACTGAACTGCGACAAGGCCCTGTTCGAATTGCGTTGGGAAGCTAACCTTGGATATGACGATTGCGTGCGTCTGGTAAGCGACTGGTACTACCAGTATTACAAAGAGTCGACCGACATGTATGCGCTGACCATGGCGCAGATCGAGGAGTACGAGAGCAAGGCAAGTCAGCGAGGACTGGTATGGACCAAGTGAACGCCGGTGTTGCAGTGTATCTGACGCCGCTTAAGCAGATATTTCACCCTAAGGGTGATGTCTTTCATGCAATGAAAGCATCTGATCCTGGTTTTGCGGGTTTTGGCGAAGCCTATTTCACGACCGTCCATCATGGCGTCATCAAGGGATGGAAACGCCATGCACGCATGCAGATGAATCTGGTTGTCCCAGTCGGTGCCGTATGCTTTTACGTGCATGACGAGGCAATCGGCAAGACCACCCAGTTTGTACTGGGGACAGAAAATTATGCGCGCTTGACTGTGCCCGCGGGTTACTGGATGGCGTTTCAAGGTGTGGGCGCTGAGCTCAATCTCGTGTGCAATCTTGCGAGTATCGAGCACGATCCGGAAGAAGCGTGCAACGCATCACTAGAAACCTACCCGCTGGAAACTATTTAATGAACATTTTGCTAACTGGCGCCACTGGCCTGTTGGGAAGCGCCATCGTCGAAGCTGCGCATCAGCGCGGTTTCGTCTGTGACGCATTGCCACGTCCCTCGCCCTCATTGCAGGGCGTTACCTTGTTTGCGCTGGCAGCCTCGCTGCACGGTTACGATGTCTTGGTACATGCCGCAGCCAATACCAACGTCGAGCAATGTGAAATCGCTCCCGATGATTGCTACCGCGACAATTTTTTGCTGACGGAATTGCTGGCGATAGCGGCTGCCATGGCAAAAGTGAAAATGGTGTTTATCTCCAGCACCGGTATTTATGGCGAGGGGCAGGAAACACCGTATCGTGAATACGATAACGTCCATCCCCAAACCCATCATCACCGTAGTAAATCAATGGCAGAGGAGGTCGTCATCCGTCAGGATGCGCGCAACTTGGTGATACGCACGGGCTGGTTGTTTGGCGGAAAGGCGACCAATCCGAAGAATTTCGTCGCACGCCGTATCGACGAAGCGCATGAGGCTCTGAAAGCCAACGGGTATATCGAGTCGAATGCCGAACAACGGGGCGTGCCTTGCTTCAACCAGGATATTGCGACACGCATCCTGGATCTGGCCGAGCTAAACTGGAGCGGGGTATACAACTGCGTCAATACCGGTAATGCGTCGCGTTTCGAATACGTCAATGCTGTTATTGACCTTGCCGGTTTGCCGCTGGAGGTCCGCCCATCGGGCGCCGCAGCCTTCCAGCGCAAGGCAAAAGTATCGAACAATGAGATGGCCGTCAATTGGAAAATGGATGCGTTGGGGCTACCCGCCATGCCTGAATGGCGGGCAAGCTTGGCGTATTACATCCAGCATATCCTGCTGGCCCAAGGAGCACAGAAATGAGCATTGAAATCATCGACACCGTCATACTTGGTGCTGGCGTCGCCGGCCTGGGAGCGGCCTTGAAAGCACGTGAACTGGGGCGCGAGGCAGTGATTTTCGAGGCGCGCAACGCCGCTGGGGGCTTGCTGGACAACTTCACAATCGATGGCTTCCGTTTCGACCATGCGGTACACCTGAGTTTTGCGACCGAGGAAAAAGTCAGAGATATTTTTGACCGGACGCCATACCATACCCATCCTGCTGAATCGTTCTGTTTTGACCAGGATCGCTGGCTCAAGCATCCGATCCAGAACAATCTGTCGCCCCTGCCGGCGGCCGATAAGGTCGAGTTGATTAAGTCCTTCCTGTCGCGCCCAGAGTGCCAGGTAGAGGACAACTACGAAAGTTGGTTGCGACATCAGTATGGTGACGGCATTGCTCAACGCTATCCGATACGCTACACGCAAAAATACTGGGCGACGCCAGCAAAAGAGTTGTCGACGAGCTGGATCGGCAACCGTATGCGTCGTGCCGAGTTCGATGAGATACTGTATGGCGCATTTTCTGCAGAGACGCCCAATACGTATTACACCAAGGAGATGCGTTACCCCCAAGCTGGTGGTTACAAGGCATTTATTCAGCCGCTGATCGACGCCGCCGAGATTCGTCTTGAGCATCGGGTCGTTAGTGTGGATGCGCATCAGAAGATTGTCACTTTTGCCAATGGAACGCAGGTGGGCTACCGGCAGCTGGTTAGCACCTTGCCCCTGCCTGTCATGGCAAATGTCGTGACGCAAGCACCGCAAGCGGTGCTTGAAGCCGCTTGCCGCCTCAAAGCCACGTCGATCGACCTGATTTCGGTAGCGTTCAACAAATCGCTCATCAAGGATCTGTGGTTCTATATTTATGACGAAGATATCCTGGCAAGCAGGGCATACTCACCCTCGGTAAAGGCGCCAGAAAATGCCCGGGATGGCTGCAGTTCGCTGCAGTTCGAGATATATAGTCGGGGTACTTCTTCGCGCTTTAATGCGCAGCAATTGAAGGACAATACGCTGTACGCCTTGAAGAAGATGGGGATTGCCGACGAGCAAGACATTATTTTCATGGACCATCGTTTCCTTGAATACGGAAATGTTATTTTTGACAAGAATATGGAAGAAGATAGAAAAACCGTACTGGCATGGCTGGAGCAGGGCGGCATTGCGAGTTGTGGTCGGTTTGGTGAATGGGATTACTTGTGGAGTAATCAGTCGTTGTTGAGCGGGTATAAGGCATTGAAATGAAACTGAGTATATGTATTCCGACATACAATCGTTCCAGTTATCTGAAGCGATTTCTGGAAAAATTGTATGCTGAAATAGAAAAATTCTCTCTGCAGGATCAGGTAGAGGTGATTGTTTCAGATAACTCGTCCGCTGACGATACGCCGGATATCGTGCAGAGCTTTATAAAAAAAGGTCTGATTTACAGTAGAAATGAAAATAATATTGGTCCGGATGCAAATTTCCTGAAGCTGTTTGAAATGAGTACGGGCGAATATATCTGGTTGCCTGGCGATGATGACTTGTTTGCGGATGATTTTTTGTCATATATTCTTCAGACGGCGGAAAAGGAGAAGTTTGATTATTTCTACTTGCGGACAGTGGGTGAACCATCTTCGCCCGGCAACAGGAGTTATGTTTCCGTCAGCAATGAGGAATTGTTTGCGCGTACGACAATTTTCACCACGTTCATGACATCGCAGATAATACGTTCGAAACTGGTGAAGCCACATATTAATGAAGCTAGGAAATATCTTGGTGGCTTCATGGCTTATTATTTCATTTTCGCCAAAGCTTTGGAAGCATCGAAAATTTGCCTGATCAGCGATCAAAAAGAGATATTCATGACCGTGGAAAATACCGGTGGCTATAGCTTCTATAAGGTATGGGGCGATGCGGTCTTTATGTCGCTGTATGATACCGGTTTTGTAAATAATAAGAAACTCATTTCAAAATTCAGAATGGACATGTTTGTCATTCTGATCCTGTCAGTTACCTATAATTTTCGTAAAGGCGGCAGCGGTAATAAATTTATTGCCGGAAATGGAGAATTCGATATCCGTAAGTATTTCGGAGCGGGATTGTATCCTCTAGTTTTCGGAATATATGAAAAATCTCCTCTCTTACCTTTGGGTGTGCTGCATTTTTTCATTCGCGGACTTAATAAAGTAAGACGAGTGTTATCACAGGCTGTGTGCTGAGATATTATTTTTCAGGTTGATCAATGTTGAATTTATTGAGTATTTAATGTGAGCAATTTTTTTAATAGAGGCAAAGGGCGAATAATGCAGGCCTTCCGCAGGGAGGGTTTCAATCTGTTTACAGTGATTTCCTGTAGTTTGAAAATTCGCATTCGTCGTTTTTATTACAAAAAATTGTTCGGTTGGGACGTCAGATCCATCTTGGGGCCCGCCTATATTCGCGGCAAGTCACATATCATGATTGGCAAGAATTTCAGTTGTCGTACCAATTTATGGCTGGAAGCAGTGACTGCATTCAATGAGCAAGCGTTTTCCCCCAGAATTGAAATAGGCAATAATGTTGGCGCTAGCGATTTTTTGCATATTGCCGCAACGAATTCCATCCGTATTGGTAATAATGTATTGATTGGCAGTAAGGTCTTGATCACGGATCATTTACATGGCGACTATCGTGACTCATCTCCGTCGAGTCCGAAAACATCTCCCCATGATCGTCATCTTTCTAATAATCTGACAGTTATCATTGAGGACAATGTATTGATTGGTGATAATGTATGTGTATTGCCTGGCGTAACTATTGGCTATGGTTCTGTCATTGGAGCGAATTCCGTGGTGACATCTAATATTCCTGCATGGTCCATTGCCGCAGGCGTGCCAGCCAAAGTATTGAAAAAATTCGACAGTATTGAAAATAAATGGATAGCTGTCTAATTCATTTTTCAGAAATGCCTCTTCAATCGCATATATGAAAAATGCAAAAATTTAAAATTGGATTGTAGATAAGATGACCGAATTGAATTTAAATAAAAATGGCCAGTTTGATAATTTTGCGGCCTGTACGATCGTGTCTAAGAATTATTTTGCCTATGCCTTGACGCTCCGTTCCAGTTTTTTGAAAAATAATCCGGGCGGAAATTTTTATATCCTGCTGGTCGATGCCAAAGATACTGCCTTCAAGGTAGAGGATGGGGTCAATATCGTATGGGTGGAGGATCTTGCAATTCCCGACTTCACGTCGTATGCCATGCGCTACGATATTTTGGAATTGAATACCAATGTCAAACCGACGTTCCTACTGTCCTTGTTGAAGAAGTATCAAAAGGTGGCCTATATTGATCCGGATATCAAGGTTTTCCGTCCGCTGGATATCATTTTCGACCGTCTGAATGACTATTCGATCGTGCTGACTCCGCATATCGTCAGTCCAATCACGGATAACATGAAGCCGGGTGAGATCGATTTCCTCATCAACGGACAGTTCAATCTGGGTTTCATTGCAGTCAGCAATACCGAGAGTGCCGTTAAAATGCTGCAATGGTGGCAGGAACGGTGCTTGGAACAGGGTTATAACGAACCTTCGCAGGGACTCTTTGTCGATCAGAAATGGATTAACTTGGTTCCATGCATTTTTTCCGGCGTGTATATTGAAAAATCTTTTGGCTGTAACATGGCCTACTGGAACTTGCATGAACGTATGCTTGGTAAAAATGATGGTGGCTGGGCAGTTAATGAGACCGAACCCCTATATTTTTTCCATTTCAGTGGACTTTTGCTGAATGATGAAAATGATATTTCAAAATATCAAAATCGATTCAATTTGATACAGCGTCCGGACTTGAAAGGTCTTTTTTCTGCCTACCGCCAGGAATTGCGTGATAATGGTCATTTGAACTTCCAAAGCCTCAAATACGGTTTTTCTACTTTTTCGGATGGGAAGCTAATTTCTTCAATTGCCCGTCGTCTGTACACCATAGAAGAATTTCCGGTCGATGCTACAAGTCCATTTTCTGTCAACAGCAAGTTCTATCAGTTTTGTCAAAGAAATGGCTTGTTCGCCACGCCAGGCGGTGCCAAATCTTATAACAGCTACAATACTAACCATAATGATGTGAGATTGAAAATAATTCGCGGTGGAATGAAGCTTGCGTATCGAGTGCTTGGTGTAAATAAATATCCATTATTGTTGAAGTACATGATTTACATTGCATCCGTGCGTAACCAGCGTAATATTTTCAAATAAAAAATTAGTAGCCTTGATAGGGCCATGCAGAAATGACGTTATACATAGATGAGCGCTGGATCGGTGAGCATGGAATCGGAAGGTTTGCTAATGTACTGGCGAACAAGATCAATTTTACAGCGATGAAAATGGCGGGGTCGCCTTCCTCGCCATTGGATGCAGTGCGTTTTTTTTTCCAGACACTGACTTTTTCAAAAAAAGATCTTGTCTTTAGTCCGGGCTATAATGCGCCGCTTTTTATCCGCTGTCCGTTCGTATTCACGATCCATGATCTAAACCATATCGACCGTAGTGAAAACAGCAGTTTTTTGAAACGTCTGTATTACCAATGGATCATGCGCAGGGCCTGCCGGCATGCGCAGGCGGTGCTGACGGTATCCGAATTCTCAAAGCGCCGCATTGTGGATTGGTCGGGTATCCGTGCTGAGCGGGTCATCAACGTCGGCAATGGCGTGGATGCAGAGTACTCGCCGTCGGCTTCGGCATATCGCCCCGGCTATTCCTATGTGCTGAGCGTCAGTAACAGGAAGGCGCATAAGAATGAGCCGCGCTTGATTGAGGCATTTTCACGTGCCAGTATTTCTGATGAGGTGCGATTGTTGTTCACAGGAGCGCCCACGAAGGCAGTGCTGGAGACGATTGCGCAGTGCAAGCTGGAGCAACGCGTGACCTTCATTGGACGCGTGGCTGAAGCCGATCTTCCTGGTTTGTATCGCGGTGCCCTGGCACTGGCTTTCCCGTCGCTCTACGAAGGTTTTGGCTTGCCGGTGATAGAGGCAATGGCCTGCGGCTGTCCGGTCTTGACATCCAATACAACTTCGTTGCCTGAGGTGGCCGGCGATGCCGCAGTGCTTGTAGATCCAACCTCTGTCCAAGCCATTGCCGAGGGTATCAGCGCCGTCTGCAACGATGAATTGCTACGTGCCGACATGATACGTAAAGGCTATCTGCAAGCGGCCAGCTTTTCATGGGATGAAGTCGTTCGCAAGGCCGACATGGCGCTCAAGCGCGCGCATGCCTGAACATCAGCGCGTGGCGCTCGCGCCTCGCGCTAGATTTAACTGTAATTCTGGCCCAGGTCGGAAGAAATGAAATAAAAACAATGAAAAAAATAGCGTTAATGCATGAATGGTATACCACGCTGGCAGGCTCGGAAAAAGTGATGGAACAATTGGCCGGCATATACACACAGGCCGATCTGTTTGCTGTCTACGCCGATCCTGACTTTGTGCAGAAAACCGATTTTCTACGCCATCGCAAGCTGACGACTACGTTTATTCAGGATCTGCCGCGTGCATCGAAATCATTTCGGAGCTATCTTCCCCTGATGCCGTTGGCAGTAGAGCAATTAGATCTATCCCCATATAATTTGGTGATCTCCAGCAACCATGCTGTGGCCAAGGGAGTCCTGACTGGACCTGACCAATTACATATCAGTTATGTGCATTCGCCCATTCGTTATGCCTGGGATTTACAGCATCAATATTTGCATGAATCGGGTTTGAATCGGGGCCTCAAAGGCTGGCTTGCGAAGTGGATGCTGCATAAAATGCGCATCTGGGATACGCGCACGGCGCATGGTGTCGATCATTTCGTTGCAAATTCAAAATTTATTGCTCGCCGTATCAAAAAGGTGTACGGACGCGATGCAGATGTAATTTATCCTCCAGTCAATATTGCTGAATTTTCCCTGGTGGAGAAGAAAGAGGAGTTTTACCTTACTGCTTCACGCCTCGTACCTTACAAGAAAATGGACTTGATTGTTGAAGCGTTTTCCCAGATGCCTGAAAAGCGTTTGATTGTGATTGGCGATGGACCCGACATGCAGAAGATTAAAGCTAAGGCAGGAAAAAATGTTGAAATGATGGGATACCAACCATTTTCTGTTCTGAAAGATACGATGCAGCGAGCACAGGCATTTGTATTTGCTGCAGAAGAGGATTTTGGCATTACACCAGTCGAGGCTCAGGCATGCGGCACGCCTGTAATTGCTTTTGGTAAAGGCGGTGTCTTGGAAACTGTTATCGAGGGCGGTGAGACGCCGACAGGTGTATTTTTTATGGAGCAAACCATTTCGTCATTGAGTGATGCCGTAGCTCGGTTTGAAAAGAATAAAGATAATTTCATCCCTAAAAATTGTCGGGACAATGCTGAAAGGTTTTCTACTGAACGATTCAATATTGAATTTTCAAATTACGTTGAAAGTAAATGGTCATATTTTACCAGTTCGGTAAAATAATATATTATTATTGAATTATTTTTAGGGTGGTTATAAGATGATGCAAAATAAAATAAATCACCTCCCTCTTCTTTTCTTGATGGGGCTCCTGCTTGCCTGTAGTGATTTGGCAAATGTAGGCATGGGCGCGTTTAAGATAAAGCTCGCATACATAGGATTTTTTGCTTATTTTATTATTTTTACACATGGTTATGGATTCAAGTTTAACTGGAAAAATGCATGTATATCGATAGCGTTGATGGCTTCATTTCTGCCATCGCTGATATTTTCGTATAATGTTAAAACCAGCATGGCTTTTTTTATCGGTACGATGATGTGTATTGTTGTAATGTTAATTTTTGCAAAAATGACCGCAAAACTTGGACTGCAGACAATATCATTACTTGTTATATTCTATAGATTCTCGATAGTATTAAGTATTTTGTTGGTTCTGATGGGAATTCAAGAACGAGCCCATTTTTTGTTATATGAACCATCTTATTACGCAATCGCACTAATCCCATATTATTGCATTGCTTTTTATCGTCTTTTCCATATTGGATGGAAATTGGCGATATTAGATATTACATTTATCTTGGCAGCAATATTTTTTTCGCAATCGATCTCGATGGTATTGTGGTGTTTTTTATCTTTTTTGACTTTATATTTCACATCTGGTAAGGTAAATTTTCTTCATGTCCTTGGTATTTTTTTGTTGTTTTTGGTAGCCATTTTAGTCATTGCTAGTTTTGATAAACGTACTGCTGCCATAGTGATGTCTGTTGTTGAGGTAGTTAATGACCCATCCAAATACATTAATTTGTTTGTTTTGATTGGGGGCAATAGGCTACAACGTGTATTTATCGCTTATGACGCATTTTTGATGCATCCCATTTTTGGTATTGGTATAGGTGCTCTCAAGGAATACTCGACGATGAATTTCAAGCTGGATAGTTTTGATCTCGATGGCATGTCTGCATCGGATTTCTCCACGGAAATGAACGCCACGAATGTTTTTATGGAAGTAATGGCTGAAGCGGGAATCGTGGGATTGATCGGATTTTTGATTGTCCTTGTGTTTGTGGCTAGAAAGAAATCCAGTATAGGTATCTTTTTTGCTTTGAAAATCTCTTTCTTTGTAACTATGATTTCTTTATTAATCGAGTCCAGTTATTTGCGCCCTTATGTTTGGGCACTATACGGAATAATAATCGGATTGAGTTCCAAGACCGAAGAAAAAAATTGAAACAGGCGAATATTTCCTTGAGTTTTTTTTGTAAAATTATGCATATATTAAAATGAGTTCTATAGAAGGTAGCCGGTTACAGAGTATTAATGCCTTGTGGGGTGTTTGCGTTCTTTCTTTTTACCCATTTGGCTATTTTTCCATGGCTTATAGGGAGATTTGGGGGGCTGCGTTCTTTCTGGTCAGCGGATATGTTATTCCATTCAGTTTGCAGGAAACAGGCGGCATCAGATCCTTTATGTGTTTTTGGATAGAAAGATTTTTCAAACTATGGCCAACCTGACTGGCCCGGCGTGTCAATAAATAGGATAGGCCGGTTGTTCGATATGAAAGCTGTTAAAGCGGAGGGCTCCATGTGCGGCACCTGACGTGCTTTTGTTGTCAAAGTCAGGATGGTGGTCCGCTGAAAAATAGATTAGAGATAATAATGTTTGCCTTTGGGCAAGCGCTGTATTTCGGGCATGCTGCCATATCACCTTTTGTCATTTATTTCAGGTCCGATATGACCACCTAATTCGAGCAATGCTGTGCAACCATTTATTCAGCTGGTCAGAAGTAATATTTGGCGAGGCCACAAGATAACAAGTGCACGCTGTAACAATTGAATGCACTGCATTAATAGTGCCGTGCATGGTCGCTCGTAGATGCTCAGGCAAAAATTTCGGCATTGATCAGCTGCCTGCCGATCTTGTCCTTGCCCGACAACAGCGGCTCGCCATCGAGTGGCCAATTGATTCCGATGGCTGGGTCGTTCCACAGGATGCTGCGCTCGAACTCCGGCGCCCAATAGTCGGTCGTCTTGTACAGGAATTCGGCGTTGTCGCTGGTGACAACGAAGCCGTGCGCAAAGCCTTCCGGTATCCACAACTGGCGTTTGTTGGCTGCTGATAAAGTCACGCCCACCCAGTGGCCGAACGTCGGCGAGCTTTTGCGCAGGTCGACGGCAACATCGAACACCTCCCCTGCGGTCACACGCACCAGCTTGCCTTGCGGTTGCTGGATTTGATAGTGCAGGCCGCGCAAGACACCTTTGGCGGATTTGGAATGATTGTCCTGTACGAAGTCGCGCGTGACGCCGGTCAGTTCGGTAAAACGCTTCTGGTTGAAGCTTTCGTAGAAAAAGCCGCGGTCATCGCCGAACACGGTCGGTTCGATGATCAGGACATCAGGTATGGCGGTGGTTTGAATTTGCATGGTGTGAAATGTGCCGTTCAGGCGTTAGTATATTTTTTCTTCGAGCAGGCGCAGCAGATACTGACCGTAAGCGTTCTTTTTCAAGGGTTGCGCCAATGCCTCGAGTTTGGCAGCGTCGATATAGCCGCGACGGTAGGCGATCTCTTCCGGGCAGGCAACTTTCAGGCCTTGACGGTTCTCGATGGTGGCGATGAACTGGCCCGCCTCCAGCAAGGACTCATGCGTGCCGGTATCGAGCCAGGCCATGCCGCGCCCCATCAGCTCGACTGTTAACTGCCCGCGTTCCAGATAGGTGCGGTTGACGTCCGTGATTTCCAGCTCGCCACGTGGTGACGGAACGATGCCGGTAGCGATATCGCATACCTGGCTGTCGTAGAAATACAGGCCGGTGACGGCGTAGTTCGATTTTGGCTTGAGTGGCTTCTCTTCGATGCTGATGGCGCGCCGTTGCTCGTCGAAGTCGACCACGCCATAGCGTTCAGGATCGTGAACGTGATAGGCGAACACGGTCGAGTCGCTGGTACGTGCCGAGGCGTCGCGTAACTGCGATTCAAAGTCGTGACCGTAATAGATGTTGTCGCCCAAAATCAGGGCTGATGGCGCATCGCCAACAAACTCTTTGCCGATGATGAACGCCTGTGCCAGGCCATCCGGGCTGGGCTGCACAGCGTAGCTCAGGCTGATACCCCACTGGCTGCCGTCGCCCAGCAATTCCTGGAAGCGCGGCGTATCTTGTGGTGTGGAAATGATCAGGATGTCGCGTATGCCCGCCAGCATCAGGGTGGTCAGCGGATAGTAGATCATCGGCTTGTCATACACGGGCAGCAGCTGCTTCGACACGGCCATGGTGACGGGGTACAGGCGCGTACCGGAACCGCCAGCCAGGATGATCCCCTTGCGTTCGATGGCGGCACTCATTATTTCTGCTCCAGGGCCGTATCGCGTGTCGCGTAGTTTTTCTCTACCCACTTCAGGTAGTCGCCCGACTGGACATCGCGGACCCAGGCCTGGTTGTCCAGGTACCACTGGACGGTCTTGCGGATGCCGGTAGCGAAGGTTTCGGCCGGCTTCCAACCCAGTTCGCGCTCGATCTTGCGCGCATCGATGGCATAGCGGCGGTCATGGCCGGGGCGATCCTGTACATAGGTGATTTGTTCGCGATAGCTGCCGGATGCCTTGGGATCGAGCGTATCGAGAATGTCGCACAAGGTATGCACGACTTCCAGATTGGCCATTTCATTCCAGCCGCCAACATTGTAGACCTCGCCCAGGCGTCCCGCTTCCAGGACGCGGCGAATCGCCGAGCAATGGTCGCCCACGTACAGCCAGTCGCGCACCTGCATGCCATCGCCATAGATGGGCAAGGCTTTGCCAGCACGGGCATTGCTGATGATGAGAGGGATCAGTTTTTCCGGGAAATGGAAGGAACCATAGTTGTTCGAGCAGTTGGTGGTGAGCACCGGCATGCCATACGTATGGAAATACGCGCGCACCAGATGGTCGGAGGCTGCTTTCGATGCCGAGTACGGGCTGTTTGGCGCATACGGCGTCGTTTCCGTGAATGGCGGGTCATTCGGTCCCAGGGTGCCATACACCTCATCCGTCGAGACGTGCAGGAAGCGGAAGCCACTCTTGTCATCACCGTCTAGTCCGGACCAATAGGCGCGCGCTGCTTCGAGCAGGCTGAAGGTGCCGTTGACGTTGGTCGAAATGAATTCGCCGGGGCTATGGATCGAACGATCGACATGGCTCTCTGCGGCAAAATGTACGATGGCGCGCGGCTTGTGCTCGGCCAGCAGGCGGGAAATGTGGGCGGTATCGCAAATGTCGCCGCGTACGAAGATATGCCGCGGGTCTTGCTCCAGGCTGGCCAGATTGCTGAGATTGCCAGCATAGGTCAGTTTGTCAAAATTGATTACGGGCTCATCGTTGAGCGCCAGCCAATCGCGTACAAAATTGGAACCGATGAAGCCGGCACCGCCAGTCACTAAAATCATGCTGTTATCCTTTTTTTCCTAGAATATTGCCCCCTCGTCAGATTGTCTTAGCGCGAGAGTAATTAAATATTCCTAAAATGCAACTATTAAGTTGATAATGTTATTAATATGCGCCATCTTTCTTGAAAATGACTTTAACTGTTTTCAGCAGGATGACAATATCATTGAATAAAGACCAGTTCTTGACATACCAAGCATCCAAATAGACGCGCGTATCATAGCTGACGTCGTTTCTGCCGCTGACTTGCCATAGGCCTGTGACCCCGGGTTTTGCTTCAAGATAATAGTCGATCTGGTTGCCGTAGCGTTCCAGCTCGGCATCGACAACGGGGCGTGGGCCGACCAGGCTCATTTCGCCTTTCAGTACGTTCCATAGTTGCGGCAGTTCATCAAGGCTGGTCCGACGCAGGAAGTGGCCGATCGCGGTGATACGAGGGTCGTTCTTCAGTTTGAAGTCACGGTCCCATTCGGCACGGGCTTCTGGATCGCGTTCCAGCAGCTCCTTGAGCAAGACGTCGGCGTTCACGGCCATGGTGCGGAACTTGTAGCAGAGAAAGTGCTTGCCATTCTGGCCCACGCGTTTGTGACCGTAGAAGATGGGGCTGCCCGATGCCATGACCTTGACGGCGATCCACAGCAAGATGGGGGAGCCGATGATCAGTACACCGATCGAGGCCATCAGATCGAAGCAGCGCTTAATCACTTGCAAGCCTGGCCGTGCCAGATTGTTACGCATGGTCAACAGTAGCACTTCATGGGCAAAGAAATGATTCACTTCCATGCCGTACAGGGGCAAGCCGCGTACGGCAGGTACTACTTGCATATTCGCAACACAACGGCTGACTTGCTGGATCATACCCTGATAAGCGTCGATGCCGCCTTGCTCCAGGGCGACAACCGTATGCGGATCGCCCAGCAGCTTGAGGGTTTGTTCCGGGCTCTCACCCAGCGGAATGCAAGGCACAACTTGTTTGCTGCGATTTACGTAATGATGTTCCAGGCGGTCTTGGCCTTCGGGGATCAGGAAAGCAATCAGGCGATAGCCCATTAACGCTTCTTCGTCGAAGGCGCGCGCTGTTTGCAAGGCGTTGTCACCCCATCCGATGATGACCATGGGACGTATCCAGCCGCCAGCTTTCATCAGCAGGTATTTGACCAGGCCGCGCAGCAGCAAGACAAAGCACGGCACCAGCAGCCAGGTAACCAGCAGCGCTTCGCGCGAGGAGTCGCGTTTGTCGAGGAAGACGAGGGCCGCGTCAATCAGGCCCATGACCATGACGATCTTCAGGAGTTCCTTGATTTCATTTGAGTACGGACGGCGTTTGGCATGATGCCCCTTCAATTTGAAGATAGCCACGGTGACCAGGCATAGCAAGCTGTAGCTGAGCAGGCGAGAGCTATCCAGCCCGAAGCTGTTCAAGTCGCTGGGATCGAGCATCCATTTACCAGCAAACCAGAATGCCATGAACATGGCAAGTGCATCGGCAAAGGTAAGAAAATATTTTTCTGCCCTACTGCTGCAATACCATTTCACTTCTTGTACAAAGATGCCTTCAATTGGTTTCATGATGACTTGCTAAACCTTATAAACTTCAGTGTGAATTCTTGCGGTGTGGCATGCGTTGCGATTATGTATCTGCTCGGTCAGGCTCGGCCGTAGCGGTCTTCAAAACGAACGATATCGTCTTCCCCGAGGTAGCTGCCCGATTGAATTTCAATCAATTCCAGCGGCAGCTTGCCCGGGTTGGCCAGGGAATGGACGACGCCGAGGGGGATATAGGTAGACTGGTTTTCGGTCAGCAAATATTCCTTGTCGCCATTGGTGATCTGGGCCGTGCCAGAGACCACAATCCAGTGCTCGGCGCGGTGGTGATGCATTTGCAATGACAGCTTGGCACCAGGCTTGACCGTGATCCGCTTGACCTGGAAGCGCTCGCCATTGCCGATGGAATCATAGGAACCCCACGGACGGAAGACTTCACGGTGCATGGTGGCCTCGGGACGCTCCCTGGCGATCAACTGCGCGACCATGGTTTTCGTCTGTTGTGCCTGATCCGCATCCATGACCAGCACGGCATCGGCGGTTTCCACGATAACGGTATTGCGCATGCCGATGGCGGTGACCAGGCGGCTACTGCTGTGCACCAGGCAATCGTTGCAATCCTGGATCAGCACATCGCCTTGGGTGCTATTGTGACTGGCATCCTTTTCCGCCACGTCGAGTACGGCTTTCCAGGAGCCGATATCATTCCAGCCGGCATCTAGGGCGATGGTAGAGGCATGGCTGGTGCGTTCCATGACGGCGTAGTCGATGGCGATATCCGGGCTGGCAGCGTAGGCATCCTTGTCCAGGCGGATGAAGTCGAGGTCGCTCTTCGCTGCGGTGATGGCGGCGCGGCAAGCGGCCAGGACGGCGGGTTGGAAGCGTTCCAGCTCTTCCAGGTAGCGGCTGGCGCGGAACAGGAACATGCCGCTGTTCCAGAAGTATTCTCCGCTGGCGATATATTGCTCTGCCAGCGCCAGGGCCGGCTTTTCCACGAATTCAAGTACACGCTGGATCTGCCCGGAGGCAGCACCCTCGGCGCGAATATAGCCGTATCCTGTTTCCGGTCCCGTTGGCGTGATGCCGAAAGTCAGTAAATGACCTGCCTCCGCAGCAGTACGCGCCAGTGCTATTGCACGATGGAAAGCAGGGGTATCCAAAATGACGTGGTCTGATGGGAGTACCAGCAGTAGTGGATCTTCGCCGTTTTCCATCGCATGCAAAGCGGCTGAGGCGATCGCCGGGGCCGTATTGCGGCGCATGGGCTCAAGTAACATGCGGCTATTTTCCAGGCCGATTTCACGCACTTGCTCTGCGACAATAAAACGTGAGGATTCGTTGCATACCAGCAGTGCTGGCGACATAGTATCGATGCCTGTCAGGCGCTGCAGCGTTTGTTGCAGCATGCTGCCTTGAGTCGACAGGCGCAGAAACTGCTTTGGAAATGCTTCGCGCGAAAGCGGCCATAAACGTGTGCCGGAACCACCGCAAAGAATCACCGGTATGAGGGGAATAGTCATTTATGCTTCAATGTAAATTTATTATTGGATGGGGCTGAATAATTGGTCATTCGGCATGCATTAAAACTTGCCTGGCTTGCCGCGCTCTTATGCAGCGGCATATATGATAGTAAAAAATAAATATTGCAATCGTAGCAATATTTTAATCAATTACAGGAAGCTTTGTATTTAATCTCGACGCTATGGAATCTGAGAGGCACTTACATTAGCCCGTCCCGTATTGTAGTTTGCTCCCACTGTATTTCTACTTAGCACACAACGTTTTCAAGCAAAAAAGCAACAAACACGCACACGGCCGTCATACTGAGGAGCAACACTGCTCCAGCTGCACAGTCCTTGGCAATCTTGATGCTCGGATGTAGGGAAGGGTGTAGGTGATCGATCAGGTGCTCTAGCGCGGTATTAAACAATTCCGCAGCCAGAACCATGCCGCAATTGAGCAACAGCAAGGCCCACCATATCAAGGCAGGTTTGCACCAGGAGAGCATGATAAGCACCATCAGCGCGGCCAGGCATTGCAGGCGAAAGCTCGACTCCATGCGGAATGCAGCGTTCATCCCCTGCAGGGCAAATCCCATGCGCTTGAAGAAAGGCTGATTCTTCATGGTAATTGAAGCGATGGCTTGGGATATTTCAATGGCATGAAAGCGTATCTCTTAATGAAAGATGAGGATCGCAGGCGTGACCATACGATATGGTATCGTTCGCCCACAGCAGAAAGACTGCTGTCAATCTTTTTGATGTTGGATAAAAGTAAAAAAGCCCATTTTCAAATGAAAAGGGCTTTTATTGCAATAGTTTACATATTTGAATATGTAAACTATTGCTGTACCAGGCCTTCACCTTTTGGCTCGACATCAAGCTGCAGGATGGACCTACCTGGCGCTGCCTAGGCAGCGAGGTATTAATGGTGGGTTGGGGTGGTGTGCGCGGTGGTCGAATCCGAGCTTGCTGCACCGGCCACAACGGCAACTGCTGCGCCGATTGCGATCAAGGTGCTGACGCTCAGGCCGGCAACGGTGGTGCCGGCAGCTACGCCAGCTGCTGGTGCAGCTGCTGCTGGTGCAGGAGCTGGTGCCGATTGAGCCATGGCTTGCGCGGAAGCGAAGCACAGGATTGCCGAAGCGATCAGAATTTTCTTCATGGGATATCCTTTTAGGTTGAACAGCGGAAATGCTAAACTGTCACGCGATTGTAGCAACATTTCTCCTGCCAGTCTGCGCCACACCGTTCACGGTGACAATAATTTCTTTTATTTTAGCCGTATATCAGGCCATTCACCGTGCCAGACTACCCGCGATGTTGTTCTCTATCAACAAACACGCTAACCTGCCGACTTGATTTGGTTATTTTTTTATTAATTTTTCCAAAATTTCTGATAAATTCGGAAGTGCCGCACAAGTTTGCCAAGTCCTTGCCATCCCGCGTAAAATGCAGGCTTCGCGGGTGTAGCTCAATGGTAGAGCAGAAGCTTCCCAAGCTTACGACGAGGGTTCGATTCCCTTCACCCGCTCCATTTTCCGCTGGCGCCTGGCTTTATGCGGCGCCGCCACTATTTTCTTCATTCCCATGTCCTCTGATACCCCAGCAAACGGCCCGGCGCGGCCGATGATGTACGATCCGACCGAACACCGCATCCGCAGCTTCGTGACCCGCGCGGGAAGGCTGTCTGTCGCGCAGGCGCGCGCGCTCGAGACCTTGGGGCCGCAGTTCCTGTTGCCTTTCGCCAAGGAGTCGATGGATTTCGAGCAGGTGTTCGGCCGCAAGGCGCCGGTCATCCTGGAAATCGGTTTCGGCATGGGCGCGACGACGGCGCATATCGCCAAGGCCATGCCTGAGAAGGATTTCATCGGCGTCGAAGTGCATACGCCCGGTGTGGGCAGTCTGTTGAAGCTGATCGGCGAAGAGTCGCTGACGAATCTGCGCCTGCTGCAGCACGATGCCGTGGAAGTGCTCACGCACATGATTCCCGCCAATTCGCTGGCCGGCATCCACGTTTTCTTCCCCGATCCATGGCACAAGGCGCGTCACAACAAGCGCCGGCTGATCCAGTCGCCGTTCGTCAAGCAATTGACCGACCGTCTGGCGCCAGGCGGCTATCTGCATTGCGCCACCGATTGGGAAGATTACGCGGTACAAATGTTGGAAGTGCTGGGCGCCGAGCCACAGTTGCGCAATAGCGCCGATGCTTACGCGCCACAGCCTGCGTACCGTCCGCTGACCAAGTTTGAAAACCGCGGCCTGAAGCTGGGCCATGGCGTGTGGGATCTGGTGTTCATCAAGAAATAAATGTGGCCCACCTGTGCCGTTAGCGCGAGATCAAGCCTGCCGCGGCGACGCCGCAGGCTTTTTTCATGCGCGCGCTATCGTGTGCTGGCTAGGCAAGGCGGGTAAAATACGATAGTCTTATCTTTTTTGCATTGATTGATATTATGTCCAAGAAAATACTCGTAACCGGCGCATCCGGTTTTATCGGTTCGCATACCTGTGTCGAATTGCTGGCTGCCGGTTTTGAGGTGGTCGCGGTGGATAATCTGTGCAATAGCGCGCGCGAGGCGATGGTGCGGGTGGAGCGCATCTCCGGCAAAAGCGTGCCCTTCTATGAAGCGGACGTACGCGACCGCACGGCCATGGCCGCCGTTTTGCGCGAGCACGCCATCGATGCGGTGATCCATTTCGCGGGCTTGAAAGCCGTGGGGGAATCCGTGGCCCAGCCGCTGATGTACATGGACAACAATGTGTCGGGCACCGTGGCACTGCTGGAAGTGCTGGCGGCGGCGAACGTGAAGCGTTTTGTGTTCAGCTCGTCGGCCACCGTGTATGGCGATCCGGAAGCCTTGCCGATCCTGGAATCGTCGCGCCTGTCCGTGACCAATCCCTACGGCCGTTCGAAGCTGATGGTCGAGGAGATCTTGGCCGATCTCGTGCATGCCGATGCGCAATGGCAGGTCGGTGTATTGCGCTACTTTAATCCCGTCGGCGCGCATGCCAGCGGCTTGATCGGTGAAGATCCGGCAGGCATCCCGAACAACCTGATGCCTTTCATCGCCCAGGTGGCCGTGGGCCGCCGCGAGCGCCTGGCCGTCTTCGGCAACGATTACGATACGCCGGATGGCACGGGTGTACGCGACTACATCCACGTGGTCGACCTGGCGCTGGGCCATGTGGCGGCGCTGAACCGCCTGTTCTCCACCGAGGGTGGCTTTACCGTCAACCTGGGCACGGGCCACGGCTACAGCGTGCTCGATACCGTGCGCGCCTTCGAGGCCGCCAGCGGCCGCAAGGTCCCCTACGACATCGTGCCGCGCCGCCCCGGCGACATCGCCAGCTGCTACGCCTCGGCCGACAAGGCGAAGCAATTGCTGGGCTGGCAAGCGCAGAAAAACATCGACGACATGTGCCGCGACCACTGGCGCTGGCAGCACCAGAATCCGCGAGGCTACGCGGCGTAGTACCGCGTAAAAAAAGTCCGCGATATACAAAAAATCCCGCTCACACGTTAGTGTGGCGGGATTTTTTTTGAGCGCCATTAAACCAATGGCGTCAAAGGTCGCAATGGCGCCTGAAAAATGTCGGGGGCTAGGCGCCGCCCCGAAGACAGTACGCCAGTACGGCGAGGGGCAGGCAACAACGCCCCAGGCATTTTCTCAGGCAGCCATTATGGATACAGGCCGCGTACTTCGCGAGCCTGCAGCACGCGCGTGCACGCCAGGATGAAGGTGGCGGTACGCATCGACACTTTCTTCTCTTGCGACACTTGCCATACCGCGTCGAACGCTTCGCGCATGATGCGGGTCAGGCGGCTGTTGATTTCTTCTTCGGTCCAGAAGAAGCTCGAGAAGTTCTGTGCCCACTCGAAATAGCTGACGGTCACGCCGCCGGCGTTGGCCAGCACGTCCGGCACGATCAGCACGCCGCGGTCGGTCAGGATGTCGTCCGCTGCCGGCAGGGTCGGGCCGTTGGCGCCTTCCAGGATGATCTTGGCGCGGATGACTTGCGCGCGTTCGGCCGTGATCTGCTGTTCCAGCGCGGCCGGGATCAGGATATCGCAATCGATGCCCCAGAAATCTTCGCGCGGCACGAATGCCTCGGCGCCCGGGAAGCCTTCGACGCTGCCCACTTCGGCCACGTGTGCCAGCAATTGCGGGATGTTCAGGCCGCCGGAATGCACGACGGTGGTCTTGTGGTCTTGTACCGCGACCACTTTCGAGCCAGCTTCAGCGAACATGCGTGCAGCGACGCCGCCCACGTTGCCGAAACCTTGCACGATGACTTTCGCACCTTCGAGCGACATGCCGACCTTGGCGGCCGCATCGCAACCGACGACGAATACGCCGCGGCCCGTCGCATCGCGGCGACCCAGGCTGCCGCCCAGCGAGATCGGTTTGCCCGTCACCACGCCGGTCGACATATTGCCGCCGATCATGGCGTAGCTGTCCATCATCCACGCCATGACTTGTTCATTCGTGTTGACGTCCGGCGCCGGGATATCCTTGTTCGGTCCGATGATCATGCTGATCTCGCTCGTGTAGCGGCGGGTCAGGCGTTGCAGTTCGTTGCGCGACAGGGTCTTCGGATCGACGCGGATACCGCCCTTGGCGCCGCCGTATGGCACGTTGACCGCCGCATTCTTGACCGTCATCCAGGCCGACAGGGCCATCACTTCCGACAGGGTCACGTCCTGGTGGAAGCGCACGCCGCCCTTGCCCGGGCCGCGCGACAGATTGTGCTGCACGCGGTAGCCTTCGTAGTGGGCAATGGTGCCGTCATCGCGCTCGATAGGCACGTCGACCGTCAGGATGCGCTTTGGACGCTTCAGCGTTTCCACCCAGCGCGACAGGTTGCCCAGGTACGGCGTGACGCGGTCGATCTGCTCGAGGTAGACGCCCCATGGGCCGAGGTCTTCAGGATTGAGGTAGGAAGGAAGTGCGTGCTTGCTGGTCATGCTTGATAAGCTCCTGGACAAAACGGTGGTGTAACGCCGAAAAATCTGCAGAGCATCGCGATGATTTTTTCTGGCGTTCAAAAATGCTGTGGTAGGCGCAATCAATTGAGTTGCGCGCAGCGGAACCGCATCGTAGGCGATAGCCTCATGCCCCGGCCAATGCTTTGTGCGCATCCGGTTATGCATTTATTGCATAGTTAGGAGGTCAGGATGGAATGGTGGTGGCAGCCGCGCGCCGGCGTTTTTTTCCGCCGCGCGCGGCGCTTTCCTGCACCTGCACCAGGTATTGCCACAGGCTTTCGACGATCTGTTTGCCGGGGCGCAGGCTGGACGGGCGCTCGCGGTACAAGCGGATTTCCAGCTCGATTTCCCAGCCTGGCGCGCCGCCGTCGGCGCGCGCCAGGTGCTTGTATTTGACGTCGCGCATGACGGCCGATTCGGGCAGGAAGGCGATGCCGCGTCCCTCCAGCGCCATCATTTTCAAGCCTTCGGCCATGTCCGTTTCGTAGCAGGTTTCCAGGAACAGGGGCGCCTTGGCGTCGGCCAGCAGCAGTTCCACCATGCGCCCCAGATAGGCGTTGTTGGTGTAGGAGAGGAAGGGCAGCGGCTCCTTGGCGCTGCCGGGCAGGACGAAGTCCGGCACCTTGTCCTGGCCGCAGCGCGCGTACGCGCGCAGGGTTTCGCGGCCCATCACCAGCATGTCATAGCGGCCCGGGTCCAGCTGCACCGGTTGGCGCGGATGGTGATAGCACAGCAGCAGGTCGCAGCCGCCATCGACCAGCTGCAGCACGGCGTCGTGCACGTTCAGGGCCATCAAACGGCTGTTGATCGGCGCAAAACCTTCTTCCAGCGCCGTCAGCCATTTCGGCATGAAGGTCAGCGACAGGGTGTGCGGCACGGCGAAGTCGACGCTCGTTTGCGTGGCGGCGCGTTTGCCGCGCAACAGGGCGCGCACGCCGTTGATCTGCCCCAGCATTTCCAGCGCCTGCTCGTAGAACACGGCGCCGGCCGGCGTCAAGCGCGTGGGATACGAGGTGCGGTCGACCAGGTCGATGCCGAGCCAGTTTTCCAGCGACTGGATGCGCCGCGAAAAGGCTGGTTGGGTCACATGGCGCAGGGCCGCGGAACGGCTGAAATTATGCGTTTCAGCGAGCGAGATGAAGTCTTCCAGCCATTTGGTTTCCATCGCGGGGCCGTTCTCTTGTCAAGGGCAGAGGCAAAGTAAAGTGGTCAGGGCGTCTCGGGCGATGCCGCCGGCTGGTACAGGGCAGCGGGCAGGCCGAAGAAGGAGGGCGGGCCCAAGGTCGTGCCATCGAGCGAGTCGCCCGCGTTCAGTCCCTTGTTGATGGCCGACAGCAAAGAGCTGCGGCTGGCCAGGTTTTGCATCAGCGCGCGCGGGCCGTTGTGGAAAGTGTGCTGGGCGATATCCGCGGCGACGACAAAGATCGGCTCGCGGCGCAAGGGGAACTCCACCCATTCGCCGTCCTCGTCCTGGGCGCGGAAGGTGTCGGGCAGGGTCATGTTTTCGGCGCCGGGAAGGTGCGACGCCAGCACCAGGCCGAAGGCTTCCGGCACCACGTCGGCCAGGCGGCGCACGGTGAGCTCGTCCTGCACCAGAACACGCACTTGCGCTTCCACCGCGTCTTCGGCGTCAGGCTGGGCGCCGAGGATTTTCACGGCCTGGTAAATCAGGTCGGGCGAGAGTGCTTCCATCAAATCATCTCCAGGATCATGGCGACGATTTCGTCGCCGTACGAGGCCAGTTTTTTCTCGCCCACGCCGCTCACGCCGCGCATCTGCTCGAGCGAGGTAGGCTTGGCCTTGGCGATTTCGCGCAGGGTGGCGTCGACGAAAATCACGTAGGCGGGCACGTTGTGCGTGCGCGCCGTCTCCACGCGCCACCAGCGCAGCTTGTCGAAGATCGCCTGCTCGCTGGTGGACAAATCCGTCTCGACATAGCCCTTTGCCACGCTGGTGCTGCGCTTGCTGGTCTTCACCGGTTTCTGGTACTGGCGCAGCTGCACCTTCTGGCCGCCCTTGAGCACGGGGCGCGAGGCGTCCGTCAGTTTCAGCGAGCTGTATTGTTCATGGTCGACCGAGACGAGACCGAGCGCGATGGCCTGGCGCAAAATCGATTTCCATTCCGCTTCGCCCAGGTCCGAGCCGATGCCGAAGACCGACAGCGAATCGTGGTGCCAGGTCTTGATGCGTTCCGATTCCACGCCGCGCAGCACGTCGATCACGTGGCCGCCGGCGAAGCGCTGGTCGACGCGGTAGATGGCCGACAGCAGTTTTTGCACGGGCACCGTGCCGTCGAACGATACGGGCGGCACCAGGCAGGTATCGCAATTGCCGCACGGCGAAGCCGGTTCGCCGAAGTATTCGAGCAATCGCATGCGGCGGCAGCTGAGCGTTTCGCACAGGCCCAGCATGGCGTCGAGTTTGACGCCCAGCACGCGCTTGAAGGTGTCGTCCGCTTCCGATTCGTCGATCATGCGCCGCTGCAGCACCACGTCCTGCAAGCCGTACGCCATCCAGGCGTTGGCGGCCATGCCGTCGCGGCCCGCGCGCCCCGTTTCCTGGTAATAGCCCTCGATGCTTTTCGGCAGGTCGAGGTGGGCGACGAAGCGCACGTCGGGCTTGTCGATGCCCATGCCGAAGGCGATGGTGGCGACCATGACGATGTTTTCTTCGCGCAGGAAGCGCGCCTGGTTGGCGCTGCGCTTGGCGTACTCCATGCCGGCGTGATAGGGCAGGGCACGGATGCCGCTCTGGTTCAAAAATTCCGCCGTCTCTTCGACTTTTTTGCGCGACAGGCAGTAGACGATGCCGCAGTCGCCCGCGTGTTCCGTGTTGATGAAGTCGAGCAGCTGCTTGCGGCCATTCGCCTTTTCCACGATCTGGTAGCGGATGTTCGGGCGGTCGAAGGACGAGACGAACTGGCGCGCGTCTTCCAGCTGCAGGCGCAGCGCGATTTCGGCGCGCGTCTGCGGGTCGGCGGTGGCCGTGAGCGCGATGCGCGGCACGTCCGGGAACTGCTCGTGCAGCACCGACAGCTTGATGTATTCGGGGCGGAAGTCGTGGCCCCACTGGGCCACGCAATGCGCCTCGTCGATGGCGAACAGGGAGATCTTCGAGGCCTGGAACAGGTCCAGGCAACGCTGCGTCATCAGGCGTTCGGGCGCCACGTAGACGACGTCGATGCCGCCCGTGCGCACCAGGCGTTCGATGCGGCTCGCTTCTTCGTAGGTTTGCGTGGAATTGAGGAAGGCGGCGCGCACGCCGACTTCGGCCAAAGCGTCCACCTGGTCCTGCATCAGCGCGATCAGCGGCGAGACGACGACACCGACACCGTCGCGCAGCAGCGCGGGAATCTGGTAGCACAGCGACTTGCCGCCGCCCGTGGGCATCAGCACCAGCGCGTCGCCGCCATGGCTGACGTGGTCGACGATGTCGGCTTGCTGGCCGCGGAAGGCCGGGTAGCCGAAAACGGTTTGCAGCAGGTGCAGCGCGCGCTGGTTAAGATCTTGATTCATAGTGCCTTATTCTGCCCAAACAACCCAGCCGTAGTGGGCGCTGGCCAGGACCAGCAAGCCGAACACGATGCGGTACCAGGCAAAAAACGTGAAGTCGTGCGAGCTGATGTAACGCAACAGCCAGCGTACGCACAGGAAGGCGGAAATGAAGGCGGCCACGGTGCCCAGGCCGAACAGGGGCACGTCGGTGGCCGACAGGATGTCGCGCGCTTTGTATAAAGAATAGGCGGTGGCGGCCAGCAACGTCGGGATGGCCAGGAAGAACGAGAACTCGGTAGCCGTCTTGCGCGACAGGCCCAGCAGCATGCCGCCGATGATGGTCGAGCCGGAGCGGCTGGTGCCGGGAATCAGCGCGAACGCCTGCGCGCAGCCCACTTTCAGGGCATCGAACGGCGTCATTTCATCGACCGAGTTGACGCGCACGGTGACGGGGTTGGTGCGCGCGCGGCGCTCCACCAGCAATATCACGATGCCGCCGATGATGAAGGCCATGGCGACCGGTACTGGCTTGAACAGCGCATGCTTGATCATCTTGCCTACGCCTAAGCCGATGATGGCCAGGGGCAGGAAGGCGATGGCCACGTTCAGTACGAATTTGCGCGACTTGACCTCGGTGCCGAAGGTGGACAGCACGCTGCCGATGCGCTGGCGGTATTCCCAGCATACGGCCAGGATGGCGCCGGCCTGGATGGCGATCTCGAAGACATCCATGACCTCCTTCGAGACATCCTTGGTAAAGTCGAGCAGGCTGCCGGCCAGGATCAGATGTCCCGTGGACGAAATCGGCAAAAATTCGGTGAAACCTTCGACCAGCCCCATGATGATGGCTTTTAACGCAAGAATGAGATCCATAGATGTATACAAGGGTGTAATTGACAGGATGGGGTGTGTGCATGGCGTCCGCAATGTGCGCGGGGTCGAAGCTTACCATGCCGGAGGCCCGTCGAGCCGATTTGGGCGCTGGCGGACAGCGGTTTTTTGCCGCTGCCAGCCAGGCAAGGGGAGGGTTCAGGAAACCTGTTTTGCCGGCGCCACCAGGCGCGCGCTGGCCGCCACCAGCAGCAGGGCGGCGCCCAGCATGGCGAAGGCGATATTCAGGCTGGTGGCGTGCGCCACGAAGCCGATTACGGCCGGACCGGCCAGGATGCCCGCATAGCCGATGGTGGTGATGGCCGCCACCGCCAGGCTGGCCGGCATGGCGTGTTGCTGGCCTGCCGCCGTGAACAGGATGGGCACGATGTTCGCCGCGCCCAGGCCGATCAGCACGAAGCCGGCCATGGCCAGGCTGGCATGCGGCGCCAGCACGGCCAGGAAGAAGCCTGCCGCTGCAAACAGGCCGCCAACAGTAAGCACCCGCTTGCCGCCAAAGCGGCTGACCACCTTGTCGCCCGTGAAGCGGCCCGCCGTCATGGCGATGGCGAAGGCGGCGTAGCCGAGACCGCCCTTGGCTTCTTCCACGCCGCGCGTGGTGGTGAGAAACAGGGCGCTCCAGTCGAGAATCGCACCCTCGGCCAGGAAGACGATAAAGCACAAGAGGCCAATCAGGATTACGGCGCCATGCGGCATGACGAACAGCGGCGTCTTTTCGCCGGAAGCGGACGCCGTCGGCAGCAGATGGCCTTGCGCCGAGCCCAGCACGCCGCACAGCAGCAGCATCACCACGCCGCACGACCAGGCCGGCGACAGGCCCAGCCACAGCAGCAGGGCCATGCAGGCCGCGCCGGCGAAGCCGCCCACGCTGAACAGCGCATGAAAGCCGGACATCATGGCGCCGCCGTTGGCTTTTTCGATGATCACGGCCTGGATATTGATGGCCACGTCGAAGGTGCCCATGGCCGCGCCGAACACCAGCAGCACCAGGCCCAGCTGCAGCGGCGTGGCGGCCAGCGCCAGCCCGGGCAGGATGGCGGTCAAGAGCAGGCCGGCGGCGGCGATCACCTTGCGGCAGCCGAAGCGGGCCGTGAGCATGCCCGTAAACGGCATCGCGCACAGCGAGCCGGCACCCAGGCACAGCAGCAAAACGCCGAGCGTCGCTTCATCGAGGCCCAGGCGCGATTTGGCGTAGGGAACCAGCGGGGCCCAGGCGGCCATGCCGAGGCCGGCCGCGAAAAAGACTTGGCGCGTGGCGCGTTGTTGCAGGGTACCTGTGAGATGCATGGGGAAGCTTTTCAAGAGTCGGGGTGGATAAGTCAGGCGCGGGCGCGCAACACTTGCACGCCCCGCCGTTCAAAGGCAGCCGCGTGCACGGCATCGGCATCGGCTTCGAGCACCAAGTGCTGCAGCAATCCCGTGGCCAGCACGCCGAACGGCGCGGCCGTGCCCAGCTTGTCGCTGGTGACGGCCACGACGACGGCCTTGCTGGCGCCGGCGATGCTGCGCTTGAACTCGGCCTCGTCATAGTTGAACGCCGTCACGCCCGCGTCCGCATCGGCACCGCAGGCACCGAGGAAGCACAAGTCGGGATGCATGCGCTCGACCGTGCGCAGCGCCTGCGGCCCCAGGCTGGCGCCGGCGCGGCGGTCGACCCGGCCGCCAGCCATGATCAGCTCGATCTCGGGACGCTCCATCAGGACCATGGCGATTGCGGGGGCATTGGTGATGACAGTGAGCGCCAGCTCCGGCAAGGCGCTGGCGATAGCCAGGTTGGTCGAGCCCGCATCGAGAAACAGCACCTGGCCCGCGCGCACGAGCGAGACGGCCGCTTGCGCCAGGCGCGCCTTGCGCTCGGGCGCTTCCTGCTTGCGCTGCGTCAAGGTGCCGCCGTCGGGCGCCAGCGGCAGGGCGCCGCCATACACGCGCTGGCACAGGCCGGCCGCCGCCATCTCGCGCAAATCGCGCCGTATCGTGTCTTCGGACACGTCAAGCTGGCGTGCGAGGTCCAGCGCCAGCACGCGGCCATCGGCGTGCAATTGTTGCTGGATCAGCGCGTGACGTTGTTTGAGGAGCAGGGTGTCGGACATGATTTGGATGGAAACGTGCAGGAATGTGCATGAATATACGCAAACGTGCAAATCGAGTCAAGGTGACTTTTGCGCGCGTGCCGGTATTGCCGTAGGAATATGAAGTGCGTACAGTTGGGAAAAATGGAATAAGGAAACCATGTTCTCCAATAAATTATTAATGGCAACCTTGCTGGGCCGCGTCATTCGCCGCAGCGGGTGGGGTGTCGTGGCCATGCTGATTGTCTTCAATGCGCTGCATTGGAAGCGCCACGGCACGCTGGACTGGAGCGATGCGCGCGCTTCCCTGCTCGTGCTGCTGGCCTATCTGGTCGTTTCCCGGCTGCTGGAATACAAACGCTTGCGTGATGAAGAGCGTGCCTCGGTGCGGAGCAAGGCCGCAGACTAAAGCGTTGCCGCCGCTCAGGGCGCCGTCAGCCGTTCAAGATCGCTGAGCCAGCGGACGGCATGTTCGCGGCTGCTGCCGCACATCTCTTCGGACGGCTGCAAGCCGCCGCAAAAGGCAGGGCGCTCCGGCTGACCAAAGATCTTGCAGCGGTTGTCGTCGGCCAGCTGGATGCAGCGCACGCCCGCCGGTTTTCCATCCGGCATGCCGGGAATGGGGCTGGTGATGGACGGTGCGGTGCAGCAGGCGCCGCACGATGGGCGGCATGCCAGGGTGGCAGATGGTGACATGGGATTTCAGGCGGGCGGGTGAGGAGCCGACAGTATAGCAAGCCGGCCCCGCGGTAGCGCCAGGACTGGCCTAGCTGTGAAGTTGCAAGAGGTTATTCGGCCTAGCGCACGATGCTGACGCGCTTGCCCGTCAGGGTGCGGCGGGCCGGGTCGCCATGCACGGTGATGCGGCCGGAACCGCTGGCGCGGGCGTTGACTTCATTCTGGACGGTGACGTCGATGTCGCCGGAACCGTTGCTCGCCAGATAGGCAACGTCGCTGCGCAGGGCGGCCAGGTTGATGTCGCCCGAGCCATTCACGTTGGCGTCGAGGCGCTGCACGGCGCCGCTGGCGCTGATGCTGCCCGAGCCGTTGACGGCCACGTTGATGCGTTCGCCGCGCAAGCTGCCCAGTTGGATGTTGCCCGAGCCGTTTTGCACCGCATCCGTGTTGCCGCTGGCGAGGGCCGCCGCATTGACGCTGCCCGAGCCATTGTTGGCCACGTCGAAGCGTCCCACCGTACCCGACAATTCGCTCTTCATCGAACCGCGCTGCTCCAGGCTGAAATCCTCGCCATTGAAACCGCTGGCCACCAGGCGGCCCGAGCCGGAGATATTGATCTTTCTCAATTGCGGCGTCGTGTAGATGACGTGGATGCCATTGCTGCTGCGAATGTTCGTATCGCTCCAGATGCGCAGGGTATTGCCGCTCACTTCGCTATGGATGCGCGGCTGCAGGTTGCTGTCCGCTTCGATCACCAGCGATGTTGCCGGCCCCACGCGCACATCGATCTTGATATCGATGCGCTTCATGCTGTCGATGTCGAGCGTGTTGATGTTGCTGACCTGGCGCACGTCGCGGCTCACTTGTTCGTTGCCCTGGATGGCATTGCCGCCCGAGTCCGCATGGCGCACTTCGCCATCGTTGGGGTTGATGACGATGGCGCAACCGCCGAGGGCAACGGCACAGCATAGGGCCAGCAAGGTACGCATGGTGTTTCCTTTATGATTGTTTTAGTTCAGGACAAGAAATAAGCCGGCTGCCGCGCCGCGGCTGCCGTGCTGTCGATGTCAAGATAGCAAAGCGTCTGTCTTTGCTGAACGCCAATGCGATGAACTGCGCAAAACGGGGGCTGAAACGCATTCTGGTTCACCCAGCGCCACAGGTCAGGCGCCAGAGGAGGTGTCGCCAACGCCGGTACGGAGCGTACAATACCCGTGTTCAGCATACGGGGCGGTGCCCCGCGTCGCATGCGCTTGACCTTGCCCGTAGACAGGGCTACTATTAATGACTCAAAAGTAAGTTACTTGGAAAGATACATGCAAGCCCCGATTGATACCAAGCCCCGCTGGGAGCGGCGCAAGGATGCCCGCCCGCAGGAATTACTCGCTGCCGCCCTCGACCTGTTTGTCGAACGGGGCTTCGCATCGACGCGCCTGGAGGATGTGGCCAAGCGGGCGGGCGTGTCGAAAGGCACCCTGTACCTGTACTTTGAGAATAAACAAGAGCTGTTCAAGGCCGTCGTGCGCGACAATATCGTGCAGTCGATCGGCGAGGCGGAAGACAGCATGGCCGCTTCGGACAGTACCAGCGCCGAATTGTTGCGCAAGGTAATGATGCAGTGGTGGGAAGAGTTCGGCGCCACCAAACTGGCCGGTTTGACCAAGCTGATGCTGGCCGAAGCGAACAATTTCCCGGAACTGGCGCAGTTTTACAACGAAGAAGTCGTCGCGCGCGGCAATGGGCTGATTGTCAGCCTGCTGGAACGGGGCATGCAGCGGGGCGAATTCCGCCAGATCGATCCTGTGCTGGTCAGCACCATCCTCAGCGCGCCCGTCACCATGCTCATGATGTGGACGCACTCCTTCGTGCCGTGCGAGGTCAAGGATATCGATCCGCTCGCCTATATGGATGCCTTTATCGACATGAGCTTGCGCAGCCTGCAGGCGGAGGCGCCCGGGAAAAGCTGATGCACCGGGCCTGGCTACTACCGTTCAGTTACCCCTTTTCCAAGGTTCGCCCCCCCAAATCTGCAGATCGTCGCAAATTTCCTCCATTCCCCGCCTTTATGGTTAACATGTGCTTTCAGCCAGTTCAACGATAAAATGGCGGATTATTACTTCACTTACCGAGTCCAAAGATGAATATCGAACAAGCCCGCTTCAATATGATCGAACAGCAGATCCGTCCATGGGACGTACTGGATATCGATGTGCTGGAGCTGTTGAACGTGGTCAAACGTGAAAATTTCGTGCCGGCCGCCTATAAAAACCTGGCCTTCGTCGATACGGAAATTCCACTGGGCGGCGGCGAATGCATGTTCACGCCAAAGCTGGAAGCACGCATTTTGCAGGACGTAGCCGTCAAGAAGCATGAAAATGTGCTGGAAATCGGCACCGGCAGCGGCTACATGGCCGCTTTGCTGGCGCACAAGGCGCGTCATGTGACGAGCGTGGAAATCGTTCCCCAATTGAAAACCCTGGCCGAGCAGAACCTGGCTGCCAACGGCGTGACCAACGTGACCGTGGAACTGGGCGACGGCGCCCAAGGCTGGAGCAAGGGCGCACCATACGACGTGATCGTGGTGTCCGGCGCCCTGGCCGTGTTGCCGGAAGCACTGTTGCAACAAGTGAAAGTCGGCGGCCGCATCCTGGCCATCATCGGCGAAGCGCCGATCATGTCGGCGCACCTGATCACGCGCAGCTCGGACAAGGCCTACGACACGCGCAAGCTGTTTGAAACCAATGTCACGCCGCTGCAATCCGTGGCACCGTCGCATTTCCAGTTCTGAGGCGACCGATTCGATGGAGCATTTGAGTGCACCGCAGCTGGCCGCCTGGCTGGCTGACCCTTCCCGCCCGCGTCCGTTCCTGCTGGACGTGCGGGAACAGTGGGAGTTTGACCTGTGCCACCTCGACGGTGCCACCTTGATGCAGATGAACTCGATTCCCGCGCGCATCGATGACCTCGATGAAGACGCCGAGATCGTCTGCATCTGCCATCACGGCATGCGCAGCATGCAAGTGGCGGCCTTCCTGGAACGCAATGGGTTTGGCAAGATCAGTAATTTGACGGGCGGCGTGCATGCCTGGGCGCTGCAAATCGACAGCGCAATGCCTAAATACTAAGTTATTTTGCAGTAGATGCACCCAGGCATGTTTTCCTGCATGCCTGCGGAGGCCTGTACCCCGCTGATCCGGCGGGTGCAAGGCAAGCGGTAGCAGATTTTTGATTCCATCAACTTTTGACGACTCCAACGGAGAAATGCAATGCGGAAACCCCTTATCGCCGTGCTGATGACCAGCGCCTTTGTCTCGATGACATGCTCGCTGCAAGCACAGGCGGCCGATCTCATCCAGGTGTACCAGCAGGCGCTGGCCAATGACGCGCAGTACGCCAGCGCGCGCGCGGCCCTGTCGGCCGGGATGGAGCGGGTTCCGCAGGGCTTGGCAGGCTTGCTGCCGCAAGTGTCCGCCTCGGGCAGCAATACGCGTGGCAATCAGGAACAGATCATCCAGAACAATGGCGGCAACAAGATCACTTCGCCATCCGTGAACGTCCGCACGAACAGCTACAACCTGACCCTGGCACAACCGCTGTTCCGCTGGGACCGTTGGGAAACTTACCAGCAAAGCAAGCTGGCGCAGGCGATTGCTGAAGCGCAATTTGCGCAAGTCCAGCAAGACCTGATCACGCGCGTGGCGCAGGCGTATTTCGACGTGCTCAGTGCGCAAGACAACCTCGGCGCCACGCAGGCGCAAAAAGTCGCCACGACGGAGCAGCTGGCATCGGCCAAGCGCAACTTCGAAGTCGGCACGCAAACGATTACCGACACACACGAAGCGCAAGCGGCGTACGACCTGGTGGTGGCGCAGGAATTTGCCGCCATCAATGACCTGGCCAACAAGCGCAGCGCCCTGCAAACCATCATCGGCGAAGCGCCGACCTCGCTGGCGCCGATGCGCACGGGCGTCGTCATCAGCGCGCCGGAACCGGCCGCCATCGAACCGTGGGTGAGCTCGGCGGAAGAGCAGAACTACGCCGTCGTCACGGCCCAGTTCAACGTGGAATCGGCCAAGCGCGACATCGGCCGCAACCGCGCCGGCCACTATCCGACCCTGGACCTGATCGCCAACACGGGCCACACCTACACTTCCGGTGGCGGCAATGGCAGCGGCAATAACAACAACGCCATCGGCGTGCAGTGGAGCATCCCCATCTTCAGCGGCTTTGCCGTGACGAGCAAGGTGCGCGAATCGATCGCGCTGGAAAACAAGGCCCGCAACGACCTGGAAACGGCACGCCGCACGGCATCGCAAGGCGCGCGCCAGGCTTTCCTCGGCGTCAATAGCGGCCTGGCGCAAGTCAAGGCGCTGGAAGCGGCGGAAGTGTCGAGCAAGTCGGCGCTGGAGTCGAACCAGCTCGGCTATCAAGTGGGCGTGCGCATCAATATCGACGTCTTGAATGCGCAGAAACAATTGTTCTCGACGCAAAAAGACCTGTCGAAAGCCCGCTACGACACCATCATGAACGGCTTGCGCCTGAAGGCTGCGGCCGGCACCTTGAAGGAAACGGACTTGATGCCCGTGAACGCCTTGCTCGTCAAGTAAGCGCGCTCTTGCTCTACATGAAAACCAGCCCCGGCAACGGCGCTGGTTTTTTTTCGCCTTGACGTGTGGTCACACGGCGCGGCTGTTGGCGAACTGGGTCAGCACGACACCGGCCACCACCAGGCCGGCGCCGGCCCAGTGCAGCGGAGAAATATGCTTGATGGCAAAACCCAGCAAACCGTAGCGGTCGATGGCCAGCGCGGCCAGCATCTGTCCGCCGATGACGGCCGCCATGAAGGGCCCGGACCCCATGCGCGGCGCCAGCATCAGCGCGGCCGTAATATAAAACACGCCGGCCGCGCCACCGAGCCAGGACCATCCCGGCCCGCGCATGGCGAGGTGCAAATCGGGCGCGGGCACGCGCCAGGCCAGCATCACCAGTAAAGCAAGCACGGCGCTGACGGCCAGCGAGGCAATGGTGGCCCACAGCGGGTGGCCCAGATTGCGACCCAGCGCGGCGTTCGCGCCCGCCTGGAAGGGGACGACGGCGCCGGCCAGCATGGCCAGCGGGGCAAACACGGTGATCCATCCGTTCATGTGCGACTCCCTGCGTGTTGAGTTGATGGAGCCATCGTATTATGCTGTCATCATTAAATCCAATTCGTAGTTTGTCAGCTAACTATGCACCAAATGAATAATCTGCGCGCCGTCGATTTGAACTTGCTGGTGATTCTGGAAGCGCTGCTCAGCGAACGCCATTTGTCGCGCGCGGCGGAACGCTTGCACATGAGCCAGCCTGCCGTCAGCCATGCGCTGGCACGCCTACGCCACTTGCTCGACGATCCGCTGCTGTTGCGCGGCAAGGGCGGCTTCCAGCCGACGGCGCGCGCCTTGGCGCTGGCGCGGCCGCTGGCCGAAGCCTTGCAAAGCGTGCGCTCCGTGCTCGGCGGCGCCGTCTTCGAGGCAGCCACGGCGCAGCGCGTGTTTCGCCTGGCCATGTCGGATTACGGCGCGGCATTGATCTTGCCCGCTTTGCTGCGCCGTTTGCGCGTGGAAGCGCCCGGCATCGACGTGGCCGTCAGCTATGCCAGCCGTTCTGCCGTGGTGGCCGGCGTGCAGGATGGCGAGATCGACCTGGCGTTGGGCGTGTTCCCGCAACTGCCCGAGCAGTTGCATAGAGAAACTTTATTCGAGGAAACGTTCGTGTGCGCACTCGATCCGGCCAGCCTGGCGCCGGGCGAGAGCTTGAGCTTGCAGACCTATCTGGCGCGCCCGCATGTGCTGGTGGCGTCCGGCGAAGGCGGCATGGCGGCCGAAGTCGATGCGGCCCTGGCGCAACTGGGCCAAGCACGCCGCATCGCCGTGCGCGTGCCGTACTGGACGGTCGCACCGGATGTCGTGATGGGGACGGATCTGATATTGACGGTGGCGCGGCGCGCCTTGCACGGCAGCGTGGCGCAAGGGCTGGCACAGTACTCCGCGCCGTTTGCCATCGCGCCGTTTGCGTTTGAAGTGATACGGCACCGCCGCACGGACGGCGATGCGGGCATCGCCTGGCTGCGCGCGGCCATTGCAACGGCCACGGAACCAGGTTGAGGAATTACAGGCCGGCGCCCTGGCCGTCGAACTTGCGTTCGATCAATTCGATCTTGTAGCCGTCCGGGTCGGTGATGAAGGCGATCACCGTGTTACCGCCCTTGACGGGACCCGGTTCGCGCGTGACGTTGCCGCCATTCGCCCGTGCCGCGTCGCAAGCGGCGACGATATCGTCGGCCGAGATGGCGATGTGGCCGTACGCCGTGCCCAGCTCGTAGCTGGTGGTGCCATAGTTATACGTCAGTTCCAGTTCCGCGTGGTCCGGATTCGCGCCATAGCCGACGAAGGCCAGCGTGTATTGGTATTCCGGATTGTCGCTGGTGCGCAGCAGTTTCATGCCCAGGACGTTCGTGTAAAAGTCGATGGAGCGCTGCAGGTCGCCGACCCGTAACATGGTGTGCAAAATACGCATCGTAAATCCTTGAGGGTGAGAGGGGAATGGCAGGATTTTATGCGGTTTATGGCTTTCTTGCCGAGACCGCCCCGGCTGCCCTGGTGGCAGGACAGCCGGGGACGGTGACGTTAGCGCCTCTGGAATTACTCCAGGCGGGCGTCCAGCGTGATTTCCGTGGCCAGCAACTTCGATACGGGGCAGCCGAGCTTGGCGCGCAGGGCCGCGTCCTGGAACGCTTCGTCGGTGGCGCCGGGAATGGTGGCCACCAGGGTCAGGTGCACGGCCGTGATGGCATAGCTGCCATCGATCTTTTCCAGGCTGACGTCGGCCGTGGTTTTCAGGGCCGTGGCGCGCAAGCCCGCCTCGCCCAGTTGGCCGGACAGGGCCATGGTGAAGCAGGCCGCGTGGGCAGCGCCGATCAGTTCTTCCGGATTGCTGCCGGGACCGTCCTCGAAGCGCGTGTTGAAACCATAGGCCACATTGTCGAGCGCGCCGCTTTCGGTGGAAATAAATCCTTTGCCATCTTTAAGGCCGCCACTCCAGACGGCTGATCCTGTTTTTTTCATGATGTACTCCTTGCGTGGTTCGAAGGTCCATCATGCGCGCCCCATCCCTGCGCTTCCGTTCGTTGTGCCACACAGGGGGCGCATGCGCGGCGCCCATGCATTCACGGCGCCGGCGTGACGCGCCAGATGACATTGCCCACGTCGTCTGCCACCAGCAGCGCGCCCGCCTTGTCGACGGCCACGCCGACGGGGCGTCCCTGCGCCTTGCCATTGCTGTCGAGGAAGCCGGCGACGACATCCTGCGGCGGACCGCTGGGCACGCCATCGGTGAACGGAACAAAGATGACTTTATAGCCGCTGAAGGGTTTGCGGTTCCACGAGCCGTGCTGGCCGATGAAGGCGCCGCCCCGGTAGCGTTCCGGCAGCAGGGTGGCGTCATAAAACGCCAGTCCCAGCGAGGCCGTATGGGCGCCCAGCGCGTAGTCGGGTGCAACAGCCGTGGCGACGAGTTCGGGACGGGGTGGCTTGACCCGCGCATCGACGTGCTGGCCGAAATAACTGTAGGGCCAGCCATAAAAGGCGCCATCCTTGACGGACGTCATGTAGTCGGGCACCAGGTCGTTGCCCAGCTCGTCGCGCTCATTGACGGCCGTCCAGAGGGCGCCCGTCCTGGGCTGCCAGGCCAGGCCGACGGGGTTGCGCAAGCCCGTCGCATACACGCGGGCCTTGCCCGTCGCGCGCGTGAATTGCCAGATGGCGGCGCGGCCATCTTCGGCTGCCATGCCGTTTTCGCCCACGTTGCTGTTCGAGCCGACGGAAACATAGAGAAATTTGCCGTCGGGGCTGGCGATGACGTTCTTGGTCCAGTGGTGATTGATGGGGCCGCCCGGCAAATCCATCACCTTGACGCCCGGCGCCGTGATGGCTGTCTGGCCTTCCTTGTAAGGGAAACGTATCAAGGCGTCGGCATTGGCGATGTACAGCTCGTTACCCACCAGGGCCATGCCGAACGGCGAGTTCAGTCCTTGCAGGAACACGCTGCGCGTCTGCGCCACGCCGTTGCTATCCACGCCGCGCAGCAGGGTGATGCGGTTGGCGCTGGGCGTGGCCGCGCCCGCTTTTTTCATCTGCATCTGCATGATGGCACCCTTGATGCCCTTGCTGTCGTCCGGCTTGGGCGGGGCGTTCGTTTCCGCTACGAGCACGTCGCCATTCGGCAAGACGTACAGCCAGCGCGGATGGTCGAGGTCGCGCGCATACGCATGGATGGCCAGGCCCGCCGCGATAGCGGGGTGCTGCGCGGCCGTCCAGCGCTGCACGGGCGCCACGTTCACGGTGGGAATCAGTTGCTTGTCCGGTGCGGGCAGCACGGGCTGCGGGCCGAAGCCCACGGGCATGGCGGGCGACTGGGCGTGGGCGAGATGGGCGCCGCAGGCAGTGGCGAGCAGGAATGAACAGACGTAACGGTGCATGGCGTACTCCGTAATATGACCAGTGCGAGTAGCAGAGCGTGACGGTTGGAGTCAGCGCGCCTTCTTTGGTTCCAGTTGCGCGTCGGGACGGGCTTGCTGCGGCGCGGCGGGCTTGACCTTTTCCACGCCCGGCTGGGCGTGCAGGTCCGTATCGACCAGCCCTTGCTCCAGGTCGCTGGCCGCCTGCTGCATGATCTTGCGTGGGCGCACATTTTGCGCATCGGGCGATTCGTCGCGCTCGTGCGGCAGACGGTCGACGCCGTCATTCCTGACCTTTTCATCGGTATTGATCTTGCGTTCGCTATGCTGGGTAACCATATGGCCTCCTGACAGAAGAATTGACGTGAAATCAGTGTCCTGCCGCGCCAGAGTGCATGCAAGCGGATTTGTCCATGCAGGGAGTGCTGGCGCACGCATGGACGATTCTTTTTCTGCGCTACACTGCGTGCAACACCAAGAACGCCCCTTGCGGGCACACGGCAGCCGCACTATACTGTGTATATATACAGTATCATGCGATGGCGGCGTGCGACAGCCTGGGGCGGCTTGCCACCGAATTTACTACCGAGACTCTTATGCCCGTCGATACACACGCCGAACAGCGCGCCGAACAGCCAGCCGCGACCTTGCCAGCCCCGGGCGAGCGCTTCAACCTGGGCGCCAAGACCATCGCCCTGGTCGTGCGCCAGAATACGGATGGCATTGCCGAGCCCGTGAAAAGCATCGTCGATTTCCTGCAAGTGCTGGGCCACACGGTGGTCTTCGAGGCGGAGACGGCCGCGCACCTGAACCTGGCGTTTCCCGGCGTGCGTGCCATGTCGCCGGCCGAGATCGGCGCCGCTGCCGATTGCGCCATCGTCATGGGCGGCGACGGCACCATGCTCGGCATTGCGCGCCAGCTGGCGCCATTCGACGTCCCCTTGATCGGTATCAATCAGGGGCGCCTGGGCTTCATGACGGATATTCCGCTTGAGCGCATGCTGCCTGTATTGGCGCAAATTCTCGGCGGCCGTTTCAAGGCCGAGCGCCGCACCTTGCTTGAAGGCAGCGTGCTGCGCGACGGCGAATCGATTCATGTGGGCATGGCCGTCAACGATGTCGTCGTCTCGCGCGGCGGCGGCGCCGGCATGGCCGAATTGCGCGTCGAGGTCGACGGTCACTTCATGTACAACCAGCGCTCCGATGGCTTGATCATTTCCACGCCCACGGGCTCGACCGCATATTCGCTGTCGGCCGGCGGCCCGTTGCTGCATCCGACCCTGGGCGGCATCGTGCTCGTGCCGATCGCCCCGCATGCGTTGTCGAACCGTCCCATCGTCTTGCCCGATTCCAGCCAGATCGTGGTGGAAATCGTGCGCGGGCGCGATATCAGCGTCAATTTCGACATGCAGACCTTTGCCAGCCTGGTGCAGCAAGACCGCATCCTCATCCGCCGTTCGCCCCATACGATTACCTTCCTGCATCCGGAAGGGTGGAGTTACTACAACACCCTGCGTGAAAAATTGCACTGGAATGAGTACCCGTCGGGCGAGGGCAAGCTCAGCTAATAGTTTCTCCACCTCAACCCGCGGTGCGCCGCCTAACCACAGAAGCCATGCTCCATACACTGTCCATTCGCGATTTTGTCATTGTCGATACCATTGAACTGGAATTTTCCGCCGGCTTCAGCGTGCTGACGGGCGAGACGGGCGCCGGCAAGTCCATCCTCATCGATGCGCTGACCCTGGCGCTGGGCGGGCGCGGCGACGCCAGCGTGGTGCGCGAAGGCGCGGCCAAGGCCGATATCACGGCCGATTTTTCCGTCAGCGAGGTGGCGCAGGCCTGGCTGGTGGCGCATGAATTCGCCAACGACGATGGCGGCGCCCTGCTGCGCCGCGTGATCGACAATGCGGGCCGCTCGAAAGCGTATATCAACGGCATCCCCGCCACGGCCGCGCAGCTGCGCGAACTGGGCGACATGCTGGTCGATATCCATGGCCAGCACGCGCACCAGTCCTTGCTGAAAAGCGAAGCGCAGCGGGCCTTGCTCGACGGCCAGGCGACGGCGCGCGAAGCGGGCGCGGAGCAGGATGCGCGGCAAGTGGCGGCGCTGCACAAGCGCTGGCGCGCCCTCGTGCGTCAGCGCGAGGAATTCGAAACGAATGCCGCCAACGTGCTGTACGAGCGCGAACGGCTGGAATGGCAAGTGGGAGAGCTGGAAAAACTGGCCGCCAAGCCCGGCGAATGGACGGAGATCACGAACGAGCACAGCCGCCTGTCGCACGCGGCCAGCCTGCTGGAAGGGGCGCAGGAAGCGCTGTCCCTCATTTCCGAGTCGGAAGACCACCCGATCGTGTCGCAACTGTCGGCCTTGAACCAGAAGCTGGGCAAGCTGGTGTCCGTCGATGCGGAATTGCAGCCGATCGTCGACCTGATCGAATCGTCGCGCATCCAGCTGCAGGAATCCGTGTATGCGCTGAACAATTACCTGGATCGCGTGGAACTGGACCCGGAGCGTTTGCACCAGCTCGACGCGCGCATGGAAGCCATGCACAGCACGGCCCGCAAATTCCGCGTCACGCCCGAAGAGTTGCCGGAGGAACATGCCAAGCTGTCGGAAAAGCTGCAGCACCTGGCCGACGCTTCCGATATCGAGGGCTTGCTGCGCCAGGAAGCGAAGATCGAGGCCGAGTACCGCGCCGTGGCCGAGCGCCTGTCCGCCACGCGCCGCGCCGCCGCCCTGGAGCTGGGGCAAGCCGTCACGCGCGCCATGCAGGAACTGAGCATGACGGGCGGCAGCTTCGAGATCGCCCTGCACCCGTGCGAACCGGCCGCGCATGGCCTCGAGCAAGTGGAATTCCTTGTCGCCGGCCACGCGGGCACGGCGCCCCGTTCGCTGGCGAAAGTCGCGTCCGGCGGCGAACTGGCGCGTATCGCGCTGGCCATTTCCGTCATCACCTCGCACGCCACCACCACGCCGACCCTGATCTTCGACGAGGTCGACAGCGGCATCGGCGGCGCCGTCGCCGAAGTGGTCGGACGCTTATTAAAACGCCTGGGGCAGGGACGGCAAGTGCTGTGCGTGACCCACTTGCCGCAAGTGGCCAGCCAGGCCAATCAGCATTTCCAAGTGGCAAAAAGCACCCTGGACAACGGCAAGACGGCGTCGCGCATCGACATGCTCGACGCCAAGGCCAGGGTGGAAGAGGTGGCGCGCATGCTGGGCGGCCTGGAAATCACGGCCACCACGCGCAAGCATGCGCGTGAATTGCTCGCGATTTGACCTGGGACGTGACAGGCATGCTGCCATCGTCTGGCAGTACTCCCGATGTTGACGCAATGTAACTATAATGGTCGGTTAATTCATCCAACGCCTTCGAAGAGCTTTCATGTCATTTCAAACAGAACCGCCGTACACGCATGGCAGCATCGACCGCAGCGCCGTGGTGCTGGTCAACCTGGGCACGCCCGATGCGCCGACCTCGTCGGCCGTGCGGCGCTACCTGAAGCAATTTTTGTCGGACCCGCGCGTGGTGGAGATTCCCCGCATCGTCTGGTGGTTCATCCTGAACCTGATTATTTTGCCCTTCCGCTCGGGCCAGTCGGCGAAGAAATATGCATCGATCTGGACGCGCGAAGGCTCGCCCCTGAAGGTGCACACGCAAAAGCAGGCGAAACTGCTGGCCGGCGCGCTGGCAGAGCGGGGCCATGACGGCGTCACGGTCGCCATGGCCATGCGTTACGGTTCGCCTTCCTTGCCCGACGTGCTGGCCCAGCTGAAAAGCGAAGGCTGCGAACGCATCGCCATCCTGCCGGCCTATCCGCAATACTCGGGCACGACGACGGGGTCCATCTACGACGCCGTATTCGCCCATTACGCCACGGTGCGCAATGTGCCGGAATTGCGTTTTATCAAGCAATATCACGAGCACGACACGTATATCGACGCCTTGCGCGATTCCGTGCTGAACCACTGGGAAGCGCATGGCCGTCCGGAAAAACTGGTGATGAGCTTTCATGGCGTGCCCAAGCGCACCTTGCTGCTGGGCGATCCGTATCACTGCCAATGCCTGAAAACGGCGCGTCTGATGGCAGAAAAACTGAAATTAACTAAAGAGCAATACGTGGTGACCTTCCAGTCGCGCTTCGGCAAGGCCGAATGGCTGCAGCCGTACACGGCACCGACCCTGGTGGCGCTGGCGCAACAGGGCGTCAAGCGTGTCGATTTGCTGTGCCCGGGCTTTACCAGCGACTGCCTGGAAACGCTGGAAGAGATCGCCATGGAAGCGAAGCATGATTTCGAGGCGGCCGGCGGCCAGCAGTTTCACTACATCGCTTGCCTGAACGAAACGCCGGCCTGGATCGCGGGCATGGCGGAAATTGCAGAACAACACATGATCGGCTGGCCGACGATGAAGACGGCACCGCAGCGCGACGCGGACAAAAAAGCGGGCGAGCAGGCGCGCGCGGCGGCCCTGGCCTTGGGTGCGGCAAATTAAAGATAATTAATTTTTTTGCTATCAAAAGCCGCGCTTGCGCGGCTTTGTCATGTGTGGCGCGGCAAAAGTACTATCCAGATAGCAACGCCGCCAGTGGCGATGGCCATGGCGGGGCTGGTAGAATGCCCGCTTTGCCGGGGGAAGCCTGGAAAATCAAGGGGGCGCGCACGGCTCATTGGCCGAAATGGGTCGCCTTTTGTAATAAGCTGTAACATGGATCGATGTAATTCTGGTTTTGCCATGCATACCCCTTGAAACAATAGGATATAGCCCCATCTGCCCGTTAGTGTTGTAAAGATAGTTAGACTAACTCATTTAAGTCATTGATTGTAGGAGCTTTCTAGATGCAAGATCAGGAAAACCAAGCTGTACCTAATCCGCAAGCGGACGCCGCGGCGACTGCACCATCGACTCCCGCAGAGCCTACTTTGGAAGAGCAGCTGGCGAGTACCGAAGCGCGTCTTGCAGAGATGCACGATGCCTTCATGCGCGCCAAGGCCGATGGCGAAAATATTCGCCGCCGTGCGCAGGAAGATGTTGCTAAAGCGCATAAATTCGCAGTCGAAAGCTTTGCCGAAGCCATGGTACCGGTGAAAGACAGCCTGGAAACGGCGCTGACGGTGGAAGCACCGACCATCGAATCGCTGAAAGAAGGCGTCGAGATGACCCTGAAGCAACTGAACGCCGCGTTCGAGCGCAACCGCCTGGTGGAAGTCTTGCCAGTGCAGGGCGAAAAGCTCGATCCGATGAAACACCAGGCCGTTGCCGTGGTGCCAGCGGACCAGGAAGCCAATACCATCGTATCCGTCCTGCAAAAGGGCTATATGATTGCGGACCGTCTGCTGCGTCCAGCCATTGTCACGACCGCGCAAGCAAAATAATCAGAGTGCGGCATCAAGCAAGCCTTGAAACCATGCCGCTTTGCCACATATAAGAACCATCTGAAATCTAGCAAATAAAAGGAAAAAAATCATGGGTAGAATTATCGGTATCGATCTGGGAACCACGAATTCCTGCGTTTCCATCATGGAAAACGGTCAACCAAAGGTAATCGAAAACGCTGAAGGCGCACGCACGACGCCGTCGATTATTGCTTATCAGGAAGATGGCGAGATTCTCGTCGGCGCGCCGGCGAAACGCCAGGCCGTGACCAATCCGAAAAACACGCTGTACGCAGTCAAGCGTCTGATCGGTCGCAAGTTCGACGAAAAAGAAGTCCAAAAAGACATCGCGCTGATGCCATATCAAATCATGAAAGCCGATAACGGCGATGCATGGATCGGCGTACGCGACAAAAAACTGGCGCCGCCGCAAATTTCGGCTGAAGTCCTGCGCAAGATGAAGAAAACGGCAGAAGATTACCTCGGTGAAGAAGTCACCGAAGCCGTCATCACCGTGCCTGCGTACTTCAACGACTCGCAGCGTCAAGCCACCAAGGATGCCGGCCGTATCGCTGGCCTCGACGTCAAGCGCATCATCAACGAGCCAACCGCGGCAGCGCTGGCATTCGGCCTGGACAAGACCGAAAAAGGCGACCGTAAAATCGCCGTGTATGACTTGGGTGGCGGTACGTTCGACGTGTCGATCATCGAAATCGCGGATGTTGATGGCGAGAAACAATTTGAAGTACTGTCGACCAACGGCGACACCTTCCTGGGCGGCGAAGACTTCGACCAGCGCGTCATCGATTACATCATCGACGAGTTCAAGAAGATCAACGGCATCGACCTGAAAAAAGATCCGATCGCCCTGCAGCGCATCAAGGCTTCGGCTGAGCGCGCAAAGATCGAATTGTCGTCGTCGCAGCAAACCGAGATCAACGAGCCGTACATCGCCATGGCGAACGGCGCACCGGTCCACTTGAACCTGAAGATGACCCGCGCCAAGCTGGAATCGCTGGTCGAAGAGCTGATCACGGCCACGATGGAACCATGCCGCATCGCTATCAAAGATGCTGGCGTGAAAGTGTCGGACATCGACGACATCATCCTGGTCGGCGGTATGACCCGTATGCCGAAGGTGCAGGAAAAAGTGAAGGAATTCTTCGGCAAGGATCCACGCAAGGACGTGAACCCGGACGAAGCCGTCGCCGTGGGCGCAGCGATCCAAGGTTCGGTCCTGTCGGGCGAACGCAAGGACTTGCTGTTGCTGGACGTCACTCCTCTGTCCCTGGGTATTGAAACCCTGGGCGGCGTGATGACCAAGATGATCCACAAAAACACGACGATTCCGACCAAGTTCAGCCA
>Ga0182008_10000163_pt1 | contig 52248 bp, 48 predicted proteins | sample Sormic07211129_1_FD_120482 | JGI IMG/M metagenome (GOLD analysis project Ga0182008, IMG submission 120482) | Rhizosphere microbial communities from Sorghum bicolor, Mead, Nebraska, USA - 072115-129_1 metaG | ecosystem: Host-associated > Plants > Roots > Rhizosphere | place: USA: Nebraska...
CGGCGCCACCCTGCTGGCCGGGCTCGTGCCGGCCTGGCGCGCCTGCGACGTGTCGCCCGCGTCCCAACTCAAGGCGTCCTGAAGACGCTCACCGAGGAGACCCGTCATGCTGCAACTGCGTCCCATCCTGTCCACCCTGCGCCGCCACCGCACCGCGGCGCTGCTGATCGTGCTGGAGATCGCGCTCACCTGCGCCATCGTCTGCAACGCCGTCTTCCTGATCTTCAACCGCGTCGAGCGGCTGCAGTTCGCGAGCGGCATGGCCGACGGCGCGACCAAGACGAAGGTCGGCCAGCTGGTGGTCGAGGGCTACAGCCTGGGCGCCTACTGGACCCACATCGGCACCACGGGCTGGTACAGCGACGCCGTGCTCATGGGCACGCGCTACAAGGCCGATGCGCTGTCGACGCTGGGCCGGGGCGGCAAGCCGCGCGGCGACCTGTTCACCGCCTCCATCGAGGCCGGCTATCCGGTGGCGCTGGGCGGCAGCGCGGTGCTCGAACCGCAGGCCCAGCTGATCTGGCAGCGCAGTTCGCTCGACGACATCGACGACGGCATCGCCACCGTCCGCTTCGACCACGACAACGCGCTGATGGCGCGGCTGGGCGCGCGCCTCTACGGCACGGTCGGCGGCACGGGCGCGTGGAAGCCCTACCTCAAGCTCAACCTGTGGCATGCGCTGGGCGGCCGCACCGACGCGGTGTTCGGCGCCGGCGATGCGGTGCAGACGCAGCGCAACGCCAGCGCGCTGGAGCTGGGCGCGGGCATCACGGGCCAGGTCGGCAGCGCGGGCTCGCTGTACGCAGGCCTGTCGGCCACGCGCGCGCTGGGCGCCACGGAACTGCGCAGCGTGCAGGGGCAGCTGGGGCTTCGGGTCCACTGGTAGGGACGCCCGGACGCCGCGATTGTTGGCGCCGGGGAAACACACTGGGACCGTCCGGTGGCTTGGTCTGAAGCGCCGCGGTGCCCACACTCCAGGGTTTGCACATACGCCCCTCGGAGCCCTCCCCGTGTCCCCTTCCTGCACCACCTGCGACGACGCCGTCGCCACCCCGGCGCCCGCCACCGCGGCGCCCCGCTCGGCCTGGCTCGCAGTCGGCTCGATCGCCGTGGGCATCTTCGTGATGGTCACGACCGAGTTCCTGCCGGTCGGCCTGCTCACCGACATCGCGCGCGGCCTGCACGTGTCCGACGGCACCGCGGGCCTGATGGTCACGATGCCGGGCGTGCTCGCGGCCTTCGCCGCGCCGGCGCTGACCGTGGCCGCGGGCCGGCTCGACCGGCGCACGGTGGTGCTGGCGCTGACCGCGCTGCTGCTGGTGTCGAACCTGCTGGCCGCCTTCGCGCCCAGCTTCTCGACCATGCTGGTGGCGCGCCTGCTGCTGGGCCTGTGCGTGGGCGGCTTCTGGTCCTTCGCGCCGGCCGTGGGCACGCAGCTGGTGCCGCCGGCCGACCAGCCGCGCGCGATGTCGATGATCCTGGCCGGCATCTCGGTGGGCACCGTGCTGGGCGTGCCGGCCGGCGCGCTGCTGGGCAGCATCGCGGGCTGGCGCTCGGCCTTCGCCGCCTCGGCGCTGCTGACCGCGGTGGTGCTGGCGGTGCAGCTGTGGCTGCTGCCCGCGCTGCCGGCGCTGCGCGCCATCCGGCCGCGCGACCTGCTCACGCCGCTGACGCGCCGCCTGGCGGCGGTCGGCCTGGCCGCGGTGGTGCTGATGGTGGCCGGGCACTTCGCGGCCTACACCTACCTCAAGCCCTTGCTGCAACAGATCTTCGGCCTCTCGCCGGCACTGGTCACGGCGCTGCTGCTGGTCTACGGCGCGGCGGGCTTCGTGGGCAACTTCATCGGCGGGCGCATCGTGGCGCGCAGCCCGCTGACGGCGGTGATGGCCACCGCCCTGCTGCTGGCGGCGTCGCTGGCCGTGTCGACGCTGATCGGCGCCGGCGTGGCCGCGGGCGCGGTGGTGGTGCTGGCCTGGGGCGTGGCCTTCGGCATGGTGCCGGTCTCGGCCACGGGCTGGATGCTCAAGGCGCTGCCCGAGGCACCCGAGGCCGGTCAGGCGATGCTGGTCATGGCCTTCCAGGTCGCGATCGCCTCGGGCGCGCTGCTGGGCGGCCTGGCGGTCGACGGCCGGGGCATCGCGAGCGCGATGCTGCTGGGCAGCGTGCTGGTGCTCGCGGCCGCCGCGGTGGCGGCCCTGCTGGGGCGCGCACCGCGCGCCGCCGCGCTCAGCGTCCCTTGACCGAGATCAGCTCGACTTCGAAGTTGAGCGTGGCGTTGGGCGGGATCACGCCGCCCGCGCCGCGCGCACCGTAGGCGATGGCCGGCGGGCACACCAGCTTGGCCTTGCCGCCGGGCTTCATCTTCTGCACGCCTTCGGTCCAGCAGGGGATCACGCCCGACAGCGGAAACTCGATCGGCTCGCCGCGCTTGTAGGAGCTGTCGAACTCCTTGCCGCTGTCGGGGAAGGTGCCGCGGTAGTGCACCTTGACGGTGTCGCTGGCCGTGGGCGAGGCGCCGGTGCCGTCCTTGAGCGACTGGTAGATCAGGCCGCTGGGCGTGGTGACCGGCGCGCTCTGGGCGAAGGCGGCCGAGGAAAGGCACAGGAGGGAGGCACACAGCAGAAATCGCACGGGATGTCCTTGGAGGGATGAAAGCCCCATTATTGCGGGCTGGCGTTGCGCCACCACAGGCAGGCGCGGCGGCGGCTGACAGGGCCGGGGCCCGGCAGCGTGTCTAGTCGAGGCTTGGATCAATTTCTGGAGAACCCGATGAAGAAGATGCTGTTCGTGCTCGCTGCCTCCCTCACTGTCCTGAGCGCCGGCGCACAGGTCGGCAAGGCCGCCTCGGAAGCCACCGATGCCGCCAAGCACAAGATCGACGAGAAGCGCGCCGACAACGAGGCCAAGAAGAGCGGGCCGGTGGGCAAGGCCGTCAACAACGTCAAGTCGAGCTACCACAAGAACCGTTCGCAGAACTCCGCCGAAAAGGCCAAGAAGGCCTTGAAGGACGCGGGCTGATCCTTCCCCTTCCCCAGCAGGCACGCCCTTGAAGCGACCGCGGCTCGCACCCCTGGCCCGGTGGTCGAGGACGGGCTGCGTCCTGCTGCTGGGCGTGGCGCTGGCCGGATGCAGCGCCGTCAAGCTGGCCTACAACAACCTGCCGGAACTGGGCTACTGGTGGCTCGACGGCTACGTCGACTTCAACAGCGGCCAGACGCCCAGGGTGCGCGAGCAGCTTGCGGCGCTGCTGGAAAGCCACCGGCGCAACGAACTGCCGAAGTTCCAGTTGCTGCTCGAGAAGGCCGCGGCCCAGGCACCGGCCGACGTGACGGCCTCGGAAGTCTGCGCGGTTGGCGACGAGGTCCGCGACCGCCTGCTCGCCACCGCGCTCGAGGCCGCGAAGCCGGGCGCCGAACTGGTCGCGAGCCTCGACGAGACGCAGCTGCGCCAGGTCGAGCGCAAGTACGCGAAGAACAATGCGACTTATGCGCGCGACTGGCTGGAACGCAGCGTGGCACAGCAGCACCAGAAGCGCTACCAGGACTTCCTCGATCGCAGCGAGGACTTCTACGGTTCGCTCGACAGCGCTCAGCGGCAATGGCTGCGCGAGGCGGTGGACCGCTCGATCTTCGACCCGCGCCGCGTCGACGCCGAGCGGCGCCAGCGGCAGCAGGAATCGCTGGCCCTGCTGCGGCGCTTCAGCCGGCAGGCGGCGCCGGTGCCCGAGGTGCGCGCCGCCATCGAGGCCTATGCGCAACGCATCGCCCATCCACCGACCGGCGCTTGGCAGGCCTACCAGCAGGCCCTGCTGCAGGAAAGCTGCGCCAACATCGCCGCGTTGCACCAGCTCACGCGCCCGGACCAGCGTGACCGTGCCGCGCGCCGGCTGCAGGCCTATGCACGGGATGTGCGCGAGCTGATCGCCACGCCGCGCCCAAGCCCGTCGCGCCTGCCGTCGGAACAGCTCGCGCCCTGAGGCCGCCTCAGTGGCCGCCGGCGGCGGGCTCGTCGCGCGCGGGGTCCGCGTGCGCACCGAAGCCGCCGCCCATGCCGCCACCGCCCTGCCCTCCGCCCCCTTTGGCCGCGCCCTTCGCCGCGCCGCCAGCCCCGGCCCGCCCGCTGCCGCCACTGACGCGCAGCGGCCCCTGCTTGGGAATGGCCAGCGAGGCCGGGATCACCTCGAGGTCGAGCACGTCGCGGATGAAGCTGCGCAGGGACGCGACCAGCGCGGCCGTCTCGATCGGCCGGCCCGCCACCATGTCGTTGGCGGCCTCGGCCGCCATGCGCACCTGCTCGTGCGTGCCCAGCAGGATCACGTCGGACAGCGCGGCCTCGACCGCGTCGCGCACCCGGCGCCGGCGGTCCGAGCCGGTGTCTTCGCGCACCGCCGGCGCCACGGCCGTCACGCCCTCCGCGGCCTCGAGCGCCGCCTGCGCGGCACCGGCGCGCGCACGCAGCTCGCGCAGATGACTCGGATCGACCGCCAGGTCGCCGGTGAACGAGCCGCCCAGCGTCTTGTAGGCCGCGATCAGCGTCTTGAGCCGCTCGTTGATCTGCCGGTTCTGCCGCTCGCGCCGCTGCTGCACGCTGTGCATCACGACCAGGCGGATGCCGACCGCGATCAGCGACACCAGCACGAGGCCGAGCAGCGTGGAGAGCAGGCCTTGCCAGGAGCTGAAGTCGAGGGCGTTGCGCATGAGGTCGGGGGGAGACGGGTGGACGGTGCTCGAGGTTAGACCCAAACGCGGTCTTCGCGCTGCCTATGATGGGCGATCAAACGACGGAGACACCCATGACATCACGCTACCCGCTGGCCGAACTGAAGGACCTGCCCGAGGACATCCGCACCGCCGTGCTCGCGGTGCAGGAGAAGGCCGGCTTCGTGCCCAACGTGTTCCTCGCGCTCGCGCGCCGACCGGCCGAATGGCGCGCCTTCTTCGCCTACCACGACGCGCTGATGCTCAAGGAGGAAGGCTCGCTGACCAAGGGCGACCGCGAGATGATCGTCACCACCACCAGCGCGGCCAACCAGTGCCTCTACTGCGTGGTGGCGCACGGCGCGCTGCTGCGCATCTACGAGAAGAAGCCGCTGGTGGCCGACCAGGTGGCGGTGAACTACCGCAAGGCCGACATCACGCCGCGCCAGCGCGCGATGCTCGACTTCGCGATGAAGGTCTGCGACCGCTCGCACGAGGTCGACGACGCCGACTTCGCCGCGCTGCATGCGCACGGCTTCGACGACGAGGACATCTGGGACATCGGCGCGATCACGGCCTTCTTCGGCCTGTCGAACCGGATGGCGAGCTTCACCGGCATGCAGCCGAATCCCGAATTCTTCCTGATGGGCCGCCTGCCGAGAGACAAGAAATAGCCGCGCCGCTCAGTTGCCGGCGACCTTGCAGTGCGCGAAGGCGTCGAGCGTGGGCTGGTAGGTCGGCGTCTGGAGGTCGAGCACGCCCAGCAGCGTGTGGTAGAGGTTGTCGTGCGTGAGCTCGGCCTCGCGGTCCTTCTGCAGGCAGGCGGTCGACAGGTGTTCGCGCGCCTTCAGGCCCTCGCCGAACCACGCGACCATGGGCACGTGCTTCTGCACCTCGGGCGCGATGTTGTACGGCAGGCCGTGCAGGAACAGGCCGTACTCGCCCAGCGACTCGCCGTGGTCGCTCATGTAGAGCATGCCGGTGTCGAAGTTCGGCGACTGGGTCTTGAGCCAGTCGATGGTGCGGGCCAGGAAGCGGTCGGTGTGGGCGATCGAGTTGTCGTAGGCGTTCATGAGCTCGCCATGGCTGCAGTCGGCCAGCACGTTGGTCTTGCACTCGGGCATGAAGCGCTTGGTCTCGGCCGACGAACGCTTCGCATAGGACGGGCCGTGGCTGCCCATCTGGTGCAGCACCAGCAGCACGCCGCGCTGGCGCCGCTCGGCCGGCAGCGCCGCGATGCGCTGGTCGATGTTCTTGAGCATCACGTCGTCGAGGCACTCGTCGCCGTCGCAGAGCTTGCCCTTCGCTTCGGCGGACAGGCCCACCGCCGCCGAGGTGTTGGGCACGCGGTCGCACACGCCCTTGCAGCCGGCCTGGTTGTCGATCCACAGCACGGCCAGGCCCGCGGCCTGTGCCACGTCGAGGAGGTTCTCGTAGTCGTCCTTGCGGCCCTCGTAGCCCTTCTTGCCCAGCGAGGAGAACATGCAGGGCACCGAGGCCAGCGTGTTGGTGCCGCAGGAATGCACGTTGCGCCAGCTCAGCACCTCGCGCGCCGCGAGCTCGGGCGTGGTGTCGCGGGCATAGCCGTTGAGCGCGAAGTGATCGGAGCGCGCGGTCTCGCCCACCACCATCACGAACAGCGGCGGCCTGGCCTGCGTCGCATAGCTGGGGCCCAGCGCCGCGCCGGCCGTGATGGGGATCAGCTTGCGACTGCGCTTGAACAGCGGCCGGATGGCGGCCGTGGCGGTCGAGTAGACGCTGGCCAGCGGGTTCATCATGTAGCGCAGCGTGACGTGGTTGCGCATCAGCGGCGCGACTTCGCGCGACATCGCGGCGGTGGCGGCAATGCCCACCACCAGCGCCACCGCCAGCAGCGCCGCATTGCGCCAGATCTGGCCCCAGGCCCGCATCGGCAGCACGCGCACGCGCAGCAGCCACCAGGCGGGCAGCGCCGTCACCAGCAGCACGTTGAACAGCAGGCGCCAGCTCAGCAGGTCGCGCGTCTCGTGCATGTCGGTCTGCAGCGCGTTGGCGGCCATGGTGGGATCGATCACCACGCGGTAGGTCAGCATGTAGTGCTGGGCCACGGCCGCGATCAGCACGACGAAGAACCACAGCGGCTTCATCCAGCGCGTCCAGGCGGTGAAGGACAGCAGCGCCACGGTGCCGAAGCCGATCATCACGGCCATCGCGCCGACCGAGCGCATGTAGACGCTGGGGGCGCCGCCGATGCGCGCGAGCTCGAGCCACAGCGCCCAGTTGGCGGCCACCAGCAGGTAGAGCGAAAGGCCGATCACCACGGCCTGCGCGGAGCGCGGGCGCGCCATCCAGGCATCGAGGGCCAGCAGCCAGGCGGGACGGGAAAGCGAAAAGTTGGCGCGCGGGCGCCCGGACACAGCGGGCTCGAGTGGCGACAGGGCCGCGGGAAGGGAAACAGTCATCGACCGATGGTGGGAAGCAGGACTGAAATATGCCTGAACACCTCGTTCAGAATTCATTCAGCTTAGACAGGAGATCGCCGGTGCGCCAGCGGGTATGCGCGAGCAGGTCCCCGAGCCAGCCGATCGACCAGCAGATCCAGGCGCTCCACAGCGTGTGGCTCATGTAGTGGGCGCCGCGCCACTGCTGCGCCAGGCCGAGGGCCAGCCCCAGGACCAGCGCACTCGCGAGCCAGACCGCGGCGGCGCGCGGCAGGCGCCGGCGCAGCACGAACCAGCCGCCCACATAGGCGAGCGCCGCGGAGGCATGGCCCGCGGGAAAGCAGCCGCCGGGCCCGCCGTCGCTCACGCCCCAGGCCCAGTGCGAGACGTAGACCGCGGTGCCGCCGAACTCGCGCAGGTCCCAGGGGCAGCTGGAATGGCTGCCGTGCTTGAGCAGCGACACGGCGATCACCGAGGCCAGCACGGTCAACGCGAGCTGCACGCGCTCGGCCCGTGCCAGCCGGCGCAACAGGCCGACGGGCCACCGGATCGCGACCAGCAGCCCCGCCACGCACAGCCAGCTCAACAGCCGCGGCACCTCGTGGAAGACCTGGATGAAGACCGGATCGTCGCGCAGGGCGAAGCCGTGCGGCCCTCCGGCCCAGCGGGCCATCGCCAGGTCGAGACCGCTCGCATCCCAGAGCAGCAGCGCGAGCAGGCCGGCGAACGTGGCGACGAAGACCCCGGACGTGCCGATGGGCGCGGGACCGAGGACGAAGGCTGAGGAGGAGGAAGAAGAGGCGGTAAGGCGGGAACTGAAGGACATGCAGCACGGGCGGAAGGCCCATCCGAAGAAGCCGTTCGACGATGGCCGCGAGCCTACCGACGCAGGATGAACGGCGCCTGAAGCGCGTGCTTCGATAGACTTGCTCTCTTTTGGAGGTGACTTCCGTGCGCGTTCTGCTGGTCGAAGACGATGCGACACTGTCCGAGGCGGTCTGCGGCTACCTGCGGGCCAAGGCCTTCGTGGTCGATGCCTGCGGCAGCCTGACGCAGGCCGCGGCCGCGCTGCACTCGGCGCAGTACGCGGCCGTGCTGCTGGACCTGCATCTGGGCGATGGCGACGGCCTTTCGCTGCTGCCGCAGATCCGCGCGATCAAGGAGCGCCCGATCGTGATCGTGCTCACGGCGCGCGACCAGGTCACCGACCGCATCCGGGGCCTCGATGCCGGTGCCGACGACTACCTCATCAAGCCCTACGATCCCGGCGAACTGCTGGCCCGGCTGCGCGCCGTGGAGCGGCGACGCAGCGCGGCCAGCGCGCCGATCATCGAGCTGGGCGACCTGCAGATCGACCTGTCGCACGAGCTGGTGCGCCGCAACGGCGTGCCGGTCGCGCTGACGCAGAAGGAATGGTCACTGTTGCGCGTGATGGCTACGCGCCCCGACCGCATCCACACGCGCGAGAACCTGCAGGACGCACTCTACGGCTTCGACGACGAGGCCGACAGCAACACGCTGGAAGTCTTCGTCAGCCGGCTGCGCCGCAAGCTGGGGCGCAACCACATCCAGACCCTGCGCGGCCTGGGCTACCGGCTGGTCAACGCAGTGGGTGACGACGAGTGAACACCCCGCCGAACGCCCCGGCCGCCGCGAGGCCGACGCCGCGCCAGACACTGGCCGGCCGCCTGATCCAGACACTGATCCTGTGGGTCGGCGGGGTCTGGCTGCTGTGCGTGATCGGCGTGGTCTGGTATGTGGACCGCGAGATCAACTACAACTTCGACAACGAACTGGTCGAGGTCTCGCACCGCATGTTCGACATCGCGCTCGACGAGTTCGACCGCCGTGCCGGCGAGGTGCCCGCGGGCAGGTTCCTGGTCGCGCCGACACCGACCTTCGCCGATGCCGCGGTGATGTTCCAGGTGGTCGACAAGAACGAGCGCGTGTTGATACGCTCGGCCGAGACGCCCGGCAACGTGTTCGACGTGCCCCTGGCGGCCGGTTTCTCCAACGACGAGGCGTGGCGCATCTACACGGTGCGCCATCCGAGCCGCGACCTCTACCTGCAGGTGGCCGACCCGCTCGACGAGCGGCGCGTGACGCTCAACCGCACGCTGTTCGGCCTGATCATCCCGCTGGGCGCGGTGCTGCCGCTGCTGGCCTGGGTGCTGCGCACGATCGCGCGCGACGAGCTGCAGGTGCTGCAGCGATTGGCCCAGGAGATCGGCGAACGCAGCGGCGCCGACCTGCGGCCGATCACCCTGCCCGGCCTGCCGCAGGAACTGCAGTCGGTGGGCGACCATGTGAACCGGCTGCTCGATCGCCTGTCGCAATCGCTGGACGTCGAGCGCGCGCTGGCGGCCAACGCGGCCCACGAACTGCGCACGCCGCTGGCCTCGGCGCGGCTGCGGCTGCAGACGGCGCTGGAGCACGAACTGCGGCGCGAGGACATCGAAGCCGCGCTCGATGCGCTGCGCGTGCTGAGCCAGCGCACCGAGAAGCTGCTGCAGCTGTCGCGCGCCGAATCGGGTGCCTCCTTCTCGCGCGAGCGCGTCGACCTGGCGCAGCTGGCCGCGACCGTGGCGCAGGAGTTCTGGCAGGACGCGCGCGTGCTCGACCGGCTGGACCTGTCGGTGCCCGACAGCGGCGAGCCGCCCGTGGTGCTGGGCGACTTCGACGTGCTGGCGATCGCGCTGCGCAACCTGGTGGAGAACGCGCTGCGCTACGGCGGCGACGGCCCGGTGCAGCTCGCGGTCGAAGCCGACTGCTCGCTGGTGGTGCGCGACACCGGGCCGGGCGTGAGCGAGGCCGCGCTGGGCACGCTGCGCAAGCGCCATGTGCGCCACAGCGCGGAACACGCGGGCTATGGCCTGGGCCTGTCGATCGTCGCGACCATCGTGCAGAAGCACGACGCGCGCCTCGAACTGCGCTCGCCGCCCGAGGGCGCGGCGACGGGTTTCGAGGCCCGCATCGTGCTGCAGCCGGCCTGAGCCCGCAGCGCGTCGCGGCTCAGACCGTGACGATCTCGCGCAGCCAGTCGGGCAAGGTCATGGCCTTCTGCTTGGGGAAGTCGACCCAGATCGTGGTCGCGCCGCCCGCCGCGCAGACCGTCTCGGGCGCCTCGGCACGCGCCATCGTGGCCCAGCTCTCGAAGGTGGTGCGGCCCGGGTCGCTCACGTACATCTTCAGCAGCACGTCGCCCGGGTACTCGATCTGGCGGTAGAAGTTGCAGAAGGCATTGACGATCACCATGCCCTCGCCCTTGGGGTCGGGCTCGAAGCCGATCGAGCGCATCCAGTCGATGCGCGCCGTCTCCATGTAGCGGAAGTAGGTGCCGTTGTTGAGGTGGCCCATGGCGTCCATGTCGCCCCAGCGGATGGGAATGGCGGTCTCGTAGACGAGCTTCTTGTGCTCGGGGATTTCAATCTTCATCGGGTAGCGCCTTGAGAAAACGGGAGGCTCGGGGCCAGGCAGCGCCTCCTTCGGAAGCGCGTTGCGCATTGTCCACGCGTCCCCGCGGGGACTGCCGGTCGCGCAGGTGACGCTTACCCTGTGCGCCGCGCGCTCGGGGAGCGTGCAAGCAGCCGCATAAAATGTCGCAAGAACGTACGGCTCTGCGGTGCCGGGCCCACTCCCACCCTATCGACGAGACTTCCCACAAATGACCCACGACGAAATCCTTGCCCAGTTCGGACCCCGCGAAGCCATGGAGTACGACGTCGTCGTCGTCGGCGGCGGCCCCGCCGGACTCTCGACCGCGATCCGCCTCAAGCAACTGGCCGCGCAGAACGACAAGGAGATCTCGGTCGTGGTGCTCGAGAAGGGTTCCGAACCCGGCGCCCACATCCTGTCGGGCGCGATCATGGACCCGCGCGCGCTGTCGGAACTGATCCCCGACTGGAAGGAACGCGGCGCGCCGCTGAACCAGCCGGTGACGGCCGACACCTTCCTGATGCTCAGCGAGAACGGCGCCACCCGCACGCCGAACTTCATGCTGCCGCACAACTTCCACAACGAAGGCAACTACATCGTCAGCCTCGGCAACGTGGTGAAGTGGCTGGCGCAGCAGGCCGAGGAACTGGGCGTGGAGATCTTCCCCGGCTTCCCGGCCGCCGAAGTGCTCTACACCGAGGACGGCAAGGTGCGCGGCGTGGCCACCGGCAACCTCGGCATCGGCAAGGACGGCGAACCGACCGAGAACTTCCAGCTCGGCATGGAACTGCTGGGCAAGTACACCGTGTTCGCCGAAGGCGCGCGCGGCCACCTGGGCCGCCAGCTGATCGCCAAGTACAAGCTCGACGACGGCAAGGACCCGCAGAGCTACGGCATCGGCATCAAGGAGCTGTGGGAGATCGACCCGGCGCGCCACCAGCCCGGCCTGGCGATCCACACGGCCGGCTGGCCGCTGCCCTCGGACGTCTACGGCGGCTCCTTCGTCTACCACGCGGAGAACAACCAGCTGATCATCGGCTACGTGGTCGGCCTCGACTACCAGAACCCGCACCTGAGCCCCTTCGAGGAGTTCCAGCGCTTCAAGACGCACCCCAACATCCGCTGGTACTTCGAAGGCCAGGACAAGGGCCTGAAGGCGCCCAAGCGCCTGAGCTACGGCGCGCGCGCGATCACCGCCGGCGGCCTGCTCTCGCTGCCCAAGACCGTGTTCCCGGGCGGCGCGCTGGTCGGCTGCGAGGCCGGCTACCTCAACGCCAGCCGCATCAAGGGCAGCCATGCCGCGATCAAGACCGGCATGCTCGCGGCCGAGGCCGCCTTCGACGCCGTGACCGCGGGCCGCCAGCACGACGAACTGGCCGCCTACCCGGCCGCCTTCGAGAACAGCTGGCTGCACACCGAGCTCAACAAGGCGCGCAACTTCAAGCAGTGGTTCAAGAAGGGGCTGACCGTGGGCACGGTGATGACCGGCATCGAGCAGTTCGTGCTGCGCGGCCACATCCCCTGGACCATCCACCGCACCGAGGCCGACCATGCGCGGCTCAAGCCCGCGGCCGCCTGCAAGAAGATCAGCTACGCGCGGCCCGACGGCAAGCTCACCTTCGACCGGCTCTCGAGCGTGTTCATCAGCAACACCAACCACGAAGAGAACCAGCCGGCGCACCTGACGCTCAAGGACGCGTCGGTGCCGGTCAAGATCAACCTCGCGCAGTACGCGGGCCCCGAGGCGCGCTACTGCCCGGCCGGGGTCTACGAGTTCGTGCCCGACGAGGCCAACGCGGGCAAGGAGCGGCTGCAGATCAACGCGCAGAACTGCGTGCACTGCAAGACCTGCGACATCAAGGACCCGACCCAGAACATCGTCTGGGTCACGCCCGAAGGCGGCGGCGGTCCCAACTACGTCGGCATGTGAGCACGCGGGTCGGGGCCTTCACTTCCCGACCAGCTGCGCCAGTTTCTCGGCCTCGAAGCGCTCGCTGAGCGCGGCGTCGCCGGGCACGCAGCCGGCCGCCTCGGGCTGGCGCGCCGACAGCGTCTCGATGGCCTGCCAGAGCAGCGCGATCTGGTGCTCCTGCCCCGCCGCGCTGTCGATCAGGCCGCGCATGGCCTGCGACAGCGGGTCGTCCTGGGCCGTGAGGCCGTAGGCCGAGAAGCCCGGCGCCGCTTCGCTCACGTCGGCGCTCGCGCCGCGGGTCGACACGATGATGCGCGCCGGGATGCCCACGGCCGTGGCGCCCGCGGGCACCGGCTTGGTCACGACCGCGTTCGAGCCGATCTTGGCGCCGTCGCCCACGGTGAAGCCGCCCAGCACCTTGGCGCCCGCGCCCACCACCACGTCGCGCCCCAGCGTCGGGTGCCGCTTGGCGCCCTTGTAGAGCGAGGTGCCGCCCAGGGTCACGCCCTGGTAGATGGTGCAGCCGTCGCCGATCTCGGCGGTCTCGCCCACCACCACGCCCATCGCGTGGTCGAAGAACACACGCTCGCCCAGCTTGGCGCCCGGATGGATCTCGATGCCCGTGACCCAGCGCGAGAACTGCGACACGCAGCGCCCGATCCACCGCAGGCCATGGGTCCAGCACCAGTGCGCGACGCGGTGCAGCACCACGGCATGCAAGCCGGGGTACAGGGTGAGCACTTCCCAGCGCGTGCGCGCGGCCGGGTCGCGCTCGAGGATGCACTGGATGTCGGAACGCAGGCGCGAAAGCATGGGTGTGTGGGCGAGATGAAAGCGGCGGGAGTCTAAGCCGCGCCGTCCTTGCGCGATGCGGGCGGGCTCTTGGCGTCGGCCATGGCCTTGGCGATGCCGCGCAGGATGTGGATCTCCTCGGGCGTGGGCTGGGCGCGGTTGAACAGCTGCTGCAGCCGCGGCATGAGCTTCTTGGGCGCCTCGGGGTCGAGGAAGCCGATCTGCACCAGCGAGCGTTCCCAATGGTCGAGCATGCCGGCCACGGCCTTGGCGTCGGCCGCCTGCGGGGGCACGACCGACTCGGTGACCGGAAAACCGCCCAGCGCCAGCCGCCACTCGTAGGCGATCAGCTGGATCGCGGCGCCGAGGTTGAGCGAGCCGAATTTTGGATCGGCCGGGATGCTCAGCGCGACATTGCAGCGGTAGACGTCCTCGTTGCGCATGCCGAAGCGCTCGGAGCCGAACAGGAAGCCCACATGCTGCGGCGGCTCGGCCTTGGCCAGCGGTTCGAGGTGCTCGCGCGGCGTGCGCGTGGGCGGGCCGAAGTCGCGCGGGATCATGGCGGTGGCGCACAGGTGGGTCACGCCGTCGAGCGCCTCGTCGAGCGTGTCGACGATGCGCGCGTTGGCCAGCACGTCGAGCGCGCCGCTGGCCCGCTGGATGGTCTCTTCGCGGCGCAGCACGTTGGCCCAGCGCGGCGCGACCAGCACGAGGTCGTCGAAGCCCATGGTCTTCATGGCGCGCGCGGCGGCGCCCACGTTGCCGGCGTGGCTGGTCTGGATCAGGATGAAACGGGTGCGCATGGAAAAAAACGAGCGGGAAGGCGTGCGGGAAGGGCCCCGATTAGAACGGAAGCGCCGGTGCTTGCGCCCGCGTGGGGGCCGTCAAAGCCCGAAAAATGCACCGGATCGCGCCGGACCTGTAAAATCGCGGCCTTCCTGCGTCCCGCATCGCCCGGACGCCTCTTCAGGGCCCCTGCCCCCGCCGCTCTTCCACAATCCATGTCGTCGCCCAATCTCCATCCCATGCTCAACGTGGCCGTCAAGGCCGCACGCGCCGCCGGTGCCATCATCAACCGCGCCGCGCTCGACGTCGAAGCCGTTCGCATCTCGCAGAAGCAGGTCAACGACTTCGTGACGGAGGTGGATCACGCCGCCGAGAAGGTCATCATCGAGACCCTGCTCGCCGCGTACCCGGGCCACGGCATCCTCGCGGAAGAGTCGGGCAGCGAATACGGCGCCAAGGATTCGGACTTCGTCTGGATCATCGATCCGCTCGACGGCACCACCAACTTCATCCACGGCTTCCCGGTCTACTGCGTGTCGATCGCGCTGGCGGTCAAGGGCAAGGTCGAGCAGGCGGTGGTCTACGACCCGAGCCGCAACGACCTGTTCACCGCCACCAAGGGCCGCGGCGCCTACATGAACGACCGGCGCATCCGCGTGAGCAAGCGCGTCAAGCTCAGCGACTGCCTGATCTCGACCGGCTTCCCCTTCCGCACCGGCGACAACTTCAAGCAGTACCTGGCCATCATGGCCGACCTGATGCCCAAGATGGCCGGCCTGCGCCGCCCGGGCGCCGCGGCGCTGGACCTGGCCTACGTGGCGGCCGGCTTCACCGACGGCTTCTTCGAGACCGGCCTCAACCCCTGGGACGTGGCCGCGGGCTCGCTGCTCGTGACCGAGGCCGGCGGCCTGGTCGGCAACTTCACCGGCGAGCCCGAGTTCCTCGAGCAGCGCGAATGCCTGGCCGGCGCCCCGCGCATCTACGGCCAGCTGGTGCCGATGCTCGCCAAGTACTCGAAGTTCGCGGGCGTCGACGACAAGATGCGCGCCAGCGACCGCATGCGCCAGGTCGCGGCCAACGCCAACCCCGAAGCCGACACCTCGGCCGACCTGTACGCCCGCACCACCACCTCGGGCCTCGAGGCCGACACCGCCGAGGGCGCCGACGAGACGCCCGCGGCCCCGGCCACACCGTCGCCGCGCAAGCTCACGCGCATCCGGCGCGACGCCCCCACGCCGCCCGCAGAGGGCGACCCCGCCGCCCGCTGATGCAGGCGCCGCGCGCCGCCGTCCTGCGCACCCGCGCCGCGCTGCGGGTCGGCCTCAGCCACTACATCGCGAACGGCCTTTCGGTCGCCTTCGGGCTGTTCCTGATCTCGGCCGGCGTGCATTTCTGGCTGGGCGCGCTGGCCTCGGCGGCCGCGTCGGTCGGCGTGATCGTCACCGCGCCACCCGACCTGCCCGGCCCGCGCCGCGGCAAGTTCCTGCAGATGCTGCCGGCTCCGCTGATCGGCCTGCCGCTGTTCTTCGCGGTGCAACTGCTGCACGGCGCGCCGATCCGGCTCGGCCTGCTGATGGTGCCGGCCACCTTCTTCGCCTTCACCGCCATGGCCTGGGGCAAGCGCGGCATCCCGATCGCGATCGCGGTGATGTTCTCGATGATCTTCTCGATGGCCACCCACAAGCCCGAGAACCTCGACGAGGCGATCTACCGCACCCTGATCTTCGGCCTCGGCGCCGGGCTCTACGTGATCTACGCGACGCTGGCCAACCTCGCGCTCAACGGCCGCTACCGCGTGCAGGCCATGGCCGACGTGCTGCTGTCGCTGTCCGCGCTGATGCGCACCGAGGCCAGCCAGTTCAGCTCGCGCGAGGAGTCGGGCGACGTGCGCGAGGTGCCCGCCCCCCTGCTGGGTCGGCTGCTGCGCGAGCAGGCGGCGCTGGCCGACCAGCTGCAGGCCACGCGCGACATCGTGCTCGAGTCGCCGCGCACGCCGCAGCGCCAGCGGCTCGCGGGCATGTTGGTGATCGTGCTCGAGATGCGCGACCACCTGCTGGCCAGCGAACTCGACCTCGAGGCCCTGCAGGCCAATCCCTCGCACGCGCCCGCCCTGAACGAGATGCGCCGCGTGCTCGAGGCGCTGGCCGACGACACCGCGGCACTGGCCGACGCGCTGCTGCTGGGCCGGCGCCCCGAGGCGGTGGCCAACCGCCGGGCGCAGCTGATCGCGGTGCGCCCGCCCGAAGACAACAGCCCCGCCAGCGCCGCGGCCGGCCCCTCGGCCGCCATGCTGGCGCGCGGCCTGGCCAGCCGCATCGGCCACATCAACGACGAGGTGCTGCGGCTCCACGCCATGGCACGCGGCGAGGTGGCACCCGACCTGGCGGTGGTGCGCGCCAACTGGCACATGTTCGTCAGCCCCACGGCCTGGTCGTGGCGCCCCTTCCTCACGCTGTGGCGCTGGGACGCGCCGCCGCTGCGCCATGCGATCCGGGCCTCGCTCGCCATCGCCGCGGGCTACGGCGTCGCGCTGCTGCTGCCCTGGGGTTCGCACGACTACTGGATCCTGCTGACCATCGTGGTGGTGCTGCGCGGCAGCCTGTCGCAGACGCTGGAACGGCGCAACGCGCGGGTCGCCGGCACGCTGCTGGGCTGCGTGCTGGCGGTCGGCCTGCTGTCGGCCCATCCCTCGGCCCTCGCGCTGCTGGCGGCGACCGTGGTGGCACAGGCGGTGGCGCACGGCTTCGCGGTGCGGCGCTACCTGATCACCGCGGTCGCGGCCACAGTGCTCGGGCTGGTGCAGGCGCACCTGCTCAACACCGGCGCAGCCCCGACCTTCGCGCTCTTCGAGCGCATCGCCGACACCCTGATCGGGGCCGCGCTGGCCTGGGCCTTCTGCTATGTGCTGCCCTCGTGGGAGCGCAGCCAGATCCCGGCGCTGGTGGCGCGCACGCTGCGCGCCCAGGCCCTGCACGCACGGCTCGCGCTGGGCCTGGGCCAGCTGCAGGCGGTCGACAGCAGCCCCGAGCTCGAATGGCGGCTGGCGCGCAAGGAGGCCTTCGACAGCCTCTCGGCGCTGGTGCAGGCCACGCAGCGCTCGCTGTCGGAGCCGCGCGCGGTGCGCCCGCCGATCGTGCCGCTGGAACAGCTGCAGGCCCACAGCTACCAGCTGCTGGCCCAGCTGAGCGCGGTCAAGTCGATGCTGGTGCTGCGCCGCGACCGGCTCACGCCCGCCGACATCGAAGGGCCGCTGCAGCGCACCGCCGCACGCATCGAGGCCGCGATCGGCAGCACGCCCATCGCCGGCAGCGACCTGCCCTCGGGCGCGCCGGCCACCGCGCTGGCCGGCCCGATCCCGCTGCCCGACCCCTTCGACAACGACATCAGCCCCTGGCTGCTGCGCCGGCTCGACCTCGCCACCGGCATCTCGGTGCAGCTGCGCGACGACGCGGCACGCATCCTGCAATCCCTTTCCGACGATTCTCCAACCCCCTCCACACAAGGAACCCCTGAACGATGACCCAAGACATGCTGCTCGGCCACCCCTGGTTCGCTCCCCTCCTGTCCGCCCTGATCGCCGTCTTTCTCGCGCTGCTCGTGCACCGCGTGGCCTCGGCGGTGCTTCAGAGGGTGACGCGCCACACGCCGGTGCTGCATGCGCTTCTGGTCAACATCAAGCCCGCGGCCCGCCTGGTGCTGCCGCTGCTGGCCCTGCAGATGGTCTGGCAGGCCGCGCCCGACGAACTGCGCTTCATCGCGGGCGTGCGGCACCTCAACGGGCTGCTGCTGATCGCCGCGGCCGCCTGGCTCGCGATCCGCGCGGTCAACGGCTTCGCCGACGGCCTGATCGCCAAGCACCCCTACGACGCGGCCGACAACCTGCAGGCGCGGCGCGTGCTCACGCAGACGCGCGTGCTGGCGCGCACCGCCAACAGCATGCTGCTGGTGGCCGGCGGCGCGATGATGCTCATGACCTTCCCCGGTGCGCGCCAGGTCGGTGCCAGCCTGCTGGCCTCGGCCGGCGTGATCGGCATCGTGGCCGGCCTGGCCGCCAAGCCGGTGTTCAGCAACCTGATCGCGGGCCTGCAGATCGCGCTGGCCCAGCCGATCCGCATCGACGACGTGCTGGTGGTCGAGGGCGAGTGGGGCCGCGTGGAAGAGATCACCGGCACCTTCGTCGTGCTCAAGATCTGGGACGACCGCCGGCTGATCCTGCCGCTGAGCTACTTCATCGAGAAGCCGTTCCAGAACTGGACCCGGCACAGCGCGCAGCTGCTGGGCACGGTGTTCGTCTATGCCGACTACGGCATGCCGCTCGAACCGCTGCGCGCCGAGGTCGAGCGCCTGGTGAAGGCCGCGCCCGAATGGGACGGCCGCTTCTTCAACCTGCGGGTGGTCGACACCACCGAGCGCGCGATGCAGATCCGCGTGCTGTGCACCGCGGCCAACTCGGGCCTGGCCTTCGACCTGCGCTGCACGGTGCGCGAGGGCCTGATCGCCTTCATGCAGCGCGAGTACCCGCAGTTCCTGCCGCGGCTGCGCGTGGAGGACGGCGATGCGGCGGCGCCGCGCGGCGCCGGCGCGCTGCCGCCGCTACAACAGCCCGTCTAGGGCAGCAGACGCAGCGACTCGACCTCGAACTCCGTCTTGCGCAGGTCCTTGTCGATCTCGCCCGTGAGTTCAACCCGCTGCTCGGCACTGACCGGCTGGCCCGGCGGAAAATGCTTGGCCGAGATCTCCACCGTCATGCGGCCGCTGTCGTCGGCGAAGCTGTAGTTCTTGCCGCCGTCGTGCGACACGATGCGGCCCTGCAGCCGCGCGTACTGGTCGTCGCGGCCGGTCTCGAGCAGCTGCTTCACCGTCATCAGCGGCACCGTGCTGGGGCCGGTGTAGGTCGATGCGGCCTGGCCCTTGGCGGCGGGCGACGGGCCGGTGTACTGGGCCCATGCGGGCGCCGTGGCACCCGCGATGCTCAGCGCGAGGACGAAGGCGGTGGCTGTCTTTTTCATGGTTTCACTCCTTGAGGTGGAATGCCCGGTGCCGGATGCACCGAAGGCATGACGCATTGAAACCGCCGAAGCTGAAGGCGATCTGATGCCGCTCAAGCGGCAGGGAACGCCATCACCACGCCCAGCCCCCGGCCGTCGATGCCGGCCTCGAAGCGCAGCGTCGCACCGTGCAGCGCCGCGATGCGCGCCACGATCGACAGGCCCAGGCCGCTGCCGGCCTGGCCGCTGCCCAGCACGCGGTAGAAGCGCTCGGTGAGCCGCGCGCGATCGGCCTCGGACACGCCCGGGCCGTCGTCACGCACCGCGATGTGCACGCTGCCGTCGACGGACATGGCCTCGGCCCGCACGCGGCCGTCTGCAGCGCCGTAGCGCAGCGCGTTGTCGACCAGGTTGCGCAGCGCGCTCTCGAGCAGCGCGGGATGCGCCTGCAGCACCAGGCCGCCGCCACCGCACTGCAGGGCCGTGCCCGGCCACGCGGCGGCCAAGCGGCCCATGAGCGCATCGAGATCCACCGCTTCCGTCACCAGGGCCTCCGGCCGCTCGGGGTCGAGCCGGGCCAGCGCGAGCAGGCTCTCGGTCAGCGCGGTGCAGCGGTCGACCTCTTCGCGCAGGCCCTGCAGGTCGATCGGCGCGCCGTCGACCATCGCCTGCTGCCGCTGCATCAGCTGGATGCGCATGCGCAAGGCGGCCAGCGGCGTGCGCAGCTCGTGGGCCGCATCGGCCGTGAAGCGACGCTCGGCCTGCAGCGCGTGGCCCAGCCGGCCCAGCACCAGGTTGAGCGCCCGCACGATCGGCAGCAGTTCGCGCGGTTCCTGGTCGGCGGCCACGGGACGCAGGTCGTCGGGCGACTTGGCCGCGATGCGTTCGGCGGTGCGCTCGACCGGCTGCAGCAAGCGGCGGATCACGAACCAGCAGAAGCCGCCCAGCAACCCCAGCAGCCCCAGCATCGGCCAGGCCAGGTCCTCGGCCATTTCCTCGAGCAGCTCGAGGCGCTCGTCCCAGGGCTGGCCGATCTGCACCTGCGCGCCGCCGTCGGCGGTCCGCAGCAGGTAGACGCGCCAGGCCCGGCCGTCGACCCACACGTTCTCGTAGCCCTTGCGACGATCGAAGGCGCGCGAGAAGGGCTGCGCGGGCGCCTCGTCGGCCCGGTGCAGCACGCGGCCGTCGCGCGACACCAGCTGGTAGTGAAGCTCGAGCTTGGCGGCCTGGCGGCGCTCGTCCAGATTGCCGGGCACGCTGCTCGGCGCCTGCGCCGTGCCGAGCACCAGCACCAGCCGCGCGCCCTCCTTCAGCGCATCGTCGAACACCTCGCTGGTCTCGCGCCAGGCCACGTGCACCACCACCGCCAGGCTCACCAGCCAGACTGCCACGCTGGCGCCGAGGACCGAGGCGATCAGCCGTCGGCGCAGCGAATAGGCACCGCGCGCGGCACGGCGCACGGCGCGCCAGCGCTGGAAACGGGCACGCATCAAGCCACCGCGCCCAGGCCGTAGCCCTGGTTGCGCACGGTCACGATGAACTTGCTGCCGAGCTTCTTGCGCAGGTTGTAGACATGCACCTCGATGGCGTTGCTCTCGACCTCCTCGCCCCAGCCGTAGAGCGCCTCCTCGAGCTGGGCGCGGCTCTGCACCTGGGCACTGCGTCGCATCAGCGCCAGCAGCACCGCGAACTCGCGCGCGGTGAGCGGCACCGGTTCGCCGTCGCGCGTCACGCGCTTGGCGGCCGGGTCGAGCTCGACGCCGCCGTGGCGCAGCGTGGGTGCGGGTTCGCGCGCCTCGCGGCGCAAGGCGGCGCGGATGCGGGCCGACAGTTCCTCCAGGTCGAAGGGCTTGACCAGGTAATCGTCGGCGCCCATGTCCAGGCCCGCGACGCGGTCGGCCAGCGTGTCGCGCGCGGTGATCACGATCACCGGGATCGTCGCGCGACGCGCCCGCAGCGCCGCGAGCACGGCCTCGCCTGTCAGGCCGGGCAGGCCGCGGTCGAGCAGCAGGCACTGGTAGTCGTGCGTGCGCAGCGCCGTGTCGGCCTGGTCGCCGCTGCGCAGCCAGTCGACCGCATGGCCGTCGAGCTGCAGCCACGACTGGACCGTGGCGCCGAGGGAGGGATCGTCTTCGACCAGGAGGATGCGCATGGCGCAAGGCTAGCGCAGCGCGATGAAGCGAATCTGAGGTGGACGTGCGGGAACGGTTGACTTAGACTCTATTTAGATATATCGTTATCCAATCAGATAGAACGAAAGAACCCCATGCGGCATTCCCACTCCCACCATTCCCACGGCCACCATCACGCGCGCATGGCCCGCAGCGAACACGAGGACGGCCTCGGCGGCGGTCGCGGTCCCCGCGGCGGTGGCGGCCGCATCTTCGGCCACGGCGGCCTGCGCTTCGTGCTGCTGCAGCTGATCGCCGACAAGCCCAGCCACGGCTACGAACTGATCAAGTCGATCGAGGACCGGCTCGGCGGCGCCTACAGCCCCAGCCCGGGCACGGTCTACCCCACGCTCACCCTGATGGAAGAACTGGGCTACCTCACGGTCGAGGAAGCCGATGCCGGCGGCCGCAAGCGCTACCGCATCACCGACACCGGCCAGGCTTTCCTGGCCGAGAACCGCGCCACCGCCGACGCCATGCTGGCGCGGATGAACGGTGGCGTCGATGGCGCCGGCCCGCGGGCCGGCCGGCCGCCGCAGGTCATGCGGGCCATCGAGAACCTCAAGCTAGCCATGCGAATGCGACTCGCGCGTGAAGCGCTGACGCCGGCGCAAGCCAATGCCTTCGCCGCGGTGCTCGACCACGCCGCACAACAACTGGAACAGATTTGACCCACCCCCGTTGCTTGCCCACTGCGTGTGGCCGCCTCCCCCCTCAAGGGGGCCACACCGGCGGCCCGGCAGAGCCGGTTCCGCGGTGTGTCTGACGAAGAACTGTTCGCCTTTCATGGAGTTTTGATTTGAACGACACCACCACCAGCGCCTCTTTCCCCGACCGCACACCCCAACGCGTGCGCCACCCGCTGCGCTTCCGCGAACTCGAAGTGCGCCAGGTCCAGCGCATCACGCCGCACCTGGTGCGGGTCACCGTGGGCGGCGAGGCGCTCGAGGGCTTCACGAGCCCGGGCTTCGACGACCACGTGAAGCTCTTCTTCCCCGACGAGCAGACCGGTGTGCTCGCGCTGCCGACCGCCGGCCCCGAGGGCCCGGTCTGGCCCGAGGGCCGCAAGCCCACGATGCGCGACTACACGCCGCGCCGCTTCGATGCCGCCGCGCGCACGCTGGAGATCGATTTCGCGCTGCACGAAGCCGGCCCGGCCACGCGCTGGGCCGAACGCGCCGCCCCCGGTGACCGCCTCGGCGTGGGCGGCCCGCGCGGCTCCTTCATCGTGCCGATGGCTTTCGACTGGCACCTGTTGATCGGCGACGACACCGCGCTGCCCGCGATCGCGCGCCGCCTGGCCGAGCTGCCGAAGGGTGCGCGCGCCGTCGTGCTGGCCGAGGTCGAGAGCGAGGCCGACCATGTCGACCTGCCCAGCGAAGCCGACGTCGCCATCACCTGGGTGCACCGCGCGGGCGCCGCCCGCGGCACGCCACCGCTGCTGGCGGCGCTGCATGCGGCACGCCTGCCCACCGGCGCCTTCCATGCCTGGATCGGCTGCGAATCGGCGCACGCGAAGCTGCTGCGCGCCCACCTGATCGACGAGTGCCGCGCCAACCCGAAATGGATTCGTGCCTCGGGCTACTGGCGCGACGGCAGCGCCGGCACGCACGACTCGCACGACGAGTAAGAACTCAGTCGGCCTGCGCCAGCGCCCATTCGACATGCTCGCGCACCAGCGCGCTCGGGTGCTCGGCGCGTGAGGCCAGCGCCTCGGCCGCATCGGCCTCGCCCGCGTGCAGCGCGTTGCCCAGCGCGACCGCGATGTTGCGCAGCCAGCGCTCGTGGCCGATGCGGCGGATCGGGCTGCCTTCGGTGTGGCGCAGGAATTCTTCCTCGCTCCACGCGAACAGCGCGCCCAGCGTGCGGCCGGTCAGGCCCTCGCGCGCATCGAAGTCGGGCAGCGTGCTCTTCTTGGCGAACTTGTTCCAGGGGCAGATCAGCTGGCAGTCGTCGCAGCCGTAGATGCGGTTGCCGATCAGCGGCCGCAGCTCGGCCGGGATCGCGCCCGGATGCTCGATGGTCAGGTAGGAGATGCAGCGCCGCGCGTCGAGCCGCTGCGGCGCGACGATGGCCTGGGTGGGGCAGACGTCGATGCAGGCGCTGCAGCTGCCGCAGTGCGGCGTGACCGGCGCGCTCTCGGGCAGCGCCATGTCGACGTAGATCTCGCCCAGGAAGAACATCGAGCCCGCGTCGCGGTCCAGCACCAGCGTGTGCTTGCCGCGCCAGCCCTGGCCGCTGCGCGAGGCCAACTCGGCTTCGAGCACCGGCGCTGAATCGGTGAAGGCGCGGTGGCCGAAGGGGCCGACCTCTTCGGCGATGCGCGTGGCCAGCGTCGCGAGCCGGTTGCGCAGCACCTTGTGGTAGTCGCGGCCCCGCGCATAGACCGACACGATGGCCTCGCCCGGCCGCTCGAGCCGCGCGAATTCGACGGCCTGCCATTCGGCGGGCGTGGCGCGCGGCAGGTAGTCCATGCGCGCGGTGATCACCGACACCGTGCCCGGCACCAGCTCCGCCGGCCGCGCGCGGCGCGTGCCGTGGCTGGCCATGTAATGCATCTCGCCATGGAACCCTTGGGCCAGCCATTGCATCAGACCCGGCTCGGCGCTCGACAGATCGACGCCCGCGACGCCGATTTGGGAGAATCCCAATTCCCGGGCCAAGGCCTGAATACGAAGAACGAGTGGATGGCTGCCGATCACCTGCCGATTGTAGAAACGCCCCAGGCGAACGGGGCCACGCTGACCTGGCGCAGCGAAGCCGACACCGAGGCCTTCGCGCGCACCCTCGCCGCCATGCCCGAGTTGCGCGACGCCTTCCTCGCGCTGCACGGCGACCTGGGGGCCGGCAAGACCACTTTCGTTCGCCATCTGCTGCGTGCGCTCGGCATCGCGGGACGCATCAAGAGCCCGACCTATGCCGTGGTCGAGCCGCACGAAGCGCCCGACGGATTGCTCATCTTCCACTTCGACTTCTACCGCTTCAGCGACCCGCGCGAATGGGAGGACGCGGGCTTTCGCGACATCTTCGCGGGCCCGGGCCTCAAGCTGGCCGAATGGCCCGACAACGCGGCCGGCCGGCTGCCGAGCGCAGACCTCACCCTTAGGATCGACACCATGACCGACGACACCCGCACCGTGAACCTCCGCGCCGGCACGCCGCGCGGCCAGGCCCTGCTGGACGCCGCCGCTGCATGAAGAAGGCACAGAACCCCGACGGCGCACCGCGTCGCACCTTCCTCAAGGCCGGCAGCCTGGTGCTGCTGCTGGGCGTGCAGGAGATCGCGCGCGGCGCCACCATCATGGCGGTGCGCGTGTGGCCCGCCACCGACTACACCCGCGTCACCATCGAATCCGATGGCCGGCTGCAGACCCAGCAGCTGATCGTCGGCAGCCCGCCGCGGCTGGCGGTCGACATCGAGGGCATCGAGCTCAATCCCGCGCTGCGCGACCTGGTCGGCCAGATCAAGCCGGGCGACCCGTACATCAACGGCCTGCGCGTGGGCCAGTACGCGCCGAACGTGGTGCGCATCGTGTTCGACCTCAAGCAGCCGGTGCAGCCGCAGGTGTTCTCGCTCGCGCCCATCGCGGCCTACCGGCACCGGCTGGTGCTCGACCTCTATCCGGAGCAGCCGGTCGACCCGATGGAGGCGCTGATCGCCGACCGGCTGCGCGATGCGCCGCGCGTGGGCGGCAATGGCAGTGCCGTCGCGGCCGCGCCGCCGCCCGCGACCGACCCGCTGGGCGACCTGATGGCGCAGCACGCCACGCGGCCCTCGCCTTCGCCCTCGCCCGCGGCCGCACCGCCGGTGATCGCCGCCGCGCCCGCCAGGCCACCGGCCGCGCCGGTGCCGCCGCCCGTGGCGCCGCCGCCGCCACCGCCGCGCGTGGCCGCCACCGCGAGCCGCACCGACCGCATCATCATCGTGGCGCTCGACCCCGGCCACGGCGGCGAGGACCCCGGTGCCATCGGCCCCAACGGCACGCGCGAGAAGGACATCGTGCTGCAGGTCGCGCACCGGCTGCGCGACCGCATCAACGCGGGCAACGTCAACGGCAGCCCGATGCGGGCCTTCCTCACGCGCGACGCCGACTTCTTCGTGCCGCTGGGCACGCGCGTGCAGAAGGCGCGGCGCGTGCAGGCCGACCTGTTCGTGAGCATCCATGCCGACGCCTTCACCACGCCGGCCGCGCGCGGCGCCAGCGTGTTCGCGCTGAGCCAGTCGGGCGCCTCGAGCAGCGCGGCGCGCTGGCTCGCGAACAAGGAGAACCAGGCCGACAAGGTGGGCGGGCTCAACGTGGGTGCGCACGAGGTGCAGGTGCAGCGCGCGCTGCTCGACATGAGCACCACCGCGCAGATCAACGACAGCCTCAAGCTGGGCAGCGCGATGCTGGGCGAGATCCGCAACATCGGCGCGCGGCTGCACAAGCCGCAGGTCGAGCAGGCCGGCTTCGCGGTGCTCAAGGCACCCGACATCCCCAGCGTGCTGGTCGAGACCGCCTTCATCAGCAACCCGGAAGAAGAAGCCAACCTGCGCAGCACCAAGTACCAGGAGGACCTGGCCGATGCGCTGATGCGCGGCATCCAGCGCTACTTCGCGCAGAACCCGCCGCTGGCGCGCAGCCGGCAGCTGTAGGACCCGCGGGGCCCTGCCCCCGCCGTGTCTCGCAAGGATGCCGCGCCCACTCGCGCAGGGGGGCGCGGCCTGCGCCTACAACGAAGTGCAGCGCGATCCAGAGAATGGACGCATCACTCCTTGAAAGGTGCACACCATGAAGACACGTCTCTGGACCACGGCGGCCGTCGCCGCCACCGTCATGACTCTGGCCGGCTGCGCCGGCAACGGACCCAACCAGAACCTCGGCGTCGCGGGCGGCGCGGTCGGCGGCGCGCTGCTGGGCAACGCGATCGGCGGCAGCACGGCGGCCACGGTCGGCGGTGCGGCCATCGGCGGCCTGGTCGGCAACGAAGTGGGCCGCAATGCGGACCAGCGCAATCAGCAGCGCTACTATCCCAACAACGGGCCGAGGTATTGACTCTCCCCCGAGGCGTCGCGCACTTCGTGTCGCTTAGCCCTCCCCCTTCCGGGGGCGATACCGGCGGCCCGGCATAGCCGGTTCCGCGGAGTACTTGATTCCCCCCCGAGGCGTCGCGCACTTCGTGTCGCTTAGCCCTCCCCCTTCCGGGGGCGATACCGGCGGCCCGGCAGAGCCGGTTCCGCGGTATCCCTGGAACAGTCGAAAGCGCGCCTTGGCGCGCTTTCTCCGTTAGGGGGGTCAGCCGATGCTTTGGGCTCTTGCCTTCTCGGCCCGTCCGGCGCGCCAGGCGCCGAAGATCGCGATCAGGCCGGGGATCAGGATCAGGCCCCAGATGATCTTTTCGAGGTGCTCGCGCACCAGCGGCAGGTTGCCGAAGAAGTAGCCGGCGGTGGCGATGCCCAGCACCCAGATCAGCGCGCCCACCACGTTGAAGAGCGTGAACTTGCCGCGCTCCATGGCCGCCACGCCGGCCACGAAGGGGGCGAAGGTGCGGATGAAGGGCATGAAGCGCGCGAGGATGATGGTCACGCCGCCGTAGCGTTCGTAGAAGCCATGGGCCTGGTCGAAGGCCTTCTTGTTGAAGAAGCGCGAGTCCTCCCACTGGAAGACCTTGGGCCCGAAGTAGCGGCCGATGGTGAAGTTGCACTGGTCGCCCAGGATCGCGGCCGCGATCAGGATCACGCAGGCGATCGGGAAGCTCATCAGGCCGATGCCGCACAGCGCCCCCACGATGAACAGCAGCGAGTCGCCGGGCAGGAAAGGCATCACCACGACGCCGGTCTCCACGAACACGATGGCGAAGAGCAGCGCATAGACCCACGGCCCGTAGGCGATCACGAAAGCCTCCAGGTGTTTGTCGATGTGAAGGATGAAGTCGACGAGAAAGCTGATGATTTCCATGGGCGCGGATTATCCTTGTTGAACCCGAACGCTCCGTGAATCCCCCCATGCTGCACATCCGCGCCGCCACCGAGGCGGACTGGCCCGCTCTCTGGGCCGTCCTCGAACCGACCTTCCGCCGCGGCGACACCTACACCTACCCGCCCGACATCAGCGAGGCACAGGCACGCCAGTCCTGGATGACCGTGCCCACCGCGATCTTCGTGGCCTGCGACGACCGGGGCACGGTGCTGGGCACCTACGCGATCCGGCCGAACCAGCCCGGCCAGGGCGCGCACGTGGGCAACTGCGGCTACGTGGTGTCCGACGCCGCGCGCGGCCTGGGCGTGGCCTCGGCCCTGTGCGAACACTCGCAGCAGGAAGCGCTGCGCATGGGTTTCGTCGCGCTGCAGTTCAACTTCGTGGTCTCGACCAACGAAGGCGCAGTGCGGCTCTGGCGCAAGATGGGCTTCGCCATCGTCGGCACCTTGCCCGGCGCGTTCAGGCATCCGACGCTGGGCTTCGTCGATGCCTACGTCATGTTCAAGCAGCTGAAGCGACCCGAATAAGAAACCACCCCACCCGGAGACACGCACGATGACAGGCACCTACATCCAGATGAACGCCGCCGACGGCAGCGGCAGCTTTCGCGGCTACCTCGCACTGCCCGAAGGCGGCACCGGCCCTAGCCTGGTGATCGCCCAGGAGATCTTCGGCATCAACCACACGATGCGCGAGGTGGCCGACTACTACGCCGAGGAAGGCTATGTGGTGCTGGTGCCCGACCTGTTCTGGCGCCAGGAGCCGAACGTCGAACTCGGCTACAGCGAGGCCGACTGGCAGCGCGCCTTCGCGCTCTACGGCGGTTTCGACGAAGCCAAGGGCATGCAGGACATGCAGACCGCCATCGACGCACTGCGCGCCCGCAGCGAGGTGCCCGACAAGAAGGTCGGCGTGCTGGGCTTCTGCCTGGGCGGCAAGCTGGCGTATCTGGCGGCCTGCCGCACCGATGCCGATGCGGTGGTCGGCTACTACGGCGTGGGCATCGACGCCGCGCTCGACGAGGCCGACAAGATCCGCTGCCCGCTGACGCTGCACATCGCCGAGCGCGACGCCTTCTGCCCGCCCGAGGCGCGTGACCGCATCGTCGCCACGCTCAAGGGACGGCCGGGTGTGTCGCTGTACGTCTACCCCGGCATGGACCACGCCTTCGCGCGTGCCGGCGGCGAGCATTTCCACAAGCCGTCGGCGCTGATGGCGCACGAGCGCAGCATCGCCACGCTCAAGGGCGCGATCGGCCCGCACTACGACCTGTCGGCGCTGTGGGACAAGCACTGCGAGTACGAGTTCGGCACCCGCAACGTCGACGACACCATGTCGACCATGGTGCCCGAGCCCTACGTCAACCACATCCCGACCATGACCGGCGGCGTGGGCTACCGGGCGCTGCACGCCTTCTACACGAACCACTTCGTCAACAGCAACCCGCCCGACACCACGCTGACCTCGATCTCGCGCACCGTCGGCGCCACGCAGGTGGTCGACGAGCTGCTGTTCTGCTTCACCCACACCACCGAGATCCCGTGGATGCTGCCGGGCGTCGCGCCGACCGGCAGGCGCGTCGAGGTGCCGCTGCTCGCGGTGATCAAGTTCCGCGGCAACAAGCTCTACCACGAGCACATCTACTGGGACCAGGCCAGCGTGCTGGTGCAGGTCGGCCTGCTCGACCCGAAGCTGCTGCCGGTCGCGGGCATCGAGACCGCGCGCAAGCTGCTGGACGAGAAGCTGCCCTCGAACACGCTGCTCGCGTGAACACCGGCGGATGAAGAAGATCGACCCGCGGCTGCTGCAGGCCTTCGTGGCGGTCGCGCGCGAGGGCTCGGTGTCGCGCGGGGCGCAGCGCCTGTTCCTCACGCAGCCGGCGGTGAGCCTGCAGCTGAAGGAACTGGGCGCGCTGGTCGGGCTGGAACTGTTCCAGCGCACGCCCACCGGCCTGCTGCTGACGCGCGACGGCGCGGCGCTGCTCCAGCACGCCGAGCATGCGCTCGAAGGGCTCAGCGACTTCGTGCTGGCGGCGGAACGCATGAAGGGCGGCGTGCGCGGATCGCTGCGCATCGGCACCATCCTCGACCCCGAGTTCACGCGCCTCAGCGTGCTGCTCGCGGAACTGGTGGCGCTGGCGCCCGAACTCGAGACCGAACTGCACCACGGCACCAGCGGCGAGGTGCTGGCCAGGCTGCTGAACAAGGAGCTGGACATCGGCTTCTACCTGGGCGACCCGAACGCGAGCGACCTGCCGCAGGCCAGCTCGGCCTTGCGCCGCGACGAAGGCAAGACCTTCCACTCGCAGGTGCTGAGCCCCTTCTCCTACCAGGTGATCGCCCCGCCGGGCTGGGCGCCGCAGGTCATGGGCCGCGACTGGCCCGACCTGGGCCGCCTGCCCTGGGTGCTGGCCCCGGCCAGCTCCTCGCACTCGCGCCTGCTGGCGCCGGTGCTGCAGGCGCACGGCCTGGTGCTGAAGAAGGCCGCGCAGGCCGACCAGGAGTCGTCGATGCTCGCGCTGGTGCGCGCGGGCGTGGGCATCTCGCTGGCGCGCGATGCGGTGGCCTTGCGCGCCAGCCAGCACGACGGCGTGGTGATCGCCGACCGCGTCGGCATCGACAGCGACCTGCGCTTCGTCTGCCTGGCCGCATCGCTCAGGCGCCCGGAAGTCGACTGCGCGATGCAGGCCCTGTCGCGCGCCTGGCGGCTCGCGCGCTAGGCCTTGGGCAGCGCGCGGCCGGTGCCCTCGCGCACCGCCATGCGCTCGCGCGGCACGGCACGCGTCGCCGCCACCACCACCGTGCGCCAGCCCCTGGGCATCAGCGCCAGCATCAGGGCCGCCAGCAGCGCCGCGCTGCCCAGCGCGTAGAGCCCGGCGGCGGAACCGCCGTGGTGCTGCTCGACATAGGTGCGCAGGCTGGGCGCCACGAAGCCGCCCAGGTTGCCGATCGAATTCACCAGCGCGATGCCGGTGGCGATGCCCAGCCCCGACAGGCGCTCCGACAGGAAGGCGTAGAAGATCGGCGTGCCCGACAGGTAGGTCGAGGCACCGATCGACAGCGCCGCGATCGCGAAGATCGGCGAGCCGTGCGCCGACAGGCACACGCAGACACCGAAGACCGTGTAGAGTGAGGCCACGGTGACGCGGCGCCGCTCGTGGTGCCGGTCCGACCAGCGCGTGACGAAGAAGACCACGAACAGCGCCAGCAGCCAGGGGATGCTGGTGACCAGGCCCACCGTCAGCCCGATCTTCTGCCCCATGATCTGCGCCACCTGGGTCGGGAGATAGAAGATCAGGCCATAGGCCGCGATCTGCACGATGAAGAAGTTGAGCGCGAAGAACATCACCTTCGGGTTGCGCAGGGTCTGCCGCACCGTCTGCGGGCTGTGGACCGACTTCTTCGCCGCCTCCTCGTCGAGCACCGCCTGCAGCGCGTTCTGCTCGGCCGGCGTGAGCCACTTCGCGTGATGCGGCCGGTCGACGATCACGAAGAAGGCGACGAGGCCGACCACCACCGCCATCACGCCCTCGATCAGGAACATCCACTCCCAGCCCTTGAGGCCGCCGATGCCGTGCATGTCGAGCAGCGCGCCCGAGACCGGCCCGCCGATGACCAGCGCCCCCGCGAAGCCGAACAGCAGGATGCCGTTGGCCTGCGCCCGCACCTTGGCCGGGAACCAGTAGGTCAGCGTGAGCAGCACGCCCGGATAGAAGCCGGCCTCGGCGATGCCCAGCAGGAAGCGCAGGGCGTAGAAGGACATCTCGGTGGTCGCGAACATCATGGCCGAGGCCACGAGCCCCCAGCTCACCATGATCCGACTGAGCCAGATGCGCGGGCCGACGCGCGAGAGGATCACGTTGCTCGGCACCTCGAAGAGCGCATAGCTCACGAAGAAGATGCCGGCGCCCAGCGCGAAGGCGCCGTCGCTGATGCCGGTGTCGATCTGCAATGCGCTCTTGGCGAAGCCGACGTTGACGCGGTCGAGGATCGACATGATGTACATCACGATCAGCATCGGCAGCAGGCGCCATCGCGCCTTGCCGACGGCCGCGGTGACCAGGGTGCTGTAGGGGCTCATTCTCTTGTCTCCTGTTGTTCTCTTGATCGGGCCCGGGCTCAGCCGCGTGCGACCGCGCCTTCGACCGGGTTCGTCACCGAGCCCAGGCCGTCGATCTCGACCGACACCACGTCGCCCCGCTTGAGGAAGCGCGGCGGCTTGAGGCCCAGCCCGACGCCGGCCGGCGTGCCGGTGAGGATCAGGTCGCCGGGCTCGAGCGTGATGGCGCGCGACAGGTAGGCGACCAGATGAGCCACCGGAAAAATCATCTCGCGCGTGTTCGAGGACTGCACCGCTTCGCCGTTGACCAGGCAGCGGATGCCGAGCGCCTGCACGTCGGCGATCTCGTCGCGCGTGACCAGCGCCGGCGCCAGCGGGCAGAAGCCGTCGAGCGACTTGCCGCGCACCCATTGCGCCTCGCCCAGCTGCACGTCGCGCGCACTCACGTCGTTGGCCGCGACATAGCCGAAGACATGCGACAGCGCATCGGCCTCGCTGACGCCGCGGGCACGGCGGCCGATCACGACACCGAGCTCGGCCTCCCAGTCGACCTGCGCGGTGAAGCCTTCGGGCCAGGTCAGCGCATCGCCGTCGGCGGCGAGCGTGTTGGTGAACTTGGCGAAGATCACCGGCTTCTCGGGGATCGCGAGGCCGGTCTCGATGCAGTGGTCGCGGTAGTTCGCGCCGACACAGAGGATGTTCCTCGGCACGAAGGGCAACCCCGGTTTGACACTGGCCAGCGGGACTGCTTCACCCACATCGCGCCAGGCCGCGCCCGCCACGATGTCCTGCATGCACCGTGCATCGACGAACTGCAGCGCATCGCCCTCTCTCACATAGCCCACGCGCAGGCCGTCCTGCGTGGGAACGCTCATCCATTTCATGTTGACTCCGGTTGGATTGAAAAAATACGGGGTGCGCGCGAGGGCACGCCGGGGCCGAACGGCCGTCGGCGTCTGCGTGCCCTGCGCACGCGGAGGGTTTGCCTAGTGATTGCGGCGCGGAATGCCCGCCGTCTGCGCCACGCGCTGGTACTTGGTCGCGGGCTTGAGCACCATGCCTTCGGACAGCGTGTCCACCATGGCGCGCTGGATCTCCTGCCACGGCGTCTGGCTCGCCGGGATCGGGTAGCCACCTCTGGCCTCCAGCTCGCGCGCGCGTTCCTGCAGGTCCTCGTCGCTCACCAGCATGTTGACCGTGCGCTGCTTCAGGTCCACGCGCACCCGGTCGCCGGTCTGCAGCAGGGCCAGGCCCGCGCCCGCCGCGGCTTCGGGCGAGGCGTTCAGGATCGAGGGCGAACCCGAGGTGCCCGACTGCCTGCCGTCGCCGATGCAGGGCAGCGCCGAGACGCCGCTCTTGAGCAGGTGCGCGGGCGCGCGCATGTTCACCACTTCGGACGAACCCGGATGCCCGATAGGGCCGACCCCGCGCATGAACAGGATGCACGAAGCATCGATGTCCAGCGCCGGGTCCTCGATGCGGCGTTCGTAGTCTTCCGGGCCGTCGAAGACGATGGCGCGGCCGACGAAGGCATCGAGGTCGCCGGGGGCACTGAGGTAGCGCGCCCTGAACTCGTCCGAGATCACGCTGGTCTTCATGATCGCGCTGTCGAACAGGTTGCCCGACATCACGAGGAAGCCGGCGTTCTCCCGCAGCGGCGCCTCGAAGGGCCGGATCACGTCGGCGTCCTTGATCCGTGCCTCGGCGCAGTTGGCGGCCAGCGTCTTGCCGTTGACCGTGAGCGCGTCGTCGCGGATCAGCCCGTGGCGATGCAGTTCCGCCACCACGGCCGGCACGCCGCCGGCGCGGAAGAACTCCTCGCCCAGGTACTTGCCGGCCGGCTGCATGTCGAGCAGCAAGGGCACGTCGAGCCCCACGGTCTCCCAGTCCTGAATCACCAGGTCGACGCCCGCGTGCTTGGCCACGGCGATCAGGTGGATGGGCGCATTGGTCGAGCCGCCGATGGCCGAGTTCACGACGATCGCGTTCTCGAAGGCCGCGCGCGTCAGGATGTCTGAGGGCTTGAGGTCCTCGCGCACCATCTCCACGATGCGGCGCCCGGTCTCGTAGGCCATCTGGCCGCGCTCTCGGTACGGCGCCGGGATGGCCGCGCAGCCCGGCAGGCTCATGCCCAGCGCTTCGGCCAGCGCGTTCATGGTCGAGGCCGTGCCCATCACGTTGCAATGGCCGATCGAGGGCACGGTGGAACCGACCAGGTCGATGTAGCCGGGAAAGTCGATGCTGCCCTTGGCGAACAGCTCGCGCGCCTTGAACAGCGTGGTGCCGGTGCCGGTGCGCTCCCCATCGTGCCAGCCGTTGAGCATCGGCCCGCCCGAGAGAACGATGGCCGGGATGTTGGCGGTGGCGGCCGCCATCAGCGCGGCCGGCGTGGTCTTGTCGCAGCCGGTGGTCAGCACCACGCCGTCGATCGGGTAGCCGGTCAGTGTCTCGACCAGGCCCAGGTAGGCCAGGTTGCGGTCGAGCGCGGCCGTGGGGCGGCGGCCGTTCTCCTGGATCGGGTGCATGGGGAACTCCATCGCGATGCCGCCCATCTCGCGGATGCCCTCGCGCACGCGCAGCGCCAGCTCGCGGTGGTGCCGGTTGCAGGGCGTGAGGTCGGAGCCGCTCTGCGCGATGCCGATGATGGGCTTGCCGGACTGCAGCTCTTCCCGGGTGAGACCGTAGTTGAGGTACCAGGCCAGGTGGAGCACCGAGAGTTCGCTGTGTTCGGGGTTGTTGAACCACGAGGCGGAGCGGAGGGGGCGGGGGGTCATGGCGGTCTGTCTCCTGTGCGTTGTCGTTGTGCGGCCGGAGCTTAGGTGGGCGATTCGTCGAGCGCCAATGAGATCGGTTGCGAGGCCGTATAAGCGCTCCAAATACACCCGATGCCCCGCCGGGTCCGCTGGCTTGCCCGCGCTTCTAGAATGCCCCGGTGAGCGCCCTTCCCTCTTCCACCCCCCTGCCCGAACGCCGCCCGATCCGCGAGCTGCCCGACGAACTGATCAGCCAGATCGCGGCCGGCGAGGTGGTCGAGCGGCCGGCCTCGGTGGTGCGCGAACTGGTCGACAACGCGCTCGATGCGGGCGCCACGCAGGTCACGCTGAGGTTGTCGGCCGGCGGCGTGCGCCTGATCTCGGTCGAGGACGACGGCGGCGGCATTCCGCGCGAGGAGCTCAGCGTGGCGCTGCGCCGCCATGCCACCAGCAAGATCGCCAGCCTCGACGACCTCGAGACCGTGGGCACCATGGGCTTCCGGGGCGAGGCCCTGGCGGCCGTCAATTCGATCGCCGAGCTCACGCTGCACTCGCGCGCCCGCGGCGCCGACGCGGCCTATGCGCTCGACGGCCGCACCGGCGAGCTGCGCCAGGTCGCGCGTGCCGAGGGCACCACGGTCGAGGTGCGGGAGCTGTTCTACGCCACGCCCGCGCGCCGCAAGTTCCTCAAGACCGACGCCACCGAGCTCGCGCATTGCGTGGAGGCGGTGCGCCGCCACGCGCTGGCGCGGCCCGACGTCGGCTTCTCGGTCTGGCACGAGGGCAAGCTGGTCGAGCAGTGGCGCGCCACCGGCACGCGCGATCCGCGGTTGTCGGACGCGCTGAGCGAGGATTTCGTGGCGCGCAGCGTGGCGGTCGACCACGAGCGCGGCGCGGTGCGCGTCGAAGGCCGGGCCGGCATCCCCGATGCGGCGCGCTCGCGCGGCGACCAGCAGTTCTTCTACGTCAACGGCCGCTTCGTGCGCGACAAGGTGCTCAACCACGCGGTGCGCAGCGCCTACGAAGACGTGCTGCACGGCCAGCGCCAGCCGGTCTATGCGCTGTACCTGACCATCGACCCGGCCCGGGTCGACGTCAACGTGCACCCGACCAAGATCGAAGTGCGCTTCCGCGACGGCCGCGAGGTGCACCAGGCGGTGCGCCATGCGGTCGAGAACGCGCTGGCCGCACCGCGCGCGGGCGACGCCGAGGCACCGGCCGCCGTGCCGCTGTTCTCGCCGAGCTCGGCCGCGCCAGCGCCCAGCCTGCCCGCCTGGACCCAGCCGCGCATGCATTTCGCGGCCGAACGCGGCACGGGCGACCTGGCGGCGATGTGGCCCTCGGCCCCCGCGACCGTGCCGCCCACCACCGCCGACGCGGCCCTCGACGCGCCGCCGCCCTGGTCGGCACCGCGGCCGACCGCACCGGCGCCGGCCCCCGTGCCCGGCCCGGCTGCGGCCGACAGCGAGCCCGTCTGGCCGCTGGGCCGCGCACTGGCGCAGTTGCAGGGCATCTACATCCTGGCCGAGAACAGCCAGGGGCTGGTGATCGTCGACATGCACGCGGCGCACGAGCGCATCGTCTACGAGCGGCTCAAGACCCAGCTCGACGGCGCGGCCATCAGCAGCCAGCCGCTGCTGATCCCCGCCACCTTCGCCGCCACGCCGCAGGAGGTGGCGACCGCCGAGGCCTGCGCCGAGGTGCTGGCCACGCTGGGCCTGGAGGTCGAACCCTTCTCGCCGCGCACCTTGGCGGTGCGCGCGGTGCCCGGCACGCTGGCCGACGGCGACCCGGTCGAGCTGGCCCGCAGCGTGCTGGCCGAGCTGGCCCAGCACGACGCCAGCACGGTGGTGCAGCGGGCCCAGAACGAGCTGCTGTCGACCATGGCCTGCCACGGGGCGGTGCGGGCCAACCGCAAGCTCACGCTGGACGAGATGAACGGCCTGCTGCGCCAGATGGAGGCCACCGAGCGCTCCGACCAGTGCAACCACGGCCGGCCCACCTGGCGCCAATTGAGCGTGCGCGAGCTCGACGGACTGTTCCTGCGCGGCAGGTAACAGAACCAATACAAGGGTTTCCGAGGGTCAGCGAAGCGGCGGGCACGCACGTTGCATGGTCTTCTGGTCGGAACTTTCCGCCTACCTGACCTGTCTGTCACCCACGCATGAAACATTGGTCCCTGTTCGCCACGGCCACCGCCCTGATCGCCCTGCTGGCCGGTGGCTGCTCGACGCTCGACGAGCGCCAGCGTGAATGGATCTTCCAGCCCAGCGACCGCAGCTGGGGCAATTCGGAAGCCATGACCCAGGGCATGGACGATGTCTGGATTGATTTCAGCTCCTCCGTGACCGGCGAGCCCGCGCGGCTGCACGGTCTCTGGCTGGGTGGCGCCCCGGAATCGGTCGACACCCCCGTGCTACTGTACCTGCACGGCGCACGCTACAACGTGGCCGGTTCGGCCCCGCGCATGCGCCGGATGCACGAACTGGGCTTCTCGGTGCTGGCCATCGACTACCGCGGCTTCGGCAAGAGCTCGGCCGGCCTGCCCTCCGAGGAAACCGCCCGCGAGGACGCCCGCGCCGCCTGGACCTGGCTGGCCGCCCGCCATCCGCAACAGCGTCGTTACATCTTCGGCCATTCGCTGGGCGGCGCGATCGGCATCGACCTGGCCGCGCACGTGAACGACGAGAGCGGCACCATCGTCGAGAGCACCTTCACCTCGATCGCCGACGTGGCCAGCAGCTTCAAGTGGGGCTGGCTGCCCTTCGGCCCCTTCATCACCCAGCGCTTCGAGGCCATCCGCAAGGTCAAGGACATCGGCGCGCCGCTGCTGGTGGTGCATGGCACGGCCGACAGCCTGATCAACCCGACCCTGGGCCGCAAGCTCTACGAAGCGGCGCGGGTGCCCAAGATGTTCGTGCTGGTCGAGGGTGGCTCGCACCACAACACCAATTCGGTGGGCGCGGCCCAGTACCGGGCCGCCCTGTCGCAGCTGTTCCGCATGAAGCCGCCGGGCACCGAGGTGGCCGAGCTCCGCACGCACGGCCTCTGAGCCCCCCGCGCGCCCGCGAAATCCGGCGCCGGCTTTTGTTACCCTCGGGCGCATGCCGCCTTCCTCCCTTGCACCGGCGGCCGCGCCGGTCGCGTCGCCCGCGCTGATCGTCCTGACGCTGGCCCTGCTGCTGGGCATCCAGCCCGTCACCACCGACCTCTACCTACCCGCCCTGCCGGCCCTGACCGCCGGCTTCGGCGCGCCCGTGGCCCATGCCCAGCTCACGCTGACCGCGCTGCTGCTGGCCTTCGGGCTCTCGCAGCTGCTGCTGGGCCCGCTGTCCGACCGCTACGGCCGCCGGCCGGTGCTGCTCTGCGGCCTGGCCGCCTATGTCGTGGCGGCGGTGGGCGGGGCGATGGCGCCGTCGATGGAATGGCTGATCGGCTGGCGCACCGTGCAGGGCGCCGCCATGGGCGCGGCGGTGATGGCGGCCCGCGCCATCGTGCGCGACCTGTACCTGCCGGCCGAGGGCGCGCGCGTGATGTCGCGTGCGCTCACCGGCCTGGGCGTGATCGCCTGCCTCTGCGCGCCGCTGGGCGGGCTGCTGTCGGACCTGGCCAACTGGCGCGTGGCGCTGCTGGCGCCGGCGCTGTTCGGTGCCGGCACGCTGGCGCTGGTCGCGCTGCGCTTCGAGGAGTCGCTGGCGCGGCGCAACCCCGATGCGCTGGCGCCGCGCACCCTGCTGCGCACCTGGGCCACGGTGCTGCGCCACCCCACCTTCCTGGCCTTCTGCGCGCTCACCACCGCCTCCTATGCGGTGCTGTTCACCTTCCTCGCCGCCTCCTCCTTCGTGTTCATCCAGGTGCTGGGCCTGACGAAGACGCAGTACGGCCTGGTGATGCTCTGGAACTCGCTGGCCTACATCGCCGGCACCTTCGTCTGCCGTCACTGGCTGCCGCGCCACGGCGTGCGCGGCAGCATCGCGCGCGGGGCGGTGCTCACGCTCGGCGGCGGCACGCTGATGGGCGGGCTGGCGCTGGCCGGCGTGCAGTCGGTGGCCGCGATCGTGGGCCCGCTCACGCTGGTGATGCTGGGCCACGGCGTGCACCAGCCCTGCGGCCAGAGCGGCGCGGTCGGGCCCTTCCCGCAGGCGGCCGGTGCCGCGTCGGCGCTCAACGGCTTCGTGATGATGCTGGCGGCCTTCGGCATCGGCGGCTGGCTGGGCACCCACCTCGACGGCACGGTGCGGCCGCTGGCCTATGGCATGTGGTTCTGGAGCGTGTGCATCGCGCTGATCGGCTGGACCCTGGTTCAGAAGTATGGAGAAGCCCGTGGCGAATGACACCCAGGCGCCATCGGCCACGCGCTTCGCGGCCCTGGCCGGCCCCACCGCCGCCGGCAAGACCGCGGCCGCGCTCGCGGTGGCGCGGCGCCGGCCGGTGGAGATCGTGAGCGTCGACTCCGCGCTGGTCTACCGCGGCATGGACATCGGCACCGCCAAGCCCAGCGCGGCCGAGTTGGCCGAAGCGCCGCACCACCTGATCGACATCCGCGACCCGCGCGAGGCCTACAGCGCCGCCGCCTTCGTGGCCGATGCCACCCGGCTGATCGGCGAGATCAACGCCCGCGGTCGACTGCCGCTGCTGGTGGGCGGCACCATGCTGTACTTCAAGGCGCTGGCCGACGGCATCGACGCCATGCCCGCGGCCGACCCCGCGGTGCGCGCGATGCTCGAGGCCGAAGCCGCGGCCCACGGCTGGCCCGCGATGCATGCGCGCCTGGCCGCGGTCGACCCGGTCACGGCCGCGCGGCTCGCGCCCAACGACAGCCAGCGCCTGCAGCGCGCGCTCGAGGTCTGGCACAGCAGCGGCCTGCCGCTGTCGCACTTCCATGCGGCCGCCGACAAGGTCCGCGGGCCGCAGGCCGCGGCCTTCGTGTCGCTCGAAGCCAGCGAACGCAGCTGGCTGCATGGCCGCATCGCCGAACGCTTCGACGCCATGCTGGCCGGCGGCTTCCTGGCCGAGGTCGAGGCGCTGCGCGCGCGCGGCGACCTGGTGGCCGACCTGCCCTCGATGCGCTGCGTGGGCTACCGCCAGGCCTGGGAGGCGCTCGACGGCGACTGCCCGATGACCGAACTGCGCGAACGCGGCATCGCCGCCACGCGCCAGCTGGCCAAGCGCCAGATGACCTGGCTGCGCAGCATGCCGCAGCGACAGGTGGTCGCGGCCGAAGCGCCCGACGCCGTCGCACAGGTGGTCGACCGCATCATGGGCATCGCATGACACTGCACATCGAAAACCTGGCCAAGCGCTATGGCGACGCGACCGTGTTCGCCGAAGTCTCGCTCACGGTGGCGGCGGGCGAGTTCGTCGCCATCGTGGGCGAATCGGGCGTGGGCAAGTCGACCCTGCTCAACTGCATGGCCGGCCTCGACAGCTGGGACGCCGGGCGCATCGTGCACGACGCCACCGACATCGGCGCGCTCGATGCCGAAGCCTGCGCGATCTGGCGCCGCAGCCAGGTGGGCTTCGTGTTCCAGGCCTTCCATGTGCTGCCGCACCTCGACGTGGCGCAGAACGTGGGTCTGCCGCTGATGCTGCTGGGCCGGCGCGACGAGGCGCGCGTGGCGCGCATGCTGGAAGTGGTCGGCCTGGCCGGGCTCGGGGCGCGGCTGCCGCAGCAACTGAGCGGCGGCCAGTTGCAGCGCGTGGCCATCGCGCGCGCGCTGGTGCACCGCCCCGCCCTGCTGCTGGCCGACGAGCCCACCGGCAACCTCGACCCGACCACGGCGGCCAAGGTGATGGACGTGCTGCTGGCCCAGACGCGCGAGCACGGCGCCTCGCTGGTGCTGGTCACGCACTCCGAAGCGGCGGCGGCGCGGGCCGATCGCGTGCTGCACCTCACGGCCAGCGGCATCCGCAGCTGAAGCGTTACGACCCCAACAGCGCCGCGTAGCGCCCCAGGTCCACATTGCCCCCGCTCACGATCACGCCGACCCTCGCGCCCGGCAGCGTGGCCGCGTCCTGGCAGGCGCCGGCGAAGGCCAGGCCGCCCGTGGGCTCGACCACCATCTTCATGCGCTCGGCGAAGAAGCGCATCGCGTCGACCAGCTGCGCGTCGCTCACGGTGCGGATGTCGTCCACGTCGCGTCGGATGATGGCGAAGGTGTGCTGGCCCAGGTGCTGGGTCTGCGCGCCGTCGGCGATGGTGCGGGGCGTCTCGATGTGCACGATGCGGCCGGCGCGCAGCGACTGCTGGCCGTCGTTGCCGGCCTCGGGCTCGATGCCGTAGACCTTGCAGCCGGGCGACAGCGCGCGCGCCGACAGGGCCGAGCCGCTGAGCAGCCCGCCGCCGCCCAGGCACACATAGAGCGCATCGAGCGGGCCGGTTTCCTCGATCAGTTCCTTCACGGCCGTGCCCTGGCCGGTGAGCACGTCGGGATGGTCGTAGGGCGGGATCAGCGTCATGCCGCGCTCGGTCGCCAGCTGCTGCGTGAGCGCCTCGCGGTCCTGCGTGAAGCGGTCGTAGAGCACCACCTCGGCGCCGTAGCCTCGCGTGGCGGCCAGCTTGGCGGCCGGGGCGTCCTGCGGCATCAGGATCAGCGCGGGCATGCCCAGCAGCCGGGCCGACAGCGCCACGGCCTGCGCGTGGTTGCCCGAGGAGAAGGCGATGGCGCCGGCCTTGCGCTGCGCCGCGTCGAAGCGCGACAGCGCATTGAAGGCGCCGCGGAACTTGAATGCGCCCATGCGCTGGAAGTTCTCGCATTTGAAGAAGAACTGCGCGCCCCAGCGCGCATCGGCGGTGGCGGAGCGCAGCACGGGGGTGCGGTGGGCATGGCCTTCGAGCCGCGCGGCGGCGGCGACCACGTCGTCGTAGGTGGGCAGTGCAGTCATGCCGCACAGCTTACCAAGCTCAGGTGTAGAGGGAAGGCACCGGCGCCTCGTCCTTGAGCGCCCAGCGCCCCAGCATGTTGAGCTTGTAATCCAGCGGATCGTGCAGCGTGTGGGTGCGCGCGTTGCGCCAGAAGCGGTCGAAGCCCAGCGAAGCGTGCGTGCCGCGTGCGCCCACCACCTCGAACAGTTCCTGGCTGGCGTACAGGCCCGCGCGGTGCGCCACCACCTTGGCCTCGGCCACCGCGATCGCGACCGCGGCGCGCTCGTCCGCGGTGAGGGCCTCGCCTTTCACGTAGGCCGCATCGAGCGCCTGCGCGGCGCGGTCGGCCAGCGCCTCGCCCGCGGCGACCTGCACCTGCAGTTCGCCGAAGCGGTTGAGCGTGTAGGGGTCGTCGGTGGCATGGGCGACGCCCGAGCTGACCCAGGGCCGCGCGTTCGTGTGCGCCCATTGGCGCGCTTCCTGTCGTGCACCGATGGCGATGCCCAGGTACAGGTTGACCAGCACCAGCTGGCCGATGGTGGTGCGCAGCGTGTGGAAGGCCGTGGGCACGGCGTCGCTCGCGCGGATCACGTCGCGCGCGGGCAAGGCCACCTGCGTGAAGACCACCGCGTTGCTGTCGGTCTGGCGCTGGCCGATCGGGTCCCAGTCGTCGAGCACCGAGATGCCCGGCTGCTGCGTCGGCACGATGCCCAGCAGCATGGGGCCGCCCGCGGCCGGCATGGCCGACAAGGTCATGTAGCTGGAACCCGTGGTGCCCGAGCAGAAGCTCTTGGTGCCCTCGAGCACCAGGTCGCCATCGGCACCCTGGTGCGCCTCGAGCCGGCGATCGATGGGGTTCATCGCATTGCCCCACCAGCCCTGCTCGCGCACCGTGGCCGAGAGCCAGCGCTGCTGCTGGTCCGGCGTGCCGTAGATGGCCACGGTCGCGACCTGCAGGTGGTGGAAGGCCAGCACATGGGCCAGGGCGCTGTCGACCGCCGCGATGCGCCGCACCGTCGTGAACACGCTGCGCCAGTCGAGGCCGCGGCCGCCGAAGGCCTGCGGCACGGCGTCGTTCAACAGGCCGTGCGCGCGGATCAGGGCCTTCTCGGCGGCGGCATGGCCGCCCTCGCGGTCGCGGGCCACGGCGGTGGCGCGCAGGGCATCGAGCAGCGGCTGCAGGTCGTCGACGGGCGGATGGGGAAGGCGGGCGTTCATGGATGAGAGGCTAGAACCAGAGATGGTGCGGCGGCAGCTTGCCGTTGAGGAAATGGTCGCCCAGCGCGTGGTATTTCCAGCGCACCGGGTCGTGCAGCGTGTGGGTGCGCGCGTTGCGCCAGTGGCGATCGAGGCCGTGCTCGGCCACCGTGCTCTGCGCGCCGGCCAGCTCGAACAGCTTGCTCGCGGCCTGCAGTGCGACTTCGGTGGTCAGGATCTTGGCTTCGGCCACGGCCAGCGAGGCTTCGCCGGCCTGCTCGGGCGTCGAGACCGCGGGCGTGTCGTCGAGCGCGCGCGCGGCGCGTTCGAGCAGCGCATCGGCGGCGCGCAGCTGCACGCGCAGGCGCCCCACCTCGCTCAAGGTGAGCGGGTCGGCGCTGGCGAGGTCCACACCGCTGTCGATCCACGGCCGGGCACGCGTGGTCACGAAATGGCGCATGTCCTCCAGCGCCGCATGGGCGATGCCGCCGTCGATGGCGGCCTGCAGGATCTGCGAGAAGGGCCCGGCCAGCGTGGGCCGCGCGAAGCGCGTCGAGGGCACGAGCTGCCAGGCCTGCACCGCCACCTGGGCCAGCGTCACGCTGCCGCTCGCCGTGGTGCGCTGGCCGAAGCCCGACCAGTCGTCGATCACCGCCAGGCCCGGCGCGCCGCGCTCGACCATCGCGAGCCAGGGCTTGTCCTGGGCGTCGCGCGCCGACACCGGAATCCAGTCGGCGAACAGCGCGCCGGTCGAGAAGGCTTTGCGGCCATCGAGGCGGAACGCGCCCTCGCCCGCCGCGGCATCGGCCACCAGGCGGGTGCGGGTCTCGCGCACATGGCGGGTGCCGATCTCCGACACCGCATTGCCCAGCCGCGCGCCGCGCAGCAGCTCGGCGAAGAAGAAATCCTGCTGCGCGGGGCTGCCGTCGAGCCGCAGCGCGCAGACCACGCTGTAGTGGTTCTGCGGAATCTGGGCGATCGAGGGGTCGGCCTGCGCGATGCGCCGGAACACCTCGACCAGCGTGGCATGACTGACGTCGGCGCCGCCGTGGCTGCGCGGCACGGTCAGCGCCCAGAGGCCGCTTTGCGAAAAGGCGTCGACCTCGGCATGGGGCAACAGGCGGTCGCGATCCCGCGCGGCGGCGCCGGGCGCGATCGCGGCGGCGAAGGCGGCCGCGGCCTCGAGCGCCTCGGCATCGTCGCGGATGACCTGGGCATCGGGCCTCGTGAAGGCGCGCGCACGGCGCGGCCTGTGGTGGTTGTCGTGGCTGTCCTGGCTCATGCCCTCTCCCTTCGATTGGCCCGGCGCGCCAGCGCGTCGCCGCTCCATTGCACCGCGCCGACCAGCACGATCAGCAGCGCGATCACTTCCAGCATCACGACGGTGTCGAAGCGCTGGTAGCCGTAGCGGATCGCCAGGTCGCCCAGCCCGCCGCCGCCCACCGCGCCGGCCATGGCCGAGGAACCGATCATCGTGACCACCGTCAGCGTGAAGCCCGCGATGATCCCCGGCAGCGCCTCGGGCAGCAGCACGTGGCGCACGATGTGCCCGCGCTTGCAGCCCATGGCCTGCGCCGCTTCCACCAGGCCGCGATCGACCTCGCGCAGGCTCACCTCGACCATGCGCGCGAAGAAAGGCGTCGAGGCGATCGACAGCGGCACCACGGCGGCCCACAGGCCGATCGAGGTGCCGACGACCCAGCGCGTGAACGGGATCAGCGCCACCAGCAGGATGATGAAGGGGGCCGAGCGCAGCACGTTGACCACGCTGCCCAGCACCCGGTTGACGCCGGGCCGCGCATAGATGCCGCCCGGTGCGGTGGTGGTCAGCACCACCGCGATCGGCACGCCCGCCACGAAGGCGAAGGCGGCCGAGACGCCGACCATCAGCAGGGTCTGCAAGGTCGCGTTGATGAACATGTCAAGCAGCATGCGCGGCTCCTTCTTTTTCCTCTTCTTCGCGCACGCCCAGCACCGTGACCTGGTCGACCAGGCCGGCCAGCGCATGGCGCAGCGCATCGACCGAGCGCAGCGAACTGCGCGCCGACAGCACCACGCGGCCCAGCGGCCGGCCTGCGATGCGGTCGATGCCGCCGTGCAGCAGCTGCAGCGGGCCGCCAAGGGCCAGCGCCAGCGCGCCGAGTTCGAACTCGCGCCCGTGCTGACCGTTGAGCCGCAGGTCCAGCAACACGGTCGCGCCGGGCGCCAGCGGCGCGTCGGCCTGCACCGGCCGCAGCCCCTGGCGCAACTCGGGCGGCAGCTCGTGCAGCAAGGGCTGCAGCAGCGCGCGCGTGGCGTCGCTGCGCGGGTCGCCGAACACGCGCCAGACCTCGCCCAGCTCGACCAGCCGGCCCTTCTCCAGCACCGCGACGCGGTCGCAGATCTCGCGGATCACCGCCATCTCGTGCGTGATCAGCACCACCGTGAGGCCGAGCCGCCGGTTGATGTCGCGCAGCAACGCCAGGATCGATTGCGTGGTCTCGGGGTCGAGCGCCGAGGTGGCCTCGTCGCACAGCAGCACTTCCGGGTCGTGCACCAGCGCGCGCGCGATGCCCACGCGCTGCTTCTGGCCGCCCGAGAGCTGCGCGGGGTAGGCGTCCTTCTTGGCTGCCAGGCCCACCAGTTCGAGCAGCGCGCCGACCTTGCGTTCGATCGCCTCGCGCGGCACGCCGGCCACGCGCAGCGGCAGCGCCACGTTGTCCCACACCGTCTTGGCCGATAGCAGGTTGAAGTGCTGGAAGATCATGCCGGTGCGGCGGCGCAGCTTGACCAGCGCGTCCTCGTCGAGCGTGCCCACGTCGGTGCCGTGCACCAGCACGCGGCCCTCGGTCGGCGCCTCCAGCCGGTTGACGGTGCGCAGCAGTGTCGACTTGCCCGCGCCGCTGCGGCCGATGATGCCGAAGACCTCGCCGGTCTCGATGCGGAAGTCGATCCCGGCCAGCGCCTGCGTGCGCCCCCCCTTGCCCTCGTAGTGCTTGCCCACGCGCTCGAACACGATGCTGGCGCCGCGCGCCGCGCCCGTCTCATGGGGTGCCACGTGGCGGATCTCAGACAGGTCGGTCATGCGGAAGCGGGAGAAAAGCGGAAGGACGCGGCCGCGTGCCGATCGGGCAGGCGGTCGGTGCCGAAGAGCTTGTGGCGCAGAGTGCCCGGCGTGTAGGCCTTCTTGTAGACGCCGCGATCGCGCAGCACCGGCACCAGCAGGTCGACGATGTCGGTGAAGCACTCGGGCACCACGGTGCGGATCAGGTTGAAGCCGTCGACGTCGGCTTCGCGCACCCACGATGCCAGCTCGTCGGCCACCTGCTCGGCCGAGCCGACGATGGGCGTGTGGCGGCTGCCCAGCACCATCTGGTCGAGCAGCCGGCGCGGGGTCCAGACCTGGCCGCCGCTGCGCGTGGTGACCGATTCGAGGAAGGACTTGAGCGCCTGCGTGTCGGGGTTGACGATGGGCGCATCGAGGTCGAAGCGCGAGAAGTCGATGCCGGTCTGGGCCGAGAAATGCGCCAGGCCGGCTTCGGGGCTCGCGTGGTGCCGGTACTCGGCGAAACGCTCGCGCGCCTCGGCCTCGGTCGCGCCCACCACCACGATGGTGCCGACGAAGAAGCGCAGGTCCGCGCGGCGCCGGCCCAGCGCCACCGCGCGCGCCGTGATGTCGGCGATGGTCTCGCGCGCCTGGGCCTTGGTGCCCGAGACGAAGATGCATTCGGCATGACGCGCGGCGAAGTCCATGCCGCGCTTGGAGGCGCCGGCCTGGAACAGCACCGGCGTGCGCTGCGGCGAGGGTTCGCTCAGGAAGATGGTGTCGGCCTGGTAGTACGGACCTTCGTGGCGGATGCGGTGCACCTTGTCGGGCCGGGTGTGGATGCGCGCGGCGCGGTCGTGCACCACCGCATCGTCTTCCCAGCTGCCCTCCCAGAGCTTGTAGACCAGTGCCATGAAGTCGTCGGCCCGGTCGTAGCGCGCGTCGTGGCCCAGCTGCTGCGTCTGGCCGGCGGCACGGGCCGCGCTGTCGAGGAAGCCGGTCACGATGTTCCAGGCGGCGCGCCCCTCGCTCAGGTGGTCGAGCGTGCTCATGCGGCGCGCGAACAGGTGCGGCACCTCGTAGGACTGGTTCACGGTCACGCCGAAGCCCAGGTGCTCGGTCACGTGCGCCATCAGCGGCACCAGCAGCAGCGGGTCGTTGATCGGGTGCTGCACGCCTTCGCGCAATGCTGCATCGGGGCGGCCTTCCCACACGTCGTTGGCACCGATGATGTCGGCCAGGAACAGCGTGTCGAAGCCACCGCGCTCCAGCGTGCGGGCCAGCTCGGCCCAGTAGCGCGACGTGCGGTAGGCGCGCGAATCGTCGCGCGGGTGGGTCCACAGGCCGTGGGCGATGTCGCCGATGCAGTTCATGTGCACGGCGTTGAACAGAATGGGCCGCGCCGCGGCGCCGCGCGCCCCTGCCACCCCGCTCACTTGGCGGGGGTCGCGTTCAGCGCGGTCTTCTGTGCGTTGGCCTGCGCCGTCTCCCACGGGAACTCGACCAGGCCGTCGAAGGCCGTGCGCACGGCGGCCTTCACTTCGGCGCTATTCTGGTAGATGGCGATGAACTTGCGGATGCGCGGGTCGTTGGCGCGCTCGGGCTTGGCGGCCCAGACGAAGCTGTACTTGCTGTTGTCCTTCTCGCGGTAGATCGGCTTGTGCACATCGAGGCCGGCGATCTTGACGAAGGTCGCGTAGGTCACGGCGGCGTCGAGGTCGTCGAAGGCGCGCGCGATGGCCGGGCCGTCGATCTGCAGGATCTGCAGCTTGCGCGGGTTCTCGCTCACGTCTTCCAAGGTCGAGGTGGTGCTGCCGCCGTTCTTGAGCTTGAGCAGGCCGGCCTCCTGCAGCACCAGCAGCGAGCGCGCGGTGTTGATCGGGTCCTGCGCGATCGCGATCTTGGCGCCGGTCTTGATCTGGTCCAGCGAGGTGAGCTTCTTCGAGTAGAGGCCGACCGTGGTGGTGTAGCCGCCCGCGATGGGCACCAGGTTGTAGCCGCCGGCCTTGTTCGACTGCTCGAGGAAGGGCTTGTGCTGGAAGTGGTTCACGTCGACCTCGCCGCTGGCCACGGCCGAGTTGGGCGTGCGCCAGTCGCTGAACTCGATGATCTCGACGTTCAGGCCCTGCGCCTTGGCCTGCTGGGCCGCGATCTCGAGGCCGCGGGTGGCCGGGCTGGTGGCGGTCGCGACCTTGAGCGGTTTGTCCTGCGCGAAGACGGGCGCGCCCAGCGAGGACAGCGCCGCGGCGGCGAGGAAGGCGCCGCCGAAGCGACGGGTGAAGGCGAAGACGGACGAGGGCATGGGTTTCTTCATGGACGACTTTTCTGGCAGGCGGCCGCTGGCGGGCCGCGAAAGGGACCGGCGAAATTAAGGCCTCGTCACCCTGCGGACAACGAAGCTTTCAGCCCTTGCTTATGCGCATTCCTTCTTTGTCACGCGCGCGCGATGCCCCTGCAATCGCCGCATGAGCCAAGACACCCCGGAACGCATCGACTGGACCCAGAGCGCGCGCATGCAGGCGCTGCACGCGCTCGCGCCCGAACCCTTCGCGGCCTTCGCCGCCTTCGACAAGGCGGTGTTCGCGCCCGGCCACCTCGAACCCAGGATCAAGGAGCTGATCGCGGTCGCGGTCACGCACGTGACGCAGTGCGAGTCCTGCCTCACGCTGCATGTGAAGAACGCGCGCCGGCTCGGCGCCACCGAGGGCGAGATCGCCGAGGCGCTGTGGGTCGCGGCGCAACTGCGCGCGGGCGGCGCGATCGGCCAGTTCGGGGCCACGCTGGCGGCCCTGAAGCAAGGCGGCTGACGCCGACGACGCGCGACAGGCAGGCGCGACAATGGCGCCATGCGTGCGCTGCTTCTCACTTTCTCCTGGCAGGAGCTGCGCCACCACCCGTGGCGCAACGCGGCCGCCGTCGTCGCGGTGATGCTCGGGGTGGCGCTGGCCTTCTCGGTGCACCTGATCAACGCCTCGGCGCTCGACGAGTTCTCCAGCGCGGTGCGCTCGGTCAACGGCCAGCCCGACCTCGAGCTGCGCGCCGCGCAGGGCAGCTTCGACGAAGCGCTGTTCGCGCAGGTCGCGCGCCAGCCGCAGGTGGCGCTGGCCAGCCCGGTGGTCGAGATTCCCGCGAGCACGCTGGCCGCCGACGGCGCCCGGCTGCCGCTGCGCATCGTGGGCGTCGATGCGCTCGCGCTGCCCACGCTCGCGCCCGCGCTGATGCCGGTGCCGGCCGAAGGCGCGGCGCGCTTCGCGCTCTTCGCACCCGACCAGGTCTTCCTCAACGCCGCGGCGCGCAACGCGCTGGGCCCGGCCGCCACGCAGCTCGAGACACAGGTCGGCACCCAGCGCCATCCCCTGCAGATCGCCGGCACCGTGGCCGCGGGCGGCAGTGCGCTCGCGGTGATGGACATCGCGGCCGCGCAGGAACGCTTCGGCCGGCTCGGCCAGCTCACGCGCATCGACCTGCGCCTGCAGGGCGGCATCGACCGCGCGGCCTTCATCCGCTCGCTGGAGGGCGCGCCCGGCTGGCCCTCGAACGTGCGCATTGCCGAACCCGGCGACGCGGCCGAGCGCGTGAGCAACCTCTCGCGCGCCTACCGCGTGAACCTCACGGTGCTCGCGCTGGTCGCGCTGTTCACCGGCGCCTTCCTGGTGTTCTCGGTGCTGGCGCTCAGCGTGGCCAAGCGCGCGCAGCAGTTCGCGCTGCTGGGCGTGCTGGGCCTGACGCCGCGCGGCCGGCTGGCGCTGGTGCTGGCCGAGTCGCTGATCCTCGGCGTGGTCGGCAGCCTGGCGGGCATCGCCCTGGGCGCGGGCCTGGCGGTGTTCGCGCTGCGCGTGCTGGGCGGCGACCTGGGCGGCGGCTACTTCGCGGGCGTGGCGCCCACCCTGCACTGGCGCTCGGGCGCCGCGCTGCTCTATGGCGGGCTGGGCGTGGCCGCGGCGCTGGTCGGCGGCTGGTGGCCCGCGCGCGCGGCGCAGGCGCTGCCCGAGGCGCAGACGCTCAAGGGCCTGGGCGCGGCGCCCACACGGCAGGGCGCGCGCATTCTGCCTTTCGTGCTGCTGCTGGCCGGCGTCGCGCTCGCCCAGATGCCGCCGCTGTTCGACATCCCGGTGGCCGCGTACTTCTCGGTGGGCCTGCTGCTGGTCGGCGGCATCACCGCCCTGCCCTGGCTGATCGCGCTGCTCTACGACCGCATCGCGCCGCTGTTCGCACAGCGCGTGCTGCCGATGCTGGCCATCGAGCGCGCGCGCCGCATGCGCGGCACCGCCGCGGTGGCGGTCAGCGGCGTGGTCGCGAGCCTGAGCCTGGCGGTGGCGCTGACCGTGATGGTCGCGAGCTTCCGCGATTCGGTCACCCGCTGGCTCGACGTGGTGCTGCCGGCCGACCTCTACCTGCGCGTGGCCGGTGCCAGCGCGGCCGACGACGCGGCCTTCACGCCGGTCTTCGTGCAGAAGCTGGCGCACTTGCCCGGCGTGGCGCGCACCGGCACCCAGCGGCTGCGCCCGCTGCTGCTCGACCCCGCGCGGCCGGCCGTGACCCTGATCGCCCGCAGCCTCGACGACGGCGCCGCGCGCACGCTGCCGCTGGTGGGCGAGGTGCTGCCCGTGCCCGCGGGGCAGATCGGCATCTATGTGAGCGAGGCGATGGTCGACCTCTACGGCGCGAAGCCGGGCACGGTGTTCGCGCCGCTGGCGCAGGCGCTCGGCGCGCCCGCGGCCGGCCAGCGCTTCTTCGTGGCCGGCGTGTGGCGCGACTATGTGCGCCAGTTCGGCGCCATCACGATGGACGCGCGCGACTTCGAGCGCCTGACCGGCGACGCCGGTGCCAGCGACGTCGCGCTGTGGCTGGCGCCCGATGCGGTCAACACCGAGGTGCAGTCCGCGGTTCGCGCGCTGGCGTCGGCCGAGCCCGGGCTGTCGGATGCGCTGGAGCTGGCCTCGGTGGGCCAGATCCGCGCCACCTCGCTGCGCATCTTCGACCGCAGCTTCGCCGTCACCTACTGGCTGCAGGCCGTGGCCATCGCCATCGGCCTGTTCGGCATTGCGGCCAGCTTCAGCGCGCAGGTGCTGGCACGCCGCAAGGAGTTCGGCCTGATGGCGCACCTGGGCTTCACCCGGCGCCAGGTGCTGGCCGTGGTGGCCGGCGAAGGCGCGGCCTGGACCGCGATCGGCGCGGTCGCCGGCCTGGGCCTGGGGCTCGCGGTGTCGGTGGTGCTGGTGAAGGTGGTCAACCCGCAGAGCTTCCACTGGAGCATGGACCTGCTCGTGCCCTGGCTGCGGCTGCTGGCGCTGTGCGCGGCGGTGGTGGCGGCCGGCACGCTGACGGCGTGGCTGGCGGGTCGGGCGGCGGCGGGCAAGGACGCGGTGTTGGCGGTGAAGGAAGACTGGTAGGAAGGACCCGCAGCGCCATGGCGGCCGAACGAAGCGATGGCCCGAGGGGTTCCCCAGCCCCTCTGGCCGCGCCGAGGAGCGCAGCGTTTCGCGGATCAGGGCTCGCCCTTGTTTGAGCGAAGCGAGTTCGGGCGAGACCCCGCGAAACGCGAGCACCGCAGGTTGCCCGCAGCGAAGCGGAGGGACGCGGACAGTGGGGTCGCCTTTCTTTTGCCCACTTTTCTTTGGCGAAGCAAAGAAAAGTGGGTCGCCTGCCGGGGCGAGTCCCGGCTCCTGCCCCAAACAAGCCCTCGGCCCCTCAACGCCCCGGCGTCAACTGGATCCGCTCGACCGTCTCCTTCTCCACCGCCGCACGCGAGTAGACCAGCGGCACGTATTTGCCTTCGAGCCACAGCGGCGCGAGATCGCGGTAGTTCGGACTGTCCGGATTCCCCGACTGCCCCGGCGCATTGATCACGCGCGAAGCGTCCCAATTGCCCACGTCGAGCACCATGCGGAAGGACGCGCCCGCGGTCAGCTTGTAGTCGCTGGCGCGGTAGGTGGCGGCCATCGGCGTGAAGGCCGAGCCCGACATCGGCCAGTCGCCCACATCGAGCTTCTTGCGCGCGGCCGCGTCGACCACGCCGCCGAGCGGATGGCGGAACTCGGCGCGGTGCAGGGCGCCCCACTTCCAGGCCGCCGTGTCGGGGCCCAGCTTGGCCGTGAGTTCCTGCATCGCGAGCGGCAAGGTCGTCAGCAGCAGCGCATCGCGCTGCGCGTTCGTGACCCAGCCGGCGGGGTTCTCGAGCAGCAGCACCATGCGCGTGTTGTCGCCGGGCGTGGCCAGCGCGGCGGCGGCATCGCCCGCGCCGGCCTTGAGCACGGCCGCGCGCAGGGGCTTGCTGCTCCAGACCTCGTACAGCGCGGCGGCGCCGCTGTCACGGTCCATCGCGCCGTTCCAGCCCTGCAGCAGGCGCAGGGCCGAAGCCGTCTGCGGGTCGTCACTGCGCAGGCCGGCCAGCAGCTTGAGCAGCCGCTGAGCGGGCGTGGCGACGATGTCGTTCTGCATGCGCTCCGAGTCTTCGACGGTGAAGCGCGTGCCCGCCGCCACCTTGGCCGCGAACAGTTCCTTCAGGCGGCGCGCGCGGGCCGCATCGCTCCACTCGTAGCCCACGCCCTTCTTCGCGGCCGGATGGTCGGGCGGGATGTTGTTCTCGTTGGCCGTCACCACGTAGCCGCGCGCGGGGTTGAACTCCGACGGCAGTTCGTCGCCGTTGCGGAAGCCCGACCACTCGTAGCGCCCGTCGCCCGGCACCGGCATCAGCCCGTCCCAGTTGGGGCGGATCGGCGTGAGCCCGCCGGGAATCCAGCCGACGTTGCCGCTGGTGTCGGCATAGACCTGGTTCTCGCCCGGTGCGCCCCAGCGGTTCATGGCGGCGCGGAACTGGTCCCAGTTGCGCGCGCGCATGTAGTCCATCGATCCGAAGTACGGCGCCATGCCGGGCTCCAGCCAGGCAGCGCGCAGGGCATAGGCGCGCTGCTTGCCGGGCTCGGCCAGCAGCACCGGGCCGTGGCGCGTGAAGCTGTTGACCACCTCGCGCGGCGTGCGCTCGCCCCTGACCGCGATGCGTTCGGTCACGCGCGTCATCGGCTCCCAGCGGTCCTGGTAGCGGTATTCGTTGGGATTGGCCGGGTTGAGCTGGTACACGTACAGGTCTTCCTGGTCCATGTAGAAGCGCGTGAGGCCGAAGGCGATGGTGCCGTTGTGGCCGATCGACAGGCCCGGCAGGAAGGGCTCGCCCGCGCCGATGGCGTC
>Ga0182008_10000164_pt1 | contig 51668 bp, 49 predicted proteins | sample Sormic07211129_1_FD_120482 | JGI IMG/M metagenome (GOLD analysis project Ga0182008, IMG submission 120482) | Rhizosphere microbial communities from Sorghum bicolor, Mead, Nebraska, USA - 072115-129_1 metaG | ecosystem: Host-associated > Plants > Roots > Rhizosphere | place: USA: Nebraska...
ACTCCTTCCAGGCTTCGGTGAACTGAAGCAACCCGCTGCCGAAAACTTCGTAACTCATTGAATCTCAAGGAGTTTTCCGTTTCTACTGCGCCGGAAGTGGGGCGAATTATAGAGACTCAGAATCTGCCGTCAACCGTTAATTTCAGTTTTCTATCAATGCACCGAAAAGCCTGCTTATATATAGACGCACCGTCAGCGGATGCGCAGCATACGGTCCATCACCTGAAACAATTTCCGGTGATGCTTCACAATGACAGCCCAACTGCCTGGATCGTCCCCCATGCCCGATTCCCGAATACGCCCCACTCCAGCCCCCTTGCTCAATCCAGGCGAGACCGTGGTGTTGTTCGACGGCGTCTGCAAGCTATGCAACGGCTGGGCGCGTTTTCTAATTCGTCATGACAACAAGCAGCGAGTGCGCCTGGCGGCAGTGCAATCGCCAGAAGGTCAGGCGTTGCTGGCATGGGCCGGTCTCCCGGTCGACGAGTTCGACACGATGGCGGTGATCCGCGACGAGCATTACTGGGTGCGCTCCGATGCGTTCTTCGAAGTGATTGCACAACTGCCGGCTCGTTGGTCGCCGGTCAGGCTTCTGCGAGTTTTCCCACGAGCACTCAGAGATTGGGCCTACGACCGCGTGGCACTGAATCGTTATCGGATCTTCGGCAAGTACGACACCTGCCTGTTGCCCGACCCCGATCACGACCGTCGCTTCCTCTAGTCGCCAATGTGAATGCTCCGCTACAGCATCAACTGCAGCCATTGCCCCGGCGTCATCTTCGTCACCATCATCAAGACAATCACAAACATCCCGAGAAACCCGCAAACGCCCATCCAGAACCACTGTCGATAAACAGCCCGGTAATCAGCATCAACCCCTGCCCCACATTGCACCGCGTCCGCCGCCATCCCTTGCAAACGTTTCTGCAGCAACAGCACCGGCAGCCAAAGCGAGCCCACTATAAAGAACAGGATCAGCGACATCAGCACCCAGTCCGTGGTCAAGGGCAACCCGGAAAGCCTTGTCAGCCAGTAACCCGTCGCGATCTGGATGAAGCCCGCCGGCGTGGTGATCCAGGCGTCATAGCGCACCACCATTTTCGCCACATGCGCGATCACTTGTGGATTGGCCGTACGGCTGGCGGCAATCAGGTACAGATAGGAACCCATGCCGAAGCCGAAGAGGAAAATCGCAGCGATGACATGCACGTACTTCAAGCTCAGATAAAGCATGCTCACCAAGTCCCGTCAGAGAACATCACAGACAGGCCAAGATTCTGCGGATCGTTGATCGCTGCCATGTATTCGTCGACGCTGATTTCACCGACACAAGGACGGGCACCCGGTTCGGGCAGGTAACCTCGGGCGATCTTCGCGGCCAGAGCGACGGCAGCACAACTAGGGATCTCCGGCCCCTTGTCATTCAGCGCGGTCAGTTGCGCCGTCATCGACAACGGCAGGTCGTTCATTCCGACACCCCGCACATCTATATACATCGCACTTTTGCCATCACCGAAACGCTCAAACCATGTCCCCCAGCGATGCAACCTGGCGGCCCACATCCTGTGGTCACGCACCAGCCCTTTTCTCATCGCCAGTGCAAACAGATAATTGGCCACGCCGCCAAGCTTGAGGCCAGCGCCAGCCTTGAAACTCAACGTGTGCGCACCAAACCGGCTGGCAAAGATGTCCATGTCCGGTACATCAACATTGGCCAGCGCACGAGTGCCCAGGTTCTGCAGCTTGCGCAGGGTCAGGTCTTCCCAGCCCATCACCTCATGCACTTGACCATTGCGCAGTTGGCGGATCGGTTTGCCCGCATACGCCAGCACCCCCTCGATCGTCGACAACCCCGGCATTTTCGCTGACGAGGAAATGCCGTGCTCGATCGAGTCGATGCGTTTGAAGCGATGGCGCTGCTCATCGATGATCGCCGACGACAGCGTCGGCACCGAACTGCAGCCACTGAGGATGGCGACACCGGCCTCTCTCGCTCGGGCATCGAGTACGCCGATGCCATTGACGAACGTCCGGCAGTCCGCCAGATCGCAATAGTTGACGCCCGCTTCGATGCAGCTTTCGGCCACCGCATAGGATTGCCCCTGAAACGGGCCGCCCGTGTGAACCACCAGTTGAATATTCATCGCACGCAGAGCAGCGGCGAACCCGGCGCCCATCGCATCACCACACCAGCTTTCGCAGTTCGCCCCCAATTCAGCGACCTTGCGCTCCAGCTTCTGCGGATCGCGCCCCGAGATCGCCAGTTCGATGCCCGGCATGTCGATCAGATGCCGACAAACGATGCTGCCAAAGTTTCCATACCCGCCAACCACCAACACCCTGAGTGCCATCAACGCTTCCCTGAACAATTCAACAACTGCCCCGCAACCGGGTTCGGCGCAGCTTCCCTGATATCACCCGGCCGGGCAAGACAGCATCGGTAAGAGTTAGCGCCATGGCGACCATATCGACTTGTACGATGTCTTATCACAGGGTATTACTACGCCTCCTCAACAAAAATAAAACCACGGAGATCGCTACATGGACTCATTCCTGTCCGCCAAGCCTGAAAACCTTGATCAAGCGAAAGGCAATACCCGCCGCAGTTTCCTGAAAAAGTCGCTCGCTGTTTCCGCCACGCTCGCCGCCGTCGGCAGCGCCGCACTGCCCCGCTTCTCCGATGCCGCCGACCCCTTGAGTCAGCGCTACCCTGATCCACTGATTCACATCCTCGACGACAGCTTCCTGGATCTGCGTATTTTCAACGCCAGTGTTGAAAAACTCGCCACCGGCATGCGCTGGGCCGAAGGGCCGGTGTGGGTCGGTGATGGCCGCTATTTGTTGGTCAGCGACATCCCCAATAATCGCATCATGCGCTGGGACGAAATCACCGACACCTTCACCGTGTACCGCGAACATTCAAACTTCTCCAACGGCATGTGCCGGGATCGCCAAGGGCGTCTGATTGTTTGCGAAGGCTCCACCACCACTCGCGAAGGGCGCCGCATCACGCGCACCGAATACAATGGCACGATCACCGTGCTGGCCGACAGTTTCGACGGCAAGCCCTTCAACTCACCCAACGACATCGTCTGCAAAAGTGACGGCTCGATCTGGTTCACCGACCCGCCATTCCAGACCGGCAACAACTACGAAGGCCACAAAGTCACCCCGAGCCAACCCCATGCCGTGTACCGCATCGACGGCGAGAGCCAAAAAGTCACTCGGGTAATCGACGACCTCAACGGCCCCAACGGCCTGTGCTTTTCTCCCGATGAAAAGACCCTGTATGTCGTCGAAGGTCGCGCCAAGCCCAATCGCCTGATCTGGGCGATTGCGGTGAAAGACGACGGCACCCTGGGTGAACGCCGCAAGCACATCGAAGGCTTGGACTATGCCGCGATTGACGGCATCAAATGCGACGAAGCGGGCAACCTGTGGTGCGGCTGGGGCGGTAATGGTGATCCCAAGGCGGACCTGGAAAAACTCGACGGCGTGCGTGTTTTCAATTTGCAGGGCAAGGCCATCGGGCACATTTCGCTGCCAGAGCGCTGCCCCAACCTGTGCTTCGGCGGACGCGAAGGCAATCGACTGTTCATGGCCAGTAGTCACTCGATCTACTCGTTGTTTGTAAATACGCGAGGGACTACGTTTGCGTTATAAAAACGACGCCGGTCTCGCAACAGTTCCGTGAGTAGCGAAACAAGATCCTGCCGCGCATCCGAGGCTGCGCGGTGACGATCCTTGTCGCTGAATGGTCGTTCGATAGCATGCCGCCCTGTATCGACGGCGCCGCCCAAGGGAGACGTCAGAGTGCCTGGCCCTTGGCTATGTAATACGCGTTGACGAACGTTGCCGTGTGCTGCAAAGCCTGACGTATGTCCGGTTTGACTATTCGATGCCTGTTGGCAAACTGCTCGACCGCCGCGGTGTTGAAACGAGTGGTCTGGATAAAGTCCAAGGCTTCGGGTTTTGTATTCAAAAACCACGCGACCGGAGGAATACTCAGTAGCCATTTCAGCAGTCGAAGTGAAATGTGATGCTTGGGAGACTTCAAGCCCAAAGGTTTTGCCACCTGTGCCAGGAGTTCTCGCAAGTTTGGCGTTTGGTCATCAAGCGCCAGCAGCTCCTCGCCCACCATGGCAGGATCAAAAGCACAAACGGCCACCAGCTCGACCAGATAATCCACGGTGACCAATGGCAGCCAGTGCTCGGCGGTACCGGGCACTGCAGTCATCTTGCCCTGCACCAGGTTGCGTATCAGCGCCACCAGCGGCTGACCGTCAAGGATATGCCCAGTGCGGCTGTGGCCACAGACCGTCGCAGGGTGGACAACGGTCATCTCACCACCCTTGGCGGACATGACCTGCAGGGTCGCAAAATGCGCCTCCAGCTTGCTTGCCTCGTAACCACCGACACGCCGGTAGACGGCGGGCCAGTTCGTCAACTCCGGCTGACGAGGATCAATGCCGATGCGTTGCAGATGTTCATGATTGTTCAGCATGTAGCCGCCGATCATCACTAAACGGCTTTTTTGCTCAGCCGCCAACAGCGCCACACGCTTTGCCCCCTGCACATTCACTGCACGAGACTGCTCCACCGAAAGCCCCCATGCGAAGTGGGCGCCCAGATGGAATATGACGCTGGCGCGCCTCAGCACGTCCTGATCAGCCAGGCTCAGCCCGAGATTGTCCTGCTCCAGATCGCCGGCCACGGCAAATACCCGTGTCGCGCACCCGCCTAAACTATCAACTTGCTCGCGCAACGCAGCCAGCCGCTCCGGGCGACGCATCAACACCCGAAGGGTGTGACCTTTTGCACTCAGGTTCGCCAGCAAATGTTGACCGATGAAGCCGGTACCCCCCGTGACAAAGCACTCCACGCTCATTTCCCTGCTCCTTGTTGAAGGTGAGAAATCCAGCGTAAAGTATCGACCCAACTCTACAGTCAAGCGGTGTTTTCATGAAAATCGGCGAACTCGAGGCTCGCAGCGGCGCCAGCCGTCATACCTTGCGTTACTACGAGCAGATCGGCCTGATCTCACCGCTGCGGCAAACCAACAATTATCGTGTCTATACCGAGCAAACCCTGCAGGATCTGGACTTTATCCAGCGCGCGCAAAGCATGGGATTTTCCTTGGGGGAAATAGGCGAGATTCTGGATGCGCAGCGCAACAAGCTGATCGATTGTGCTGACGGCGCGAAGCTGATTGAAAAGAAGATGGCCGAAATCAAACAGAAAATTGCCAACCTCCAAAGCATTCATCGGTATCTGGATGTAGAGCGTGCGACCCTCGAAGCGAGTGCTGCCAGGCAACTTGAGCTTCAACAGTTGCGCGATGCTGCCAATCATTGAACCTACGGCAAATGCCTTGGGGGGCCTGCGTCTGTCGTCATGGATATCTCCTGTGGACGAGTGCCTGCGCATCCATGCCCAGATGAAAAACCAAAATTTTCTCTCTGCTCTGCATCCGTTTCACTCCCTGCTCCGTACATTCAACACCCTCATTCGAAGGGTCGAAGAATCAAGGAGACGCACCATGCACATGCTCATCAAACGCCTTGCTGTCGCTTGCTTCACCCTGCTCTGCCTCGGCGCCGGATCCAGCTTTGCCGCCGATACCGTGATGGTTGGCGGCGCGGCCATGTATCCGACGAAGACCATCGTCGAAAACGCAGTCAACTCCAAGGATCACACGACCCTGGTCGCTGCGGTCAAGGCCGCCGGGCTGGTGGATACGCTCAACAGCAAGGGCCCGTTCACGGTCTTCGCTCCTACCAACGAAGCCTTCGCAAAACTGCCCGCCGGCACGGTCGATACCTTGGTCAAGCCTGAACACAAGGCGGACCTGACCAAGATCCTGACTTACCACGTCGTGGCCGGCACTCACACTGCCAAACAGCTGATGGACGACGCCAAAATGCACGGCGGCAAAGTGATGCTGAAAACCGTCCAGGGCGAATCGCTGACCGTGATGTTGCACGAAGGCAAGCTGTGGGTACAGGACGCCAAAGGCGGCAAGGCGGCCATTACCATCGCGGACGTCATGCAATCCAATGGCGTGATTCATGTGGTCGATACGGTGCTGATGCCGAACTGACCGGTTGACGTAGGCGGGCTCTCGTCAGAGCGTCCGCCTACGTCACGATTGAAGTGCCTTGCGACTCACGCCGAACGCTTTTCCACCCAGCGCCGATATTGCCGAGTGCGAAACGCCATGCCGATCTGCTGCAGTATCAGCGCGCGCAACGGTGACACCCCCGGATCAGGCTTTTTCGCCCGACTGAGTTTACCCAGCTGAAACTTCACCACCGCCATGTTCGCCAGAGCCGCAATGGCCTTGTTTTTCCAGGTGATCGGCGGCAATTGCGGGGCGTTGTCCTTGCCCTGCTGCCAGTCGCGCGGCAGGTGCGGAGCGATGGCCAACGCGGTACCGATGCCGACCATGTCCACACCACTCTGCACGACGCTTTCGGCCACCGGCCGACGACGAATGCCCCCCGTGACCATCACCGGCATTTTCGCAACGGTCTGAATATCGCGGGCAAACTCGACGAAATAGGCCTCACGAGCCAACGTGCGACCATCGCGCGCCTCACCTTGCATGGCCGGGACTTCGTAGCTGCCGCCGGACAGTTCCACCAGATCCACGCCCAGATCGTTGAGCAACTCAACGACCTTTTTCGCGTCGTCAGCGGTGAATCCGCCGCGCTGGAAATCGGCAGAATTCAGTTTCACCGCTACGGCAAACTCTGCAGAAACCACAGCCCTGACTGCCTTGACGATCTCGACCAACAACCGCGCACGGTTCTGCAGAGAGCCGCCCCACTCGTCCGTCCTTTGATTGGTCAGTGGCGAGAGAAACTGGCTCAACAGATAGCCGTGAGCGGCGTGGATTTCCACCCCAGTGAAGCCGGCCTGTTCACCGAGGCGTGCGGTGTGCGCAAAGCGCTGGATGACGTCCTCAATCACACTGGCGGTCATGGCGTGGGGCGTGGCGAAACGCTTGGACAGTTTGCCCAGGTCCAGCGGCACCGCTGACGGCGCCCAGGTTTTCTGCCCGAGGTTGGACTGCATCTGGCGCCCCGGATGATTGATCTGCAACCAGAACTGCGCACCGGCAGAACGGCCGATCCGCGCCCAGCGCTTGAACTTGTCGAGTTGCTGATCATCCTGCAGCACCACGCCGCCCGGCCCGGTCATGGCGCGGCCGTCGACCATCACGTTGCCGGTGATGATCAGCCCGGCACCGCCATCGGCCCACGCCTGATACAGACGCATCAATTCTGCGGAGGGTGCCTGGTCGGCGTCCGCCATGTTTTCTTCCATGGCGGCTTTGGCGATGCGGTTCTTGATGGTCGAACCGTTGGGTAAGGTCAGGGGGTCGAACACGTTCATGGAGCAGTCCTCAACTGGAGATGAGGCCACCATAAGATTGAAGTCAACTTTAAGGTCAATGACTTTTTTCAAGGTGATTTCGCTGACTCATGCGCAGGCTCCATAGGAACTGATAGCAGCGTTATTGCCTTGCCCAATCAGCTTCAGACGCTAGCGTTAACGTCAGGTTGAGGCTCAAGTAAAAGTCCGATGTCATCAGCAAACATTATTCGCAGCAGCGCATGCTCACCTTAAAGCGAGGTTTAAGGTGAGCATGCGCTGACCTGCTTGCTCGATGGACCCCGGAAGATGCTCAAGACCCTTGTTTCCTTTGCCCTGCTATTGATAGGTGGTGCTTTCATGACGTTTGCAAATGCTGAGTCGGCGGCTATCAAGGATCGCCAGATCCTGGTGATCATGACCAATCACGCCAGTTATCCCTCTCGAACCGATACCACCGGGTTGTGGTTGACCGAGCTGACCCACTTCACCGATGTGGTGGAAGCTGCCGGCTACACCACCGTGTTTGCCAGCCCCAAGGGTGGCGCGGTGCCTCTGGACGAACGCAGTCTGGGCTGGTTGTACATGGACAAGGCTGCGCGGGAGCATTTGCAGTCGCCTGCGTTCCGTGCGCGCCTGGCCAATACGTTGCCGATCGCCGAGGTCGATCCGTCCCGCTTCGGCGCCATCTACTTCACCGGGGGCCATGGCGTCATGTGGGACTTTCCCGAAAACCCTGACCTGCGCCGTGTCGCCGAAACCATCTACAACCAGGGCGGCATCGTGTCGGCCGTGTGCCATGGCGTAGCGGGTCTGCTGGATCTGAAAGACAGCCAAGGCCAGTTGATCATCAAGGGTCGAAACATCACCGGTTTCTCTGACCGCGAAGAGCTGCTCTCGGGCATGAAAAATCAGGTGCCGTTCTTTCTTGAGGACCGCTTGGTGAGCCAAGGCGCGCGCTATCGCAAGGGCTGGCTGCCGTTCACTTCGTTTGCCATTACCGATGGAAGGCTGGTGACTGGCCAGAACCCTCAATCGCCCAAGGCCGTGGCTGAAGCCGTGATGGCGGTGCTCAGCGCCGGTGAACGAACGCGCTGAATCTTTTTGTAGTGCCTACCCACCGGAGAAAGTCCGATTGAAAGTCGCGAGCGCCGTTTTAACAGGATTGCTGATCACCACTTTTGCCAACGCTGCGTTGGCGGAGACACCTGAAATGCCCGATCTGACCGAGACCACCACCATCGACATTGCCGGCCATTCAGTCCCCGTCGTCAAGGGTGGCCTGTATGACCGCTTTCGCTCCAATCCGCCGTTGTCGGTGATTGCCGCCGAAGTCCCGGGCGTTGATTTGAGCTGGTTCAAGGGAATACTTCCCTGAGTTCCAGAGTGCGCTCTATGCGCCAAAACCGCTTGCCACGCTGGTTGGCAAGCGCTGAAAGCTGTAACGCCCGTCAGGCTCTGGATGCCTGACGGGCGTTTGCTTTTCTTGCCGCCGCTGTTGGCTGCTTGTCGGGCGCAGAAGCCACGCCTTCTTCGCACAGCCGTTGGATCAGCCTCTGCGCATTGTCCGCGCACGCCATCCCTGCAGGTTTTCCCTCGATCCCTTTGATGACCAGCAGCAGTTGTTCCTTGTTCTGCGCCAGCCGTTGCTGCAGCACCTCGATTTCATCGACTTTTCGCTTCAAGCCACTGAGCAACTGGTCGTGCTGCCAACCGCTGGCATTCATCGGCATCAACTGACGGATTTCCTCCAGGGAGAATCCCGCCGCCTGCGCGCCGGTGATGATCTGCAATACCCACTGAGTGTCAGGTGCGTAATCGCGATAGCCATTGGCTTTGCGCGCGACCGAAGTGATCAACCCGCTCGCCTCGTAAAAACGAATACGCGAAGGCGCCAGTCCGCTGATTTTCGCCAGTTCACCGATTCTCATGTCCGACTCCGCAAGCACGTTAACCTTGAAGCTGACTTTAAACCTGAAGGAGCGCAAGCGCCAACACGGTAGATCAAGCCAGCAACTCAGTGATCCACTGAATCTGTCGCGAAATTTCTTCCAGTTTTTCCTCGGGCACTTCCTGGCGCGCCTGTTTGAAACTGGTCAGGGTTTTCTGTCTCTGCCGTAAGAGACGCTGCCACTTGGCGATGAATGCCGGGCTGAGTGCTTGCATCAGCAACGGGCCGAAGTACAACTGTTCGGCGCTGTAGCTCACCGGGGCGCCGCGCTCGGCGACGATGATTTCGTAGAAGAAACGGTTTTCCTGCAGCACTTCCTCGACGAGGATGCGGTAGCCGTTGTCCATCAGCCATTGGCGCAGGGGTTGCTCGCCGCCGTTGGGTTGCAGGATCAGCCGCTCGTGACCGCGCAGACGCGCCTTGCCGCTGTCAAGAATGTCGCGAATCGTCTCGCCGCCCATGCCACAAAGGCTGATCGCGGAAATCTCGTCGTCCGGCTCGATCGCCGCCAGGCCACTGGCCAGGCGCACAGTGATGAACGGCTGAAGATCGTTGTCGCGCACCGTGCGCACCGCGGCATGGAACGGTGTCTGCGCTACCTCGCCGGCCACCGCCGCAACGATGGCGCCACGGCGCATCAGAGCCACCGGCAGATAGCCGTGATCCGAGCCGATATCCGCCAACCGCGCGCCAGCCGGTACATGCGCCGCCACCCGCTCCAGTCGCATGGACAATGTGTGTTCGTTCAACTGCCGCCCTCTTCCCCAGCCATCGCCGGCACTGCTGGCCGGACAAGGGGCGCGACTCTAGCGGGCGGTGGCGGGTATTTCAAATCCGGACGCGCGCGCCGGTGTTCCGACGTAGCCTCGATGCAGAGGCGCATGCGTCGGCTATCCTGATTGCAACCGGTCTACGAATCTGCGCGCAGCCCTGTCTCAAAACAACACATGCACTCTTGGATAAGATCAATCTTGAACACAGCCCTCGGCGCGCTGCTGACCAGCGATTTCCTGACGTTACCGAAGCCATGATCGAGCGCGAGCAGCTTCACCGGCAAGGTTACGCGCTGCTGCGCGATGCGATCCCGGGGAAGTGGCTCGCCGACCTGCGCGCGATATTCGATGCGAATGTGCAAGCATCGGAACACTGGCCGGTACCGCGCGGCATGGACTGGCGCCATTCGCTGCTGGACCTGGATGCAACGGTGCAAGCGGTGTGTCGCCTGCCGCAGGTTCTGACGGTGGCAGGCGAGTTGATTGGCGAGCGCTTCTTCCTGTCCCAGGTCGAGGGTCGCGAACCGCTGGCCGGCGGTGGCCATCAGCAACTGCACCGCGACTTGTCGATCCAGCGGCCCGGCGACATGGTCAACGCCATCGCCTTTTTCGACGACTACGGCCCCGACAACGGCGCCACGCGCATCGTCCCGGGCAGTCACCGACCTTCACCACAACAGCCACCATTCGACCCCAATGACGAGACTGCTGTCGTGCAGCTTTCAGGGACTGCGGGGGACATTTTGCTGTTTGACGTCGATCTGCTCCACGCGGGCAGTCGCAACGTGAATGGCGCACGTCGGCGCTCTATTCTGATCAACTATTGCGCGCAGGCGCTGTATAGGACGCAGCTGGAAACAGCGGGCTTGCGCGGTGTGCGAATGGACACCCGTGAGCAGTTTGATCCCGCATCGCTGCAACAGGCTCGCCAAATGGCTGCGACCCGGATTTAATGCGCGCTTGATGGGCACATGCCCGGCTCCACTTCACCGAGTAGAAACATGAACCGCCAAAAGAAACTGCAGCAGTTGTTCAAGGAAAAGGCCAAAAAAGCCAGCGCCAAACTGGCGCCGAAAAAGCCCAAATACATCAGCAAGGCCGACCGCGCAAAGATGGCTGCCGAAGCGGCCGCCGAGCCGGTTGAGAGCTGCGAAAACGCTTTATAAAAGCGCCGAAATGTAAAAAGGCCAACCCCCTATGAAGCCACTGGACCTGACGCGTTTCGACCTCAATCTTCTAGTCGTGCTTGAGGCGCTTTGGGTGGAAAGGCACGTCGGGCGCGCAGCGCAGCGCCTGCATCTGTCGCAGTCGGCCACTAGCCATGCCCTGTCGCGGTTGCGCACAGCGTTTGATGATCAGTTGTTCATTCGCAATCCCCGTGGCATGGCGCCGACGCCGCTGGCCACCGAGCTGATGCCCAGAGTGGCAGCGGTGCTCGAGTCGGTACGGTTGGTCGCCAGCCCACGGGGGCCGTTCGATCCGGCGCGTCTGCAGGCGACACTGTCGGTAGCGGCCACCGATTACGCCGTGTTGACCGTCATCGCCCCGGCGCTGGCGAAACTTCAGGCTGCGGCGCCAGAGGTGGTACTGAAACTCGGGCCGGTGGATGGCGAGTCGGCGATGCGCTTGCTGGACGCCGGTGAGATCGACCTGGTGCTGGGTTCGGGTTCGTTTGCGCAGGTGCCGCAACGCTTTGATTGCCAGCTCGCGCACAAGGAGCGATTCGTCGGCATCGCCTGCAAAGGGCACCCGGCATTGGTCAAGCGCGGCAGGAAACTGCACATGACGCTGGATGACTTCACTCGCCTGCCGCACGTTCTGATTTCACCCCGTGGCGATGCCCGCGGCGCGGTCGATGACGCGCTGGAGCAGCTTGGTCGCAGCCGCAAGGTCAGCGTCACCTGCCCGAGCTTTCTGGCGGTGCCGTTCATGGTGGGCGCATCGGAGTCGATTGCGGTGGTCGCCGAACGCATCGCCTTGCAGATGCAGGAAACCGCACAACTGAGCATTTTCGAATTGCCTCTGGCGCTGCCCAGCTGGGAGATTTTCGTCGTTCGCGCGCGCGGGCGCGCCAACGAGCCGGCGGTTGAGTGGATGACCAGAATGCTGATCGGCGACTGACGATCGATCTGGTGCATCGAGAGGCTGCGCCAATGCCATTGGATCGCAGGCCTCGGTCCTCCTAGAGTGCGGACATCCGTTCAACACTCCAGGAATGCACATGAAAACCGAGCCCACATTGGTCATGGTCCCTTGCTTCGCCGGTGCACCGTGGCAGCTCGACCCACTCACCCACTTGCAGCACCGCGCCATGCGTACTTTGCGTTTGCCGGACGACGTCGCTGATCTGGAAAAACTCGCCAACTTCATCGTTGGTCAGGTGCAGGATCTCGAAAGCTATGTACTGGTGGGCGACTCATACGGTGCGGTCGCCTCGATCGCCGTTGCAACACGCCAGCCCACAGGCCTCAAGGGCCTGGTGCTGTCCGGCGGTTTCGCCAGAAGCCCGATCACCTCGCCCCTGCTGAAAACGCTGGCCGCACTGGCGCCGTTTTTCTCCGGGCCGTTTTATCGCCAGGCGACCCTGCGCTTCCACGCCGCGCAACTGGCTTCATCGTTCGACAAGGAAGGTGAAATCCCTTGGTCAGCTGCCAGGAGCCGTGCCTTCTTCATCAAGCACACCCCGCACAAGGCCTACGTCAACCGCGTGCGCTCGATCGAGAACGTCGACTACACCGACCTGCTGCCAAAGATCGACGTACCGACGCTGATCCTCACGCCCGAGGAAGACAGGCTGATCGGTAAACAGGCTGCGCGGATCCTGCTGAATGGCATAAAAGGCGCGCAGGAAGTCATCATGCCGAGAACCGGGCATATGTTCCGGTTCTCGCATCCGGTGGCGTATTCGTTGAAGGTCAGGCAGTTTCTGGAGCGGGTCGCGTTGTGATTGTCCGGGGGCAGTCAGATGCGGCGGGCCATGATCAATCCGAATTGCCGTTTATTGTTGCAGCCGCTAGCCTCAGCAACAGCCAAAAGCACAAATCAGAGACCCGCATGACGCTACGCCCCGCCACCGATGGTGACCAGACAACCCTCTTTGACTTGCATCGAGCAGTCTTCCGCGAGCACATCGAGAAAATATGGGGCTGGGATGAGAAGTGGCAACGGGCAAATTTCACAGCGGAATTCGCCTGCGCAGCCACTTCGGTTATTGAACAAGATGGCCGGATTGTTGGATACGTGCAGATTCTGGATAAAGAGGATCGAATCCAGGTTCAGAACATCGCAATTTCGCAGGCGTACCAAGGCAAGGGCATTGGCTCGCGCATGCTGAGGAACCTCCAGCTGGAAGCCGCTGCCCGCAAGGTGCCGTTGCAGTTGGGCGCTTTTCGCACGAACACATTGGCGCAGAAGCTCTATGAACGACTGGGCTTTCGCCGGACTGGCACAACCGACACGCATATCGAAATGTCATGGACCGGCACCTGACAGTCTGCGCCCATAATCCGAATCCATCGGCGTAAAAGACCTTCCCTGACCCAACCTGTAAGGACATTCAATGCCACGCTCGCTGCAGTTCGAACAAGTCGACGTATTCGCCGATCACCCCTACGAAGGAAATGCGCTGGCCGTGGTGGTGGATGCTGATGGGCTGACGACCGAGCAGATGCAGGCGTTCGCCCGCTGGACGCAACTCAGTGAGACCACTTTTCTGTTGAAGCCCGAGGCGCCGGACGCGCACTACCGTGTCCGTATCTTTACACCGTTGCGAGAGTTGCCCTTCGCCGGGCATCCCACGTTGGGCAGCTGCAAAGTGTGGCTCGCCCAGAACGACAAGCCTGAGCAGGTCGAGATTATTCAGGAGTGCTCGGCGGGCTTGATTCGGGTACGCAAACAAGGTGCGCAACTGGCGTTCTCCGCGCCACCATTGGTGCGCAGCGGGCCGCTGGAGGCATCGACGCTCAACCTGATTGAACAAGGACTCGGCCTCGCCACCGGGCAGATCCGCGCGAGCCAATGGGTCGATAACGGCCCGGGGTGGGCGGGCGTGTTGCTGGCGAGTCGCGAAGACGTGTTGGCGATCAAGCCTGATTACGCGGCGCTGCAGGGGCTGAATGTCGGGGTTATTGCGCCGTGGGCGGGTTCCGGAGCTGAAACGGACGTGGAAGTCAGAGCCTTCATGGGCGAGGAATGCGCCGAGGACGCCGTCACCGGCAGCCTCAATGCGAGCCTGGCTCAGTGGCTGATCGGCTCAGGCATCCTTGGCGACCGCTACACCGTGAGCCAAGGCACCGCCATCGGCCGCCGCGGCCGATTGCACATCCAGAACGTGGACGGCACCGTCTGGGTCGGCGGTGCCGTTCAGCACTGTATTTCCGGCCGGGTGGTGTTTTGATGAGCCATGGATGCCAGGCTGCGGCATTATGAGGACAACCACAGCAAAACACGCACACCCCCGCCCTGCTAACCGGAAATTTTCCGCCGTGCCCGGTTCGATCACCTAACCTCATAGATTGTGTGATCAACGAGAACCGGCCCCTCCGATGCGCAACACATTGAAGTCATTGTTTTTTGTCGCGCTGACCGTGCTCGCTCCGGGCAGTTCGCTGCTGTACGCGGCGGATTTGCCGACGCCCTCGGCGACCACTGCGGCACCGCTGGTGGAGGTCTCGCAAAGTGATCTGCAAGCCTTGCAACTGCGTCTCGACGGCCTGAAGCAGCAGATTTCCGCCGCCAACAATTACAACCAGCTCGAAGGCCCGCAGGACCGGGTGCAGACGTTCATTCTGGATGTCGATCGGTTGTCTGCATCGTTGTTGCCGCAGCAGGCACAACTGGCGGTGCAACTGGGGGTGCTCGGCGCGGCGCCGGATACGCAGATTGCCGCCGAACAGGCGGAAATCGCCGCACAACGGGCGTTGCTCAGCGAGCAGAAAAACAAGGTCGATGCCACGCTCAAAAGCCTTGCCGCGCTCAAACAAAGCGCAGCCGAGCTGATTACACAAATCGCCGGCATCCGCCGCACACTGCTCGAAAGCGAACTGACGCTGCGCACCGACAGCATCCTGAGCCCGGACTTCTGGTCGCCATTGGTCGCGCCGGAGCCGGACGACCGCCAGCGCCTGAAGTTTTTCATCGATCAGGTGAACCTCACCTGGGCCAACGTCTGGGCCCCGGGGGAACGGTTTTTCACCTGTGTGCTGGTGCTCCTGGCGCTGGCTTTCTGGACGGTCGGTCGCCGACTCGCCGAACGTGGCCTGACCTGGCTGTGCATCCACCGCATGCCGGAAGGTCGCCTGCGTCGCAGCGCGCTGGCATTCGCCTCGGCGCTGGCGACCCTGGGCACCACAGCCATCGCACTGCATCTGCTGTTCTATGCCTGCACCCGTCACGAGCCGCTGACGCCAGTACTGCAGACTTTTTCCGAAGAGTTCGAAAAAGCCGTTTACGCCTGCGTCCTGATCACCGCGTTGAGCCGCGCACTGCTGTCGACCCAGCATCCTTCATGGCGGCTGCCGGCGATGGCCGATTCGGTGGCGTTGGCGTTGCGCCCCTATCCGAGGATTCTCGCCGCCACCCTGCTGGTGCTGGTGACGCTGGTGCAAGTCAGCAACGCCACCGGCATGAGCAGCCAGATCGTGATCGCCCAGCGCGGGGTGATCGCCATCGTAGTGATCGTGATTCTGGTGCCGTTGCTGTTGCGCGTCGGCAAAGTGCGCAAGGCGTTGATCAGCGCCAACGAACCGGAGACCGCCAGCACGTTCGCCGGAGCGATCTACAGCATCGCCACGGTGTGCATGGGCGTGTCGGCGCTGGCCTTGCTCACCGGCTACGTGTCGCTGGCCCGCTTCATCACTTTTGAGCTGGTATGGGCCTATATCGTGCTGGCCGGGTTCTATTTACTGGTGCAGGTGGTCAAGGACGCCTGCGAGTACCTGTTCTCGCCGCGCTACTCGGCGGGCAAGACGCTCAAGCAGACTTTGGGCCTGGGCGACAGGCGGCTGGAACAGATCTCGATTGTGCTGTCCGGTGCCAGCCGCGCCGGGCTGTTGCTGCTGGCGGTTATCACCTTGTTCGTCGGCGGCATCGGCACCACGTTCGGGCAACTGACCAGCAATGTCCTGGGCATTCTGGGTGGTGCCGGCTTGCGCAAGCTGAACATCGTCCCTGCGCACCTGATCAATGCCGTGCTGGCGCTGCTGATCGGTATCTACCTGATCCGCGCCCTGCGCCGCTGGCTCGACAACGAATTCCTGCCCAAGACCGACATGGATCCGGGCATGTGCGCGTCGCTGAGCACGCTGTTTTCCAACATCGGTTATGCCACGGTTATCCTCCTGACGCTGTCGTCACTGGGCGTGCGCTGGACCAATCTGGCGTGGATCGTCAGTGCGTTGTCGGTGGGGATCGGTTTCGGCTTGCAGGAAATCGTCAAGAACTTCGTCTCCGGGCTGATCCTGCTCACCGAGCGCCCGGTGAAGGTCGGCGATCTGATCAGCATCAGCGGTGTCGAAGGCGATATCCGCCGGATCAACGTGCGCGCCACGGAAATCCAGCTCAGCGACCGCTCCATCGTGATCGTGCCCAACTCACAACTGATCTCGCAGAACCTGCGCAACGTCACCCTCGGCGGCAGCGCCCAGGGGGTGGCGAGCCTGGAGCTGATGTTCCCGCTGGACATCGACCCGGAACAGGTCAAGGAACTGCTGCTGAACACCTACCGCGAAAACGAAAACATCCTCGACAAACCGGCGTCGTACGTACGCTTCAGCAAACTCTCGCCCGATGGCATCACCTTGACGGTGACGGGCTATGTCGGCAGCCCACGGATCGTCGGCGGAACCAAGAGTGATCTGCTGTTCGAGATTCTCAAGCGGCTGGGGGATGCGGGGATTGCGCTGGCGAAACCGGCCTCCGCCCCATAACAGGCTCGCCCACCTGTGGGAGCGAGCCTGCTCGCGAAGAGGTCGGCCCAGCGAAAATTGCGGCGACTGACACTCCGCCTTCGCGAGCAGGCTCGCTCCCACAAAGGGTTCTGCGCCAAGCACAGAATGCATGCCTGCCATTGATCCATTGTGGGAACGAGCCTGCTCGCGAAGAGGCTCAGGCCGGCGCCCAGCGCCGGTGTAGCCAACGCGCGAACGCATCCAGCGCAAAACCCAGTACGCCGATCAGCAGCACCATCGCCATCAGTTCCGAATACGCCAGCCGATCGCGCGTATCGAGAATGAAGTAGCCCAGCCCCGCGCTGACCCCGAGCATTTCGCAGGGCACCAGCACGATCCACAGAATGCCGATCGACAGCCGGACCCCGGTCAGCACATGGCCGAGCACGCCGGGCAGGATCACCTTGCGCAGGGTTTCCCAGCGGGTGGCGCTGAGGCTGCGGCTGAGTTGCAGCCAGCGCGGGTCAAGCTGGCGCACGCCGGCCACGGTGTTGAGCAGGATCGGCCACACCGTAGCGAAGGTCAGCAGAAAGTAGATCGGCTGATCACCAACGCCCATCAGCATCACCACCACCGGCATCCACGACAACGGCGAAATCATCCGCAGAAACTGAAACGCCGGCGTGGTCGCCGCTTCCAGATGCCGGTAGCTGCCAATCATCAAGCCCAGCGGTACACCGATCAGCAGCGCCAGCAGCAGCCCGACCAGAATCCGCTTCAGACTGACCAGCACATGCTCGTACAGCTCCGGGCGCAGCAACAGTTCGCCGAGGCTCGCCAGAGTTGCCTCGGGTGAAAAGCGCAACGCCAGGCTGTCGTTGCCGCCAAACAGATTCACACCCAGCCACCACAGCAGCAACAGGCACAACAGCCCCGCGACACCCAACAAACCCTGCACGGTCAATGAAGATCGCTGGCGCATCAGAGGCCGAACTCCTCGCTGCGTTCAAAGCTTTCCGGCAGGCCGAAGGTCTGCATGCCGCCAACGGCCGCGATGGCGTTGCGCACGAAGCGATCATCCACCAGATCCTTGGCGGTCTGCTGCGGATCAAGGCGGGCGAGGAAACCCTTGTCGCCCTCGATCAGCGTGTCCTTCAGGCGCTTGACCAGTTCCTCGGTGTAGCTGGGAAACGGATACGGCTGAAAGTCGATGCGCTGCTCGTCCCAATGGCTGTGCTGGATCGCGCCGCTGGCCAGATACTGCTCGCGGTCGCTGCTGGCCGGCGACAGCACCCGGTCGAGCACCGGTTGCGCGTGCGGCGTGTAGCGATTTTCGCCGTCCCTGGACAGCAGTTTTGCGGCCTCGGCGCGGTTGTCGCGGGTCCAGACCTGCGCCTTGACGATCGCGTTGACGACTTTCTGCGACCACTCGGGACGGTGATTCAGATCCTGCTCATGCATGAACACCACGCAGCAAGCGTGATTACGCCAGACGTCACCGGTAAAACGCTGTACGCGGCCAACCTTGAGTTCCTCGGCCAGCGCGTTGAACGGCTCGGCGACGATGTAACCAGCGATGCGTTTGCTCGCCAGGGCCGGCGGCATATCCGACGGCGGCAGGACCAGCAGATTGACCTCATTCGGCGCCAGCGCGGCGCTCGCCGACTTGCTCACCGGCACCAGTCCGTGGTCGCGGAACAGTTGCTGCACCACCACGTTATGAATCGAATACCAGAACGGAATCGCCACCGATTGCCCACCGAGTTGCTTGACCTCGGTGATGCCCGGCGCCACGGTCAGGCCCGAGCCGCCTACGTGGTTCCACGCCACGACCTTGGCCGGCACCTTGCTGCCGTAACGCGCCCACACGGTCATCGGCGACAGCAGATGAATCACGTTGACCTGCCCGGAAATGAACGCCTCGATCACCTGCGCCCAACTGCGCAGCAGCACCGGGCGCTCGGCCTGAATGCCTTCGGCCTCGAACAGCCCGTTGTTGTGCGCCACCAGCAACGGCGTGGCGTCGGTGATCGGCAGATAACCGATGCGCACCGGCGCGTTCGGCTCGGCAGCGGCACGGGCATTCAGGCTGTTGAGCAACGGCAACGCGCCGCCAGCGGTCAGCAACGCGCTGAGTTTGAGGAAGTCACGACGTGTGTGAGTAAAGTCGTCCAGGCACATGGTCAATCTCCGACGTAGCGGGCACAGGTTGAGTAAGGGGATTGCGGCTCGCCCGCCGAAGGGTTTTGAGGATGTCGATGCGCAACGCGCCCAGTTCCTCGACCAGCTCGGCACGCGGCTGAGGCAGGTCGATGCGCCACTCGCCGAGGATGTGCGCCGGGCTGTTACCCAGTAGCAGAATCCGCTCGGAGAGCAGCAAGGCTTCGTCAATGTCGTGGGTAATCAACACGGCTGCGGTGTGGTGCTCGGCAATCAGTTGCAGGAGCAACTGCTGCATGTCGGCGCGGGTGATTTCATCGAGCGCACCGAACGGTTCATCGAGCAACAGCACCTGCGGCTGCCGCGCCAGACACCGCGCCAGCGCGGTGCGCTGGGCCATGCCGCCGGACAACTGCGCCGGGTGCTGCTGACGCGCATGTTCGAGGCCGACCGAAGCAATGGCGTGGTCGATCCGCGTCTTGCGTTGTTCGGCCGTCAGGTGCGGCTGGCGGGCGAAGTCGAGACCGAAGGCGACGTTCTTTTCCAGGGTCAGCCACGGCAACAGGCTCGGGTCCTGAAACGCCACCGCCACCCGAGGGTGCGCGCCGGTCAGCGGTTCGCCAAGCAGGCTCACCTGGCCCTGCTGCGGTGCCTGCAACCCCGCCAGGACACGCAGCAGACTCGATTTGCCGACACCGCTGGGGCCGAGAATCGTCACCACTTCGCCGGGCTGCAATTGCAGGTCGAAGTGTTCCAGCACGGTGTGCCAACCCTGCTCTCGCGGGTAGCCGAGGCTGATGCCATGCGCCTCCAGCACCGGCGCGGTCATGCCGTCGCTTCCCGTTTCTGCCGCTGCAATTCAGCGCGCAGTTGCACCAGGCTCGGCGTGACGATCGGCACGAACGCCGACTCACGCCAGCGCCGGGCGAAACCACTGCCGTACTCGGTCAGATAGGCCTTGCCGCCGCTGGATTGCAACTCCAGTTGCACCGCATTGGCGGCGGATTCGGCCAGCGCGATGCGGATCTGGAACAACGCGCCCGGCTGGGACAGGAAACGTCCGTCGTGCAGGCCCTGCTTGAGCGCGTCGACGCTCTGCGCCAGTTGCTCGCGTTGTTCCTGCAACGGCTCCAGCAGAATCGAACGGCCGTCGTGCAAGTGTCCTTCGACCTCGGCCAACGCACGCCGCGCCAGCCCCATCGCCATACCGCACTGCAAGCCGAGAAACGCCGGGCGCACCGCTGGCAGAAACTTGCGCGCATCGTCATGCAGCAGCCATTCGCGTCCGACCGCCACTTGCGCGAAATCGATGGCGGCAGTGTTGCTCGATTGCAGCCCCATCAGTTGCAGATCGGCGGAACGTTGTACGCCGGCAGCGTCATCGGCGATCGCCAGCACGAACGGCGAACCGCCCTCCTCGTGCTCTATTGCCGCCGCCACCACGAAGCCGCTTTGGCGCAGATTGGTCACCCAATGCAGGCGCCCGTTCAGGGTCCAGCCGTCTGCGGTGTCGACGGCACGCACTTGCAGTGCCTCGATGCCCGACAGGTATTTCATCGCGTTGGACAAACCGGTAGCCCCGGCCAGCTCTCCGCTGAGCAACACCGGCAGCAGTCTTTCCCTCAGCGCAGCGTTGGGGCTGTGCAGCAGGTATTCGATAAAGGCCCGTTGGCCCCAGAACACAAACGCCGCCGCCAGTGAATGGCTGGCGACGGCGGCCAGGGTTTCCACGGCATCACTGACGTGACCACCGCTGCCGCCCAGCGCCGGGCTGACGCCGACCCGTAGCACCCCGGCCTGCGCCAGTTGTGTCAGCACCTGTTGCGGATCGCCGTCGCCTGCATCCAGGGCCTGGGCGTTGTGTTCCAGCCATTGCATCAATGCCGGATTGAGCATGTCGTTTCTCTCCTTGTACGCAGCCGCATCAACCATAGACGATGCGGCCCGAAGCGCTGGCGGATTAAGCGCGATACGCCGCCAGCTCAGGGTTGAGCGGCGTGTCGGCGAACACGTTGGCGAAGTTGCACAGGGTCGCCAGGCTGATGCCGAGGATCACTTCCAGCGCATTGCCTTCGGTGTAGCCAGCGGCCTTGAATTGGTTGAAGGTCTGATCGCTGACCTTGCCCAGGGTAGCAATCACCTCGCGGGCAAATGCGGCCAGGGTTTCCAGTTTTGCCACGGGCACAGTGGCTTTTTCACGCAGCGCACTGACCACTTCCGGCGGCAGTTTTGCCTTATTCAGCGCCACGGCGGTATGACCTGCGACACAGAAATCGCAACCATGGTTGGTCGCGGCAATCAGTTGCACCACTTCGCGCTCGGCGAGGCTGAGTTCGGACTTGCCATTGAGCGCCGATACCGTAACGTAGGTTTCCAGTGCGGCCGGGGCATTGGCCAGCACGGCCAGCAGGTTTGGAATGAATCCGGAGTTCTTCTGAGCGTTTTCCAGAAACGGTCTAGCGGCTTCGGGAGCGCTTTGCACGGTGTGAAGAGTGACGCGCGACATGGAGTGGACTCCTGCTGTTGAGTGTCCGGCCAGTCTGTTGGTTATAAAAATTTCGATCCATATTCTAAAGTAGCGATTACTTGCTCCTGAGTGTTTCCATTAGATGATTTCGTCCAGCCCTTTGGTTGATTGGTTATTAGAAAGCCTCGAACTCAACGCCAGTCTGTTCCACGTCGGGCGCTATTGCGGTGGCTGGCACGCGAGTACGCACGGACTGGCGCGCGCCAGTTTTCACTTGATCGTGCAGGGGCGTTGCTGGCTGCACATTGATGGGCAGGCACGGTCGATACCATTGAACGCCGGGGATGCGGTGTTTCTGCTGCGGGATCTGAATTACCGCCTCTCCAGCGCCGAAGAGACGGCCCTCGCCCAGACGCTGCCGCGCATGGCCATGACCGCGCTCGACAACCAGGCGCAGGACGGTGTCGGGCTGGTTTGCGGGTTCTTCCATTTCAAGTCGGGGTTGTCATCGCTGATCATCGAAGGCCTGCCGGACTGGATTATCCTGCGCGCGGGCGATCCGTCTTCCAGCGCGGCGCGAGCCTTGTTCGAGTTGATCCTGCAAGAGTGCGAACGCCTGCCGGCGCCCTCCTCGGCGCTGCTCGAACGCTTGAGTCATCTGCTGTTTTTGTACGTGCTGCGCCAGCAGATGGCCGACAACCAGAGCCTCGGCGGCCTCGTGGCATTGGCGCGCAATCCGCAGTTCGCACCGTTGCTGGATCAGTTGATCGCACAACCGCAGTTGCCGTGGTCGCTGGAGAGCATGGCGGCGAGTACCGGCCTGTCGCGCTCGGCGTTTTTCAAGCGCTTCAATGAGCTGGCCGGGCAATCGCCGGGGCAGGTATTGCTGGCGTTGCGCATTCGGCATGCCTGCCAGTTGCTGCGGACTAACCACACGGTGGAACAGGTGTGTGCGGCGGTGGGCTATCAGTCGATCGCCGCGTTTACCCGGGCATTTGCCAAGTCGGTGGGCGTGCAACCGGGGGCTTATCGCAAGCAGCATGAGGGGCGCTGAGCTTGCTCGCGAAAGCGTCAGATCAGCCAACCTCATCGCTGAATGTCACACCGCTTTCGCGGGCAAGCCCGCTCCCACAGGGGATTGTGTCGATCAGCGATTGGTACACGCCACAAAACCTGTGGGAGCTGGCTTGCCAGCGATGGCGTTGGCACGTTCGGTACCCACGACTCGATGATTTCTTATTCCATTAATCAACCAGGAAATCATTTTTTAATCTTTTATCGCTATTAACCTCAGCCCCTATCATTGCGCGTCTGCACTTGACTCATAAAAGGAACGTTCCATGCAAAGACGCCTGTTACTGGCTGCACTGTTTGTCGCTGTCGCCGGGTGCGCCAGTCCTCCTGCTGTTTCGGTGCATACCAAAGATCCCGCCAGCTCGACCCTGCAAGGTGACGCCTCGCGTCCGGCGCAGGCGCAGTGGATCCGCACCGAGCTGTACTTCTCGGTGGGCACGGTCGATGGCAAGGACGGTACGGTCAGCGCGGCGCGCTGGCGCGAGTTTCTCGACAAGGAAGTGACGTCGCGGTTTCCCGACGGTTTCACCGTGTTCGATGCCTATGGGCAGTGGCGTGATCATGGGGCAAAGGATCCGGAGCGGTTGAGCACCAAGGTCATCGTGATCCTGCACGAAAACAATCCGCAGAACGCCGGCAACATCGAGGCAATTCGACTGGCGTACAAACGCATCACCGGGGACTTGTCGGTACTGCGTCTGTCGCAACCGGCCGAAGTCTCGTTTTAATCGCTGATCGGCCCCAGAGCTTGCCGAGGCGTCGACGCCAGGCGGCTCAATCCCGCCAACAGCAGCGCGCCCACCAGCAACACGCCAATCCCCAGAAATGCGCCCCATCCCACCACCGTCACGCTCGAATAGAGCATGTACAGGCACAGCCCGAAAAACAGCAGCGGCAACAGCGGATACAACGGCACCCTCACCGGCCTCGGCACGTCAGGAAAGCGTCGGCGCAGGATGATCAACGCCAGGCTGCTGAAGCTCAGAAACAGCCAATACACCGGGGTCAGGTACTCGACCATGGTGTTGAAGCCGCTCTGGGTGAAACTGCCGAACAGCACCAGCAACAACGCCACCGAGCCCTCCGCCAGCAACGCTTTTCGCGGCACGCCGTCACGTTCGTGCCACTCGCCGAAACGACGCAACTGCGGCACATCACGGGCAGCGGCATAGGTGGTGCGGGCGCCGACCAGCAAGGTCGAGTTGATGCTGGCGATGGCCGCGATACCCACCATCAGCAGAATCAGCAGCACACCCGGCGCGCCAAAGGCACGGTTCAACAACTCCACTGCCGGTGCGTTGCTCGCCGCCAGCCCGGCGAATCCCAGGCCTCGCACAAACGCCCAGTTCAGCGCCAGATAAATCGCCATCAGCAGCGTCAACGCGCCGAGCATGGCGATGAATATTCCACGTCGACCGTCGCGCACTTCCGCCGACAAGGTCGCCGCATCGCTCCAGCCACCGAATGCCAGAAACACGAAAATCATCGCCGCCGAAAACCCCGCCATACTGGTGTTTTCCGGCGCAACCGAGACGCTTGCTGGCGCGGCTTCGATCCCCTGCCACGCCAGCCACACCCCGGCGCTGGCGATGCTCAGAAAGCCCAGCGCCAACAAGCCCACCAGCAAGGTCTGGGTGATGAAACCGATGTGCTTGCCCGTGAGATTGAGCAGCACCAGCGCAGCGATGACTCCGCCGGCAAACAGCCCCGAGCCGTATCGACCGAGCGGCACCACGGCGTTGACGTAATCGGCAAACATGAACGCCGACAAGGCGATCCAGCCGGTGTGCATCACCGAGAAACGTGACCAGGCAAACAGGAACCCCATGCGCTCGCCATAGGCGGTGCGCAGAAAGTGATAGTCGCCGCCAGGATGTGGGAATGCCGTGGCCATTTCGGCAAAGCACAACGCCCCGGCCATCGACGCCAGGCCGCCGAGCACCCACACCCAGTAGAAATATGCCGGCCCGACGTTCAGCGCCACGGTCGGCGCGGTCTTGAGGATGTCGGTGGTGATCACCATGCCCAGCGTGATCAGCAGCGCCTGCAGCACCGGCAGATGGCGCTTGGGGCCGTTGGAGTGATTCATGCAGAGTTCCGCAAAAAGTCCGCCATCCGTGGCGGTTCGACTCAGAAGCCGTAGGTGGCGCTGGCGTAGTAATACGCGCCATTGGTGCCAATCGGCGACAGCACGTCATACGGCAGGTTGCCGCCGTAGTTGATCGCCGAGCCGGAGCGTTCCGGGTAGTTGTCGGTGAGGTTGTTGCCGCCCAGGGCCACGCTGAATTTCGGGGTGAATTTGTAGGTCACCTCGGCGTCCAGTTGCCACACCGCGCCGTAGGTCTGCTCCGGTTGCGAGTCGCCAAAGTCGAAGACGCGAGTGGTTTCGCCCTGCCGGGTCAGACGCCCGAGCAGGCCCCAGTGTTCGCTGGCCCAGTTGGCGGAAAACACGAAGCGATCCTTGGGCGCCGCGTCAGTCAGGGTGTTGGTTTCTTCAACGCCGACCAGTGCATCGTTGCCGATCCCCAGCGCCGTCAGTTGCGCGGGCGTGCCTTTGGTGCTGGTGACTTTGGTGTGGTTGTAGGTGTACGCGGTGGTCAGGCCCAGTTGCCCTTCATACAGCGGCTGGTGGTAGTTGAGCACCAGTTCGGCACCGTGGGTGCTGGTGTCGGCGGCGTTGGTGAAGAAGTTGACATCATGCACCCCGGCCACGCCGAAATTGTCGTTGATGTATTGCTCCATGGCGTCGCTGCCGATGCGCTGCGACAGGGTGATGCGATCCTTGACGTCGATGCGGAATACATCGAGCGAGGCATCGAAGCGCTCGTTGAGCTGGAAGGTCAGGCCGAGACTGAAGTTCTTCGAGGTCTCCGGATCGAGCTTCTCGGCTCCCAGCGCGCGGGCGATCGGGTCGTTGACCGAGAGCACACGAATATCGGTGAGCGTGCCGCCTTCGCCGAAGTTGCTCGTGGTGTTCTGAAAGCCGCTCTGCGCCAGCGACGGCGCGCGGAAGTTGTTCGACACCGCACCGCGCAGCGCCCACTGCTCGGTCAGTTTGTAGCGACCGCTGAGCTTGCCGGTGAGTTTGCTGCCGGCATCATCGTAATGTTCCCAGCGGGTGGCGGCGTCGACGAAAAAGCGGTCAGTCAGATCGCCCGAAATTTCCGCGTAGGTGGCGAACACGTTGCGGTCCAGGTCCGACTCTTCGCTGGGGCGCAGGCCGTTGGCGCCGTCAGCGCCGGAACCGATGTACGAGGCCGCGTCACCGGCGTAGGTCAGGTAGTTTTCGTAGCGGTATTCACCGCCCAGCGCCAGCACGAACGAGCGTCCGCCGAGGCGCAGTTCGCGGCTGAAATCGAGGTTGGTGGTGGTCTGGCGCAGCTCGTAATCGCCGGTGTCGAACCGGGTCGGCGAGTCCTCACCGAGGCTGACGTTGAGCGTGCGGCGGGTGGAGCCGTCGAAGCGGTTGCGGCCATGGGTCACGCTGCTGTCGAAGTCCCAGTCTTCGCCGATCATGCCCTTGAAGCCGGCGGTGGCGGAGACATCCTTGTTGTCGCCCAGCGACTGCGGCAGGTAGCCGTTGGGATAGAACTGCGGCTGCTCGTAGGGGTAGCGATAGAATTCGGCGCCGGTGGTGTGGCGCTGGTTGTAAGTGCCGAAGCTGTAAGCCTTGCCACCCGCCAGCGGCAGCTCACTGTTGAACCACAGGTTGACGTCCCGCGCCAGGCCGTCGCCCATCACGTAGTTGCGCTGGTCCGGGGTATCGGCAAAGCCATCGAAACCGGCGCGGTTGGTCGGGTTGCGATTTTTGTACTCGGTGCCGCCGCGAATGAACCCGCCCTCTTCGCCCAGCCGCGTGCCGATCTTGGCGGTGGTCACGCTGTTCTGGCCGTCGGTAGTAGTTCTGCCGATGGCGTCCTGATGGGTGTGAAACGCGCCATAGCTGGTGGACACTTCCACGCCCTCGGGCGCGTCGTCGAGGATGATGTTGATCACCCCGGCAATCGCATCGGAACCGTACTGCGCCCCGGCGCCGTCGCGCAGCACTTCGATGCGTTTGATCGCGCTGATGGGGATCGAGTTGAAGTCCACCGGCGCCGTGCCGCGACCGATTTTCGACGAGTCGTTGACCACCGCCGAGGTGTGACGGCGCTTGCCGTTGACCAGCACCAGCACCTGATCCGGACTCATGCCGCGCAGCTGTGCGGCGCGCACATGGTCGGCACCACCGGAATTGGACTGACGCGGCATGCTGAACGACGGCAGCAACGTCTGCAGCGCCTGGCCCAGTTCACCGTCAGCCGCGCCCGTGGACTTGAGATCGGCGGCGGTCAACACGTCCACCGGCACTGGAGAATCGAGCACCGTACGTGCCGTGCCCCGAGTGCCGGTGACCAGCACGGTACCCAGCCGTGTGTCATCGTCAACGCGGGTGGAAGTGTCTTCGGCTTGCGCCGGAAGTTGCCAGATCGCACCGACCACCGCGATGGCCAGTAATGAACGCGAACGCTGATACATGGGACAGCTCCTTTATCGCAACTAATACCCGGCCGTTGCCGACAATAAAGGGTCGGCAATCAATGCACGGCAATGTCTGCTGTAGTTATGGAAATCAGGAAGGCGGTGAAGGCTGTTTAGTGACTGAAGCGCAGCATCCCCAAAGTCAGTTTCTCCGTTGAACACCGATGCTAGACGGGCTGAAGCCTTGCCGTAAAAGAACCAATAACACTTAGGTTAGATCCGGCTGAATAGTTGTTTTTAGAGCAACACAAGTGTTGCCACCACAACAGCAAAGCAACTAACCAACAACTAACTCGAACATAAATATCACCCTGTGGGAGCGAGCCTGCTCGCGAAAGCGGTGTATCAGTCAACGCAGATGTTGGCTGGAATGGCCTCTTCGCGAGCAGGCTCGCTCCCACAGTGTCGATGGCGTTGAACAGACTTTTTGCACTCGCCACAGATCCAGTGTGGGATCGGTGGATGAATACAGATTTTTCAGTTCGCCACAGGAATCCACTCCGCCCGCGCCACGTTGGCGGTATCACCGAACGCCGGGAGTTTCTGCGCCAGATCGCGAACGTTTTTCACGTCAAGATCGAGCAGTTGCTGACGCGTGATCAGGGTCGGCGGCACCAGCACCTGATGCCCCGGATTTTCGCCGGCAATCAACATTGCCAGACTGCGCACGCTGATCGCCCCTGCCACTTGAGGATTTACTGCAGCCGTCGCCGCCCAGGCACTGTCCGGTTCTTTCATGATCTGAATGTCGGCGGTGGAAATGTCGGCGCTGTAGATCTTCACCTTGCGCCCCAGCCCGGCCTCGTCGACGGCGATTTTCGCGCCTTTGGCGAACTCGTCGAACGGCGCGAAGATCACGCTGATATCCGGATTGGCCCGCAACACCGCGCTGGCCTGATCCGCCACCGAGTTGGCAATCGGCGGATTGAGCGTGCCGAAACGCGCCTTCTCGATGATGCCCGGATTGGCCTGTTTCACCTGACTCCAGATCTCGTCGCGGCGCTCCATCGGGGTGAAGCCGCTGATGTACACGTAACCGGCATCGAACCGCGTGCCGTTGTCCTTCACTGCCTGATCCAGCGCCAGTCGCGCCAGTGCATGGTGATCCTGCTCGACCTGGGTCACTTGCGGACTGTTCAGGTCAACGTCGAACGCCACCACCTTGATGCCTTTGGCGATCGCCCGGTCAATCGGTCCCTTGAGGGTTTCCGCCAGGCCCAGTTGCACGATGATCCCGTCGACCCCGAGGTCGATCGCCTGATCGATCATCTCGCCCTGACTCGCCGCCTGCTGCCGCGCATCGAACACCCGCAGATTGGCCCCCAGCGCCTCGGTCTGTTTCTCCACGCCGCGCAGATACGCCTCGGGAAAGTCCCCGGAAAACAGATAACCGACCAGCGCGATCTGCACCTGACCTTTATCGAACGGCGCCGGAGCACCCGGCAATGCCTTGGCCTGAGCACTCAAAGCCAATGCCGAGAGCACCGCGCCGGCGAGGCAATGGCGTGCGAACTGCTTGATTGAACCGTGCATACATCTTCCTTGCAGCGACAAATGAACCGGCTCAGCGCGCCCGATGCGCGAGGCCGAAGGTGAACATCAGGGCCAGCACCAGCACCAGTCCCTTGACGAAATCCTGCGCGTAGTACGGCGCGTTGAGCATGGTCAGGCCATTGAGCAGCGACGCCACCAACAGTGCGCCGACCAACGTGCCGAACGCATTGGGCTTCTTCGCTCCGAGCACGGCAAAACCGATTAGCGCCGCGCCGAGGGCGTCGAGCACCAGACCGTTGCCGGAGCTGACATCACCCCGGCCCAGGCGCGCCGCCAACAGCAACCCGCCAAGTGAAGCGAGCAATGCCGACAACACGTAAGCGAGCAACTTCAAGCGCTGTACCGGCGCGCCTGCCAATCGCGCCGCCTGCTCGTTGCCGCCAATCGCATAAAACAACCGGCCGATGCGCGTACGCTCGAGAAACAGCCACACCGCCAGCGCCACCAGCGCAGTAATCAACACCGGCACCGGCACCACGTCCCACAAGCGTCCGCGGCCGAGGGCGAGAAACGCCGTACTGAACGTGCCTTCGGTTTCCACGCCACTGGGCAAGGTCATGCCCACCGCAATCGAGCGTCCGCCCGTGGGAATCAGTTGCACGCCGATCACCAGAAACATGCTGCCCAGCGTCGCGAGAATGTCCGGCACCCGCAGCTTGACGATCAGCCAGCCATTGAGCAGCCCGACCAGTGCGCCGCCGGCCAGACTGATCAGCACCGCCGGCACCGCGCCCCAGCCGAGCACCACCATCACGTAACTGGCGATCATCAGGCTCATCGCCGCCACCGCACCGATCGACAGATCAAGCCCGCCGACCGCCATGGTCAGGGTCACACCGAGGGCCAGCAGCGCGACAATCGACACCGACTGCAAGATGCTGAACAGATTGCCGACGCGCAAAAACGCCGGCTCCGCGACACTGAAAAACACCACGATCAGCGCCAGCAGCCACAACAGGCCGTAGCGGATCAGCGCTTGCAACAGGCGCTCGGCGGGTGCCGTAGCGGACGACAACGATGAACTCGAATCAGGCACTCGCTCTGCTCCTTGGCGTGGCATGAAAGGGATGTTCGCTAGCGTCGCTGCCGGCCAGCGCGGCGACCAGGGTCGCGCGCTCAAGACCGGCACGCGGGTATTCGGCGACCACCGCGTGATCGCGCACCAACAGAATCCGGTCGGCGATTTCCAGGGCTTCATCGACATCGGCGCAGATCACCAGGGTCGCGCGGCCGCCGGCACTGTCGCGCAACAATTGGCCGATCTCGCGACGGGCGCGCACGTCGACGCCCTGAAACGGCTCATCGAGAATCAACACCCGCCCGTCCCCGAGCAGCCAGCGACCCAGCACAACTTTCTGTTGATTGCCGCCGGACAGCGCGCTCATCGGCACCTCGATACCGGCAGTCTTGATCCCCAGCGCCGCGACTTGCGCCTCGACCGCTGCGCCTTCGGCGCGGTTGCGAATGAAACCGGCACGGGTGAAGCGCTCCAGAAACGGCAAGGTCAGTGTGCGGCGCAGGGAAAAGTCGGGCACCAGCGACTGACTGGCGCGATCCTCCGCCGCGAGAAACACACCGCTGCGAATCGCCGCCCTTGGCGAACCCGGCAGCCAGTCCATGCCGTCCAGTTGCAGGCTGCCAGCCACGGCTTTGCGCAAGCCGAACAGCACTTCGGCAATCTCGCTTTTGCCGGCGCCAAGCAGCCCGGTCAGCACCACCACTTCGCCTTGGTGCAGGTCGAAATCGAAACGCCTGGAGCGTGGCAAAATCTGCAAACCGCGCACGCCCAACACTTTTCGGCCCACGCTGCCGGGCGTGTAGACATGCCCGTCCAGCGCCTGCCCAAGCATGGCGTGCACCGCTTCCGGCAACTGCCGTGCGCTGAATTCCCCGGCCAGTCGACCATCGCGCAGGACAATGGCGCGATCCGCCACCCGTTGCAGATCGGACAAGCGATGGGAGATGTAAACAATCGCCACGCCACGGCTGCGCAGGGTGTCGATCAGGCCGAACAGCCGCTGCGCCTCGGCATCTGATAACGCTGCGGTCGGCTCATCGAGAATCAGCAGACGCGGCTGCAGGGCAAAGGCCCGCGCCAGCACCACCAACTGCCGTTCGGCCTGGCCCAGGTGTTCAATCGGCTGCTCCAGCGGCAATTTCAGGCCCAGCCCGGCGGCGATACTCTCGGCGCGCTCCAGCAGGCGCTGGCGGTTGAGCCAGAAGTCCGCGTCGGGCTTGCACAACTCATCGAGCAGGAGGTTTTCCGCCACGCTCAAACCGGGGGCGATGCCCTCGTTGATCTGCTGATGCACCGCGACAATCCCGACCCGCCGCGCCGACAGCGGCGAGCTGAATTGCCGGGGCTGGCCGTCGATGTAAATCTCGCCGCTATCAGCGCGCTGGCTGCCGGCGAGAATTTTCACCAGCGTCGATTTGCCGGCACCGTTGGCACCGAGCAACGCCACCACTTCGGCGGGATGAATCTGCAGGCTGACGCGATCCAGGGCGCTGTTCGAGCCGAAGCGCTTGCTCAGTTCACGCACCTGAATCAGCGGCGCGCGGGCCACGACGACACTCATAAAATTCCTTAACGTCGATGGGCCAGCGAACGCACCAGCCGGTCGCCCAGGCTTTGCACGCCCTGCACCAGAATGACCAGCACCACCACGGTGGCGACCATCACTTCGTTGTTGAAACGCTGATAGCCGTAACGGATCGCCAGATCACCGAGGCCGCCACCGCCAATCACCCCGGCCATGGAAGAAAAACCGATCAGCATCACCAGCGTCAGGGTGATCCCCGCCAGCAGGGCCGGCAGCGCTTCGGGCAGCAGCACTTTGCAAATCACATGGCGGATATCGCCGCCCATGGCGAGGATCGCTTCGATCCGGCCCTTGTCGACTTCATCCAGTGCGTTCTCGACGATCCGCGCGAAAAACGGAAACGCGCCAATGGTGATCGGCACCACCGCAGCGGTGCTGCCGAGGGTCGTACCCACCAGCAGACGCGTCAGCGGAATCAGCGCAATCAACATCACTACAAAGGGTAGCGAGCGCCCCAGATTGACCAGCGAACCCAGCGCGGCATTGAGCCGTGGCAGCGGCCACAGTCCGTCGCGGCGACTGACAAACAGCAACACCCCGAGCGGCAAACCGATCAGCAGCGTGAACAGCCCGGCAAGCAAGACCATGTACAGGGTTTCGCCGGTGGCGTTGAACAGCAGTTGCAGGATTTCAGCCCAGTTGATCGCGCGGTTCATGACTGAGCCGCTCGCACGCCGTATTGCTTGAGGAAGCTGAGCCCGGGGATGTCGTGGCCCAGCGGCAGGCCGCAGGTCGGACGCAACGAAGTGCCGAGACTCGATTGCGCATCGGCGAGCAAACGCGGCACCGGGCCGGACTCGACCAGGCGCCCGTCGGCCATCAACGCTGCGTGATCGCAGATCGACTTGACCACGTCCAGCTCATGGGTGATCAGCACAATGGTCACGCCCAGTTGCCGATTGATATCGCGCAGCAGGTCAAGAATCGACGCGGTGGTTTCCGGGTCCAGTGCACTGGTGGCTTCGTCCGACAGCAGATACGCAGGCTCCGCTGCCAGGGCGCGGGCAATCCCCACCCGCTGTTTTTGCCCACCGGACAACTGCGAGGGAAAGGCTTGCGCCTTGTCCGTCAAACCGACCAGTTCCAGCAGCTCGCGCACCCGCACATGGCGCCACGGTTTGCCGACGTTGGCGATCTCCAGCGGCACGGCGATGTTGTCGAACACGGTGCGCGAATGCAGCAGATTGAAGCCTTGGAAAATCATGCCGATGCGCTGCCGCTGGCGGCGCAGGTCGCTGGGCGACAGGGTCAGCAGGTCCACGCCGTCGATGAGAATTTGCCCGCTGTCCGGGCGTTCGAGCAGATTGAGACAACGCAACAGGGTCGACTTGCCTGCGCCGCTGCGCCCGAGGATGCCGTAGATCGCGCCGTCGGGAATACTCAGCGACACCTGATCCAGTGCCGGCGCCGGCGCCGACGGGTAGGTCTTGCTCAACTGCTCGACGACGATCATGGCTTGGCATCCTCCACCGGAATCACCGACCCCTTGAAGTTATCGCTGATGTATTTCGCCACTTGCGGCGAGGTCAGGTCCTTGGCCAGTTGCGCAATGCGCGGATCGTTCTGCAATTTCGGCGTGGTCACCAGAATGTTGGCGTACGGATTGTGCTCGGCCTTCTCCAGCCCCAGCGCATCCTGGGCCGGCACCAGTCCGGCTTCCAGTGCGTAATTGCCGTTGATCACCGCAAGGTCGACGTCGTCCAGCGCCCGAGGAATTTGCGGCGATTCGATTTCCAGGATCTTCAGCTGTTTCGGGTTCTCGGCGATGTCCTTGGGCGTGGCCTGATCGGCTGCCGGATCCTTGAAGCCGGGCTTGAGTTTGATCAGGCCGTTGTCCTGCAACAGGTACAGCGCACGGCTCAGGTTGGTGACGTTGTTGGGCACGGCGACGGTGCCTTTTTCCGGCACCTCGGCGAAGCTTTTGTGCCGGCGCGAATAGATGCCCAGCGGCTCGATATGCACCGTGGCGGCCACCGCGAGTTTCTGCCCCAGCGCTTGTTCCTGGGATTTCAGATACGGCAGATGCTGGAAGTAATTGGCATCGACATCGCCATGCACCAACAGCTCGTTGGAGTTCACCCCGTTAGGAATCTCGATGACCTTGAGGTTGAGTTGCGGATCGATTGTCTGGATGTACGCGAGAATCTGCGCGTGTGGCACCGGGTCGGCAGCCACGCGCAACGGTTCCAGTGCCTGCGCGCCGAACGAAGTCACCAGCGCGCCGAGCACGGCCAGGGTCAAACCTGCTTTCTTCAACATGTGCGGAGTCCTTGAGCGAGTGATGAATCAGGCGTTGGCGGTTTTACGAGCCGGTGCGGCGGGCATCAGCGCATCGGCATAGAAGCGCCGGGCGACGTCGGGGTGCGAACGCAACCGACCCTTGAGGTAGTTCCAGCCGACATCGCGAAACAGCGGATTGAGCGGATCACTCGCCGGGCCACGCGCTTCGCGCAGCAGCGCGGTGGGCAACGGGTACAGCGGCACCACGGCATCGAGTTGCGCGCCGAGGAAGAAGGCGATGGACAAGCGCTCGCTGCCTGCGGGCGGCGACACCACCCGATGCACTGTGGCGCGAAGATAACCGTTGGTGGCCAGCTCCAGCAGTTCGCCGATGTTCACCACCAGCGTGTTGTCGCGGGGCAGCGCATCGATCCAGCGCCCCTCTTCGACCTCCACTTGCAGACCGGCCTGCTGGTCCTGCAGCAGAAAGCTCAGAAACCCGGAATCCTTGTGCGCGCCGACGCCCTGCTGGCTCGCGCTGGCGGCCTGACCTGGATAGCGCATCAACTTGATGTGTTCGTTGGGCTTGTCGCCGTACAACTGATCGAACGCGTCCGCCCGCAGCGACAGCGCCTGGGCAAAGGCACGCAACAGACGCAACGCCATGCGCGTCATCGCCTGTTGCCATTCGAGCAGCAGCGGTTTTAGTTCTGGCAGCGCCGCCGGCCATTGATTGGGCCCCTGCAGCCGAGCCCACAACGGGCTGTCCGCGTCCAGCGGCAACGCTTCACGCTCGGCGCCGAGATCGAACTGCTCACGCCAGTCGGGTTGACCACGGGTGATCTCGGAAGCGGCACGGTTGTACCCGCGAAAGTGCGGCGAATTGATCATGCCGACGGCGGTTTTTTCGTGCTCGGACAAGGCGAAGAACTGCCGGGCGTGATCCTGCACCTGCTTGAGCAGGTCACTGTCGATGCCATGGCCGGTAAGATAGAAAAAGCCGACGTCACGCGCGGCGTGACGCAGGTTTTCAAGAAATTCATAACGCTGTTGCGCGGTGCCTTCGAACAACGACAGGTCCAGCGTCGGCAGCGTGGTGATATCGAGGGTATGCGGCATGATTCACTCCCGTGTGAACCAAACCTGAAGAGCCTTTGATCGATTCAGCGTGTGCCGTCATGGCAATCGGGGGGTCTATCGGTTTGATGCGTTTGATTCGTCGTGAGACAAAACTAAACGATCTTAAAAACCACGAACAAATACCCTTTTTGCATTAGCTTAGGCCTGACGCTGAGGTTCGCCGTCATCGCACAACCGCTATCCCGCTTCAACCGATCAGCGTGCCGGATCATAAAACGGCTCGACTGCCACCCGGCTGCCGACAAAGAAACTGTCCGCCACCAGCCGCAGTGGCTGCAGATCCACATCGCTGGCCCGATCACCAATCAGTTGCCGGAAGTGTCGATACACCGCCGTGTACTCGCCCTCTTCCGACACCGCCTGGCGCTCGCCGTCGATGCTCAGCAGCGCTCCGCCGTTATCCAGCCGCAGCACCCCTTCGGCGCAGCGAATCTCGATGCTCCAGAGTTCGTCGTGACCGTGGTCGAAATCGAACTCGGCCTGCACGTCGAGTCTGCTGGCATCGGACATTTTGATCGACGCGGCAATCGGCGACTGGCAGTTGTCCGGTACACGCAGTTCGGCGGACTCGACAAACAGTGGCTGCGCGAGCAAACCGGTGACGATCGACAGGGCGTTGATGCCCGGATCGAAAACGCCCAGACCACCGGGTTGCCAGATCCACGTCTGACCGGGATGCCACTTGCGCACGTCCTCCTTCCAGTCGATCTGCACGCTTTGCAACGTGCGACTGGCGAGCCAGTCGCGGGCGGCTTCAATACCGGGGGCGTAGCGCGAATGCCAGGCGAACAACGCACTGACGTCCTGCTGCCGGGCTTGGTTGACCAAAGCCATCGCCTCGCCCAGCGTGGCGCACGGCGGTTTTTCCACCAACACATGTTTGCCGGCGGCCAGCGCCTGCTGCACCAGGGCGAACCGACCTTGCGGCGGCGTACAAAACGCAATCGCATCCACCTCCGGGCCGTGTTCCAGCAACTCGCTCAACGAGTGAAAGTTCTCCACCCCGGCACAGGGTTTACCTTGCGTGGCGACCGCCACCAGACGAAATCCGGGATCGGCGTTGATCGCCGGGACATGTTGATCCTGGGCAATCTTGCCGTAGCCCACCAGACCGAGACGGATCGGTTGCATCAGTGACTCCTGTTGTTGTCTTGTTGTCGTCAGCGAATGCGCAGATTAGCCGTAAACGACTGGGAATACCCGGTGGCGATGATCAAAAAACTGCCGGTGTCCGCGTTCGGTCAGCGCAACGGGTAGCAACGCTGATGCAGCGGCGCAAACAAAGAAAGCCTGCTTTTCAGGGCAGGCTTTCACATTCACAACGCTGCAGTCACTTCTGCTGCGCGGTCAACGCCGAGTAACTGTTCATCAGGTTCCGGTAGTTCGGAATCCGCTGCGACAGCAGATTGCCCAGTCCTTCGATGTCGTTGCGCCAGTCGCGGTGCAGCTCACAGGCGACCGAGAACCAGTTCATCATTTGAGCGCCGGCCTGGGTCATGCGGTTCCAGGCGGCTTGCTGGACGGTGGTGTTGAACGTGCCGGAGGCGTCGGTGACGACGAATACGTCGAAGCCTTCGGCCAGTGCCGACAGGGTCGGGAATGCGACACAGACGTCGGTCACGACACCGGCAATGATGATCTGCTTGCGGCCGGTGGCCTTGATCGCCTTGACGAAATCTTCGTTATCCCAGGCGTTGATCTGGCCTGGACGGGCGATGTACGGCGCGTCCGGGAACATTTCTTTCAGCTCCGGGACCAGCGGGCCGTTGGGGCCTTGTTCGAAACTGGTGGTGAGGATGGTCGGCAGGTTGAAGAATTTCGCCAGGTCGGCCAGCGCCAGCACGTTGTTCTTGAATTCGTTTGGCGAGAAATCCTGAACCAGAGAAATCAGACCGGTCTGGTGGTCGACCAGCAGGACTACGGCGTCGTCTTTGTTCAGGCGGTTGTAGGTTGCAGTGCTCATGTTTGATTCCCTTTTCTTGGTTGTGGTGGTTGGCGTTGCGTTGAACATGGGCACAGATTACTGACACCACCGAAACCGATAAATCGGTTGAAAAGCGTTTCACTGTCAACTCATAACGGACAATCCTAGACCCGGATCGGCCTTGTCTGCTTCCGTCTCAATCCACCTCGGGTAAAGGTTTGGCGATCATCAAACTGCACGGCGCCCGGTTGAGGACACTCTCGACCGTTGCGCCGATGAAGCCGTCGAGGCCCTGCTGGTAGGCGGTTCCGAGCACCAGCAGGTCGAACGCATTCTGGCGAGCGAACTGTTCGATCACCTTGTGCGGGATCCCGGTCATCTGGTGTCGGCGTCGAGCTTCGATTGCGTAACGCTCGGCCAGCGCATCAAACGCCTCTTGCTGGGTGTCGTTGATCGCCTCGCACAGGCTGTGATCCAGACTCAGCGTCGGCACGCTCATCGCCGCATCGCCCAGCACCGACCAGTTGCTGACGTTGAGCAGGTGCAACTCGGCGTCGCAAGCGCTTGCCAGCGTGGCGGCCAGATCGAGGATGCGGTCGTTGAGGCCTTGGGTCAGAGCCTCCAGATGCGACAGATCGACGGCGGCAAGCATTTTCCGCGGCAGAGGATGACGGGCTTCGGTGACCAGATGCACCGCGGCCGGACAGTCGCGCAGCAACAGCCAGTCCAGCGGTCGATGGAATGTCCGATTCAGCGCCGGGACATGATGGCTATCCTTGATCACCAGATCGGCCCGATAGTCGTTGATGTACTCCAGCAGATGCGCCGGCGTGGCCCTGGCCCAGACCACTTCGCTGCTGACCTGCACGCCGCTGCCGGTGTGGAACCGGGCCTGTTGCTCCAGCCAGTGCCGGTGCACCTGCAAATAACCCTCGCGTGCCTGGGCCATCGCATCGTGGTCAAACAGACCGGCCACCGCCAGCGCCTGCACATAATCGAACGCCACAATGTGCAGCGCCGCACCGGTTGCCTGGGCCAGAGCCATCGCGCGATCGAAGGCCGGGGTGCGGACCATTTCGGCAGGCGCGATCAACAGCATTCGCTTGAATCTGAGCATACGAACCTCATCCTGGCAGTGCGGTACTGGCCCGAGGGCCAGCCTGACATCCCTGTCGATCGAGTAGTGACCACTTGCCCGGCCAGTATCCGACGGTACCTTGCGAGGGTTCTGATTTTTATCAAGCAATGGCGCAGCTGTGCTCCCCGCACTGCACTTTCGTCCGTTCGTCAGCTGGCGCAGGCGGTTGTTAAATGAAATCGGTGTCCGTATGCGGGGCACCTATGCTTAACCCACCCCCAACCGCGTGAACCTTCCCATGTCCGAAAAACTTGCTTTGCCGGTGCACCACCTCAAAACCGCGTGCTCCAACTGCAGTGTGCTGGAGTTGTGTCTGCCGATCGGCATGAGCGGTGCAGAAGTCGAGCGCCTGGACACGCTGATCGTGCAACGGGTCAAGGTCAAAAAGGGGGCCGCGCTGTACCGCACGGGCGATCCGCTGCGCTCGTTGTATGCCGTGCGAATCGGCTCGTTCAAGACCAGCATGCTGTCGGTGGACGGCCGTGAACAGGTCACCGGTTTTCACATCCCCGGCGAGATGCTCGGGCTGGATGCCATCAGCGCCGACGAGCATGCCTGCAATGCCTTTGCCCTGGAGGACAGCGAGGTCTGTCCGATCCACTTTGCGCAGCTGGAAAAACTGGCGCAGAACCTGCCGTCACTGCAGCACAACCTCAATCGGTTGCTGAGCCGTGAAATCGTGCGCGACCACAGCATGTTGATGCTCATGGGCAACATGAACTCGGATGAGCGGCTGGCGGCGTTTCTGCTCAACCTGTCGCAACGCTTGAGCCTGCGCGGTTACTCGGCAAAGGATTTCGTGCTGAAAATGCGCCGCGAGGAAATCGGTTCCTTTCTCGGGCTGCGTCTGGAAACCATCTGCCGGGGCATCGCTCACCTGCGGGATCAGGGACTGGTGGAAATCAGCGGCCGCGACGTGCGAATCCAGAACATGGACGGCCTCAAGCAATTGGTTGCCGGCTGCCACCGCTCGCCGCGCTGAGGCCGGCCCCGGCCGGTCAATCGCTAGGGGCCCGTTGCCTGACCGCCAGAATGCTGCCCGGCACCGAGTACAGTGCCCGCTCGGTGTTGCTGCCGATCAACCGGTCAACGCCGACCCGATGCACCGTACCCATCACCACCACGTCAGCCAGGTACTGCTCGACAAATTCACTGATCACCGGCACCGGCAAGCCCATGGCGAAATGCCGACGTTCCGGGGGTACGCCATGACGATCGGCCAGCGTCACAAAAGCCTGATGCAGCGATTCACGCAATTCTTCAACAAAATTGCCGTTCCAGCCACCGCTCACCAGCGGTGCGTCACCGTTGAATGCCGCCGACAAGTCATAGGCGTACAACAAGTGCAACGGCGCGTCACATTGCAAGGCCAGGGCGTTGGCCGTCTGGATGATGGTGTCGTTCAAACCGTTGATCTGCGTAGCCGGATCGAACGGATCCACCGCCGCGACCACTCGATGCGGTAATGCGTAGCGAATCTGATTGACCAGGTGCACCGGCACCGGGCATTCACGCAGCAAGTGACAATCGAGCGGCGTGATGAACACCCGTTTCAGCACTGGCTCCAGCGCCACATCCTTGATCAGCAGATCGGGCTTGAGTGCCTGCACGGTCCTGAGAATCTCCAGCAACGGGTGCGTGGTGAACACCACATCAACGGTGACCTTCAGGCCATGGCCGTTGAGTCGTTCGACCTCATCGGCGATCCAGCGGCGGTAGCGCCGCAAATAGCGCTGAGCGTCGACTTCGTCGATTCTTTCTTCCCACAGATGCGCAACCGGCACCGGTTCGACAAAGGCCCGTACGTCCAGCGCCGCCCCGCTCGCCCTGGCCAGCGCCATGGCGCGCAGCATGGCGGGTGACTGATGCAGGGTCTGGTCGGCGACCAGCAGCAAACGTTGATATTGCCCCATCACACACCTCCGCTCGGCACCGGCGTTGCACGACCGGCAAGGTTCCAGCCTGCGCTCGCGGCCCACTGCCCGACGTTGATTTACATCAACCAACGGCCATTGAGTGACGCGTTCGCGTGTGTCTGATCCAGATCAGATGCTGGCCTCGGCGACGGCGTAAAACCATCAAAAACAACCGTTGCTCAACCCGCGTCAGCCTTTCAAACCGGATGGAGGATTACCCCATGCTTACAGTCAAAGACCACAACGATCGAGCCGTGGCGGCCTACGCCGCAGTCTCCGGGCAACACTGGATCGAGGCCGTCAAGGATGGGCGTCATGTGTTGATCCGTCCGTTGGCGGAAAAGGATCGCGAGCGTGAATACGCCTTCATCAAGCGCCTGTCGCCCGAGTCCCGGCACATGCGTTTTCTGGCGCAGATCAGCGAGCCCGGCCCGGCAATGCTCGACCAACTGATGGACACCGATAACCGGCAGCGCACGGCGTTCATCGCGCTGGTGCATGAAAATGGCCAACTGATCGAAATCGGCATCAGCCGGTATGCCGCCACCGGCGAGCATGAATGCGAATGCGCCGTCACCGTTGCCGATGAATGGCAACACCTGGGCCTGGGGACACTGTTGATGGAGCATCTGATCAAGGCTGCACGCCAGAACGGCTTCCGCCAGATGTATTCGGTCGACGTTGCCAGCAACGAACCGATGCGCGAACTGGCCCGGGCGCTGAAGTTCGAAACCCACCACGATCCTGAAGACAGCCGTCAGGTGATACACCGTCTTCACCTGTAAAAATCGCCCGGTGCCGAGTCTGCAAACGGCTCGGCACCGGGCGATTCTTCACGATTGCAAGGTATGTCCCGGTTTGATCGCCAGCACACTGCACGGCGCGCGATGCAGGATCTGTTCGGCGGTGGTGCCCAACAACTTGTTCAAACCGTGGTGCTGCACCGTGCCCAACACGATCACCTCAATGTGATGTTCGGCGGCAAACTCGCAAATGCTCGGCACCGGTGGACCCTCGACAAAATGTCGGCAGGTCGACGGCACACCGTGGCGTTCGGCCAGGGCAGCAAATGCCTCATGTTGCGCGCTGCCCAGTGACTCATAGATGCCGGTGGCCAGCGGCAAGGCGCCGTAGCCCATGTCCGTGGCATACACCGCCGCCCAGTCGTAGACATGCAGCAACTCAAGCCTGGCATCACACTGCTCGGCCAGGCGCACCGCGGCGTCGACAATCTGATCGTTGAACAGCAGGTCCTGATCTTCACTGCGCAGTACGTCAATGATCGCCAGCACACTGCGTGGCCTTGGATGCACGTCATCGGTGACCAGATGCACCGGCACCGGGCAATCGCGCAGCAGCTGCCAATCCAGCGGGGTATAAAACACCCGCTTCAACGCCGACTCCTGCTGCGCATCCTTGATGATCAGCGCCAACGGCATTTCGTTGACGAACTGCAGGACTTCTTCGTAAGGATGTTGCACCCAGACCACCTCACTGGTGACCTGGATGCCATGCCGTTCGAGCAATTTGCCCTGCTCGGCCAGCCACTGGCGATGCGTGCGCAAGTAACCGTCCCGGGCCAGACGGATTTGCTCAGGAGCGAACAGGCCCGCCACCGCCAGCGCCTGCAGGTAATCGAAGGCGACGATGTGCAACGGCAACTGCATGGCGACCGCCAACGCGGCGGCACGCTCGAACGCCGGGGTGTGGCTCATGGTAGGGGGAGCAATCAACAACAAGCGTTGGGTCTGCGACATGGGGCACCTCGGCACAGCGGCCATCGGGATCGAGTGAACAGATCTCCAGATTGCCCGCTCCTGCTGCCGACGAGTTGATCTTGATCAGCTCTGCCTCAAACCCGCGTCGCCGGATTTCAGTGCCACAAAGTGCCGGCCCACATCGCCAGTGTCAGTAACACTTGCCCGGGGATGACAATCGCCGCGAAACGCTTGCCGCCGCTGACCCAGGCCACCACGCATTTGCTCAACGAGTTGCTGCTGATCGCGATCAGCGCCGGAGCGACAATCGCCTCCACCGGTAACAGACCGGCCTTGGCCAACCCGGCGATCGAGGCGGTTGACGCGTGCGCATCGGCGAACCCGCTGAAGGTGGCGGTGAGCATTACGCCCACCTGGCCGAATTGACTGAGCATGGCCGATGACACCAGGGTGATCGCAGTCATGGTCAACGCGACGATCAAGGCCAGTTTCAGATTGAATGCACCGCCTGCCGGCAGCGTCTCTTCAGTTCCTCTGGCGGGTCGGGGAAACATCAGACAAGCACTGTAGATCAGCGCCGCCACGCTGCCGCAGACTAACGGCAGCCACATGTTGCGCAACAAGGCAGGATCGACGGTGGCGAGGATCAGCCCGGTCTGAACCATGGTCGCCAGATTGGACAGCAGCGCTGCCGCGCCGAGGATCCGCAAATTCGCCGGCTCCCGGGCGAGCCGATGGCCCATCGTCGCAATGGTCACGGTGCTGGAAGCGAAGCCGGAGGCGATGGCGCTGAGAACGTAGCCGTAACGAATGCCCAGCGTACGAACGGCAATGTGCCCGCCGGCGCCCACCAGCATCAGCAACACCGTCAAGGTGCAAATGGTGCGCAGATTGAGCGCGGCGTACGGCCCGATGTAGCGATCCGGTGTCAACGGCAACACCACCAGCGCGGTTATCAGCAAGATCAGGCCATCACGCATTTCGGTTTCGCTCAACTGCGTGATCGCGAAGTCATGCAGCTTTTCCCGATACGTCAGCAAACCCGCCACCACCACGCCAATCGCCACCGCCAGTTCGGGTGAGCGTGTGCACAACGCGCCCAATATGAGCACGATGAGCAGCGCCACTTCGCTGGTCACGCCGGGGTCGTCATCGCGCCCGCGCCAATAGGCGACGGTGATCAGCAAGGTCAAACCGATTGCGACAATCCCCACCAACAGCGCCGCCCCCACCACCATCGCGGCGTAGCCCAGCAACGCGCTGATCGCGAAGGTGCGCAAACCTGCGCTGCCTCGACGCTCACCCGTGCCCTTGTGCCGTTCGCGCTCAAGACCGATGAGCATGCCGATGCCCAAGGCGGCCGCCGCCCCCATCATGCCCAGGGATTCATTCATCGTCGATTTGCCCTGCCTTACCCCTGCGCGGATCGAATTCAGCCCGCAACAGCCTTCACGGTTCTGGCCGGCGCGGGTGGGGTAAATATTTGACGCTCAGTTGCTTTTGGCCAGGGATGCGGCGCGTCGATACGGGCCTGGAGCCGGCTGACAAAAGCCTGCGCCTCCTGCAACTGATTGAAGTACACGCGACAATCATCCAGCGACACCACCCAGCCATGCGGCGCCGCCGTTGCACTGATATCAATGTTCATCGAAAAGCCTCCGTCAAATCGGAAAAGGCCCTTGTTCAAGGGGTAATCGCCACCTTCATGACCCCGTCGCGCTGATGCGCAAACAGCTCATACGCCGCCTCGATGTCATCGAGTTTGAAGCGATGGGTCACCAGCGGCGACAGATCCACCGCGCCGCTTTGCACCACCGCCATCAAGCGGCGCATGCGTTCCTTGCCACCGGGGCACAGGGTCGAGACGATGCTGTAATCGCCCAGCCCGGCGGCAAAGGCATTGAGCGGAATGTGCAGGTCGCTGGAGTACACTCCCAGGCTCGACAAGCGACCACCGGGACGCAGCACCCGCAATGCCGATTCGAAAGTTCCTTGGGTGCCCAACGCTTCGATGGACACGTCGACGCCACGGCCATCGGTCAACGCCATGATCTGCTCGACCACGTCGCCGTCCTTGAAGTTGACCACATGGGTCGCGCCCAGTCGGCGGGCGACGCTCATACGTTCGGGCACAGCATCGACGCCGATGATCGTGGTGGCGCCCTTGAGGCGCGCCCCCGACACCGCACACAGGCCGATCGGCCCGAGGGCAAAGACCGCGACGCTGTCGCCGATGTTGATCTGCCCGCGTTCCGCCCCGGAAAAACCGGTGGACATGATGTCCGGGCACATCAGCACCTGTTCGTCGCTCAAGCCGTCGGGGATCGGGCACAGATTAGCCAGGGCGTCCGGCACCAGCACGTATTCGGCCTGGCAGCCGTCGATGGTGTTGCCGAACTTCCAGCCGCCAATCGCCTTGAAGCCGTGGCGGGTGTCAGGGCCGTCCTGCGAGCCGCAACCGCACAGACAGGCGTAACTTTGGCCGCTGGGCGTAATGGCCCCGGCGATCACCCGTTGACCTTCGACGAAACCGCGCACCTGCGAACCCAGTCGCTCAATGACGCCCACCGGCTCATGACCGATGGTCAGCCCTTTGGCCACCGGGTATTCGCCGCGCAGGATATGCACGTCGGTGCCGCAGATTGTCGTGGTGGTGACGCGCACCAGCGCATCCAGTGGCCCGACTTGCGGAATCGGCTTGTCTTCGAGCACGATGCGGTTCTTTTCGACGAAGATAGCCGCTTTCATCATGGCCATGATCAAATCCTCTGAGCGAGTCGCAGCTTGAGATGTCCTCAAGACTGCGCCGTCGTCACAGCGCCAACGTTGATAATGGTCAAACAAACTGCGGATCAGCCCACCGTTTTCGCGAGCACGCCCGCTCCCACCCGGGATCTCGGACAGCCACCCCCTACCGTGCGTCCGATGAACCGTGTGGGTGAATCGCCCCGTTGACAAATATCAATCCCGCCCGCCACGCCCGGGCCACGATGGACTCAAGGCTCACGGCCCGAACACAACGCCGCCCTTTCGCGTCGTGTGTGCGATCAACCACGGGAGATTTGTCATGTCTGAGCAATCGCGTTTCATGCTGGTGGTTTCGCCCCTGATGAAAAACAGCCCGGCTTTCGAGCGCGCCGCCGCGCTGGCCAAGGCCTCCGACGCGGCGTTGCACATCGTTGCGTTCGATTATCTGGAAGGCCTGGCGACCGCCGGACTGGTCAACGAACAAGCGCTGGAACAGATGCGCCTGGGCTACATCGAACGCCATCATCAATGGCTTGAGGACCAGGCCCGGCCACTGCGCAAACTCGGGGTGCACGTCACCACCGAGGTGGTCTGGGTCGAGAGGCCGCTGCAGGAAATCCTCATTCACCTGCGCGAACAACCGATGGCGGCGCTGATCAAGGCACTGGAACACGAATCACTGCTGTCGCGCCTGATGTTCACCCCGCTGGATGTGCACCTGCTGCGCGAATGCCCGGTGCCGCTGCATTTCGTCAGCCATGTGCAACACGCGCTGCCACGGCGGATTGTCGCGGCGGTCGACCCGTTCCATCGCGATGGTCAGTACCAAGGTCTGAACGACCGGATCCTGTACGAGGCCGATAAACTGGCGACGCTGTGTAACGCGCAGCTCGACGTGATTTACGCCCATGACCTGACCTCGCTCAGCGCCGCCGAATTCGGTTTCGATCACGCCTCCGCGTTCTTTTCCTCCAGTGCCGCCAAGGCGCTGTTCGATGCCCAGGGCGAAGCGTTCCGTGAGCTGGCCGAACGCAACGATATTCCGGCAGAAAACCAGCACATGATCCTGGGCGACCCGGCCAAGGTACTGGCCAGCTACGCCGATGCTTATGACATCGACATGATCGTCATGGGCCGCATCGCCCACCGGGGTGTGGGCCGTCTGATCGGCAGCACCGTCGAACACCTGCTGTACAAGATGCCATGCAGCGTGTGGGTGGTGGCGCCGGAAAAAATCGAGTGAAGTTATAAGCTGATAACGCCTTCATTAAACCGTCTTTCAAACGTTGTACTAGGATAGGATCCACATCCTGACATTGCGTCGACCAGGGAACATGCTCGACGCAGGTCAGGAATGGGACTGTTTCACCTGCAACTCATGGATGATGTTTATGAACTCACACCTGTTTCCCCATATCGGCAAAGTCATTGCGAGCACCGGTAGCCGGCACTTTCCGCGAATGCTGCATGACCTGATCCAGACGCAACTGGCGGTGGACGCCACGCACATTCGGCAAATGCGCGTTGAGCCGGTCGGCCGCCCCGCCCATCGCAATCCGCCGGAAACCGGCAAAGACTCGGCCCAGCAGGCTGAAACGGTATTCTGCGAACACATTGCCGCACGCTCGAGTGCGCCAATAGACCCGCCCGCCTCCGCCAGCGCCGACGCCTCACAATTGCACCTGACCCGACGCAAGGACGGCTACCGCTACGTGATTTCGGTGTATCGCAACGACCAGTCGCAACGGTTCTCGGCCCAGGAGCAGAGTTTATTGCAGGACATTTCTCCGGTGCTGTTGCCGATGGTGGAAAAACACATTCACGCCCTGCAACCCTTGCAAACCGGCACTGAAGAGCCGTCGCCCGGCACTGACGGCGCGCAACCGGGCCTGGATAACCTGCGACTGCGCTTCAACGAACGTTTGCAGCAACTGGGCCTGAGCCTGTCCAATCGCGAAACCGAGGTGTGCATTGGCCTGCTCGCCGGGCGTACCGCGCCGGAGCTGGCCGAGCAATTGCAGTTGAAGGTCAACACGGTGGAAAGCTATCTCAAGCGCGCCGCGATCAAGCTGGGAATCAGCGGCCGGCATTCGTTGATGCGCTGGATGTATTCGCCTGAACATACCGCCACCCTGCCCGGCTCACCCCACGCCGCTTGATGGTGCCCGATCTGCAGGAACTGCCGCTGCGAGCAAGCCCGCTCCCAAAGAAGAGCACATTTCAAGGGTGGGAGCTGGCTTGCTCGCGAAGAGGCCGGTACGGCTGGCAACCCTCTCATTCAAGCCCTGCAGGCACTGCCCGCGACGGGCACAGAAGGTGCCAAGGGATGCCGAGAAGCGTATTTTTATCCGTCGGGCCGTGCCTTACTGCTAATCCGAAAAGGCTTCGTACCTGTAATTTCTGACAGTAGTCAGAGCCGTCATCTTCAGCGTTAAATAATTCCATGCCCGTTGTCTCCCAACAGTTCGCACGGAGTTCCGACCATGCTCGTTCAGCCCAAGAGGAAAATCTCTGCCCCCCATTCATTGCTGGACCCGATAGTGCTCGGGCGCCTCCTACCTTCCGGCCAGTGGGGGATCAACCGGGCGGCGGTGTTCACTTTTCCCGACCTCGGCCTGCCTGTCGTCATCCCCGTCTGGGCCAACAAGGCTGTCGGTGATACCGTCAAGCTGCTGCTCGACGGCCGTGAGGTCCACAGGCGTACCATCATTGACGAGGCCGAGCTCAAGCAACCGACCCTCTTGTGGGTGGCTCCCCGTCATCTGCAGACCGGTTCTTACCAATTCACCTACGAAATCAAACAGTCCAATCAAAATGAAGAGCGCCCGGACAAGCCCCTCAACCTCTTCGTCAAACTGGAACTCCCTGGTGGCCAGGACATCGACCCGGGCCCTGGTCATTCGAATCTGTACATGTACATTCCCCCGGAAATCGTCAACGGCGGTGTGGACAAAGATGTTGCCGAAGCGGGGGTGCCGATTGTCATCAGGTCCGAGTCCGGCAGCGGCTTGCCTTACCCCGACATCGCGGAGGGCGACGTCATTCATCTCAGTTGGGGTGGCTTTTTTGAGTATTCCACACCGGTGACCCTGGAGCAGATCAACGATCCAGCGGCAAACCCGATATTAATCACGGTCTCCAAAGCCACTATTAAAGAGGCTGGTGACACCGACCTCTCCGGTCTGGCGGTCTCCTTCAAGGTGCGCGACATCGTCGGCAATGAATCGGAAGACTGGTGCAAGGAAATCCGCATTGTCGTCACCACCGGTGGTGACCTGCTGGCCGCACCTATCGTTCAGGAGGCCGTCAACAACAAGCTCGACGCCGATAAACAGGGCGACAACGACATCACGGTGCATGTCACGGCCACCCAGCCAGACTTCGAGATGGATGACATCATCCACTTGACCATGCTCGGCACCACCCTGGAGGGCCAAAAAGTCGAAGTCACCGCCCTGCCCCAGACCGTCGACAATATCCCGCATAACTACGAATTCAAGCTGTCCATTGCGGCCGTGCGCAAACTGGTCAATACCCAGGTCAGTTTCTTCTATCGGCTGGAACGCAGCGGCAGCAGTGACCCGTTACGCTCAAAAAGGCAGTTTGTACAAGTCACCGGCGCAGCCCACCGCCTGGCCGCACCGATCATCGTAGAAGCCGAGGATGACTTCATCGATCCCACGAAGACACCCATCAACGTTCGCATTCCGTTCGATCCGGCCATCGAGTACGGCATGGGCATTGAGCTGTTCCTGTTGGGTAAACGTCCGGACGGCAGCACCTTCCTGCCTGAGTTGGAGTGGCACATTCCGGAGGAGGATGAAGTCGAGAATCCCGAAGGTTTCGTCATCACCGTCGATGACTACAACCTAAAGCTCCTTGACGGCGGAACCCTGAAGGGGTGGTACAACCTGCTGATAGCCGAAGGCGACGAGATCCTCAGACGGGAGTCGCTGCACACGAGATTGCTCAATGTGGGTGAACCGAAATTCGAGCTGGACGCCGCCATTGTCCTCGGGGTGGTGAACGGCTTCCTCGACCCGGTCACACTGCCCGGCGGTACCAGTAGACTGACCATCCCCAGGCCTGTGGTGAAGCCATGGGTAGCCAACGACGAGGCCACCTGGAGGTGGGTGGGCGACATCTCCGGCGAGGAACCCGGGTCCCGCACATTCAATGCCGTAACCGCCCAGCAAGACTGGGTCATCAACCTGGACGCCGCCTTCGTCGCCCAACACATCGAACCGAACCGCGGCAGCAAGATCACCGTCCGCTACCAGCTCTGGCGCCATGCCACAGATCAAACCAGCCTTTCGAATCCGTTGGTGTTCACCGTGGGCGTCGCGCTGGACCTGCTCGCCCCCTGGATCAAGGAGAACAACGGCGACAGCGCACTCAACCCGCTGCTGGTCAGGGACACCTTGACCATCGTGGTGCCGGACAACAGCGCGTTGCTGCCAAACCATGCAATCAGCGTCACCTGGACTGGCGCTGACGGCACGCCGGCCGGCGGGTCGCACACCTCAGCGCCGCGTGCGGTAAGCGAAGGGCTTGAGTTTGCGATCCCCAACAGCGTGGTGGCGTTCAATCTGGGTAAGCGGGTAAAAGTCTCCTACGTCGTCATCATTGATGGTCATCCAAAACCGTCCCGGGAATTTGACCTGACGGTGCAAGCAATGCCGCAGAGCGCGCTGGCCAGCCCCACCATCGAGCAGGCCGAAAACGACGGCGCCGGCCCGGAACTGCATACCGGCAACCTGACCCAAGCTTCCGTTCGCATGGGCGACTGGCCGCTGATCGCCCTCGACCAATACGTCTGGTTGCACCTGTACGGGATCAATGCCGACGGTAGCGCCTACGTGCGCGAGATCTGGAGCGCGCCGACGGCCTTCACCAACCCCGGCTGGATCGCTGACCGGTTCTTCACTTTTCCGCTTCCAGCCGATGAGCTCAAAGCTCTGCGGGATGGCAGCAGCCTGGCACTGATGTTTAAAGCGGCGCTTGGTCAGAGCACGGTGGAGAGTGAGGCGGTGGAGTTTCCGGTGCGGACTTATACGATCAGGGCGCTTGTCGAAGTACGGCCGGACATTACACGTGTCGAAGGATCCAAGGGCGAGATCTCTGAAGGCGGCGAGACCGAAGACACGACAATCACACTGACCGGCACGGCAAGCCTCGGTCAACAGGTCCAGATCAAGGACGATACGACGATCATAGAGGACGCCACCGCCGATCCCTCCTGCGGCATCTGGACGCTTGTCATCTCGGGACTGGCCGAAGGGTGGCACATTTTCACGGCGACCGCCCTGTACGGCAGTGGCCAGGAGTCAATCCCTCGAAGCTTGGAGGTTGTGAGTGAGCGGCCTGTAATTAAACGAATGACAGACACTGCGGGTGGGCCGATCGACGATCTCGGAATGACAAACTATACCTCCGTGAACCTGGGTGGCACGGCGGCCGCTGGCAAGCAGGTGCAGATCCTCGATGGGACGACGGTGAAAAAGACCGAGGATGTCGATGACAGTGGTAACTGGACGGCTTCACTCAGCGAACTCACACGGGGGGATCATTCAATCATCGCCAAGGCAACCTATGGCACCCTCCCAGCATCCGCAAAGTGGAGATTCACAGTAAACCCTCATCAGTTCACTGCGACCATAACCGACCTATATACTCATAAGACTTTTGGTGGCCCCAGTATCCGCCATGCCCCTAACTCCACCATCAACTATAACGATGATGTCAGTGATACGTTTCTTTCCATGCGCTTCACTATTGCAGGACCAGCAGGCGCATTTCCGGCGGTATCGCGGCCATTCGTAACTTCATACGCCCCGGTCGGCGGGGAGTATCTAACCTTGCCAATTCCCGGGCCGGGGTCATACACCGTCGCATTCCCCCGATCGAAGTTCATAGGGTATACCAACGTAAGATTCGTTGTCTTCGACGTAAACCTCGTGGCTCGAGCAAATGTGGGCTTATACATAAAAAACTAAATCAACAATCCACCACAGGCGTCTCTCCTTGAGCAGAAGACGCCTTGTCGTGTGCCTACACGGTTTTCACCTGATCGCTAACCGGTTCTTCACTTCCGAGATTTCAGTCGCTGAAATCAAAACCAGAGTCGAAAATCAGGAACAGGGTCAATTACCCGTCCCCTTTCGCTTTTCGCACTTCGAGCATGTTACTACTCGTCGCAAATACGCCCCCACCTGTAATTTCTAGCGGTAGCCCCCTCACCTGAGCCTTAACCCTTTTCCAACCGGAGTTGACCCCCGAACCCTATACACCGCCAGTATGGATATATATCAAACTCGACCTGCCCGGCGGCCAGGATCTGGATCCCGATCCCGGTCAACATTCCGAGCTGTACCAGTACATCGATCCGCGCATCATCGCCGACGGCGTGGACAAGAAAACCGCCAGAAATGGCGTGTAAATCACCATCAAGGCCAAACCCGGCAACCTTTCGAAACGGCCTTATTCAAACTGCGTCGCAGGTGATGTGATCATCGTGAGTTGGGGTGGCGTGCGGGTTCGCTCCGCACCGGTCACTCAAGCGCAGGTTGACGATTCGGATGCCCATCCGATCGTAGTCGACGTCATTGGAAAGGACATCCTCCGGGCCGGGTACTCGGGCCCCGCAGGAGGGATCTTTGCCGGGCACTTAAGCAGTGACCAACGCAGATCCACTGTAGGAGCGAGCCTGCTCGCGATGAGGCCGTTACTGCTGTCTGCTATTCCTTGGGCACAACATTATCCAGCGCCTGATTCACCGCCAACTCCCCCAGCATCACCACCTGCGCAATGCCCAACACCGTATTACGACTCGGCCCCTCCAGCGTGCCGGCGAAATCGCCGAGCATGACCGTGGCCGAGGCCAAGGATTCGCAAGCGTTGGCCAGCAGGGATTCGGTGTCGGTTTGCGGGTTGACCAGGAACACGCTGCTGGGGGTGTACGGCGTCGCCATGATGTGCGCGGGCGCGAGGTAGTGGTCGAGGGCGCGTTCGGCGGCTTGGTGGAGTTTTCTCGAGTTGCGGGATTCGTAGGGCGATACCGATTCTGTGATCGGCGGATTGGGTGGCGTTTCGGGCATCAGCTGGAACTCCGATCAAGGTACTTTGAATGAATGATGACCTGTAGGAGCTGCCGAAGGCTGCGATCTTTTTGATCTTGATCTTGATCTTGATCTTGATCTTGAAAAACAAAATCAAAAGATCGCAGCCTTCGGCAGCTCCTACAGGGGACCGGGCAGTTAGTTCGGCACGCGGCGGCCGTCCAGTACCCGGTTGACCATCAGTTCACTGAGCATGATCACCTGATGCAGCATCAGCATCGCCCGGCGCTGTGGGTTGTCGACGACGTCGCCGATATCGCGGGCCATGTCGCTGGCGGCGGCTAATGATTCGCAGGCTTCGACGAGCAAGGTTTCTTCGTCCACGGTGGGGTCGATGAGGAAGATTCTGTTGGATTTGCTTGAGGGTGTTGAAGGGATC